>Ga0209612_1000219_pt1 | contig 65737 bp, 57 predicted proteins | sample BioC12SIPDNA_FD_185746 | JGI IMG/M metagenome (GOLD analysis project Ga0209612, IMG submission 185746) | Anaerobic biogas reactor microbial communites from Washington, USA - Biogas_R1_B C12 SIP DNA (SPAdes) (version 2) | ecosystem: Engineered > Bioreactor > Anaerobic > Unclassified | place...
CGGCACCCAAGGCATCTTCAGTGTAGCCGTACTGGGCGCTGAACTCTTCGACACGCTGGTCGAACGCGTCTTCCTCTATGGGAGTGTCTCCGACCTTGGCGACGGCGTCATTTGGCAGCTCGCCGCCACAACCCGCCAGCGTACCGGCCATAACGGCCAGGACGAGCATCAAGATGGCGACAATGACTTTCCTCATCACGAGCACCTCACATGTTGTTCGGAGATAATGTTGCTCAGAGACGGCGACGTAGCAGTATATCTGCATATCCATAAGAATGCCGTAAACCGACCGGCCTGAACGGGTTTCTCCACCTGTCACAGTGGGCTTCGAACTTGAGCGAAGCCTACCGGTTCCAGTAATCTGAGCATCTGACCCGGTCATGCGGGATGAAACCACGGGTGGCCTGTGTTGGTCAAACCGGAACCGAGGAGATCACCGATGCAGGATGGGTACGATCACATGCCGGAAACGGACCGTTACCCAGAAGCAGCCCGGCTGCTTACTCGCCGTCAGTTCTTGAAGGGGGCCGGCATCTTGGCCGCCACTATCACCGGCCTGAGCTCCGGCCTGGCGGGCGTTCTAAGCGGGTGCGACGGGGACGGCCAGGTCGGCAATACCACTGCCACCGTACACCCCGAGCAGGCCACCACGACCACATCGGTGGCTCCCACCTCTACCACCATCGTCACCGGTCCCGAGACCGGAAGAGACATCAGGATCGGCCTGGTTTCCGCCATGACTGGTCCTATGGCGTTGTTTGGCAAGGCTGACGAATGGTGGACCAGACTGGCTCTCGATTTCTTCTCCGACGGCCTGGTCTGCGGTGACGGCAAGCTCCACAGGTTCAGCTTCATCACGGGAGATAGCCGGTCAAATCCTGAGCATGCGGCGATGGTCGCGAGAAGGGTAGTAGTGGACGGCAGGGCGGACCTGATCCTGTGTTCGGGCGGAGGGGACATGGTGAGTCCCGTGGTCATTCAGGCCGAGTCTTTGGAGTGCCCATGTTTATGCAGTTTCGTCCACTGGAGGCAATTCGCCTCCGGCTCGGGAGAGAACTCCGGGAGGCCGCTTCAATGGTCGTATGCCCACGCGATCGGACTGGAGGATATCGCCGCAGTTTATGTCGATCTGTGGGGGAGGTTGCAGACCAACAAGAAGGTCGGGTTCGTCTTCGCCGACGATGGCGGCGGCAGGATGTGGGCGGATGCTGCTGCAGGACTGCCCCCGGCCGCGGCGGAGGCCGGCTATGAAGCTGTTGTTCCCGGGCTGTATCCTGCTTCGACCGCCGACTACGGTGCCTTCATCAGCGAGTTCATCAAGAACGGTTGTGAGATCTGCTGCGGTGCCTTCAGCACGAGCGACTTCGGCGACTTCTGGCGACAGGCACTGGAGCAAGGGTATCGTCCGAAGATCATGACGGTGGGCGAGGGGCTGCCCTTCGCCCACGCTCTTGAGGCGGTACGTCCCCAAGCCCGCAATTTCACTTCGGAGTTGCTGTGGCAACCGGAGTGGCCCTACAGGGATTCAATCACCGGTAAGACCTGCCGGGAACTTGCGAACGACTACATGGCGGCCACCGGTGATCATTGGATAGCCCCCATTGCGCAGTACGCTAGATTCGAATGGGCGGTGGATGCATTCAAACGGGTTGGTGACCTTGATCGTCCGCGAGATATCGTTGGGCGGTTGGCGAGTACCAAGCTTGAGACATGTCTGGGCCTCATAGACTTCTCTGCGCGAGTGGATGCGTCCCTGTCTTCGAATAGCCGCCGACCCACCGACAATGTCTATAAGGCGCCCGTCGGAGGGGGCCAATGGATCCCGGGGGATCTGTTCGGCTTCGAACCGGTCCTGCTCAGCGCGGCTGGTAGTCCAGAGCTTCCCACCCAGGCTCTGATGCGGGAGATGGACTACAATACGTCGACGCAGTCGCCTGCCTAGTGAGAGAACCCAACTGAGCTACAATCGTCCCAATACTGACCTCATCGGCCGTAGCACCAGGGGCCGGTCCGCCTGGGCCGCGGCCATCGTGTTAGCCTCGTTCGCTGTCGCGTTGTTCGTCTTGCTTGGGGCGGGAGCGGGGGACCCGTTCGTCCTTGCCCAGGCGCCCGATGCGGCAGAGATCGATTCCAAGGACGTCGGCAGCATCGCCCTGAAACTGGCTCCCGGCGCACAACTCGCGGAGAAGCCGGACGGTACGTTCACAGTGATCCAGGACTGGGAGTCGCTCGCGTCGTCAGAGATCTGGGCCGGTAAGCCGGGTTTGGCGCTGAAGCCGGTCGGCCGGCTTCAGCGCCTCGGTATTGAGATACTTGAGCCGGACCACGCAGAAGACCCTGTGACGCAAGGCGATGTCGATCTTGAAGCGGCCGCCGGCGCGTTGCGGTTGATGTCGGGAGTGCTATGGGCCGAGGTGAGCCGGCCCCTGCGCGCCTGCCTCACTCCCGACGACCCTTACTATCCGGCGGGCTACTCTACTACCATCGGGCAATGGGGTCCGCGGCGTGTTGGTCTGCCAATGGCCTGGGACATCACCACGGGCTCGGCGGATGTGGTCGTGGCCATCCTCGACAGCGGGCTTAGAGCCGACTTCCCCGACTTCTCCGGACGTGTGGTCTCGCCCTACAGCGTTCTCACTCATAGCTCTTCATCGGCGGCGTGGCAGGACAATCTGGGCCACGGCACGGCAGTGGCCGGTGTGGCGGTGGCCCAAGGGAATAATGGCGAAGGTATCGCCGGCGCGGCCTGGAATGTGAAGATCATGCCGGTGAAAATCTCGGAAGCAGGTGAATCCGACACCGCGATCCTGGCTGAGGCGATCCAGTATGCCGTTGACGAAGGTGCCGATGTCATCAACATAAGCTTCTCCGGCAGACAGACAAGTCACACGCTCACTGCTGCAGTGGGGTATGCCGTCGAGAAGGGAGTGGCGATCGTCGCGGCCGCCGGAAACGATGGAGCACACTCTGTCTCTTATCCGGCCGGTCTTCCCGGGGTCATCGCGGTGGGTGCCACCGGCAGGTCAGACACTCTGTGGCCCAGTTCCAACACCGGAGACGCTCTCGACATCGTGGCTCCGGGAGATGACATCATCAGTTACTCGCTGAAGTACGCCAGCCCCTTCGCCTATTGGGATGGCACCTCCCTTTCGAGTCCGCTGGTGGCAGGTGTGGTGGGTCTGATGCTGTCGGTCGACAGTTCCATATCTCCGGATGAGGTGGCCGAGATTATCGCCGGTACCGCAGATGATCTGGGAGCGGGTGGATGGGATAAGGAACACGGTTGGGGTTTGCTCAATGCCGGCGAGGCCGTCGAACGGGCCTCGGAAGGCAGCGCCGTCACGACCACCACGACCACCACGACCATGCCGTCGGCAACGAGCACAACCACGACCACCACGACCACCACAACGACGGTCGTAACCTCGAGTACGAGCACCACTACGACCACGGGCTCCTCTACGACCACGACCACCGAACCGCAATTCGTCGACGTCTCCCAGGCGACCACTCCCTACTGGAACGAGATCGGTCTCTTGGCTTCGCTCGGTGTCATCGCGGGGGGAACGGACGGACTCTTCCGTCCCGAAGGTGACCTTCTGCGGCAGCAGTTCGCCAAGATCATAGTGCGGGCCTGTGCTTACCCCGTCCTGGGATCTGAGAGGTGTCCCTTCGTTGACGTGGTCGCTCAGACCGGCCTCGACCCCTTGTACCCCTATCGCTATGTGGCTGTGGCCTATCAGTACGGGATCACCAAAGGAACCGACTTCACTCACTTCTCACCCTACAGGACGCTCACGAGAGCGCAGATGATCACCATGGTGGCACGCGCGGCCGGTCTGGGTGAACCTCCGGCGGGGTACGATCCGCCGTTCCCCATGTTCTCGAGGGATCACTACGCTTCTGCCCGCGCCGCGGCCTACGCAGGGCTTCTTGACGGGCTTGTCGATATGGGACCGGACTACGACTTCCTGGCCCCGGCTACCAGAGGTGAGGTCTGCGCAGTGGTTCTCACCTTGCTGCAGTGAGTGGCCCGGTGGTCCAAATCACGTTTGGCGGCCAACGGTGGCCCGACCGGGCAGAACGCTATTGCTCAGGTCTGGGCTGGAAACTGGCCAGGATTGCTTCAAAATCGGACTGCCGCTCGTCCCATGCATCGGTGGCGGCCTGCAGCGTGAGTTGGTACTGGATGTCGCCGACGAACAGGAAGTAGAAGGTGGAGGTGGTCGGCGTGGTCTCGGTGGTGAAATCGTAAGTGGTCTTATAGCCTTTCGCGCCACCGACTGTGACCTCCGAGAGATCATCGACCCTTGTCCAATCGCCTGTCTGCGTCTCAAGGCCTTTCAACATGTCGTCGACCTGATTTCTGATCTCCGGCATCATCGATTCGTCAACGGTCAGGTTGAGCTCGTAGACTGATACCTGGAACAGGTCGATGCAGTAGTCGCCGACGACGGTCCCATCGGGGTCGTAAACGCTCATGCCTCCATTGGAGCTGTTGCCCTCGGTGATCTCGGCGGCATCACCCTCTTGGACCACCCAGTCACCTGGGTATTGGAAGCTGTACCCGTACCTGGAATCGGTGTAGGTGGTGGTGCCGGTTTGATCTTCACCACAGCTGAGGCTGAAGTCGGCGCTACACCCGGCCGGCAGGAATCCGGCCACCAGCAGGAGTATAACAAGCGACACCACGAAAGATGAGTGATGCCCTCGGGGGTCGCTCACCGTTCCTCCTCTCAGCCCACAGTTTGCACGATTCCATCCATTGTGCCACGCTTCTGCGTGGGCGCGGTGGTCCTGTGCAGGATTCGGTCGACATACAAGACGCCGAAGACGAGAGCCGTTCGAGAGGGTGGTGAGAAGGAGGTCGGTTGTGAGAGGGCCGTTATCAATCGCTCGCGTGTCTCCCAGGGGAGAAGTCGGGCTGGTCGGCGGGGCGGCGGCACTGGTCATCTTTGTGACGGTAGTCCTGAGCGGGTGCGCGACCATCACGGCTGTGGATCTCAATAACGGCTCCGATGCGGGCTCGGACCATCAGATCGTGCTCATGTTCAAGGCGGATAGAAGCTCCGTTGCGCCCGTTCGGGGGGTCATCGGCATCCGCATCCCGGAGACTTGGGAGGTAAAGGCGGTCACCTTCACCGGCCGTGTGAGCGGAGCGGCCACTAGATCCACGGTGATGGAAGGGGTCTATGCGTCTGAGTGGGAGTCGGCAGTGGGACCCGGCTACAACGGCCACAAGGCCGGATATGAGTGGTGGGTCGGTTATGGTCCCGCCGAAACGTGGGTGATCGGGGACGAGGTCGAGGTGACATGCCTGGTTGATACCCACGGTCGTGGTGGCACCTATCTGCTCGATTTCGTGGGGGGAATCGCCGACCAGGGACCGGAGCTGAGCGACATAGAGGATGAGGCGAATGACCACGCGCTCTGGTATATCGGTAGTGCCGGTCCGGAGCCGACGGCAGTGTTGCTCGATGAAAAGATCACCCTCTACTCCTTCACCGATGTACGCCCAGACACCGCCTATTACGAGGCGATCCAAGGGATGGCCTCTTTGGGGCTTGTACAGGGATATCCGACCGGGAGCGGCCGGAGCGAGTTCAGGCCGGCCAACTCCGTGTACCGCGCTCAGTATGCCAAGATGATCGACGGGGCGCTCGGTCTTCTGCCTGATGAGGACATGGTCCCCCCTGTCGTATTCACAGACTTGGGAGCCGACGACCCGGCCTCACTCTATCCACACGAGTACGTATGGATGGCCTACAGCCACGGCATAGTCAAAGGTTATCCCAACGGCACCTTCAAGCCGTACACGCCCATCGTTCGTGGCCACGTTGTGACCATGACGGTGCGGGCGCTCCAAGCGCTCCACGCGGGCGTTCTTGAAGACCCTCCGCTTGACTACCAACAGGGATGGGGAAGAGATCTTCTGCCCGAGCATAGAGCGAACGCTGCGATCGCTGAATATAACGGACTCCTGGACGGGCTTTCCCTCCCGACGGCGGCCGCGGGCGGAGACGTATCCATGCTCCGTGGTGAGGTGGCCCAGGTGCTCTGGAACACGATGGCCCTGGTGGGACGCTAGGGTCGTCCTGGCCAGTATCGGGCTGGGGGGCAAAGCCCAGCCTGTTGGGTTACACTGACGGGGCGTGCTGTGGCGCGCGATACCTGACCTCGGATGGCTGAGGAGAAGGCCATGGAAGCACGCATCATCGGGCTGAAAGGCTGTGGGAAGACCACTCTCGTGGCTGCTTTGGCCGAGGGTCGTGGTGAAGGCCATATCGCCACGGTGCACGTGGGCGACCCCCGGGTGAGGACCCTCTCGGAGATATTCCAGCCGAAGAAGACCACTTTCGCCGAATTCAAGGTGCAGGAGGCGGCTTGGCCCGAGGCAAGCGCCCGCAAAGGAGAGATGGAACGCTATCTGGATTCAGTTGCCGGTGGCCAGCTCTATCTCCAGGTGCTGCGCGCGTTCGACAGCGACCTCCTCGGCGAACCCGCCCACCCCGAAGCCGATCTGGAGGAACTGGACCGGGAGTTCCTGCTGTTCGATCTGATCCGGGTCGAGCGGGCTTTTGAGCGGGCCAAGAAAGCGCCACTTCCCGACATCGGCAAGAAGACGCTCGTGCGTTGTCAGGAGGCACTGGAGAGTGAGACACCTCTGCGAGAGGTCGACTTCGATGCGAGTCAGTTGAGCTTCATCAGAGGCTATCAGTTTCTCACTCTGATCCCCCAGCTCCTGTTGGTGAATACGCAGTCGGAGAGCGGCTGGGACGATGGGCGGTTGGAACCGTTGACCAGGGGTCGCCAGGTCGTTGCCTTCCCCTTCTCCGACGCCTTGGAGGTTTCCCGGCTGTCTGCGGAGGAGCAGGACGAATACGCTGCCGCCCTGGGGTTGCCGGGACCGGCTGCAGAAGTCGTGGCCCGAGCGGCTTTCTCCCAACTCGGTTTGATAAGTTTCCTTACCACGGGTAGCGACGAGGTGCGCGCCTGGCCCATCCGCAAAGGAGAGACGGCCCGCGAAGCAGCCGGTGCCATACACTCGGACATCCAGCGCGGATTCATCCGCGCCGAGGTGGTGCCCTTCACCGACTTCATGAGCCACGGCGGCAATATGAAGGCCTGCCGGGATGCGGGAGTGCTTCGTATCGAAGGCAAGGATTACGTCGTCGCCGATGGCGACATCATTAATTTCCGTTTCAACGTGTGAGCCGGAGCAGCCAGGACCGCGTCCGGCGGTCGCGGGGGCACGTTGGTCAGCCGGCGAAGCCTCTCGCCAGGTTATAGACGGCCTTGTCGAAGAAGACCGCGAAGCGGCTCTGCAACTCCATGACCCGGTACGCGTCCACAGGCCTGTCCCATACTCCTTGTGAGCGCGCGTAGGTCCAGATCTGTTTCTTAAGAAGCATGACCGCAGATAGCATCTCGTGGCATTCTACCCTTTGCAGGCGTCGCCGGGCTCCCAAGTCGCGGTAGAAGGTCCTGATCTCTTCTTCTGTGCTCTCCCCTTCCAGCCAGCGGCCCAGTAACTGCAGCCCCGTCGTGCATTCAGCCAGCAGGGGTTCGGGATCGAGTCGCATGTAGCGGAGAGTGGTGCGGTTGGACCGCACATCCGCCAGCCACAGTCTGGCAACATACGGAGCATGCTCGCCAACAAAGCCCACAAGGCTGTTGGAGAGCATCTCCGCTCCGGTGCCGTCTTCCAGACGGTGGAACGAGTCATGGATGGCCCAGTCGTCCTGATGGAGGTCGGCGCACAACCTTATGGCTTTCTCGTTGGAGGGGAAGGCAAGCGGCGGGAGCTGATCGATGGGGAAGTAGGAGACGTCGTCGGCGTCGTCACCGGGAGTCTCGTCCCCTGAGACTTTCTCCACCTCGAAGGTCACCACGAGAAGATCGCCGTAGAAGCTACTGCTCCACGAGTCGGCATCTATCAATCGGGCGACCCGGCCCCCTATGCCTGCCTCTTCATGCAGTTCTCGAAGCGCAGCCTGGGCAATGGTCTCCCCCGTCTCTGCGAATCCTATAGGCAGACACCACATGCCCTTGTTCGGAAGGATCCCACGCTTCACCAGTAGCACGCGGCGGTCGTAGTCCAGCACTAAGGCTGCCGCTGCGGGCAATGGATTCTCATAGAAGACTGCTCCGCAGACCGAGCACACATCGCGCGGGCGATCACCCACAGTTTGTACTTCGATGATGCCGCCGCACTTTGAGCAGAAGCGCGTGTTCAGTTGACCGGCTCCTCCAAGACCTGCATATGCACGTGCGCACCGCAGTCATGCGTGTAAAGGGCCAGTGTCTGGCCCAATTCTTCCGGGCATTCGCGGACCTTGCCCAGCTGGGTCTTGCCGGCCGTTACCACCTCGCCTATGGAGACCGTCGGATCACTGACAAGCAGCAGTGAGACGGTGATGCCACTCGAATTCTCGGGCCTTATATCTATCTGCACGTCCGAGTACTTCCCATACAGCAGATATTCTTTGACGCCGGTCACGACCCCCGATACCGGCGCTGTGACAAGCGAGCCGGGTGGGGCTCCCACTAACACCGAACTGGTGGGGTCGCCGTCAGCGCCTTCTAACAGGTGGTAGCGCACTGTAGGCTCCGCGGAGAAGATGCTGCGGAAGAATCGCACCAAGGCATTGGCGTTAGCTTGGTCACCGATGGGAGTCAGCGTGGCCGCACGTTCGTCGCTCACAGCCCGGTAGGCGATGATGGTCACGTCCCCGGAAGCGACGGGCAGCAGCAGGTTGCGGTCGCCGACCCTGGCGAAGACAGGTCTTTCTTCTCTACCACCGACAACCGGCGTAACAGACGAACCCGCACCCGTGGCCATGAGGGTATCTTCGCCGACCTGCTCAGTAGTACCGCTTGCCGTCAACGCTACGACCACACCCGCGATCACCAAGCATCCCACGGCGAAGGCCAACGCGAAGCGGATCCGACGCCGACGATACATCGTCTCCATTCGGCGCTTCTGTCTCTGTAGCTCCCGCTGGTGCCGGGTTTCTCCTGCGTATGCGTCTTCTTGCATTGCCCTCACCATACCACCTCAGCACTGGAATGCCCAGGTTAGCAGCGGCTTTCCATTTGGCTCGAGGGTCTGTGCGTCTCTCGCGAAGGAGGGCACTCGTCGAGCGTGAAGGTCCGGAGGCTGCTAATCTTTGAAAGACGGCGGTTCACGAGAGGTGTAGACCGCGACAAGGAGAATGCAGGTGCGCATCACCATACCGCGTTGGGTCCAACTGATCCTGATCCCCGTTGCGATCTTCTTGGCTCTTTACTTCAGCAAGGCGGCCAGCCACGCCGTCTGGGTGTTCCTCATCTCGACCATCGTGGCGCTCCTTCTCAACCCCTTGGTCTTGGCAATGAGGAAGGTCAAGTTTCCTCGATGGTTGGCAGTTCCTATCGTCTATCTCACATTTCTCGCTGTAGTCGTGGTGGTCGTCGTCTTCTTGGGCCCCCCGCTCATACGTCAGTTGCAGCGGCTCTTCACGGCTATCCCGGGATGGCTTGATTCTTTGAACGATCTCCTGGGCGACCTCGAAGTCTGGCTGGCTTCCCGTGGTATCGACGCCACCCTGCGGTTCAACACGAGCGATATCGTCGGCTGGTTTCAGACTCACGGCACCGAATCCATAGGGACCCTGGTGACCGTGGGTTGGAGTGTGGTCGAGGCTATAGTGAATCTCATCCTCTCGTTCATCGTGAGCTTCTACATGCTTATCGATGGCACGCGTATCTATCGCTTCGTCTGCCGCCTTGCCCCGGGTGAGCCCGAAGTGAAGCAGGCATACGTCCATGGCCTTCAGACCGCTTTCAGCAAGTACGTCCGAGGGCAGGTCTTGCTCGGGACTACGATAGGTCTTGCCTGTGGGCTTGTCATCTGGGTCATGAGCTGGGAGATGGTGGGTTTGTGGCCCAAGGGTGGCCAGTATGCCCTACTCTTTGGAGTCTGGGCGGGTGTTACTGAGGTCATTCCCTATGTAGGCCCGTTCTTGGGTGCCATACCGCCTGTGATCGCGGCCTTCTTCCACTCTCCGGTGGCTGCTCTGGTCGTTGTGATCGCGTATGTTGTGATTCAACAACTGGAAAGCCATATCCTGGCGCCCAACATCGTCGGCAGCTCCGTGGGGGTCCACCCCCTGCTGGTCATATTCGCTTTGCTGGCCGGAGCTCAGATAGGCGGGATCCTCGGGATGCTCGCGTCGCTGCCCCTGCTCGCCATGCTCAAGCACACCCTGACGTTCTATGAATTCAAGATGTCCAGGGCACCCTGGGCGGGTGATGACGGCATTGCCCTCATTCCTGCACGGTCCGGTGCGCCCCCACCGCGGAGAGTCAAGCCGCCGGGAGGACCGGAGGAGTAACGGCCGCGGCGTGTGATCGGTGATTTGTGGAGGTGGACCGATACTGTTACAATCGCTTGCCGGGTAAAGCGCCCAGAATCCGAACATCAGCAGGTGATGGAGAATATTCGCGAGTTCTTCGGAACCCAGTTGCGCAGGAGTTTCGCGCCGATGGTATCGGCTCTGCAGCGGCTCAGGGTCACTCCGAACCAGGTCACTATCGCGGGCACCGTCCTCAACGTGGCGGCTGCTGCGCTGGTCGTAGCCGATCATTTGATCTACGCCGGTGTCGTCTTCTTGATCGCCGGGTGCTTTGACATGCTGGACGGCGCCCTTGCGCGTCTAGCCCAGAGAGTCACTCCGTTCGGAGCCTTCCTCGATTCGACTCTCGACAGGGTTTCAGAGGGGGTCGTGCTCGCAGCTATCGCCTATCTGCTGGCTACCGAAGGCCGTGCCATCGATGCCGCGCTCGTGGTGCTCGCACTTCTGGGTGGCATTTTGGTGAGTTACACCCGCGCCCGAGCCGAGAGTTTGGGTGTAGAGTGCAGGGTGGGACTGATGAGCCGGCCCGAACGGGTCATACTCATCGCTTTGGGACTCTTTTTCAATGTGTTGCCATATGTGATCTACATAATGCTGGCGCTGACCATCGTTACGGTCATCCAGCGCGTCGTCCATACCTACCGTCAGCTCGGCAGGCAAGAGAAATAGGGAGGATTCGTTGAGCGATAAAGTACGGGTGGCCATCATCGGGGTTGGGAACTGCGCGTCGTCCTTCATCCAGGGAGTGCATTTCTACCGCAACGCGAAGGCCGACGAGTTCGTCCCCGGCCTGATGCACGTGAACCTCGGGGGGTATCACATCTCCGATATCGAGTTCACCTGCGCCTTTGACATCGACAAGACCAAAGTGGGCAAAGATCTGTCGGAGGCCATGTGGGGCGGCCGCAACTGCACCGTGAAGTTCTGCGACGTCCCAGAGATGGGGGTCAATGTCTACCGCGGCATGACTCACGACGGCTTGGGCCAGTATCTCTCGGAAGTGATCGAAAAGGCCTCTGGTCCGACGGACGACATCGTCGGAATCCTGAAGGACACGAAGACCGATGTAGTGGTCAACTACCTGCCTGTGGGCAGCGAGATGGCGACCAAGTGGTACGTGGAGCAGATACTGGATGCGGGCTGCGGTCTCGTCAACTGCATCCCCGTATTCATCGCCCGCGAGAAGTACTGGCAGGAGCGCTTCGAGGAGCGGGGGCTCCCGGTCATCGGTGACGACATCAAATCACAGGTGGGGGCCACGATCGTCCACCGGGTGCTCACTCGCCTGATGCGGGAGCGGGGTGTTCGTCTAGAACGTACCTCGCAGCTCAACGTGGGTGGCAATACCGACTTCCTCAACATGCTGGAGAGGTCTCGTTTGGAGAGCAAGAAGATCTCCAAGACCAACTCGGTCACATCGCAGCTGGACTACGATATCGGTAGCAAGAATATCCACATCGGCCCGTCTGATTACGTAGAGTGGCTGGACGACCGCAAGTGGGCCTACATCCGCATGGAGGGCCGCACCTTTGGCGACGTGCCCTTGAACATTGAACTGAAGCTCGAAGTGGTCGACTCACCGAATTCCGCCGGTATTGTCATCGACGCCGTGCGGTGCGCCAAACTGGCTTTGGATCGGGGCGTGTCCGGCGCGCTGTTCGATCCTGCATCGTACTTCATGAAGTCGCCGCCCATCCAATACAGCGACGAAGAGGCGCGGCGCCGCACCGAAGCCTTCATTACCGGCGAAACACCGTGCGAATGAGGTAGGGCCGGAAGGGATCCGGGCGCGGGCGCGGCACCTCAAGGACTGGGTGTGGGCACCGGTATGTACATAGCTTTGGTGACGCCGTTCTCGTGGAGCGCACCCAGTGCCGTCAACCAGCACGTGGCCGATCTGGCCCGAGAGCTTAGGGTCAGAGGTCAACGTCCTGTAGTCGTAGTCTCCTCAGATGCCACCGAGGACGCACCGCGTGTTCGGGCGCTTTTTCATCGTGCTCGGGGACAGGTGATCACGCTGCTCGATGAGTATCGCCGGAGCGGTGAGCCCGACGAGATGCTTCTTCCGCCATCGGACGTCGGTCCACTGGCACCGGCAGAGCGCATCCCGGTGGTGCCCCTGGGCGGGAGCTTTCCGGTACGTTTGAACGGAGGAGTAGCCAATCTCGGTCTGCCGGTCGATATGACCTCCCGCATGGAGAAGTTGATGCTGGGGGCCGGATTCGATCTGGTGCACGTCCACGAGCCTCTCGCTCCCTCTCTGAGTTTCACTGCGCTGCGAGAGACCCGGAGCCCGGTGGTGGCAACGTTTCATCTAACCCCTGTGGCCGTGGCTGCGTACGAATTGGGTCAGGCTATTCTGGACCGGTTCTTCTTGCGGCTCGATGCCCGCGTCGTCACGTTCGCCAGCGGCCTTGAGGTCATGGATGAGCTCTATCCTGGGAAGTACGAAGTCGTGTCTTGCGGGACACGCCTCGCTGTAACTGAGCCATCCATTCGGTCCGTGGATGCTCGGAGGGGCAGTCCGTCCGAACTCTTCGGACTGTACGTATATCGAGGGGATGGCCGTCGCTCTTACCGCGCTCTGTTGCGTGCTCTGCTGGCTTCTTTCCCCGCCGGGCTCGATTACGTGACGGTCGCGCTTCATCGGCCATCGGTGGAGCGCTGGGTTCCGCGCGCGGTACCGCGCAAGTTGAGATCGCAGTTGAAGCTGCGGGAGTTCGATTCTCCCGCGGAGTTGGCAGGTCTCTACCGGAGCGCGGCAGTTGCTGTACTGCCCTTCCTCGGAGGCGAATGGCTGTGCGCGACCGCGGCCGAAGCCGCCGTATGCGGCTGTCCGGTAGTGGGACCGGATCTGCCACCGTTGCGCGATCTGTTGTCCGACTCGGTGGATGGCGCTGTGTTCTCGCCTACAAGGTCCACCGCCTTGAGCGAGGCCATCAGCGCGGTACTGCTGGGGGCTGAGGGTCCTCTAGGGGCTGTCACTCGGGTCGCGCGATCGGCGGGGGACGCCTCGGCCGACAGCATGGCGTCTGTGGCCGGCCGGCTTGAGCACATCTACGAGGACACTCTTGCCTCCACGAGCGGACGGCAAGGTACCCGTCAGAGGACCCCGGCCGCGGGGCACTCGTTGCATGTTCGGGGCATCGGTGAGGTGTCGGCCCGGCGGCGTATGCGGCATGCCGCTGCGGCCACCGTGAGGCCCGATTGGATCAACGCGGACCTTCACATCCATTCCGAGTACTCCAACGATTCAACGAACTCCATCGAAGCGATCCTGGCGACAGCCCGCGAGATCGGTCTGGGGGCTCTGGCTATCGCCGACCACAACCAGATCGAGGGGGCACTGCGCGCTAGAGATCTTGCCCAGGGCGACCCGTTCGTCATAGTAGCTGAAGAGATCAAAACGGCGCAGGGAGAGGTGATCGGGCTCTTTCTCAAGGAGCTGATCCCCCGATCTTTGAGCTTCGATGAGACCTTGTCGCTGATCAAGGAACAGGGCGGGTTGGTGTACGTTCCTCACCCCTTCGATGCTCTACGCACCACTCCCTCCTACCGATTGTTGGTGGATAACCTACATCGCATCGACGTGATGGAGATATACAACGCCAAGGTAGCGTTGTCTTCCTTCAACCTAAGCGCCGAGCGTTTCGCGGCCAAGTACAACATCGTGGCAGGGGCCGGGAGCGACGCTCATGTACTGCAGGGGATTGGTACGGCAATGATCAGAATGCCGCGCTTCCACGATCCCCAGAGTTTCATGGCGGCGCTGTGGGAGGCGGATATCATCGCCAGACGCAAGAACCTCCTGTACCTGCAATCCCTCAAGTTGCTTCGAACCACCCTCGATAGGGTTTTGCCCGAAGACTAGCGTTCTCCGATTCCCGCGCAGGCGACCGCAGGAATTGGTCGGCCATGCGCCAATATAGTCTCTACCCCCGTGGGATGAGAGTCGGGCACAACAAGAGAGAAGCCGGTCCAAGCCATACCGTGAAAGACCCATCACCTGTCACTGAGGCCAACGAGATCTACCGCAAGCTGGAAGAGCGGGCGATCGAGGAGAGCAACGATCTCAACCATCGCGTGGTGCATTGTCAGAGATGCCGGCGGGGAGATTTCATGCCCACGGTCGGTTCGGGACACCCTCTGGCCGACATCTTTTTGCTCAAGTATCAGCCCCGTTATCGTGAGGTGACAGAGGGGGTAGCCTTCTACGGTCGGTCGGGCACAGCCGTGCTCAAGAGTGTGGAGCGGCTTGGCATCAATCCTCTGATCGTATACGGGACGAATCTGGTCAAGTGCCACGACGTCGACCTCGCAGAGGGTGATAAGAATTGTCCGCCATACTGGCTGGAGGAGTTCCAGATCACCCAGCCCCGTATTATCGTGGTCATGGGCAAACCCACCTTGGATGTGTTGAATCGGGAGCGGGTGGCGGGGATGAAGGAACTATCCTGGGAACCGGGCATCCTCCAGGAGTTCACACCGTTCTGCAAGGCTCTGGTCACGCCCGACATCGACGAGGCTCTTGATGAGGAGCAGGCCAAGGCGGCGTTCTGGAAAGCGTTCAGGAATCTGGGAGACTGGTTCCGGGACGAGCCGCCCTATTAGTCAGCCATCGCGGCCGCTGTCGCGACCCCGTCCACTGTCGTGAGAATCCCACTGTCCGATGACCGGATCGCCCTGTGCCCAGGAAGGCGGTCTCTCAGAGTGGTTTCCGCGGGCAGTGATGTGCCTCAACTGCGAACTAGAAGTGCCACGCACTCCACATGGGGCGTGTGCGGGAACATGTCGACCGGGGTGACTCGCTCCAGGTGATATCCGTATTCCTGCAGTTGAGCGGCGTTGGGGGCCAGGGTAGCCGGATTACACGAGACATACACGATACGAGGCGCTCCGACCTTGCCTACGCGGGAGACCGCCTTCTTGCTCAGGCCAGCGCGGGGCGGGTCGATAAGCACGACGTCGGGGAGCGCTGAACCCTCAGGCAGCGTGAGCACACCATCGGCGGCATCCCGCAGCACCTTCGCTACGTCCCCTTCCAGGAAGTGCACATCGCTGATCCCGTTCAGGCGGGCGTTCTCTCGTGCATCGGCTACTGCAGCCGGTACCGCCTCGACGGCCAGCACGGAGCCCACTTGCTTGGCCAGAGAGAGACCGATGGAGCCCACACCCGAGTAGAGATCCCAAACGACGGGTCCGGTCGCAGCCGTCTCGCCCGGTGCAGCCGCATCACCCTCGGCGAGGACCTCTCGGGATACGATTCTGTACAGCTCGTGGGCCATGAGGGTGTTGGTCTGGAAGAAGGCGTTGATGGATACTCTCAACGAGACTCCCGCTACTCTCTCGAGCAAGAACGGCCGGCCCCAGAGTACCCGCGATTCCAGTCCGGAGCTGACCTCCGCGCGCCCGCCGTTCACAGCATGGAGGATGCCCACAATCTCTGGATGAGAGGTGCGGAGTCGTTGTACGAGCCCGTTGGCGTCGGGCAGTTCCCCGGGGGCGGTCACCACACTCACCAACGTCTCAGCACCGTTCTGTGCTGAACGGACGACGAGATGGCGGATGTAGCCTGTGCCCGAGCGAGGATTCCAACCGGGTAGGTCGTTTGCGCGCAGCCACGACTCGACGGTTTCTCGCACTCCTTCAGTGGCTCGATTAAGCAGGTGGCATTCCGTGAGCGGCAGGACCGAGTCCCATCTACCCGGCGGCCGGAAGCCGACGACCGCCCCCTTCTCCGACATGCCCACGGAGAAGTCGGCTCGGTTCCGGTACCGCCATGGATCTGCCATGCCGACGATAGGACGCTGCGTGAAGTCGTGTAGGCCTCCGAGATGTTCCAAGGATTCCCGCACCTGTCTGGCCTTGTAGTCCAGCTGAACGCCGTAGTCCAAGTTCTGCCAGACGCAACCGCCACAACTGCCGAAGGAGGTGCAGCGGGCGGGACAACGATCGGGGGAGGAGGCGAGTAGTCCTACCACTCGGGCCTCCGCGTAGCGTTTCTTGTATTTGGTCACGCGGGCCCGGACCACATCACCAGGTACCGCGCCGGTCACAAAGACTACGAAGTCGTCGATCTTAGCCAGGCCCTTGCCACCAAAGGCGAGCCCGGTGACTGAAAGATCGACCACGTCGCCTTTCTGCAATCTGGGTGCGGCGGTCATAGGGGGGAGTATACGGGTGTTTGACCACGCAATGCTGCGGAAGACGACATCGGCCACCGGCGCTCCGCTCACAGCCGCGTCAATGCGCGGTGGCGCCGGCCTATTCGGCCGGCGCCACCGACTCGAACGCGAGCTGCAGGTTCTTCTCGTCCACCCGCACGGTGTCTCCGTCACGGAAGTCGCCCTTGAGAAGCCCCAGAGCCACCTGGTCCTGGATCTCCTTCTGGATGAGCCGCTTGAGCGGTCTGGCGCCGTAGGCGGGATCGTATCCTTGCTGGGCGAGGTAGGCCTTGGCGGCGTCGGTCACCTCAAGGTTGATGTCACGGTCGGCCAGTCGTTCGCGCAGCAGTCCGACCTGGATGTCGACGATGCCCTTGATGTGCTCGAGCGTCAGCCGGTGGAAGATGATGATCTCGTCCACCCGGTTGAGGAACTCGGGTTTGAACGTGGCCCGCATGAGTTCGGTCACCCGGGCATCCATCTCGACCTCGGTGATCTCCGGATCAAGGATGAACTCGCTGCCGATATTCGAGGTCATGATGACCACTGTGTTCTTGAAGTCGACCGTGCGGCCGTGCCCATCGGTGAGCCTGCCCTCGTCCAGGATCTGCAACAGTAAGTTGAAGACATCGGGGTGGGCCTTCTCGATCTCGTCAAGGAGCAGCACCGAGTAGGGGCGGCGCCGCACAGCCTCGGTGAGGTAGCCTCCTTCCTCGAATCCAACGTAACCGGGCGGCGCTCCGATAAGCCGGGCCACGGAGTGTCGCTCCTGGAACTCGCTCATATCCACCCGGATCATGGCCTTCTCATCGTCGAACATGAACTCAGCCAATGCCCGGCCGAGTTCGGTCTTACCCACGCCGGTCGGTCCGAGGAAGATGAAGCTCCCGATAGGACGACTGGGATCCTGCAGGCCCGCGCGGGCCCGCCGGATGGCGTTCGCCACCGCCTCAAGCGCGTCATCCTGACCGACCACCCTTTTGTGGAGCCGCTTCTCCATGTGGATCAGCTTCTCAACCTCGCCCTCCAGCAGCCGGGACACCGGGATACCCGTCCACTTGGCCACCACCTCGGCGATGTCTTCCTCCTCCACCTCTTCCTTGAGCATCTTCACATCTCTTTGCAGATCGTTCAGTCGCTCGTTCTCGGCCGCCAGCTGCTTCTCAGCCTCTGGGATCCTGCCGTAACGCAGTTCGGCCGCCTTCTGAAGATCGCCTACCCGCTCGGCCTTCTCCGCCTCGGTCTTGGCGGCGTCGATCTGTTCCTTGAGCGCCTGGATCCTGCCGATGGCCTCCTTCTCGGCCTGCCAGTGAGCCTTGAGCCCCGCCGATTGCTCCCGCAGTTCCGCCAGCTCGGCTTCGATGGCTTTCCGACGCTCCTTGGAGGCCGCGTCTTTCTCCTTGCTCAGGGCATGGAGCTCGATATCGAGCTGCTTGGTGCGCCGCTCCACCTGATCGATCTCGATCGGCATGGAGTCGATCTCTATGCGCAACTTGCTGGCGGCTTCGTCCACCAGGTCGATGGCCTTGTCCGGCAGGAATCGGTCGGATATGTAGCGTTGGGAGAGTACGGCTGCCGCCACGAGCGCTGAATCTTGAATACGCACCCCGTGGTGCACCTCGTACCGCTCTTTCAGCCCTCGCAGGATGGCGATCGTGTCTTCGACCGTGGGTTCTCCCACGAGGATGGGCTGGAAGCGCCGCTCAAGCGCCGCGTCCTTCTCGACGTGCTTGCGGTATTCGTCCAGAGTCGTCGCCCCGACGACGCGCAGCTCACCCCGCGCCAGCATGGGTTTGAGCATGTTCGAGGCGTCGACCGCGCCTTCTGCGCCACCTGCACCGACGATGGTGTGCATCTCATCGATGAAAGTTACGATCTCCCCTTCGGAGTCGGCGATCTCCTTGAGAACCGCCTTCAGGCGTTCCTCGAACTCACCTCTGTACTTGGCTCCCGCCACCAAGGCCCCGATATCCAGAGCCACCACGCGCTTGTTCTTGAGACTCTCCGGCACATCTCCGGAGACGATGCGCTGAGCCAGCCCTTCGGCGATGGCCGTCTTGCCTACCCCCGGCTCCCCGATGAGGACCGGGTTGTTCTTCGTTCGGCGGCTGAGGACTTGGATCACCCGGCGTATCTCATCGTCGCGACCGATGACCGGATCAAGCTTGCCCCGGCGGGCAAGATCGGTCAGGTCACGGCCGAACCGCTCCAAGGCCTGGTACTTCTCCTCGGCGTTGGGGTCCTCAGCTCTCTGCGAACCACGGATGTCTTTGAGCACTTGGAGCACCGCTTCGCGTGTCACGCCGTGCCGTCTTAGCGCGTCGCCCAGCCAAGCCTTGTTGGCAGCCAGTCCCATGAGCACGTGCTCGGTCGAGACGTAGGCGTCCTTCATCTTGTCTGCTTCCTTCTGGGCCGCGTCCAGCGCTTCTTGCGTCTCGCGCGCGAGGCTCATCTGGGCAGATCCTTGGACGGTGGAGAAGTAACCGAGACGCTTCTCCAGTTCCGCCCGCAGTGCGGTGTGGTCGACCCCGATACGTTCAAGGATGGGAAGGGTCAAGCCTCCCTCCTGATCGAGCAGGGCGGTTATCAGGTGCTCGGGTTCCATCTGGGAATGCCCGCGCTCCTGCATCAGCCTCTGGGCGGCAGCCAGTGCCTCCTGGGCCTTGAGAGTAAAACGTTCCAGCTGCATATGTATCAGTGCTCCTCGTCGTCGGACGCCGCGGACCGAACAAACGTCTATCTTCACAGTTTGATGAAGAAAATCTTATATGATATGACTCAGATTTGTCAACCCGAAGATAGGTGAATCTGGTGGTCCGCGTTCGAGCAGTTGTGCGCGATTGTGGGGCGAGGAGCAAGCCGTCCCTGCGACGCCTACAAGCCGGTTGTACAGAAAGCCGACTGCACAGAAGCCGGTTGTCGGCTAACCGGGGGGTGGCGCTGTTATGTCAGGCGGCAGATGATCCGTCGGAACGGTGGTCGGCTGCGTGGGCCTGGTAGTCTGCGTGGGTTCGGTGGGTTCAGTGGGTTGGGTGGGTTCAGTGGGTTGGGTGGGTTCAGTGCTCTCGGTGGTCGGCTCGGTGGTGGTCGTAGTGCTGATCGTGGTGCTTGACGTGGGGGCCACTGAGTAGGTGCTTTGGAAGAACCGGTCGTACTTGATGGCGATCTCGGGCTTCACAAAATTCTGCTCCGGGTAGTCCCGATCCGAGTCGTACATGAACTTCTGCCAGATGATCGCTGGGAAGCTGCCTCCCGTGACCCGGATGCCGTGCACGTTGTCCATGGATACCTGAGCATCGGGATTACCCATCCACACCGCCGTAGAGAGATGTGGAGTGTAGCCGCAAAACCAGGCGTCGTACCATTCTTGGGCCGTGCCGGTCTTACCGGCCGCCGGCCGGTCGATGGCTGCTTTTGTGCCGGTCCCGCTGCGGATGTTCATCTCGAGTATGCGGGTGGTCTCGTAGGCCACCGCGGCAGATATGGCCTGGGTGCGTTTGGGCTGTGCTTCCCAGAGCAGGTTACCGCCTGAGTCTTTAACACTCACGATGATCGTAGGCTGAATGTACTCGCCCTCGTTTGCCAGGGTCGCATAGGCGGATGCCATCTCCAGGGGCGACACTCCGATGGTCAGACCTCCAAGAACGATGGCCGGGTTGGCGTTGAGTTCAGAGCTTATGCCCATGCGCCGTGCAACGTCCACGATCTGTTCTGCACCCACATCGAGAGCCAGTTGAGCGTACACGGTGTTGTCGCTCTTGAGGGTAGCTTGAGCGATGTTGATGGTGCCGGAGTAGGTATTGCCGTAGGTCTTCACGTTCCAAGGCTCGGGAGCCCCTGGGTAATCGAGAGTTACCGGCATGGACTGGTAGTAGGTCTCGTACGGCTCGATACCGCGTTCCATAGCGGCTACCAGGCAGAAGGTCTTGAACGCCGAGCCGGGCTGACGTCGCCCCTGAGCGGCCAGATTGAACTTGGAGTTGTCGTAGTCGCTACCGCCAAGCATGGCCCTGATATAGCCGGTCTCGACCTCGATGCTCACCAGCGCAGCCGAGGGGTCTCCTTCTCTGTCCAGGGTGGAGGTGATGGCTTCCATCGCTCGGTTCTGATATGCAGGGTTGATCGTGGTCTGAACCCGCAGGCCGCCTGCGAAGACCGTCTCGGTACCGAACATGTCGATCAACTGCTTCCGGACGAACGCCACCACGTAAGGCTCCTGCACCTTTGTGTAGGGCGAGTAGGGAGCCAGTTCAAGAGGTGTGTCGAAGGCCTCCTCGGCTTCGCTCTTGGTGATGAACCCCAATTCGTACATCTTGTTGATCACCAGATCGCGGCGTTTGAGTGCCGCCTCGGGATGTCTGCGCGGCGAGAAGCCGCTGGGCCGCTGAGGGAGACCTGCTAGGAGTGCCGCCTCAGCGATGGTGAGTCCCATCGGGTCCTTGTCGAAGTAAGTGCGCGCTGCCGCCTCTACGCCGTAAGCGTTCGAACCAAAGTACACGGTGTTCAAGTACATATCGAGAATCTCGTCTTTGGAGTATTTGCGCTCGACCTGCCAGGCCAAGACCATCTCGTTCCACTTGCGGTCGAGGGAGATGTCTCGCCGGTCGAGGTACAGGTTGCCCACCAGCTGCATGGTGATGGTGGAGAATCCCTCGTCAACCCCCCGAGACTGGATATTGGTGACAAGAGCCCTTACGAATCCCTCGAAGTCAACGCCGGAGTGGGTGTAGTACCGCTCATCTTCGATGGCGACGAGGGCCTGACGCATGACGTCGGGGATCTGCTTGCCGCTGATGACCGTGCGGTTCTCTTCCCCGTGCAGATAAGCGAGCAGCGTTCCGTCGGCTGCGTAGATCTGCGTCGTCTCGGCCAGGGTCACCTCGCCCTGATCTTCGAGTTCGGGCAGGTCCTGCTCAACCGAGGCGACCGCATGCAGACTCAGCATAAAGACTCCGGCCAACACCCCGATGGCGACCAGGGGGACGATCACGAGGACCGCAAGCAGGATGACTATCCTGCGCTGCCCCAAAACACGCGCGCGTCTCTCTCGTGCACTGCGTCTCTCTCGTCCGGTCCTCATGTCGACCTCGTGGTTCGTCTCAGTCGTGATCCGCCGTCAGGTTGTTCGCCGCACAGAGTTATTGTAGCCCGTGGGAGTCTCGGCGGAGTACGGAGGGCGGTTCATCGTCTTGGGTGAGTTGCCTTGGTGAGTTGGCAAGTCCTGCTGGCCACGAGTATAGTTGTCCTCTCTATCTACTCGAGTCTCTGTCACTCGTTGTCAGGCATGACTGTGACCCGCATTCTGTCGGGGGGTGAAGGATGCACCAACGTGAGCGAGTCTCGGACCGGACTGCGTCGCTCTCCTCGGAGCGCGGGCACGTGATCTCGACGGGATCCCTGTCTCTGCTTGGTTGCGGCCCTATCCACGTTTCTTCTCCAGGTTTCGCCGTTATGACCGCGTCGCAGCACGGTACATGCGCGGCATCCTGCAGCAGCGGAAGGAGGGAACGAACGGCCTGAGATCTCGTCGGAAACTCCATGGGTATCGATACCGATCAGAGGAGGTAATGGGATGAGAAGTAGGAGAAGGGGGGTCAGGGCGCGCGTCGGCACGGCGCTTCTTCTGACCGCACTGGTAGTCCTGTTCGTCATAGTAGGGTCCGGCTCGGCCTTGGCCGCTCCACCCTGGTCCGATGCCCCAGGTGCATGGTGGATGAACACGTATGGTGTCTCCGAGAGCCAGGCGGCCACTGTGGCCGACGGCTATCCAGACGGTACGTTCCGGCCGGCTCTTAACGTCACGCGGGCTCAGTTCGCCAAGATGGCGGTTGATGGCCTGGGGGCATCCACGGCGGCTCCCGCTGCCCCATCTTTCACTGACGTGCCCGCGACCAACCACTTCTATCCCTGGATCGAAGGGGGCGTGGCGGCCGGGATCATCTCCGGATACGGAGATGGGACCTTCGGCCCCAACAACAGCATCCTGCGTCAGCAGGCCAATTCCATCCTGGGTTCATATCTGGCTCAGAAGGAGCTGAACCTGCGTGGGCATATTGCCGGTAACCTTGCCAATTACCCGTCTCTAAACACGTGGTATCTGGCGGAAGGGACGGCTCTCCTTGCTCAGTTTACCGACCGGGCGAAAATGGCATCGGTGCATGCACCAGCCACTGCATATCTGGTTTACCAGGACGTGGTGCAGGGCAGCGAGAGTGGTGGCGCCAGATATCTCGGTCCCGGCAACAACCTCACCCGCGGCCAGGCGGTTGCCTTGATACTGCGAGTGAAGGCGGTGCAGTTCTCGACGGACAAGCCGACAGTGACCTCACTTGATCCCAGTGGCGGTTCGGCCGCTGGTGGTAACACCGTGGTTATCACCGGGACCAACTTCACGGATGTGACGTCGGTCAAGTTCGGCACCAAGAATGCGACCAGCTTCGTGGTCAACTCATCCACCAGGATCACCGCCGTAGCTCCCTCGGGTACTCTTGGGACCACTGTTGATGTCACGGTCACCACTCATGCGGGGACCAGTGCCACCAGCGCGGCCTCCAAGTACACGTACGGGGTACCGACAGTGACGGAGCTCGACCCGGCCGCCGGTCCGGCCGCTGGTGGGAACACCGTGGTTATCACCGGGACCAACTTCATCGGTGTCACGTCGGTCAAGTTCGGCACCAAGAGTGCGACTAGTTACGTTGTCAATTCGCCCACTCAGATAACGGCTAAGGCCCCTGGCGGTGTGGCGAGCACGACGGTTGACGTGACCGTGACTACCGCTGGTGGTACGAGTGAAAAGACCTATAACAGCAAGTACAGCTACGGCGCACCGACGGTAACGGAACTCGACCCGGCTGCCGGCCCAGCTGCGGGCCACAATGAGGTCATCATTACCGGGACCGGTTTCACGGCCGTGACGGCGGTGAAGTTCGGTACCAGGAACGCCGTAGACTTCGAGGTTGATTCCCCGACTCAGATCACTGCGATCGCGCCTGCCGGCGTGGCGGGCACGACGGTCGACGTGAGAGTGACCACTCCTGCGGGCACCAGCGCCATCACGGTACTGGCAAGCAAGTACAGTTACGGGGCACCGTCTGTAGCCGAGGTGGATCCAGACTCAGGACCATCAGCGGGTGGTAATGAGGTGGTGATCACGGGGCAACGTTTCACCGGCGTGACGGCGGTGAAATTCGGGACCAAGAACGCCACGGTCTTCGAGGTTGATTCCCCGACTCAGATCACGGCGATCGCGCCTGCCGGCGTGGCGGGCACGACGGTCGACGTGAGAGTGACCACTCCTGCGGGCACCAGTGCCATTGTCGAAGCAGACGAGTATACCTACCTGCCCGTCGTTACAGCTCTTCAGCCGTATCATGGGCCGGCTGCTGGAGGTAATACTGTCGTTATCGTGGGGTATGGGTTCCACGATGTCACCAGCGTTACCTTTGGCACTGCGACCATCGACGACGATGATCTTGTCATCAATGCGAGTGGCACCCGGATCACTCTCGAAGCTCCCCCGGGGACGGGCAAGGTCGACGTCCGCGTGAACATCAACAGCGTCCACAGTGAGAACACGGCTGCGGACGACTATTACTACGCGCCGACGGTCAGCAGCGTGACTCCCAATCGGGGTACACCAGCCGGCGGTAACACAGTGACGATTGAGGGGACCGGCTTTTTAGGCGCCGAAGGTGTCTACTTCGACACTACACTAGTCAGCGGTGTGAACTTCCATGTGGTCTCGGCAACGGAGATCACGGTCAAGGCTCCGAGCCATGCTGCTGGTACCGTGAATGTACGGGTGAAAGGTGACTATGACACCGGAGTTGCGGACGCTGGGCCTGCCGACGATTACACGTACGGAGCCCCGGAAATCACCGATATCAATCCCGCTGAGGGTTCAACCGGCGGTGGAACTGATGTAACTATAACGGGTAGTGCTCTCACCGGGGCGACTGTGACCTTCGGAGGCGTAGCGGCCACCAACGTGATCGTCAACGCCGCGGGTACCAGCCTCACCTGTGAAACGCCGGCCCACGCAGCCGGACCCGTCGATGTCGTGGTGACGACCACCGCCGGTGGGTCGGATACGGAAGCCAACGGTTTCGCCTATGTGTCCGATTACGAGATCGCCATCAGTCCGGCGAGCCCGGTGCTTGTTGAAGGGACGACTCATACCGTCAATGTGACGCTTACAGACGGCGGCGAACCGGTGGTTGGCAAGACGGTGTTCCTGATCAACCATCGTACTGAGATTGGCGATGCGACCGGCAACCTTTCCGTGGTGACAGATGTGTCAGGCCAGGCGCAGTTCTCCATCGGGGGCACGTCGGTCGGTAACCGTGAGTACCAGGCATATATCACCGAAGACGACACTCAAGGGGGCACGAAAGTCGCGGAATCTTTGACTGTGTCCTCATATCATGCGATGTCCGTCCCGCTGAATTTTGACAGTGACACGCAACTGGATATTCCGGCTGGTCTTGGAGCAGGCCTTGCTGGCTCGTTTACCATCTACTTGGGGACTCCGAGCGGTACGGTTCTGGCCACGGGAACATATAACAACGGAGATGGCAACGAGGACGTGATGCTTAACAGCACAGTTGCAGAAGGCGCTCGGATCTGGATCTACTTCAACGCAAGCACTAATGCTGACGACGATCCCAACTGGGTGACAGATACACGATAGAGCCCGTTGTTCGAGCAAGTGTATGATTGGGTGCGTTGTGAGGCCCGCCTGACGGCGGGCCTCCAATGGCGTCGCCGATCACGTCAATGTGCAGGTAAGCGCCGAGTGGGGCAGTGCCACCCTGGAGAACGGATTCTTATACTATTAGCTGTTATAGCAGGGGAGTGCCTGAACACCGTCTCGCAATCCTCCTGCTGAGATGAACTGAGTACTGCGGGGGTGGAGGCCCGGATGGGCCTCCACCCCCGCAGTGTTTCGAGTCTTGCTGAGCCACGCATTCCTTGCCCTTGAGCCTGGCTTCGGCACGGCGCGGGGATGGTGAAGCGGAGGACGGGTTTCCCAGTGTCCAAGGCTTGACACGATGCGACTCATATTTTATAATGCCTTCATGCTAAGCAAACTAGCTATCAAGACGCAGCGAATATCGGAGGATAGGTAATGGGCAAGATCATCGGTATCGACCTTGGCACGACCAACTCTGCCATGGCCGTGCTGGAAGGCGGCGAGCCGACCATCATCCCGAACGCGGAGGGTGGGCGCACCACTCCGTCTGTGGTGGCTTTCACCAAGACCGGGGAACAGCTGGTCGGTACCGTGGCGAGACGCCAGGCCGTCACCAACCCCGAAAACACGGTCTTCTCTATCAAGCGGTTCATGGGGCGCAAGTTCGCCAACGTTAGCGAAGAGATGAAGATCGTCCCGTACGCGGTTGTAGAAGGTCCCAATAGTGACGTGCGAGTGCAGATCAAAGACGAGCAGTACTCGCCGCCGGAGATCTCGGCGAAGATCCTGCAGAAGCTCAAGCGCGATGCCGAGGCCTTCCTGGGCACCGAGGTCACCGAGGCGGTCATAACCGTACCGGCCTACTTCGACGACGCCCAGCGGCAGGCGACCAAGGACGCCGGCATCATCGCCGGTCTCGAGGTCAAGCGTATCGTCAACGAGCCGACGGCGGCTTCACTGGCCTACGGGCTCGACAAGGAGAACGAGCAGACCGTCCTGGTCTTTGACCTGGGCGGCGGCACCTTCGACGTCTCCATTCTGGAGCTCGGCGACGGCGTGTTCGAAGTCAAGTCCACCAACGGTGACACTCATCTGGGGGGCGACAACTTCGATAAGGCCGTGGTCGACTGGATCGTGAGCGAGTTCCGCAAGCAGAAGGGCGTCGACCTCACCCAGGATCGCCAGGCTCTCCAGCGCCTCTACGAGGCGGCTGAGAAGGCAAAAGTAGAGCTCTCTTCGGTGCTTGAGACCACCATCAACCAGCCCTTCATCACTATGGATCAGAGCGGCCCGCTCCATCTGGAGATGACGCTGACTCGGGCCAAGTTGGAGGAACTCACGAGCGAGCTGCTCGACCGGGTGGTCGCTCCCACCAAGCAGGCTATGCAGGATGCCGGCCTCAAAAACGGCGACATCGACCAGGTGATCCTGGTGGGTGGTATGACCCGCATGCCGGCGGTGGTGGAGAAGGTACGGTCGCTCACCGGCAAGGAGCCGCACAAGGGCATCAACCCGGATGAGGTGGTGGCTTTGGGCGCGGCGATCCAGGGAGGCGTGCTGGCCGGGGAGGTCAAGGACGTGATCCTTCTCGACGTGACCCCGCTCTCCTTGGGTATCGAGACCAAGGGCGGAGTGTTCACCCGGCTCATCGATCGCAACACCACCATCCCCACGCGGAAGAGTGAGATCTTCTCCACGGCGGAGGATGGGCAGACGTCGGTCGAGATCCACGTGCTCCAGGGCGAGCGCGATCTGGCCGCGTACAACAAGACGCTGGGCAAGTTCCAGCTGATGGGTATACCGCCGGCGCCTCGGGGCATCCCACAGATAGAGGTGACGTTCGATATCGACGCCAACGGAATCACTCACGTATCGGCGAAGGACCTGGCTACAGGTAACGAGCAGAAGATCGTCATCAAGAGCTCCAGCGGTCTTAACGACGATGAGATCAAGAAGATGGTCCGCGATGCAGAGATGCACGCCGATGAGGATAAGAAGAAGAAGGAGCTTGTAGACGCCAAAAACCAGGCCGAGCACCTGGTGTACTCCACACGCAAGTCGCTGAAGGAGTTCGGCGACAAGGTGGACGGCGCCTCCCGCGGCGAGATCGAGAGTGCAACGAACGACCTGGAAGAGGCCCTCAAGGGTGACGACCTGAACCTGATCAAGAAACGTACCGAGAGTCTGCAGGAGGCCGCCTACAAGCTGTCCGAGGCCGCGTATCAGGCGGCGCAGGCTGCGCAGGGCGGCGGGGCCGGAGGCGGCGCGGGTGGTGCCGGTGGTCCGGGCGAGGGTGCCGGGACGGCCGAGGACGAAGTGGTTGAAGAGGCTGATTACGAGGTAATCGACGAGGACGAGAAGTAAGAGTTTTGCGCCCCCGCTGTTCGTGGGCGGGGCGGGCAAGAAGAGGCAAGCCGACCGGCCGCCTGGGCGGCGGCCGGGCCGCGGCCCGCGGAAGGCGGGCGCGGCAGAAGGAGAAAAGGAGGTAGAAGGCAATGGCAATCGTCAGATGGGATCCTTTCCGCGAGTTGACGGCGCTGCAGACAGAAGTCAACCGTTTATTCTCCCGAGTGGGTGGCGGTGACGTTACCGAGCGGCAGTCGTGGACTCCCTCGATCGATGTGATCGAGACCGACGACAGCATCAAGCTGAAGGCAGAATTGGCCGGTATGGACCCGAAGGACATCAGCATCGAAGTGCAGGACAATGTTCTTACGGTGAGCGGTGAACGGCGGTTCCAGGAAGAGGTGAAGGAAGACAAGTACTACCGCATCGAGCGGCGGTACGGATCGTTCACCCGCTCGCTGGCTCTGCCCCAGACGGTCGACGAGAACGGCATCGAAGCCAAGTATGAGAACGGCGTGCTGGAAGTGACCGTTCCGAAGGCAGAGGTCGCCAAGCCCAAGAAGATCGCCGTGGCCATCGGCGAGCATAAGCCTGAGACGGTGGAAGCTCATGCCACGGAGAGCGAGTCGTAACGACTTCGTGGCTGTGTTGCTGCGTCGTCGGAGAATCGCATGACGACCGATAGGCGAGGGCGGCGGCTACAGGCCGCCGCCCCCATAAGAAGGACTCCCGCGGCTCTGTGCCGGTAGGGAGAATCGAGAGCGAAAGATGGGCTCATGACCACAGGCAAGAGACAGATTCCGATCAATGATCATGCCCCCGGTGATCCGGTGAAGACGGCTCATGACCAGAAGAGCCGGACAGGGTCCCGTGCCGGTGCCTCGAGGAAAGGAGCGCCGGAGAGTGGAACAGCAGCGGCGCGCAATGAGACGAGCGCCGGGCACAACACCCCGACCCAAGCGAGCGGTACTCAGGCTGGTGAGCGCGACGGCTTGACCGCCGACCGAGACGCCTTGGCTGCGGAGAGAGATGGTCTGGTTGCCGAACGCGATGGTTTGGCGGCGGAGCGCGATAGTCTTAACGATCAGCTGCTTCGCCTACGGGCCGAGTTCGAGAACTACCGTAAGCGCGCTTCCCGCGAAGCTTTCGAGTCTCACATTCGCATTCAGTGCGAGGTGATGAACGATTTCCTGCCGGTATTGGACAATCTTGAGAGAGCGCTAGACGCTGCCGAGCACCACGAAGAGGGCAAGGTGCTCGAGGGTGTGCGTATGACCCGGGACATGTTCGCGGGCCTATTGGCTCGCTCTGGAGTGGAGGAGATCGAGGGCGTGGGCGCACGGTTCGATCCCCAGGTACACGACGCGGTGGCCGTGCAGCCGTCCGATCAAGAGGAGGGTTTGGTGGCGGCGGTCCTCGAGCGGGGCTACCGGCAGGGGGATCGAGTCCTTCGGCCGGCTCGGGTAATGGTCTCTGCGGGACGGGCCGGGTCGGGCAGTGGTAGCGCTCCGGCGGCCGGTTCGCCGGATCCCGGCGACGTTAGCGCGACCGGATAATAGCGAGGCATCATGGCCACGAGTACCCGCGATTACTACGACGTCCTGGGGGTCAAGAAGACCGCCGGCGAGGATGAAATCAAGAAGGCGTACCGCAAGCTGGCGCGCAAGTATCATCCGGACGCCAATCCTGACGACCCCAAGGCTGAAGAGAAGTTCAAAGAGGTGTCGAGCGCGTACGAGGTGCTCTCCGACCCGGAGAAGCGCAAGCAGTACGATGCCGGACCCTCCTTCTATGGACAGGGGCCACAGAGCGCAGGCGGTGGCGGATTCCGCGGCTTCCAGGGTGGGCAGCCCATGGGTGGCGACTGGGCGGACCTCTTCGGCAACCTGTTCGGGGGCGGCGGTGGAGGCGGCTTCAGTGGTGGAGGCTTCGGCGGGGGCGGTCGCCGGCAGCAGCGGGCCGAGCGGGGAGAAGACGTCAGTGTGGCGGTGAAGATCTCCTTTGCCGACTCGCTGAAGGGCGTGACCACCAAGGTGAGCGTGCCGCTCACCGTGCAATGCGATACCTGCAAAGGGAGTGGGGCGGCGCCGGGGACTTCGCCCGTCACCTGCCCGCAGTGTCAGGGCCGCGGCGTGGTCAGCCAGAGCCAGGGGTTCTTCGCCCTGAGCCAGCCCTGCAGTCGCTGTCGAGGTACCGGAACCATAGTGGAGAACCCATGCCCTACCTGCGGCGGGACCGGGTTGACTCGAGCGCTCAAGAAGTTCACCGTTCCGTTGCCGGCGGGGGTGAAGGATGGCACCAAGATCCGACTGAAGGGCAAGGGCGAACCGGGTTTGCGGGGTGGACCCGCGGGCGACCTGTACGTCATTGTTCAGGTGGATGAGAGTCCGCTGTTCGAACGGAGAGGTGCGGATCTGCAGATACGGGTCCCGGTCACCATGGCCGAGGCGGCTCTGGGAGCGACCGTCCGGGTGCCGACTCCGGAAGGGGGGAGCGTGGCCCTCAAGGTCCCGGCGGGCACGCAGGAGGGCAGGCTCCTCAAGATCAGAGGTAAGGGCGCACCGCGGCTGGGAGGGTCGGGCAAGGGCGATCTGATCGCCCGCGTCAACGTCCTGACTCCCGAGCGTCTGAACGGGGAGCAGAAAGAGCTGCTCAAGAAATTCGCCGAGTCGCGCAAAGAGGACCCGCGGGCGGGTCGACCCGGCTGGCCGGCCTGAAAGCGAGGCGGAAGTGCCCTTTGATGACAAGATGAAGCCTGTGTTTATGATCTCTGTGGCTGCGGAGTTGGCCGAGATGCATCCGCAGACACTGCGCATGTACGAGCGGCGCGGTTTGATACGGCCTCAGCGCTCGTCCAAGAGCACGCGACTTTACTCCCTGGAGGACGTCGAGCGTCTACGTCGCATCCAGCAGCTCGTGGGTGAATGTGGCCTCAACCTGGCGGGTGTGGAACGGGTCCTGCAGATGGAGGAGCAATTGGCCCGGCTCGAGGGCAAACTCGAGAGACTCCAAGCCGAGCTTGAGCGTCTGTCCGAACAGGCTGAGAAAGAGCTGGAGGCGGTGCATCGCAGTTACCGCAAGGAGTTGGTGCCGTTCACCGGACCGGGCGAAGTGGTTCTGGTGACACGGCAGCGCCGTAGTCGTCGGTGATTGAGCGCGTGCCGGACCGCGACCGACAGCCTTCGCAACGGCTCCCGATGGACGAAGAGCCCTGGAGCGATGAGTCCTTCACCGACGACAACATGACCCCGAGGGAGGCAGTCGAGCAGCCCTGCGCGAATCACCCTCGACGCATGACCATGGTGACGTGCAGCACCTGCGGTAAGCCGCTTTGCCCGGATTGCATGGTCTACTCAGCCGTGGGAGTGAAGTGCCGGGACTGCGCGAAGATGCCTCGTTCGTCCCGGGTGACCCTCAAGACCGGTCTTCTGCTGCGGGCCGTGGCCGGTGGTCTGGGAGCGGGGACGGCGGTCGGATTCGTCTATTACTACATCCTGGGGAGCATCGGCTTCTTCTTCCTTTTCATCTTCATAGCCGCCGGGATCGGATATCTCGTCGGTGAGGCGGTATCACGAGCCTCGGGGCGCTATCACGGGTGGCAGACTGCGGTCATAGCGGCGGTCTCCACAGTCTGGGCGTTCGTCTTCCCTCCGGTGGTGGCTGCCTTCGTGAGTTTCGGAGTCAGCTGGGATGCGGTGGTGTTCAGCGTCTCCGGCCGCGGCGCGGTAAATTGGGTCGTGATGGCCTTCGCTGGGTACCTGGCCTGGCGCCGGAACCGGTGAGTCATTCGAGTGTGGGGTAGTTCTGGCACTCTCGATAGTGGAGTGCCAGATACCTGTGCATGTTTGCCCGGTTTTGGGTATACTGGGCCGACGAAGAATCAGGAGGTCTGAGAGCCTTGCCTACATATGAGTATCGTTGTGTTTCGTGTCAGCATCAGTTCGAGCGTTTCCAGCGGATGTCGGACGAGCCGGTCAAAGAGTGTGAGATCTGCGGCGAGCCCGTGAAGAGGTTGTTGTTCCCCGTGGCCATCCAGTTCAAGGGCAGCGGGTTCTACACGACCGACTACGGTCGGCGCAACGCGTTGGGTCACGCGGCTTCCCACACGGCTAACGGCGGCTCGGAGTCGTCCGGAGGATCCGATTCGCCCCCGAGTTCGGATGACGGCAGATCGTCTGGATCGTCCAAGTCGGCGGGGCCTGAGGCGAGCGCATCTGTCACTGCCGCCGCTGCCGGCAAGAACGCCTGATCTCCGCGCGGGCGGCCGGAATGGCTAGGGACTGCGCGCTCGTCGCCTTCGGCGCCTCGCGCCCGCTCATCGTACTTACCAACGACGATGGTGTGAGCTCGCCGGGCCTTGCCGTACTCAAGCAGGCTTTGGAGCCGCTTGGGGACGTGCGCATCGTCGCTCCCGACCAGAACCGGTCCGGCGCGGCTCGGAGCATCACCATGCGCAGTCCGTTGTGGGTGGAAGAGGTGGAACTGCCGGATGGCAGCCTAGCCTTCAGCACCGACGGCACACCGGTAGACTGCGTCCGCATGGCGGCTCTGGGTTTGCTCGACCGGCAACCGGATCTGATCGTCTCCGGAATCAATCTGGGCGGCAACTTGGGAGACGACATCACTTACTCGGGGACGGTGGCGGCGGCTCTGGAAGGGATAATGCTGGAAATCCCCGCCATAGCCATATCGGCCGACGGCTATCACGCGGGGTACGACCTGTCCGTACCGGGCCGCTTCGCCCGGCGCCTGGTGTCCGTGGTACTGGAGCAGGGATTTCCCTCCAAGACCCTCCTCAATGTGAACTGTCCCGACCGGTCTTGGGAGGATATCGCAGGTGCGCGACTGACTGTGCTGGGCAAGCGCATATATGGGGACAAGGTCGAGTACCGGGAGACCAAGGGCAGGCGGCGCGGGTATCACATCTACAACGACGATCTCAGCTGGCACCAAGAACCAGGCACGGACTTCACAGCCGTCGCCGAAGGCTGGATATCCGTGACCCCGCTGCATTTCGACCTCATGTCCCACGAGGCTTTGGATGCACTGCAGGGCTGGGAGACTGCTCTGTGCACTTGGGACGGGGATTGATTCTTGCATGAAGGCCAATCCTCAGAGGCCGCTGCCGAACCCTGATGACTCTCTCGCATACAAGGCGGTCATCTTCGATCTTGACGGCACCATCGTCGATTCGGTTGAGTTGATTGTTATCTCGTTCCAGCATGCCATACGGGAGGTGTTGGGCCGCGAGGTGTCGCGAGAGGAATCCATCGTGGGTGTGGGCCGACCCTTGCGAGAGCAGATGGTGTCCTTTAGCCCCGAACACGCAGACGAGCTGGTGGCGGTATACAGGGAGTTCAACCACCGGGAACACGACCGTATGCTGAAGCTGTATGAGGGCATCCTGGACCTCCTGGACGGTCTGGCGGGGGCCGGGATCAGGCTGGGATTGGTCACGTCGAAATCCCGGTATACGACTCAGATGGCCTTTGATCTGACCGGCATCGGAAGCTACTTCGATGCGACTGTGTGTGCTGATGAGAGCGGCGGTAACAAGCCTTCTCCAGAACCCATATGGGCCTGCCTCCACCAGCTCTCGGTGTCTGCGGAGGACGCCGTTTACGTCGGCGATAGTCCTTCGGATATCCAAGCCGCTCGGGCTGCGCGCGTGAAAGCTATAGGGGTCACGTGGGGGGTCTTCGACACAGCTACTCTTGAGGCTGAAAAGCCGAACGCACTGGTTCATACTATCCCTGAGCTGGCAGTGGTTTTGGGCGTCTAGTCCAGGAGGGACCGGTGGTGGAACGCGGTTCGGCGTCGGATGCCGAGCGGATCGAGGAGTTGCGGGCGCTCGTCCGCCATCACGAGTACCGTTATTACGTGCTCGATAGCCCCGAGATCTCAGACAGTGAGTACGACTCGATCTTCCGCGAGCTTCAGGATCTTGAGGCGGTACACCCGGAGTTGGTCACGCCGGACTCTCCGACCCAGCGTGTCGGCGGAGAGCCGTTGGCAGGCTTCGCGCAGGTGCGGCACGGGGAGCTGATGCTGTCTCTGGCCAATGCCAAAACCGAGGACGAGCTGCGCGCCTGGCATCAGCGAGTGGTAAGGCTGGCCGGCGAAGCCGGTGCAGGGTCTGAGTCGTTGCGCTTCGTGTTGGAACCCAAGATCGATGGCCTGGCCGTTTCGCTCCGGTATGAGGACGGTCGTCTGGCGGTAGGGGCTACGCGAGGGAACGGTGAGATCGGAGAGGACGTCACGGGCAACCTGCGGACCATCTCGACGGTACCGTTGGCCATGCTGGCTGCCGCGCAACCGCATCCCCCGGTGGTTGAAGTGCGCGGGGAGGTCTACCTGCCTCTTGCTGCGTTTGCCGAACTGAACGAGCAACGTGTGGCGGCGGGAGAATCGACTTTCGCGAACCCACGCAACGCGGCGGCCGGTTCTCTCCGGCAGCTGGATCCTCGGGTGACGGCATCGCGGCCTCTGGCCACTTGGTTCTACGGTGTGGGTGAAGTCGAGGGACGGGACTTCGCCAGCCATGCGGAGGTGCTCGAGTGGTTGCGCGAGAGTGGCTTCAGAGTCAATCCACATGTACGGGGCGTGGCCACAGTCGATGAGATAGTGGCGGGTTGCCGGGAGTGGCAGGAGCGTAGGGACAAGCTGGATTACGACATCGACGGAGTGGTTGTGAAGCTTGACGACCGTCGTTTGCAGGCTGCCCTCGGCGCCGTGGGCCGGGATCCGCGTTGGGCGGTGGCCTACAAGTTCGCTCCTACCACGGCCCAGACCCGCTTGCTAAGAATCCACGTCAACGTCGGCAGGACTGGGGTGCTCAACCCCTGGGCGGAGCTGGAACCTGTCGAGGTGGGAGGGGTCACGGTAGAACGGGCCACTCTGCACAATGAGAACGATATCTGGCGGAAGGACCTGCGGGAGGGCGACCTGGTGATATTGCAGCGGGCAGGTGATGTCATCCCGCAGGTGGTGGCGCCACTCACCGATCTGCGCACGGGCGCAGAGAAGCCATTCTCAATGCCTGCCGAGTGTCCGGCCTGCGGCACACCTGTAGTGCGGACACCGGGAGAGGTGGCGGTGCGTTGCCCCAACCCGGAATGTCCCGGGAAGCTGTCTGAAACGATCAAACACTTCGTCAGCAAGGGCGCCATGGATATCGACGGTGTTGGCGACAAGCTGGTCGATCGCTTGCTTAACCTGGGTCTCATCCGCGATGCGGCCGACCTTTACCGGCTAAAGACCGGTCAGTTGGCGGGTCTGGAGCGGCTGGGAGAGAAGTCGGCGGCTAACATAGTGCGGGCCGTGGAATCATCCAAGAATCGTCCACCGGCCAGGGTGCTCTTTGCTTTGGGTATCCCTCACGTCGGGGGTGAGAACGCGGAACTGCTCCTTCGGCGTTTCGGGAGTATTGAGGCCCTGGGCAAGGCCTCGGTCGACGAGATAGCGGAGACGCCGGGAATTGGGCCGGTCATCGCGGAGAGCGTGCATCAGTACTTCCGCGACCCCCGCAGTATCGACTTGATCTCGAGGCTGGAAGCGGCCGGTGTCGGCATGACCGCTGCTACAAGGGGTACATCCGGGAGCCTGCGGTCGGAGAACGATGAAGCGGCCGCGCAAGGAGGTGGACGGGGTGCGACCGGGGCCGCCGCATCTGGGCCGTTGGCGGGCAAGACCCTGGTCCTGACAGGCACGCTATCGACGTTGTCTCGACAGGAGGCAACAGATCTCATAGTCGGGGCCGGTGGCCGTGTTACGGGATCGGTCAGTTCGAAGACGGACTATGTGGTCGTCGGCGAGGAGGCCGGTTCCAAGCTGGTGAGGGCCCGGGAGCTCGGCATACCTTTGCTGGATGAAGAGGGGCTGCGCGCGGTGTTGAGCTCTTGACGGACCGTCTCCGGGCCGCTTCTTCCGACGTGAGTGGAGCGCTATTCCTCGACAGGGTTCCGCGGTGTCACGGTGAGAAAGCCGTCTTGCACCGTGACCTCCACCATCTTCTGCACCCGGGGCCGCCCTCTCTGGTCTCTGTGCAGGTGGCATATCACGGGGTCGAGCGACTTCAGGTGTTCGGCGGTGTCCCTTCCCATGGATAGCCAATCGGCTAGGGCAGCTTCGGGCTCGGGTGTCTGGATGGTGGCTAACCCGGAAGACCCGGCTGCGAGAGTCTCCAAGAAGACCGGGCCTTCACGGCGGGCCAACTCGCCCACAACCACCCAGCCGGGCCTCATATCTGCGGCTTTGCGGAATGTTCCGGCTCGGGCGGGGGTATTTCGCTTTGCCTTCAGCTGGACCGTGAAGGACCGCTCCCCGAGGGCCGGTAGGCCTTCGTCCGCGTCGTCAATGGCAACGATGCGTTGATCCTTGGGGAGGAGATCGATCAAGGCGTTGAGCAAGGTCGACTTCCCGACGTTCCCACCGCCGGTGATGAGCACTGTCCGTTTAAGTCCAAGGCAGCCGCTGAGGAAACGAGCGTGCCAGGGGCTCATCAGACTGTTGTCGACGAGACTGCGCAGGGTCAGATTGAGCACCAGTCGCTCTTCCGGTTCGACAGCCTCGATAGTCGCCTGGCTCGTGTTGAGGGCGAAAGCGTGTTTGAGTTGATACGCGTCGTAGGCCTTGACTAAAGACTGGGCCATCTGGGTCACCAAAAGCAGGTGGGCGCGTTCTTCATCCGAAGGTTCGTTCTCGGCGATGAGTTCGTCGGCGAGTCTCTTGAGGCCGTATTCATAAGCGGCCAAGATGCGCTGGCTGGGGGGCATCCTTTCCTCCGGGATCTCTAGACAGTTAGAGCCGCGCTTGGCACGTTGCGTACCATTTGTATCTCATATATCCTTGCAATCAGTCTGAACAGGGTCGCCGTGGAACGAGGCGGAGCTGAGGCGGCGAGGAGTCCATATCGGCTTGGGAATCGCGCTCTGTCTCTGGTGGGTGTTCAATCTCTCGTCTTGTCAAGGCTCCCCGATGGTTCGCCTGCTGTCGCTTGGTTGCCGGTCCAGTCGTTATATCGACCGGATGCAGGGACAAGATGAGGGGTCAGGGCATTCGGTGACCGTAGTGTGAACGCCGCGGCGCTGCAACCGTTCTGCGGCTGAGGAGGTCGTGGCGATGGATAACAACGTGAGTCTGGCGCTCCTTGCAGGAGGTCTGTCCACCCGCATGGGTGAGGATAAGGCCTTCGCTCCGTTCCGGGAGGGCACGTTGTTGGAGTGGATGCGGGATCGCCTTGCACCTCTGTTCAGACAGGCGTTCGTCGTCGCGCGCGACCCCTCGCGGTTCCATCACATCGGTCTGCCGATGATCAACGACGCGCTGCCGGAGATCGGGTCGGCGGTGGGCGTCTATTCGGCGGTGCTGGCCTCACCTACAGAGAGAGTGCTGTGCGTGGCCTGCGACATGCCATTCGTGACCCCGCGTCTGCTGTGGGAGCTGGCTCAGGGGTCAGAGGGTTTCGACGTGTTCGTGCCCCGGCACCAGGGCTATCTACAGCCTCTTTGCGCCGTCTATGGCAAGGGCACGCTGGACGCGTATCGAGAGTTCATTCGTTCGGGGGGCAGGCGGATCTTCGACATTTATCCCGGTCTCAATACCGGCTACCTGGATATGGACGACGGGCGGCACGGCGATCCGGAGGAGCTGTTCGTCAACGTCAACACCCCTGAGGAGTTGGAGGCGGCTCGGAGCCGGTTGGGTGAGGACGGCGGAGGCTGGCGCGCGGCGCTCCAGCCCCGGATCCAGGCCTTCATGAACACCTGCCCACTTCCCGTCGTCTCCTTCATAGGGAAGAAGAAGTCCGGTAAGACGACGGTGGTGCTGGGAGTCGTGTCCGAACTGCGGAGCCGGGGCTACCGGGTGGCCGTCATCAAACACGACACTCACGGTTTTGAGGTCGACGTGCCGGGTACCGACTCTTACCGTTTTCGCGAGATCGGTGCCGAGGTGGTGGGCATCTCGTCACCCGACAAGTACGTCTGGCTGAACACCATCAAAGAAGAACGTTCGTTACAAGATCTGGTCCGACAGATCCGGGAGCCGGTCGACCTGGTCATCAGCGAAGGCTTCAAGAAGCAGGATGCTCCCAAGATCGAGGTGTCCCGGCGGGCGCGCAGTACTGAATTGGTGAGCACAGCTGATGAGCTCGTCGGCATCACAAGCGATCAATCCTTCCCCGACTACCCGGTCCCGAGATTCGGGCTGGATGATTTCCCTGGATTGGCCGACCTCATCGAAGAGCGTATACTTGTACGAGTATAACGGCTGAAACTCTCCGATCTTGAAAGAAGTCAGAAGTTGAATCCTCCTATGGGACATAAAGTCGACTACCTTCGCTTGTCGGTGACCGACCGGTGCAACTACCGCTGTGTCTATTGCATGCCACCCGAGGGAGTGCCGTTCAAACCCCACGAAAGCCTGCTCTCTTATGAGGATATGGCCTTCTTCGTGGAGAGGGCGGTGGAGATGGGGATCTCCAAGGTCCGGCTCACCGGGGGAGAGCCCCTGGTGCGCAGGGGGGTGTCCGACCTGGTTGGACTCATCCGTGCCACGTCGGGCATACACGGGATCTCACTCACCACGAACGGTGTTCTGTTGCCCCGCTTCGCGCATGAACTCAAGGCTGCCGGGCTCGACCGTGTCAACATCAGCCTGGACTCGTTGGATCCGGAACGTTACCGGCTCCTGACGAGGGGTGGCTCCCTGGACAACGTGCTCCGAGGGGTGGAGGCGGCACTCCGCGCCTCGCTCGACCCAGTGAAGATCAACGTGGTCATGATGCAGGGGCTACTGCCGGAACTGCCGGATTTCGTAGCCGTCACGCGAGATAGGCCGCTGCACGTGCGCTTCATCGAGTGGATGCCGGTGGGGGGCTGTGGGCCTCGGCTACCTGGTGATCTCCTGACCAAGGCTGACGCGATGGCCGTACTCGAGCGACTTGGTGCCGAAGGCTTGGGTAAGCCAACGCCCGTCCAGTCACCCGCAGGTTGGGGTCCGGCTCATTACTATCAGTTCCCCGGTCACCAAGGCACCATAGGATTCATCGGTTCGATGTCCGACCATTTCTGCGGGGAGTGTAATCGCCTTCGCCTCACGGCTGACGGACGGCTCAAGAACTGTCTCTTCTCCGACGACGAGGTGGACGTGAAGGGTGCTGTGCAGGCCCGTGATAGGGATGGCGTCCTTGCTTTGATTCAGGAGTCGCTCGACAAAAAGACCTTCAATAAGGATCTGATCTCTGGTTGGACGAGCCGGGGTATGTCACAGGTGGGAGGGTGACATGAATGATTCGCAATTGACTCATGTTGATGTGACCGGCGAGGCCCACATGGTGGACGTCGGCGGAAAGCAGATCACCCGACGGGCCGCACGGGCCGGGGCACGGGTATGGATGTCTCCCCGCACGTTGTCTCTTCTCGCGCAGCAGGCGCTGCCCAAAGGTGATGTCTTGGCTGTGGCCAAGGTGGCCGGCATCATGGCGGCCAAGCGGACGTCTGAGCTCATCCCACTCTGCCATCCCCTCTCTCTCACCCAAGTGGATCTGATGTTCACGGTTGCGGATGACGATGCGCGCATAGACATCGAGTGTGTTACCCGCACGGAAGACCGTACAGGGATAGAGATGGAGGCGCTCACCGGAGCCGCCGTGGCGGCTCTGACCATCTACGATATGTGCAAAGCCGTGGATCGAGGCATGATCGTAGGGGATATCCGTCTTCTGGAGAAGACCGGCGGCAAGGAAGACTATGTTCGGGACGAGGCGGCTTCCACTCCCCCTCCCGAGCATCCCGGTCCGGCTGCGCCGACGGGGGTAACCGGATGAGCGACACCACTCCGCGCCGCCCGCTGCGCGCGGCTGTGGTCACCCTCAGCGACAAGGCGAGCGTTGGGCTGCGCGTGGACGCTTCTGGCCCGTTACTGAAGGATCTTCTCAGCGGTTTGGGGTTCGAGGTCGGTGATTTGATGGTGATTCCCGACGATCAGGGGCTGATAGAAGCTGCGCTCATCAGGCTTGCCGAAGCGGGTGGCTTTGACTTGATCCTGACGACCGGAGGGACCGGGTTGGCGCCTCGTGACCGTACTCCCGACGCCACACTGGCGGTCGGCGACCGGGAAGTCCCCGGCTTCGCCGAGGCCATGAGAGCGGCCTCCCTGGCCGTCACTCCGCACGCGATGCTGAGCCGTGCGGTGGCGGTGATAAGAGGCAGCACTCTCATCGTCAACATGCCGGGTAGCCCGAAAGCGTGCCGCGAGCATTTTGACGTGATCGCCCCGGTACTCGACCACGCGGTGGAGACGCTCAGGGGAGAGGCGTTCGAGTGCGCTGCCTCTGAAGGCTCGTCAGGGTAGCGGGGTCCGCCCTCTAGGGCGTTGTATGCGCTGAGTGTTGGTCTTTGGCCTCTTTGGCGCGGTAGAGACTGGCATCCGCCTCTCGGAGAAGAGTCTCGGCATCCACCCCGTTCTCAGGACACGCGGCCGCTCCGAAGCTCACCTGCAGGCTGGCGAACGATCGACCGAGCTTGAAACGGGTCTTGTTGATGGACTCCGATATCCGGCGCCCGACCATCTGTATGGCGTTCAAGTCCGCCTCAGGCATGAGGATCAGGAACTCATCACCACCGAAACGGCACGGTATGTCCACGTCGCGGATGTTCATCCGCATGACCGTGGCCAGGTGGGTAAGGGCCGTGTCTCCCGCGGCATGACCAAATGTATCGTTCACCCACTTGAGGTTATCGAGGTCGAGCATCAAGATCGCGAAAGGATGCCTGTAGCGCTTGTAGAGCTCGACATGCCTCGCCAGCTCCGGCTCCCAATACCGGCGGTTATAGAGACCGGTCAGGCCGTCGGTGTGGGCGAGGCGATCCAGCTCGGCCCGCGCCTGGTGATGATATGCGGCCGTAGCGGCGGTCATGATGCGGTGCAGAGCCAGCCGAAGTATGCGGACCACCTGCAGTAGCTCCTGGTCCTGATGACGCAGGTTGCTCGCGAGCCGGTCCCAAATGGCGTCCTCTAAGGCGCAGAGACTATCGGCCAGCGAACCGATTGCTTCGGCCCCGTCTCGCTGAAGTTGACCCAGGCTCTCGGCCTGCTTGAAGTAAAGGCCGCCCTCTTCGAACTGCTCAAGGGCACTCTCATCGGTGAGGCAGCGGGTCAGTCCCTCGATCAGCTCGACGGATGTGCGGATACTCTCTTGCGTAGGGAAGCGCTCAAGGGCTTCGAGATCGTCGAGCTGGCCGACGAGACTGCCGAGCCACCTCTTGGTGATCTCCAATTTGTGAGCGTCGAGTATGGCGCCGGCCTTGGACATGATGGAGCGTCGCTCGAATCCGGCGGTTTCCCCCCCGGACGTCCTGGCCGGTTCCCCGCTTTCGTAATCGTTGTGCACGGGCTAACCCCTACGCTCACGATGCAATAATGCACACATTCTACAATCGGATCATGCTGTACCGCAAGGACCCGGGCTGATGCTGATAGTATTTTCGGATGAAGGCGGGTATTACTTGATGGTAAGTCCACTCGGCGGGCAGAGGGCGGTGGAGGTCGCATGCGAATTGGTTTCGATGCGCGTGAAGTGCGCTACCGGAAGGGTATTGCCACGTACTCCCAGAACCTGCTCCGTTGCTTCGCGGACTTGGGACTGGAAGTGGTGGTCTTTTGTGAGGACAGCCGCAAGGACATCATGCCGCGAAGCAGCTTCTTTGAGTTCGTAACCGCCAACATGGATCCTCTTGCCTCGTTCGGCCGATCCGGCTTCCGCGCCCTTGTCCAAAGAGCTCAGGTGGACCTCCTGCATGTGCCTAGTCCCTGGGCGCCCACGCCCATTCCGGTCCGCTTGGTCTCGACCATGCATGATGTGACCCCCTTCCTCTACCCACGCAGCGTACCGGCCACCCTCCGGTTGCGCTACAGGCGGCAACTCTCTGAGACCCTGCATCAGTCGCGCAGGGTCATAACCGTGTCGAAGATCCTCTTCTCGACACTGAGCATCTACGCGAGGGTGGATCCGGCCAAAGTCAGGGTCATCCACAACGGAGTCGCCGAGAGATTCTCGCCGCAGATGGATGGGGCAATTCTCGCGGCGGTGCGTCGTCGCTATTCGCTGCCGGAGCGTTTTGCCTTCTGGGCAGGCGATTTCCGGCCCGAGAAGAATGTCAGGTTCCTTCTCGACGCGTGGTCGAGGTTGGGAAGACGTCTGGCCGAGCTACCTACTCTCGTGCTCGCCGGTGCGCACAAATTGGAGTACCGGCAATTGAGAGACGAGGTCCAGAGGAGGAGTCTGCAGGACAAAGTCCTGTTCCCGGGATTCATCGGCGATGAGGACCTGCCCGCCGTGTACTCTGCGGCGGAGATCTTCGTGTTTCCGTCACTGGCGGAAGGTTTTGGGCTGCCCCCTCTAGAGGCGATGGCCTGCGGAACCCCGTGTGTCGTCTCCAATTCATCATCGTTGCCGGAGGTGACGGGATCCGCGGCCCTGTTGTTTGATCCGACTTGTCTCGAAGCTTTTGAGAACTGTGTCGCCCGAGTTCTGACCGAACCTGACCTGCGCGCGACCTTGAGAGAGGAGGGTCTGCGACGGGCGGGTGGTTTCAGCTGGACCAAGGCGGCGGACGAGACTCTCGAGGTCTATCGCGGTGCCTTAGGAGGATAGCCCTACCCAATGAAAGACCTGCGCGACTTCATCAGAATCCTTCGAGATAGAGGAGAGCTTTCGGTTGTCGAGACCCCGGTGGATCCCCTGCTGGAGATGACCGAGATCGCCGACCGGGTGGTCAAGGCCGGTGGGCCCGCGCTCCTCTTCAACAACCCCAAGGGGTACGCGTTTCCAGTCTTGATGAACCAGTTCGGCAGTGCGGAACGGATGTGCTTGGCGCTGCGGGCCGGGTCGTTTGGGGAGTTGGCCCGACGAGTGGAGGAGCTTACCGCTCTCGAGGTGCCCGGCAGCACCTGGGACAAACTGAGAGCCCTGGCTCGGCTCAAGCAGTTGGCGGGTCTGCAGCCGACCTTAGTCAAGCGGGGTGCCTGCCAGGAAGTCGTACTGACAGGCGATGAGGTCGATCTCGATCTGCTTCCCATCCTGCAGTGTTGGCCGCTCGACGGCGGCCGCTATATCACGCTCCCGCTGGTCTTCACCCGCCATCCGGTGACGGGCGTCCGGAACGTGGGTATGTACCGTCTGCAGGTCTTCGATAAGCGCACTACGGGAATGCACTGGCATATTCATAAGGATGCCGCCGAGCACTACCGGGTTGCTCGGGAACGCATGGAGGTGGCCGTCGCGATTGGGACGGATCCAGCCTTGACCTATGCAGCCACGGCTCCATTGCCCGGTGCCATAGACGAGATGCTGTTCGCCGGCTTCTTGCGGGGTGAGGCCGTGGAACTGGTTCAATGCCGGACGGTGGACCTCCAGGTACCGGCCCGCGCTGAGTTCGTCCTTGAAGGGTATGTAGATGTGGACGAGAGACGCACTGAAGGCCCCTTTGGTGACCACACGGGCTACTACTCGCCGGCCGACGAGTATCCCGTTCTGCACCTCACGGCTCTCACCCATCGCCGCGATCCTGTGTATTCCACCACCATCGTGGGGCAGGCGCCGATGGAGGACGCGTACCTGGGCAAAGCTACTGAGAGGCTGTTCCTGCCTCTGATGCGTCTTACCCTTCCAGAACTGGTGGACCTCGATCTACCCAAGGAGGGCGGTTTTCACAATTGCGCTCTTGTCTCTGTGGAGAAGCGCTACCCGCTGCACGCCCGCAAGATCATGCACTCACTCTGGGGAGCCGGCCAGATGCAGTTCTGCAAGTGCATAGTGGTGGTGGACGCGGACGTCGACGTGCACGACTACGGGCAGGTGGCCTGGCGGGTGTTCAACAACGTGGACTGGAAACGGGACGTGCTGGTGACTGAGGGGCCGCTCGACGTCCTGGACCATTCGTCGCCACAGCCTCTGTGGGGAGCGAAGATCGGCATTGATGCCACGGCCAAGGGGCCCAGTGAAGGCCATCACCGAGAGTGGCCTCAGGATGTGGCGATGTCGGCGGAGGTGAAGGCGCGCATCGACGCGTTATGGCCGACGCTCGGACTGGACGGCCCGTCGGGAGGCTCAAAGAGCCCGCACGCCGGTCGATCGGGTGCCGTCCCTGCGGAAGAGCGGGCCTGCGACGGGAAATAGGACGGTGGCGTGCTGATCACATACGTCCGTCGCTTCGCCAGCTTGGTGAGGTTCGAGCATTCCATTTTCGCTCTGCCCTTCGCCTATGCCGGTGCCTTTCTGGCCGAGATGGCCGTCCCCGGTTTCTGGCGCATGTTCTGGATCACCGTGGCGCTGATCGCGGCGCGCAGTTTTGGCATGGCGATAAACCGGCTTATCGACGCGAGCATTGACGCTCGCAACCCCCGCACAGCGGGCCGCGAGATCCCCTCAGGACTGTTGAAGAAGTGGCAGGTGTGGATCTTCACCCTGGCGTCACTGACCGTTCTCGTCGTGGCGACCTTCAATCTGCCGGTCATAACCCGCTACCTATGGCCCCTGGTCATCATCCCCATGGTCGTATACCCATACACCAAGCGGTGGACGTGGCTGTGCCATTTGATCCTTGGCTTGGCCGACGGGTTGGCGCCCGTGGGCGCTTGGGTGGCGGTCACCGGCACGGTCCCTTGGCAGGCGTTTCTACTGGGGTCAGGTGTCGGTCTGTGGATCGCGGGGTTCGACGTCATATATGCGTTTATGGATACTGCTGTGGATCGGGCTCAGTCACTGCATTCCATCCCCGCCGACTTCGGCGAGCGCGTGAGCCTGTGGAGTACCCGGATCTTTCACTTGCTTGCTATCGTTCTTCTGGCTCTGACCGGCTGGGTGCAGGGAACGAGCTTCGTCTACTATCTTGGAGTGGGCATCTGCGCTGTTCTCTTGTTCTACGAGAACTGGTTGATGCGAAAGGCCGACTTGGAGAAGGTGGGGGTAGCCTTCATGACCATGAACGGCATCATCAGTGTGGTCTTCATCTTCTTCACGACTCTGAGTCTCTTCGTGCCGTGATTCGCCACGCTGACAGCCACAGGCCTGAAGCGGAGAGCTTTCAGGGGGTGTCCCAAGGCGGCGGGAAACCCGGGCGAACCACGGATGCCTCGCCTGACCCGGGCAGAGTCAGGCAGATGTTCGACGGCATAGCCGGTTCGTACGACCGGCTCAACGATCTCATGACGGCGGGTCTTCATCACCGCTGGCGCGAGATGGGGGTGATGTTGGCCAGGGTAGGGCCTGGTGCGTCGGTTCTGGACGTCTGTTGCGGCACCGGAGATTTCGCCTTCGCGCTCAAGAAGGCTGTGGGCCCGGGAGGTCGTGTCATCGGGGTGGACGTTTCCGAAGAGATGCTCGACGTGGCGCGCGAGAAGTGCGGTAAAAACCAACTCTACGTGGAGTTTCGGACCGGAGATCTACTCTCCCTGCCCTTCACCAATGGAGTGTTCGACGCCTGCACGGTGGGTTTTGGCGTACGCAACGTGGCCGATATCCCTCTCGCCTTCAGCGAGATGCGCCGCGTGTGCAGGCCTGGAGGTAGAGTCGTCTGTCTCGAGATCACCCAGGCGCGCATCCCTGTCTTCAAGCAGTTCTACAATCTGTGGTTCGACCATGCCGTGCCCCGGCTCGGCAGGCTCGCCGCGCGGGACGAGTCCGCGTACCGCTACCTGCCTGCGTCGGTAAAACGCTTCCCTGGGCCGGATGAGCTCAAGACCCTGATGGAACAGGCGGGGCTCAAGAACGTACGCTACGAGATACTGGCAGGGGGGATCATAGCCATACATCACGCGCTCGTGTGACCCATCCGGGATCCGGCCGCCGTCAAGGGCAGCCGTTGTTGCGCGTGCTAGACTCCAGTTATGCTGGTTTCCCATTGCATCGATCCTCTTGCCGCCGTAGAAGGGAAGGTCACCGAAGGAGAGCGCCTCTCCGCCTCAGACGGTGTAGCTTTGTTCGAGTCGTCGGACCTTCTGCGCGTCGGACGCCTGGCCGATCGGGTCCGTCGCGAGCGAGCGGGCGATGAAGTCTACTTCGTTGTCAACCGGCACATCAACTACACGAACGTGTGCCGGAATCGCTGTCGGTTCTGCGCCTTCTCTCGGGCGGAAGGTGAGGCGGGGGCTTATACGCTCACCGTCGCTGAGGTTCTTGCCAAAGCCCGGGAAGGTCTGGCACAGGGTGCGACTGAGATTCACATCGTCGGAGGGGAGAACCCGTCGCTGGCCTATGAATCCATTCGGGCGATGATAGCCGGTATACGGGAGATGGACCCGGTGGTCCACATCAAGGCCTTCACTGCATCGGAGATTGCGTGTTTCGCCGACATGGAGCGGGTGACGCCCGAGGAGGTGCTGCGGGATCTCAAGGCGGCGGGGCTCGACAGCATGCCGGGAGGAGGTGCGGAGATTCTGCGTGCCGAGGTGAGGCGGAAGGTATGCCCGGCCAAGATTTCCGGAGAAAGATGGCTTGAGATCCACCGGTCTGCCCACGGTTTGGGCCTTAGAACCAACGCCACTATGCTTTATGGGCACGTGGAAACTTATGAAGACCGGGTGGATCATCTGCTGCGTCTTCGAGAGGCGCAGGATGAGACCGGGGGGTTCCAGGCCTTCATCCCCCTGGCTTTCTTGCCGAAGAACAGCGCCTTGTCATACCTTCCCCCTACGACGGGAGCCGAAGACCTGAAGACGATGGCCGTTGCCCGTCTGCTCCTCGACAACTTCCGCCATATCAAGGCTTACTGGGTCATGACCGGGCTGAAGCTGGCCCAGATAGCTCTCTTCTTCGGGGCCAACGACATGGACGGCACCGTCGTCGAGGAGGTGATCTCCCTGATGTCGGAAGCGGGGCATGGGCAGGCCGTGGCTAAGTCCGAACTCGTCCGGGTCATCCGTGATGCAGGGCGGATACCCGTAGAGCGCGATGCTCTCTACGGGGTTGTGAGGCGCTATGAGGGTCCGGCAAACGTATCATGACCGTCCGGGTAGGCCACATCCGTTTTCTCAACTGCTATCCGCTCTACTACGGGTTGGAGCAGCGAGGCCTGCTCGCAGATGGTCGCACGGAGGACCGGCCGGGGCGTCCGGGCGTCAGGTTCTACCCCGGAGTCCCCACCGATCTCAACCGGTGGTTGGCGGAGGGCAGCATGGATCTCGGTCCAATCAGCTCCATTGCGTACGCCCGTAATCACCGACGGCTTCTCCTCTCGCCGAATGTAAGCATCTCGTCGTCTGGGGCGGTCGATAGCATCCAACTGGTGACGCACCGGCCGCTCACCGAGATCGGGAGCGTAGCTCTGACCCGCCAGAGCGCGACCTCTGTGGCTCTTCTGAAGACCATCTTCAAGCTCCGTCTGGAGCAACAGGTGGTCTATGGTGACTTCGACGGCCTCCTTTCTACAGCGCTCGACAGGTACGACGCGGTGCTGCTCATCGGCGATCAGGGTCTTGAGGCTCTGCATTTTCCCGAGCCGGGTGCTGTCTGCTATGACCTGGGCGAGTTGTGGAAGGAGTGGACCGGGCTGCCTATGGTCTATGCGGTCTGGGCGGCTCGAGAAGACTTCGCGAGCTCAAATGCCGCAGAGCTCGTTTCGGTGGAGCAAGAACTGGCGAAGTGCATGGATTACGGTCGAGACCACCTGCCTGAGGTGGTCGATTCGGCCCTAGGGCTCTACCGCTTTGACCGTGAGAGCATGGCTCGGTACTTTGCGCTTCTTCGCTACGATTTCACCGAGGAGTATCAGAAAGGGTTATCGCGCTTCTATGAGCTGGCCTATGAGGCGGGCGAACTGCCCGAAGTCCCCGAAATGCGCTTCATCGATACCCCCGTGCGGCCGGCTGCCGACGCCACGGTGACCCCGTGAGCCGGTTGACCGAACGAGAGGCTCTAGAACTGCTGGGCTCGCGCGACCTGTTGGGAGTGGGGGCGCGAGCGCACGAAGTGCGCGAGCGCCTCGTCCCGGGTCCGCTGGTCACCTTCATCATCGACCGCAACATCAACTACACCAACGTGTGTGTCGCCGGCTGTCGATTCTGCGCTTTTCACTGCGCCCCGGGGGCTCCGGAGGCCTATGTGCTCCCATTGGAGGTTATCCACGAGAAGATCCAGGAGACCGTAGACCTAGGTGGCACCGGCATCCTGATGCAGGGGGGTCTACATCCCGACCTGGATGTTGCGTACTTCGAGGAGCTCTTCAGCTCTATCAAGGAGCGTTTCGAAATCACCATACACTCACTCTCGGCTCCCGAGATCGTTCACATCGCCAGAGTGAGCGGCTTGACCGTGTCTGAGACCTTGCGACGGCTCAAGGCGAGCGGTCTTGACTCGCTGCCGGGGGGCGGCGCGGAGATACTGGTAGACCGGGTGCGCCGACAGGTGGCTCCAGGTAAGGCCGACACCAAGTCCTGGCTCGCCGTGATGGCAGAGGCTCACCGGCAGGGCATCATGGGGACCGCTACCATGATGTTCGGCAGCGTGGAGACCGTCGAAGACCGGGTGGAACATATGCGCGTCATCCGCGAACTGCAGGACGAGACTGGCGGGTTCCGGGCCTTCATTCCGTGGAGCTTCCAATCGGGAAACACGGCTCTTGAAGGCACGACCGAGCAGGCTACCGCGGTGGACTATCTCACGACTCTCGCGGTGTCCCGCCTTTATCTGGACAACATCCCTCACATACAGGCATCATGGGTGACACAGGGGCTGAAGTTGGGTCAGGTGGCTCTGCGGTTCGGCGCCGATGATCTGGGAAGTACCATGATTGAGGAGAACGTGGTTGCGGCCACCGGTGTGCGGGCGCGCGTCAATAGCGAAGACCTTGTGTATGCCATCCGGGGGGCGGGCTTCACGCCGGCTCAGCGCCGCACCGACTACAGCGTGGTGCGGGTATTCTGAAGCGCGGAGGGCCGTGGTGCTGGAGCAGCCTCGCGGGCCGAACCGGCGTCGGTGCCCGTCGTGCAGAGACGGATGTATCATATGTCTTCGCCGATACTGATGGAGAGAAGGGGCGATGAGAGAAGAGGGAACACTTAGAGTCAAGACGGGTCTTGCCGAGATGCTCAAAGGCGGGGTCATCATGGATGTCACCTCGGCCGACCAGGCGCGAATCGCGGAAGAAGCGGGCGCCTGTGCGGTCATGGCCTTGGAGCGTGTCCCCGCCGATATCCGGAAGGAAGGCGGCGTGGCCCGCATGGCCGACCCTGAGAAGATCGTCGAGATCCAAGAGACGGTCAGCATACCGGTGATGGCCAAGGCGCGTATCGGCCATTTCGTGGAGGCTCAGATCCTCGAAGCCCTCGACGTGGACTACATCGACGAGAGTGAGGTGCTCACTCCGGCGGACGAGTCCCACCATATAAACAAGTGGAAGTTCAAGGTGCCGTTCGTGTGTGGTGCCACGGGATTGGGCGAGGCCCTGCGCCGCATCAACGAGGGCGCCGCCATGATCCGCACTAAGGGAGAAGCTGGGACGGGCAATGTCGTGGAAGCGGTACGGCACATGCGGACTATAATGGGCGAGATCCGCAGCCTGAGTTCCATGAACGAGGACGAGTTGTTCCGCGCAGCTAAGGACTACCAGGCCCCGTACGAACTGGTCGCCTGGGTGGCCGAACACGGTGCACTGCCGGTGGTCAACTTCTCGGCAGGGGGTATCGCGACTCCGGCGGACGCCGCCCTCATGATGCAGTTGGGAGCCGACGGGGTGTTCGTGGGTTCGGGTATCTTCAAGAGCGCCGATCCGAGCGCTCGTGCCAAAGCTATCGTCGAGGCCACCACTCACTATCAGGATCCCAGCGCGCTCGCTCGGGTCTCCCGAGGGTTGGGTGACGCCATGCCGGGCTTGGAGATCGGTGCTATGCGACCTGAGGAGCTCATTCAGCATCGTGGCTGGTAGCGCCTTGCCGGTTGTCGCAGGGGTGGGCGGCTCCAAGCCCGAGCGCTTGGCCGAGGAGCGGCCGCGGATCGGTGTACTGGCCCTCCAAGGGGCTTTCCGCGAACACCTCCGCATGCTCGCCGAGCTCGGTGCACCGGCGAGAGAAGTGCGCGTTCCGGGAGACCTGGAGGGCTTGGAAGGTCTTGTGATCCCCGGCGGGGAGAGCACCACCATGGGTCTCCTCATGGAGACGGGCGGGCTGCTTGCGCCTTTGAGGGAGTTCGTTGTGAAACACCCCGTTCTCGGAACGTGTGCCGGTCTGATCATGTTGGCTAGAGAGACGGTCGACGGGGAGCAACCGCTGCTGGGAGTCATGGATGTCACGGTTCGCCGGAACGCTTTCGGCCGGCAGAACCGCAGCTTCGAAGGATCCGTTGAGTTGAGTCTGAACCCTGACTCCTGTGAGGGCTTCCACGGCATCTTCATCCGTGCTCCTTGGGTGGAGAGGGCCGGCCCCGATGTAGAGGTGATCGCCCGATTGGACGATCGGATCGTGGGGGTCCGGCAGGACCGGATGATCGGGGTTGCCTTTCACCCGGAGCTGGGGCATGACACGAGGCTGCACGCATACTTCCTGGAGTCGGTCGCGGCCGTCAGGCGTTAGCTATCGACGATCGGCTTGCTTCGCGTAGCCTGTCTCTAGGTAGAATCCCTGCAAAACTAGCTGTTGCCCGGTGGCTCAAATGACGGCTTGGGCTTCGGGTTGGGTGGACCAGGTGATATACTGACGAGCTGGTGTGCCTCAGCAGCCCGCCCGCCCATTTCTCGTCGCAGCCCGCTGGTCGCGCACACCTCACAAGCCACTGCTTCAGCCAGCAATAAGGAGGCTCAGCTTGATCCGATACGACGCAGACCAAGCGGCGTTCTATCGGGAGAAGTTGGTCAAGAGGGTTCAGGCGGATGTTCGCGATTGCTACCAATGCGGCAACTGCACCGCCGGCTGCCCGGCGGCCTTCACCTTTGACTACACTCCCAACCAGGTGATGCGGATGCTTCAGGTCGGCCTGGTCGACCAAGTCTTGGACTCGAAAGCGGTGCAGCTGTGCATCCAATGTCTTACCTGCACGGCCCGTTGCCCACGCAACATCGACATCGCCGGCATCTTCGAAGACCTCAAGACCATCGCCACCGCTCAGGAACGCGATCTGCCCGAGCACGTCAAGACCTTCAACAAGACCTTTCTAGACGCGGTGGCTCGCTTCGGTCGGCTCCCAGAATTCTATGATATGGCGATGTTCTACATGGGGACCCTGAATCCCAAGATGGCGTTGGGCAACGTAGGTCTCATGGTCCCGGTGATGACCAGGCGGAAGATGCCGTTGGTGCCTCGCAGGGCCAAGGGTGCCGATGAAGTCTCTCGCATCTACAAGAAGACCATGGAGCGGGCTAGAGCCCGGGAGAAGGCTGAAGCTGAGGCCCGCAAGAAGGCCGCCGAAGGCGCCGCGGCAGCATCTAAGGCCGATGCGGCTCAAGGTGCTCAGGCTCAGAGTGCCGCCAAAAGCGAGGTGGCAAAATGACCCTTGCCTACTACCCCGGCTGTTCTCTACAACACTCCTCCGAAGAGCTGGATCACTCAAGCCGCAAGGTGCTCGAAGCTCTCGGGGTCGATTTCAAAGAAGTGCCGGACTGGACCTGCTGTGGCTCCACTCCGGCCCACATGATGGACCATCTGCTCGCTCAATCTCTGGCGGCTCGCAATCTGCGCCAGGCGTGCGAGGTGGGAGACGAACTCATAGCTCCCTGTCCCTCCTGCTACCAACGCGAGAAGAACGCCGCTGTCGAGATCGGGGAGAGCGATGAGTTCCGAGCCGAGGTCAACGAGATCCTCGACAAGCCCTACCACGGCAATGTCACCTGTTACTCACTCCCCGAGTACCTCATCAACTTCGTCGGTGAGGAGAAGGTCGCCTCCCTGGTCAAGGTGGACCTCTCTCAGCTCAAGGTGGTGCCGTACTACGGCTGTCTGCTGGGCAGGCCAAATGACATGGTCGGCGAGACGAGTCCGGAGCAGCCGATGATGATGGACCTGCTGCTCCAAGCCGCCGGCGTCGATGTCAAATGGTGGAACTACAAGACCGAGTGCTGCGGCGCGAGCGTAGGTATGCCGAAGGAGGAGATCCAGCGCAAGCTGAGCGGCAAGGTCCTTGAGCAGGCCCTGGCTGCCGGGGCGGAAGCCGTCGTGGTCTGCTGCCCCCTGTGTCATGTGAATCTCGATCTGAAACAGGGTCAGATCAACAAGGCCCTTGGTACCGACTACAAGGTGCCCATCCTCTATCTGCCGCAGGTGTTGGGTCTGGCCTTCGGGATGAGTTTTGAAGACGTCATGTTGCAGAAGAACATCGTGGATCCGCGGCCGCTCGTGAAGCGCGTCATCGCTGAGGCGGCCGAGGTCAAGGCTGAAGAAGAGCGGAAAGCGGCGGAGAAGGCCGCCAAGGCCGCGGCGCGTGAAGCCAAGGCTGCGGCGGGTGAAGCCGCGGCGCCTGCAAAGGCCGCCGCCGTCGCCACGCCTGGTGCGGACGAGGAGGTGACGCCATGAGGATAGGCGTCTTCGTCTGTCACTGCGGCAGCAACATCGCCGGGACGGTCGACGTGGCCGAGGTGGCCAAGAGGGCTCTCACCCTCAAAGACGTGGTCCACGCCGAGGACATCATGTATACGTGCTCAGAACCGGGGCAGGCCGCCATCCAGAAGGCCATCCAGGACAAGAAGCTCGACCGGGTGGTCGTCTCGGCCTGTTCGCCGCACATGCATGAGGTCACCTTCCGCCGCTGCGTCGAGGGGGGCGGCCTCAACCCCTACCTCTTCGAGATGGCGAACATCCGTGAGCACTGCTCCTGGATCCACACCGACATGCCGGTGGCCACCGAGAAGGCCTGGGACATCGTCAAGATGGCAGTGGCCAAGGCCCGCCGCCTCGAACCTCTCTTTTCCAACGAGGTCGACATCAACAAGGATGTTCTTGTCATCGGCGGTGGAGTAGCCGGCATCCAAGCCGCCCTCGACCTGGCCGACGCCGGCCTCAAGGTCACCATCGTCGAGAGGCAGACCACTATCGGCGGGGTCATGGCCAAGTTGGATAAGACCTTCCCCACCATCGACTGTTCGGCCTGCATCCTCACGCCACGCATGGTGGACTGCGGCCAGAACGCCAACATCGAGCTCATGACCTACTGCGAGATCGAGAAGGTCTCGGGCTACGTTGGCAATTTCACCGTGGACATCCGCAAGAAGGCCTCCATGGTCGACTGGAGCAAGTGCATCGGCTGCGAGATCTGCGTGCAGAAGTGCCCGTCGAAAGCTCCCGACATCTTCAACGTCGGGCTGGAGCCGACCAAGGCCATCTACATCCCCTTCCCGCAGGCGGTGCCCAAGCGGGCCGCCATCCAGACCGAGTACTGCCGTTACTTCCAGACCGGCAAGTGCAGAGTATGCGAGCGGGTCTGCCCGGCTGAGGCCATCGATTTCGAGCAGAAGGACGAGATCGTCCAGAAGCAGTTCGGTGCCATCGTCGTCGCCACCGGTTTGGACGTCTTCGACTGGGAGACCGGCTACCCCGAATATGGGGGCGGCAAGATCAAGGACGTCATCTCCGGCCTGCAGTACGAGCGGATGCTGAACGCCTCCGGTCCGTACGGCGGGCACGTGCACAGGCGCTCCAATGGTGAAGACCCGAAGACGGTGGTCTTCATCCAGTGCGTGGGATCGCGCGACGAATCGGTGAACCGGCCGTATTGTTCCAGCGTGTGCTGCATGTACACAGCGAAGCAGGCACTGCTCACGAAAGATCACTGCGGCATGGATGTGGAAGTCTACGTCTTCTACATCGACATCCGCGCCACCGGCAAGGGCTACGAGGAGTTCGTCAAGCGGGTCCAGACCGAGTTCGGTGTGAAGTACGTACGGGGGCGGGTTTCCAAGCTATATGAAGACAACGGCAAGGTGATGGTGCGTGGCGTAGACACTCTGCTCGGTGAGCAGGTGGAGGTGGCCGCCGATCTGGTGGTCTTGGCGACCGGCATCCAAGCGCCCGAAGGCGCCAAGGAGTTGGCTCAGAAGCTCAACATCAGCTACGACGAGTTCGGTTTCATGAAGGAAGGCCATCCCAAGCTGCGCCCGGTGGAGACCAACACCGCAGGTGTCTTCCTGGCCGGTGCTTCGCAGGGGCCCAAGGACATCCCGGCCACGGTGGCCCAGGCTTCCGGTACTGCCTCGAAGGTCCTTGGACTACTTGCCAAGGACAAGCTCAAGACCAGCCCGATGATCGCCATAGTCGATCAGAAGAACTGCGTATCGTGCTGGAAGTGCATCGATGTGTGCCCGTTCAGCGCTCCCGAGAAGCAGGAGCAGCGCGACGGCACGTTCAAGAGCCACGTGATCGAGACTGTCTGCCAGGGCTGCGGCGTGTGCGTCGCCACCTGCCCGGTGAACACCATCTCGCTCAAGGGCTTCCCAACGGACGCGATCCTCGATCAGATCGCGGAAGTCCTCCAATCATAGAGAGGCGGTGAAGATGGCTGACACAAAGACAACTCAAGCCAGCGGCGCCGCCTCCGGGGCTGCACCGAGCACGAGTGCCGCGGCATCGGGCGCGGCAGGCGATCGTCCTGTCAAGATCGTGGGCATCGTCTGCAACTGGTGCAGCTACGCCGGTGCCGACACCGCCGGGACGGGTCGCTTCAAGCAACCCCCGAACCTGCGGCTGGTGCGGGTGCCCTGCACGGGCCGTATCGACCCGCTGTTCGCGCTCAAGGCCTTTGAGAAAGGCGCCGACGGCGTGCTCATCAGCGGATGCCACCCGGGCGACTGCCATTACTCCGAGGGCAATTACTATGCCCGGCGCAAGTTCGAACTGCTGGAGCGGATGATCCACTACCTGGGCATCCCCAAGGAGCGCTTCAAGTGGACCTGGGTTTCGGCCTCCGAGGGCCAGCGCTGGCAGCAGGTAGTCACGGACTTCGTATCCGGGGTGGAGAAGCTCGGTCCTCGCGAGGGGAGGGCTTTATGAGTAGGCAGGACCACATCCGGGAGTTCGCGGCCAAGGCGCTCGCCGATGGCCGGGTGGACTACTTCATCGGTTGGAAGAAGGGTCACAACGCGAGCGAAGTGATTCCGGCGTTTGTGAAGGATCCGGCGGACGTGGAACAGCTCATCTGGAACCCTCTCTGTCATCACAACTTGGTGACCTTCATCAAGCGCAATATGCCCGACCCGGTCGATGCCAAGATAGGCCTCTGCGTAAAGGGCTGCGACAGCCGCACCCTGGTCTCGCTGCTCCAAGAGGAACTGGTGGACAAGGAGAAGCTGTACGTGGTGGGAGTGCCCTGCGACGGCGTCGTTGACCGGCGCAAGCTGGAGAAGGAGTTCGCCGACGAGCTCGTTGATGTAGCGTTTCCGGAGAAGGGTAAGGTGGTCGTCACCACCCGCAAGGGAGAGACAAAGGAATTTGCCCAAGCCGAGGTGTTGCTCGACGCCTGCAGCCACTGCCGCTACCCCAACGCCGTCTACGCGGACGACGTGGCCGGCCCGTTGGAGACCGAGCCCGATCGAGAGGGGACCAAGCCCGACTGGAGCGACATCGCCGACTACGAGAACCTCTCCGACGACGAGAAGCAGGCGACGTTAGAGAAGGTCTACTCGACGTGCGTGCGCTGCTTCGCGTGCATCCACGTGTGCCCAGTGTGCGTGTGCTGGGACAAGTGCGTGAACCGCTCGCGGCAGCCGGAGCTGGTGGCCCAGAAGGTGGGCGCCAAGGAGAACCTGCTCTTCCAGATGATCCACATGTTCCACGTGGCCGGCCGCTGCACCTCGTGCGGCGCCTGCGACAGGGCCTGTCCGGTGGAGATACCGCTCCACCTCTTGCACCGCAAGATGAACAAGGAGATCTACGACATGTTCGGTTTCGAGCCGGGTACCAAACTCGACGAGAAGCCGGTGTTCCAGTTGTTCGACCTCAACGACCAGTTCGGTGACTGAAAGGAGGGACGATGGCGATCAAGTTCCTGAAACAAGACCAGCTGCCGGCCTTCCTGGGCTACCTTGCCGAGAAGGCGCGCGTGGTGGCCCCTGTCAAGACCGACGGAGTGGTTCAGTTCGAGCCTTGGACGGCGGGTAAGGATGTCGAACTCGACGTACTTCTCGCAAAGCAGTCGCCAAAGGAGTGGGTATTCCCTCAGACCGAGACGTATCTCAAGTTCCAGTACAGCACCGTTGTGCCGGAACAGAGCGACGAGGGCGAGGACGCCGCCGAGGGTGCCGTGCCGCATGAGATGATTGAGGTGGAGTCTCTGAACGAGGCGCCGACCCAAGTGATCTTCGGTCTGCGGCCGTGTGATGCCCGTGGCTTTGTGCAGATGGACCAGGTGTTCGGCGGTTACGGCGGCTTCTACTTCGATCCGCTTTACAACGCGCGCCGGGCGGCGACCACGTTGCTCGCGGTGACCTGCCGCGATCCTAGGTCGACCTGCTTCTGTGCGGCCCTTGACGGCGGCCCGGCCGGCACCGAGGGCGTGGACGCGCTCTTTACCCAGGTTGACGGTGGCTTCACCGCGGAGCCGCTCACCGAGAAGGGCGAGACGGCGCTGGGATTCTCCGGCTTTGCCGATGCCACGGATGCGCAGACCTCCCAGGCGGATTCGGTGAAGTCGGAGGCGGTCACCAAGGTCGACGCTCCCTTCACCCTCGAAGGCATCCGCGACAACCTGCACGACAACATCGAAGACAAGGGCTGGCACGATCTGTGCATGCGCTGCATCTCATGCGGTACCTGCACCTACGTGTGCCCGAGCTGCTACTGCTTCTCGATCAACGACGAGCTGGTGGAAGCGAAGGGCGAGCGCTACCGCGTCTGGGACAATTGCTTCAACCCTCTCTACACCGAGGAGACGTCGGGTCACAACCCGAGGGCGCAGAAGTCCAACCGGTTCCGCAACCGCTTCAGCCACAAGTTCTGGTACTACCCCGACAAGTACGACAGTCTGCTGTGCTCGGGCTGTGGCCGCTGCATCATGCACTGCCCGACCCGCATCGACATCCGCGAGGTGCTGCAGGTGATGGGCTCGCCGCGCGCGGCGGCGAGCGGCGAGCCTACCGAGGCCGAAGGGAAGGAGGCGTAATGGCTGATAGCGGCAAGACCTGCCTCACCCTGGACGACGTGGTCGCGGGCGCAAGCACCGCTCGGGCAGGCAAGAAGGCCGGCAACTCCTATCTCCCCGAGGTGGCGACGGTCATCGAGATCATCGAAGAGACCCCCACCATCAAGACCTTCCGTCTCCGTTTCGACGATCCCGAGGTGCAGAAGAACTTCAGCTTCATGCCCGGCCAGGTGGGCCAGCTGGGCATCTTCGGCGTGGGCGAGTCGACCTTCGCCATCAGCTCCAAGCCGAGTGAGAAGGAGTACATCCAGTTCTCGGTCATGAAGGCCGGTGAGGTCACCAAAGCGCTTCACAACCTCTCCGTGGGGGACAAGGTGGGCGTTCGCGGTCCTATGGGCAACGGCTTTCCTGTGGATGAGTGGAAGGGCAAGCACATCCTCTACGTCCTAGGCGGCATTGGAAGCGCCGCCCTCAAGGCCACCATCGAGTACACCCTGGAGCATCGTGCCGACTACACCGGCATCTCCATTCTCTACGGGGCGACGCACCCCACCAACTTCACCTATTGGTATGACGTGGAGGAGTGGCAGAAGCGCGACGACATCGAGCTGGTGCTCACTATCGACCGGGAGTGTGACGGCTGGCAGTGCGACGTGGGCATGGTGCCGACGGTCCTTGAGCGGATGGCTCCGAAGCCTGAGAACACCATCGCCATCACCTGCGGCCCGCCCATCATGATCAAGTTCGCCCTCATCAGCTTCGAGACGCTGGGCTTCACCCCCGAGCAGACCTACACCACCCTTGAGAAGCGTATGAAGTGCGGCATCGGCATCTGCGGCCGCTGCAACGTGGGCCCCAAGTACGTATGTGTGGATGGGCCGGTGTTCTCGCTGGCGGAGCTCAAAGAGCTGCCGGACGAGTTGTAGAAGCTTTGGGGCAAGAATGATCGTTTCCTTAGGGGGCGCCGAAAGGCGCCCCCTTTGCTCACCTTGAGGCCACGGGAGGTGTCGGATGACGTGATGAGAGCATCTGAGCTGCCTATACTAGTAGACTACTCTGAAGCGGAATCTCGGTCCCGTGCCGGCCGCCCCGCTCCGTCGTCCGTTGTCGTAAAAATAGCGCTGCTATCCGCGCCTCCGGAAAGTGTACAGAATGCCCTTTGACATCTCCCAGGTGGAGACCTATCAATGGGTGCTCTCCATCGTCAGCGGCATGGTGATCGGCATGTCCAAGGCCGGGCTCACGGGTCTGACGCTGATGTTCATTCCGCTTATGGCGCTCTCCTTCGGGGGAAAAGCCTCAACCGGCATCCTTCTCCCCATGCTGTGCGTGGGCGACATCTTCGCCGTCGCGTGGTACCGCAGGCATGCGGAATGGCGATACCTGCTCAAGCTCCTTCCCAGCGCGGTGGTCGGCATCGGCGTGGGTGTGGCAGTGGGCGGAGGCTTGTCCGATGACTCGTTCCGGCTACTGCTGGGCGGCATCATCATGGTGCTGCTGGGGATGATGATCTGGCAGGACGTCTACAAGAAGGAGACCCACTACCCGCAGGCCTGGTGGTTCGCAGTCTTGGCCGGGCTGGCAGCGGGCTTCACTACCATGATCGGCAACGCCGCGGGGGCGATAACGTCCATCTACCTCCTCTCCATGCGTCTGCCCAAGAACGCCTTCATCGGGACGGCGGCCTGGTTCTTCCTCGTCGTCAACCTACTGAAAGTCCCTCCGCAGGTGATCTTCTGGGAGAACATCAGCGCTAGTACGCTGATGTTCGATGCCATCATGATTCCCGCGATCGCAGTCGGGACCGCCATCGGTATCATCGCGGCCGGCAGGATCCCCGAGAAGGCGTATCGTGTCTTCGTCATGGTCATGACCGGGGTAGCGGGATTGCTGCTGCTCGTGCTGTGAGGCTGGAGTGCTTCGGCTTGACTCGCTGCAGAACGATGCTGCGGGGAGCGAGTAGCGGGTGCGCCGGCGGTAGAAGCGGGTCTTGGCCTGCAGGGAGGCAATCGTATCCACCGGGATTGCATATCATCACGGTGCCCTACCAGAGGCTAAAGGAAGTGGTCACCGCTGAACGAGATGGAGCACGTACCAGTGGGGTTGCGTACTGACGCCGCGGGTGGGCAGAGGAACGAGGAGTTACGGGTACACCTCGAGGCCTTGACGGTGGACATCGAGCTTCCCATCAGGATCTTAGACGCGGGCGGCTACACAGTGGAGGCCAGGGCTTCGATGTAGTCGTGGGCGGTGCAGACGACTCCCAGCATGGGGAGGGTGTTCTTCACGCAGTAGTCGTGCGCCTCGGCGCTCGAACCGTGGCAGCAGTCGGCCAAGGTCCAGACGGCGTAGCCTCTGTTGCAGGCGTCGCGGGCGGTGCTCTCCACGACCCAGTTCGTAGCCAGGCCGGCCAGCACCACGGTGGTGATCCCGCGATTGCGAAGGATGAGGTCGAGCTCGTTGTAGATGAACGCGCTCGTGGAGAAGTTGGCGATCTCGATCTCATCTTCCATAGGCGCGAGCTCGTCGATGACCTGGGCACCCCACGTACCTCTGATGAACGCGTTCGACTGTACGAGACCTGCGGCAAGCGGCGCCGGGATTCTGGGAACCTCCGGGTAGCCCTTTCTGTGGCTCGCATTCACATAGGCCACCAGGACCCCTCTGTCCCGGCTGGCCTGGAGGGCGTCGCGCAGTCGGTGGATCGTCCCCGACGCGGCGATGATTCCGGGGAGCGGAGTGGACACGAGGCCACCCGGCTTGACCAGCTCGTTCTGCCAGTGCAGGATGAGAAGTGCACTTGTCCTAGGGTCGATGCCGTCCAACAATTGGGTGCTCCTACGTCTATTGTATAGATCCATACTACTACACGGCCGTGTCGCAAACGTGACGAGGCCGGCCGTGAGGAACGCCGGTGGCAGCGATCGCGGGTCCCCTCGGAAACCCTCGCACTCGTTCTCGAAGACGAACGCCACGTCGCTCCGAACGCACTGGCCGTGACGGTGATGGACCGCCAGTTCTATCGATTGACGTCTCACGGCCTGGGTCATGACCGACCGGGTAGTCTACAATCTCAGTCCCAACGACAAGGTGAAGCGCAACCGTGTCGCGCATTCTTGGATGCGCGACACGAGCGTAGCGAAGCTCCAGGGAGGAGAAAGGCACGTGGGACGCCGCGTAGGGACCGTGGTGAGAGGGATCCGCATCCCGATAGTACGCAGAGGAGATGCCATAGACGAAATGGTCGTGCAGGGCGTTATGGAGGCCGCTGAGGAGGAGGGCTTCCTCATCCGTGACCGGGACGTGGTTGGGATCACTGAGTCGGTCGTGGCAAGAGCGCAGGGCAACTATGCGACGGTTGACGCCATAGCCGCCGACGTGAAGGGCAGGTTCGGCAGCGGCACTCTGGGCGTCGTCTTCCCCATATTGAGCCGGAATCGATATGCGATCCTGCTCAAAGGCATCGCACGTGGTGCCGAACACCTGGTGCTGCAGCTCAGCTATCCATCTGATGAGGTTGGCAACCAACTCTTCGACCCGGATCTTCTCGATGCATACGGCATCGATCCTTGGGCCGACCGGCTGTCGGAAGACCAGTTCAGGCAGTCTTTCGGCGACACCGTCCATCCGTTCACGGGCATTGACTACGTGGCCTACTACCGTTCGTTGGTGGAGGTGGAGGGAGCCGGCTGCACCATCCTCTTCTCCAACCACCCCGAGACTATTTTGGAGCACACCAAGAGCGTTCTCACCTGCGACATCCATACCCGGGTGCGGACGAGGCAACGCCTGCTGGCCGCCGGCGCGGAGACCGTCTACGGATTGGACGACATTCTGTCGTCTTCCGTAGACGGTAGTGGCTACCACCCTGAATACGGCCTGCTAGGGTCGAACAAGGCCACCGAGGAGACCGTGAAGTTATTCCCCCGCGACTGCCAGCAGGTGGTCGATCGGGTGCAGCAGCTCTTCGGGGAGAAGACCGGGAAGACGGTTGAAGCCATGATCTACGGCGACGGCGCCTTCAAGGACCCGGTGGGGAAGATCTGGGAACTGGCTGATCCGGTGGTGTGCCCTGCGTGCACCTGTGGTCTGGTCGGCACTCCCAACGAAGTCAAGATCAAGTACCTGGCCGACAATCAGTTCGCCGGACTCGCGGGTCGGGAGCTGCAGGAAGCCATCACGGGGCAAATCCGAACCAAGAAGGCCTGTCTTACCGGGGCCATGGAAGCGCAAGGCACCACGCCCCGGTGGCTGACGGACCTCATCGGTTCGCTGTGCGACCTCACGTCCGGCAGCGGCGACAAAGGTACCCCGGTGGTCCACATCCAGGGGTATTTTGACAGCTTCGCCGAGGAGTGACACGAGCGGGCGATGAGTAGCGCTGTCAACCTGTCAGAGGAGAAGAAGGTTCGTAGGTCAACAATGGAGGCCCTGATGGAGAGCACTCAGCAATATGACTTCCTGCTGGATCTGGTGACGAAGAGGCGCACCGTTCGGCAGTTCAAGTCCGACCCCGTACCGGATGAGTACGTCATGAAGATTATCGAGGTGGCGCGCTGGGCCCCTTCGGGTTTTCACACTCAACCCTGGGAATTCGTGGTCATCAGAGACCCGAACGTCAAGGCCAAGATCGTGGCCGCCCTCGATGAGTACGGTCCGGCCATCAAGGATCCTGCGAAGAATGATACTCCGCGGGCCGGCTTCCGCGACGCGCCGGTCTTCATCCTTGCCCTGTGCGACTGGCGGGCCAGAGTGGGTCTGCCGTACGCCCCGCGCACCATAGAAGAGGCCGCTCCCTTGTATCAGTCCAGCATGGCCAATGCCTTCATGCTGATGCACCTGGCGGCTGCCTCCCTGGGGCTGGCCTCCCAGTGGTACACCTCCGCCTCGCGTCCCGACGCCGAGCGCGCCATCAGGAAGATCGTGGGCATCCCGGAGACTCTCACTATATACGACATGATGGTGGTCGGCTATCCGGCGGCTACGCCCGGCTCCAAGATCGTCCGCGATCTCTCCGACATGGTGCACCACGACGCGTGCGGCGAGCAGGATTTTCGCACCGACGAGCAGGTCGAGGAGTACGCGCGCGTCACCAAGGCTTGGTGTATGGGAGAGCACTGAAAAACGGTGTCGGCGACCGAGGGGCTGCTCCCGTGCTCCAAGGTCCATCCAAGATATGACTGTAGCCGGCATGCCCGTGTGCGACCGTCGATACGACCGAGACGCGGGCTCCGGGTCGGGGGACTCTCACCCGCGCTCTGGGTGGTCCTAAAGAGCGAGGGAGGGAGCAGCATTGAGTACCCCACGAAGGAGCTGCAGGGGTTGGTGGGCGACCATTCTGGGCGCTGCAATATCGGGGATGGCGATCGCAGCCTGTGCGCTGTCACAGTCTGGAGCGGCAATGGCGGAGGCGCCTAAGGCCACCAGCGCCACTGTGGTGACCATCCCCATTGTGACCAGCATTGCCGGAGATGAGGCGCAAGAGGCAAAGGACCTCTGGGATGCCACTCGTAGGTCGTCAGTGGAGGAGGCGGCGCGCGAGCTCGATTTCAAGGTCTTCTGGCTGGGGGAAAGCTTCGGCGGTTATCCCCTGACCGAGATCCGAGTGAGAAACAACAGTCTCTATCTGTACTACAGGTTCGATCCCTCCTCGGCCGAAGCGGACGCTGCAAATTGGGAGGGGTTCTTGATCAGAGAGTTCTCTACGGCGGCCAATGCGACTCACATCGGCGACCTCCGAGCGGCGTATCCAGTCATCGGCCACAGCGCCCCTCACTCATCGGGCTACGAGGTAAGGAGAGGTGCGGGGCAGAACCGTTCCTTGATTATGACGCAACGTAAGGGCACTACGTTGATGATGACGATGTTCGTCGGTCCTGATCCCGCTGCTCTTGCACGCGCCGCCGACGCTCTCAGGGAGGCGGTCCGATGACGCCCCTTATCAAGCGTGTGACAATGGCGGCGGTTTTGGCGATAACAGCACTTCCGGCGGTCCTCTTCGCGGGAGTGGCTCAAGCTGATCCCTCCTACAGTGCGGCGTCATGGATTGCCTCACTGAGCTACGACGGCAGGGACAACAACGACCGGGGAGAGGGCTGTTTTCCTGTCCGCGGTAGTTCCGGCCGTCTTATCAACAGCTACCCGGTCTATTGCGCTTACAACGGGTACGGTACGATAGATGTCGAAGACGCCAGCGAGACCTATGTTCCGTACTACATCGGTGGCAGTGCGTCCGGACGTTCTTGCGAGGGCAACTGGATCAGTTCCTCGCACCCCAGTAACCAACGACCTGCGCTCTACTGGAGACAGCGTGATCTCTCGACCTCCGCATGTCCGAGTTGCGGTCGGTACCACGGCGGCTGGCACACCTATGAGTATTGGCTCTACTACGCGGTGAACCCCACCGACTACTGGTTGTATCCGCAACACGAACAGGACTGGGAGAAGTACTACATCTACTTCTGGTGCGATCAGCCGGTTGTGGTGCGGCTGAGCAATCATCACGCGTTTCTGAGTTTCGACTGGGCTCAGTTCGAATTGGACGGTCTGATCGAGGGCTGCACTCACTTGAAGCTAAGTGTTGAGGGGGAGGGCGGCAAATGTGGCTCGCACGCCTTCGTCTATGACAAGAACAACCAGGATGGGGTCCGGATCAGATACGACGGATACATCACCGCGAGAAATGGCACATTGGTCTATGGCGATGGCACCATCCAGCCATGGACCGTATTCTCTAACGATCCCTACGCCCGTGGAGTGACCTCCTACAGTCTTGCTCCGCAGACCTACTACAAGGGAGACCCTGAGATGACCGGTAGCGCAGAATATTCGAGCGGCATGCCGGCACCCTGGAGGCGTACTGACTGGGACTCCCCGCCCGGCCCGTACTGCCTTTGGGGCTTGTAGGTCCCACAGGAAGGGAGGCGCATGTGAGACGGACGCGCACGAGGAAACTGAGCCGCGCCCTTGCTCCCGCTGTCGTGGCTCAACTGCTCGTCCTAGCCGTCTCCGGGTGTGGACTACCGGCGACAGAGTGTTGCTCAACCTCGACCGCGATCGTTACCACCAGCGAAGTTGGGTCTACGGTGAGCGAGGTGACCTCCACAGTGACCACCGGCTCGACTCCGGTCTACCCGACGGCGAACGCTTTGCTCGGGGAACTCCGGGAGATCGCAGCTAACTCCGCCTTCACCGTCTACTACCTGGGGGCTGAGTGTCACGGGGCGCCCATCGTACGCGTCTCCGCAAATAGGGAGAGTGAGCACCTCAGGGTGAGCATCGGGTACCGTGAGCCCCGACAGGGCGACGTGCTGATTCTGAACCTCTGGGAGTACGACTCCGAGGAGATACCGGAGCACGAGAAGCCGTACGCCGACTGGGATTTGGTGAGTGGAGTAGATCTGGACGGCCGCACCGACAGGATCTACCGGGGCCCAAGCGCTGCGGATATCCTCTACTTCGTGACCCAGAGAGAGTCGACCGAAGTAGTGTTCATGGGATTTACAGACACGGCGGGCTACATGAGCGAGGAGCGACTTGCCGAGATAGCCGGGCTCCTTATCCCCGTGCTTTGACGTTCTCCGTCGGCATGGGCTGCCTGCGGAGCGGGCCGTGGGCTACTTGATCTCGTCCTCCGCTGGCCCGCCGTCCATGCGGGGCCGGATGACCTTTCCCTCTTTCTCTGGCGCGAGAACGAGCGCCTTGCGCGCCGTGATGATCTCCTCGGTCAGTACGGCATAGGTGAATCTCTCGCGTCCCATGAGCTCGCGCCACGCGATCTGGATGCCGTCGCCCTTCAGTCTCTGTTCGCGCACACAGCGCAGACACCTGCGTCTCTATCCACCGTCGCCACCTGCCCTCCACGAACCAGGACTCGAATGGGTGAGCCTCCGGCATTGCCAGCGTAGCAGCAAATAGATCGACACACGACCCGAGGATACGGTCGCTGGGGCGCGGCTCTTGCGAACGCGCCAAACATGAGCTAGCTTCGTGTAACCGCTACTAACGTGGACGACCTTGGGGGAGCAACATGGCTGAACCTGGTTGCGGAAGCTGTCCTTTTCGCTCTAAGTACGATCAGAATCCCCGTTCCTTCCTGGGGAGGTTCTGGCGCTGGCATATCAACTTCTGTCCTGGGTGGAAGGGGTACTTCACTTCTCTGCCCGAGGAAGAGAAGAACGCGCTCGCCGAACAGTACGGATTCAAGAAATATCGGTAGCGAACACTGCCGGCACGTGCAGGAAGTTGCCTGTCGGCCGTGCCGGTTCCGGCGTTTGGCCGATGCCTGCTCGTAGATATGCGGAACGTGGGTTCTTGTCTGGATGTGACACGCCCTTCTGCAGCCTGCTCCCCCAAGAAGATCGATTGTCCTCCAGTGAGACCCGACGGCGCTGTGACGGAGTAGTACATAGTAAGACGGACTAGTACATAGTAATAGAGATTCACAATCTAAATACTTGACAAGCGTTGGATTGTCACCTAGGATGGACTTGGGTCCTGAGATTGATCCGACCCACTAGGGTGGGTGCGCCGAAGGCGCCGCGTCCGCGTTACTCAGTGTTCGAACGATCTGTAGTCCGCAAGCGGCAGGAAACGGTCCGCGTGTCTACTCCGGAGGAATGCATGAACACCATAATCGTCAACAAGGAGCTCTGCACCGGATGCAAGAGGTGCTTCCAGGCCTGCTTCATCGATATCATCAAGTGGGACGGGACCACGAAGAAGCCCGTCGTCGCGTATCCCGAAGAGTGTGTGCAGTGCATGTTCTGCGAGCTCAACTGTCCAGAGGGTGCTATCAAAGTGCATCCGAAGTATGAGTCGTACCTGTTCCCACGCGAGAATTTGGTCTGACGAGGAGGGAGAGATCATGACCGAACGCATGACCACGGACGTCCTTGTCGTCGGGGGCAGCATCGCGGGTCTGGCAACCGCCATCACGGCTAAGGAGCAAGACCCGGGGCTGGAAGTCACCATCGTGGAGAAGTACACCAGCGGATATGCGGGCAAGGCCAATCGAGGCGCGGGTATCATGTTGATGCTCGGCGACCATTCGCCCGAGGAGTTCGCGCAGTTCTACCTGGAG
>Ga0209612_1000227_pt1 | contig 64320 bp, 90 predicted proteins | sample BioC12SIPDNA_FD_185746 | JGI IMG/M metagenome (GOLD analysis project Ga0209612, IMG submission 185746) | Anaerobic biogas reactor microbial communites from Washington, USA - Biogas_R1_B C12 SIP DNA (SPAdes) (version 2) | ecosystem: Engineered > Bioreactor > Anaerobic > Unclassified | place...
CTAATCCAGAGAAACACGGGGTAAATAGCTCAGCAGTTACATTTTACCCCGGCCTCAGTAAAAAATCAAATTTGAAAGGGGTAATAATTATGACAACAGCAACAACCGAAAAGAATTATATCTTTAATTTAGAGACAGGTAAAATCGAATTGCATTTTGATAAGACGGAATACATGGCTTTGTCGGCAGAACAGAAAAAGCTAATCAAGTCCAATTTCCTTTTCTCCAGGTATTCCGGCGCATGGGTGAGCCGTTGCAAAGAGCCGAACCTATACCGGGCGCGCAAAGTAGCCGAGCAATTAGGTTTTACTCAGGAGCAGCGCACCGGGGAACGCTTGTCATTTGCCGAACAGGTAGAACGCTCAGCAGAACGGGCAGAAGCAAGGGCAGAACGCTTTGAAGGTTACGCCGACAACGCAGAACACCGGGCCGAGGGATTACAAGCCGGTTTTAATGAGTGCCGGAAAGATTGGTCCTGGTTGACTCAGCCTAATATTAATAGCTCAGCAGGGCGGGCATTTACCCGGCAGCGGGAGCGCATCATGGACCGCTACAACAAAGGATTCGAGGAATACAAAAAGAGCGAATACTTCCGGGATAGAGCCGCAACCGCTCAGAATACGGCAGACGGCAAGAAGTTTCAGGACCCGATATATTTGGACAACAGAATCAAGGAATGCAAAAAGAATATCAGGGCAATGGAAAAGAACATAATCCACTATGAAGAAATCCTTTACAGTTTAGAGAATCACACGGAGGAACGCCGAAGCCCGTATTTTGGCAAGTACACTCAGGAGCAGGTTTCCGACTGGATTGAAAACCAAATAGAACGCATAGAGGCCGAAATTGACAAGCAGGGATACATGGAGAATTGCCTAGATGAAATCGGCGGTGTTCCCTTCTCTCAGGAGAACATCAAACCGGGTTATATTGTTAAAATGCGTCGTTGGGGACGGTGCGAGATAACATCGGCAGGCCCGGTTAATGTCACCTTTAAGATTTTAGACGGCGGCGCGGCAGGTGGATGCTTGACGGAACCTTATGCAGCGGTCAGTGAAATAATTGCCGTGAAAGAGGTCCCGAAGGTCGAGAACCCTTTTAAGGAAGGCGATATACTCACGAAAAATAGGCCAGGGGATGACAGCATCTATAGGGCCTATCAAGTGGTGAAGGTAACTAAAGCCGGTGTTAAGATTCAACAGATAGCCGTTGAGAACGGTAAGCCTATTCCGGGACAATTCACCGGCGAAAAAGCCAAACAAAAGAAGGTAGTCAAAAGCAAATACAGCGACTTCGTAGGAGTATATGAGGACGGTTGGCAGTTGCACAAATACGCACTCGCTCAGTAATCTCAGCAAAACCGGGGGCGCAATGCCCCCTTGAAGGGAGGGAGACACCCAATGAGAAGAAGCGGCGTTTCTAAGGGCGGCATGTGTTCAAGCGGTTCTCATTATTCCCTGTATTGCCCTTTCTGTGGAAAACCCGCATTTAAGGCTGTTATTAATAACCAACAAGAAATATACTGCCATTTTACAGACAAAGGAGTAATGTACCATATCAAGGACGTAAACGGCGAATGGAGTAGAAAAAGAACTGCCCCGCAAGGAGTAACAATATGAAACACCACCGCACCCCAAAACCCCGCAAGCTGCCAGCAAAAGGAAAGTGCGGCGGTTGTGGCGAAATTGCTACAAGGCCAGGTACAAGTCTCAGTAAGATTTAGGGAGGGAACGCCATGAAAGTATGGGAACTTAAAGAAGGACGTGTTTATCATAATGGGAAAAATCCAAAGACCATACGAGTTCTCGATAAAATTGATGGTGTTTCAAGAGCCGTAATTTTTAGAACAATACAGGGCAAACCATCAAGGGCAATGTTTCAAACAACAAACGGTCCTACAGAAATTATCTCCTTAGAAGCCTTTGCGAAATGGGCGGTAGGGGAAGAAACTCAGTAGCGATTAACTCAGTAAGGGAGGAATAACCTTGACTCCTTGTTATGAATTGGATATCGACACCCGGCGCATAATCCTAGCATTGCTCAGTAAAGCCGCAGAACTGGATTTAGGCAACGTCAGTTTCAGTTATTACCGGGACTCGGTAGACTTTTACCTTGTTGAGTATAAGACCGGCTGGGAGTTAGTAGTCAGTCAGGAGCGCACCCGGCGAGACGTTTATAGTATTGTCGATGGCGAGATAGTTTACCGGTATTCAGAGAGCGATTAGAAGGAGGAATAGAGATGGAAAAACTAACCGTTAAGGAAAATTGGGACACTTACCGCTATCAGATAATGGATGGCAGTCCCCGATATGTACGAAGCACTAAAGTTATGGCTGGGCAATGACACCACAACACCGGAACTATACGAGGAGGCGGTCAAATCTGGGCGCAAAGCCCTTGCTAAAGCCGAAGGGAGGAATGACCAATGACCGAGCAAATCCAGGCTATTGCCGAGCTAATCGCTAACATTCCCGGCGCGACTGTAGAAATCTCAGAGGGTACCATAAAAATCTCAGGGGTTGATTCCCTCAGTAGCAAGCAGAAAATTTCCCCGGGAAAAAAGCGGCAGGCTAAAAAACTGCCGAAAGTACTCAAGCCCGGCGATATAGACAAAATGTTTGATGCTCTGAAACTAGAGCGTTTTGCAGACCTCCGGGACCGCTGCGCCATGCAGGTGATGTATTCCTCTGCCCTCAGAATATCGGAAATCTGCAACCTGATGGTAGATGACGTTGACCTGAAAGGCGGCTATTTGACCCTGCAAAGAGCTAAAGGCAACAAGGATAGAGTTGTGCCTATAGACGATGAAACTATCGCATGGCTCAGAAAATGGGAAGCTATTAGACCTCAATCAGACTATTACTTTTGCACTAAAAAAGGTGGGCGAATGGACACCAGACAGCTCAGAGAAAAAGTTTACAGGACCTCAGAAAAAGCCGATGTGTATATCAGGGACGGCGAAGAAAAGCGGAGAGTTTTCCCCCATGCTTTCCGGCATACGGGCTTGACAGATATGCTAGATCAGGGGTTCAACATTCGCGAAGTTCAGGAAATGGCTGGGCATAGAAGCATGAAAACTACTTCCATCTATCTCTCAGTAAGACCGGAATCGCTCAGAGCGAAGATGAAGAACCGGAATATAGGATAGCTCAGGAGCTGATCACTCGGTAACGCTCAAAAATTCCCCGGCCTCAGCAGGCTTAAAAACTTGCTGGGGCTTTTTTGTGCCTAAAGTTATTTCTAATTTAGGCAACTATTCCCCATTTTAATTATCTAATTTGTCGGGATATTTAGGGGTTATTGTGTCTAAATTCGGCATTATTTATATATTATTAGCGATACAATGGAGATAATTTATACTAAAGGAGGTTGTTTTAATGAAAGGTTTATCCAGTGCACTTGCTGATTTATGCCAAAAACGTATCGAGAAAATTTCCCCTGAAACCAATCCGAGGTATGCTGAAGCCGAAAAGGCGGTTAGTCAGCATTTTAAAAACTTAAAAAAGGAATTACCCCCTAATCTGCAAAAATCACTAATCGAATTAGAAAACAAGCGCATGTTCCAAGAATATTTAGGCTATTCAGTTTGTTACGAGCAAGGTTTTTATGATGGAGTGAAAATTGTAATGTTAGCCGCAAAGCGTTAATAAAAACAAGGGAGAGCTAAATAAAAACTCTCCCTTTTTTACCGTGTCCCAAACCGTGTCCCAAAGAAATCTTGTAACCTAATGTCTGCTAGTGTTTTATTTTAAGTTTACTAATCAATATTAGTAAATAAGTGTAGGAATGCCTGTAAATCGGCTTTTGCGCAATGTAATATTTTATATACATGCATACTAATGTTTACAATGACACATTTTACCTGACTCTTAATCAGAAGGTTGCAGGTTCGATTCCTGCATGGCCCACCATAAAATAGGCGTTCATAGCACATCGCTTTTCAGTAAAATACAAAACCGTGTCCCGTTCGTGTCCCAAGTATAACAAATGCCTATATTCAGGCTTTTTTATTTTGCAATAGCTTCAAAACCAAGGTATTGACTGAGTTTCTTCATTTCTTCGTTGAGTGTATCAATGGGGATATGACCGTACATATCAATCGTAGTTGTAATGCTTTCGTGCCCCATGATGACTTGTAATTTTTCCATACTCATTCCGGCAGATATGCATAGAGCTGCGAAGGTATGGCGTAGATCGTGAAATCTTAACTCAGGTCTTTTAAACGAAACGACCAATTCCTTAAAACGCTTACTAACAATGTTTCCACTTATCCTGGTTCCGTTCCATTGACAGAATATAAGGTCTTGGTCGTCATAAATAGCTTTTAGCTCTTCTTCTTTGAATTCTTTGTTATCAGTATTTTTAAGTTTTTCTTCTACTTGCAGGCGGTAATTCGTCTGCTCTTTTTTTATCTCTCTAAACATTTTATTAAGCGGTAATTGCATAGGTATAGTCCTGTTCGACTTCTTGCTTTTGGGGGCTTTAAAAAACCAGCCTTCGCCCGGCACATATTGCAACTGCTGACGTACATTTATCAGTCCGCGGTCTAAGTCAATGTCCTGCCAGCGCAACCCTAATATTTCCCCTTGTCGCATGCCTGTCATAAGCGCACAATAAATAATATTATGATATTCACTGTTTTCAATGTGTTTTAAAAATCTCTCCAATTCCCCTTTGCAAAGTACGCTCATTTCTTTCTTTTCAAAAGTAGGCGCATCTACATATAATGCTGGATTAGAGGGTATATACTTCCACTTCACGGCCTGTTTTAATGCAGCGGTTAAAATCCTATGATGATAGTGTATCGTGCGTTGTGATAATCCTGGTGGCTTTTCTTTGACTATTTTCTTGCCTTTCTCTTGTTCTTTTGCCCTTCTGTTATCTTTTTTGGGAGCCGTGTCAATTCTGCCTTCGAGTTCCATTTTGCTGTAATATTCCTGTAAATCCATAGGAGTTAATTGTTGCAGGCGTTTTTTTCCCAAATTGGGTGCTATGTGACGCTCAATTTCTTTTTTATAACTGTAATAGGTTTTGGGTGCCAACTTAGCTTTGCGAATTTCCAGCCATTTATCCAGGTATTCCTTGACTGTTATTTTGTCTGGCTTAATAAATGTGCCATGTCGTAATTCATATAGCCTATCCTGCAAGTATTCATTAGCTTCTTTTTCGGTTTCTACCTTAATTGACTCTACGATTCTGTCTCTTTTCCCTTCGCTGTCATATCCTAGTTCAATTATAACGGTCCAACTGTCTTTGTAACGTTTTTCTACCCTGCCTGTCGCCATTTTAATCCTCACTTTCTTTAATATTCCTTTTCTTAATAGCACTAGCATGTTCATAAATAACCTTTAGTTCTTCCGGGTTAAGCTCATTTAAAATAGACTCAATGTCCACCCCCTTTACGGGTTTTGCTGCTGGGTATCTTTCGCGACAATCCGTAAGACCAAGAATATAGTCAACCGGCTTGTCAAATAAAATAGACATAGCGATTAAATTATCATATATATCTAATTCTCCCTGCTTGCTATTTTCGTATTTAGAAATCGTTGCCCTTGTTAAATTTAATTTCTTTGCTAATTCAACTTGACTAAGCCCCATTTCCTCCCTTAGTAAACGCAACCTATCGCCAAACCACATTTTAATCACCGTCCAAAAATATTTATTAAAAATATATTAAGCTATTTTATAAAATTGTGCAAGTATTTATTGCTTAGTGTCTTTGCGTGTCTTTGCGCTAATATTTGTGTCAGTGTAAATTATAGTTGACATTAATAGATTGATAATTTAATATTATATACATCACACGTCCCTTATATACATTTCACATACAAGGAGGATAGTCCTATGCCAGATAAATACAAAGACCTACCAGCATTATTAAACATCAAGAAAACCGCAGAAGTAATGGGAATCAGCCGTGATTATTGCTACAAACTTCTTCGTAACGGTGATTTACCCACAGAAGAATTTGGAGGCAAGCAATGGGTATTGCGCGACCCACTGCTTAGAAAACTAGGCTGTCTGCACAACTAAGTATTTCCAATACATAAAAAGGAGCTGATAATCCTCACATCTCCTAGCGGAGCCATAGACCTTTCGACCTTTATGGGCGGCATACCTGGAGCCTTTGAGCCGGGGCGAGCAGTAGAGGGCAGGCCTGAGTGAATGAAAGCTACGGGTTATTGAGGGGCGAGTAGCTTAGTTGACGGACTAAGCGAAGAATGAGAACGCAGCAATGATTTTAGTAAGACAACCTATGACGATAGAGAATTGTTCAGGAGGGATAAAATTGGGTAAAGGTGCAAGGATTAAGAAAGCCAAAAAGGAAGGAACCGATGGCAACCAGCAAGTAGGAGGAAAACCATGAAGAAGCGAACTATCTACACTTGTGAAAAATGCGGACTGAAAATTGAAGAAGATTATCAGCAGATGATTACGCATGAATATAGTCACGTTGTACCAAACGTTCAGATACCGGAAGCTAATATATATGATGTTGAATATCCCTACCCCTTAAAAATCACGGTAACAATGAGCAACGGTGCGAAAGTGGAATATGTTAATCCCAGTGAAGTCGAACCACCTACAGAAAAAGAAAGCCCGTCAGAGACGGACTAAAAACAAAGGTACTTATAGTCTACAATTATATGCTTATGCAGACAAGGAGAATTTAGAACGAATTTGCAGGGCGGTGGCGGAATAGGTAGACGCTAAGCATGACGAGGTTGTTGGCCTTCGCGAGGTATCCACAACAATTATGCAGGGTGCAAATCCCTGCCCGACCTGCTTCATATTTAAGGAGGAATCACATTGGAAAACAAAGTTAAGATAACGATTGAAGGTTTAGAAGCGGGGGGCTGGCTTTGACCAAAAAACGAAAGATTGCAGGAGGGAGATATCGATGACTAAACTCGAACTCATAGAAAAATTATCTTCCCTGCCCGAGCTGATTGAAGAGCAGGAGAAAGTTGTCATTGCCGCTTATCAGCAGGTGCAAGAGAGCAAGATCATATTGACCGAAGCTGAGGACGTTTTATTCCTTAGCGGTCAGATTGACGGTAAGAACGCCGAAACCAGAACTGCACAAGTAAGGGCAAAGACCGTTAATGAGCGTGAAGGACTGCAAAAAGCCGAAAGCTTGCTGAGTGCCGAAAGAGCGAAGCTTAACCGCCTGAACAATGAACTGGCAGTCTACAAGGCCATTGCCGGGATGCTAAAGGGGGCTGAATAATTGACCGGAGAAATTAATTTCACCAAATGCGGCAACGAAATAGTAGCCCTCGACGACGGCTCAGATTGGATAGATATTAAAATTGGTAAAGGCTTATGGCTCATCTTATCCAGAGAGCAAGTCCTAGCCTTAAAGGAAAAACTCAAGGAGGTAAACTAATGAGCGAAACAGCATTAGCAATAGCCAAGGACTACCCTGCTGAGAAATTCAACCTACTAATCCCCGTCAGAACCATGCAGGAGCTTAGCCCCTTGCATAAGGTAGTTATAAACGAAGTGCAGATTAGCTCAGACCCTAAGCAAAAAGATACCTACTCTCAAAGCGGAGGGCTGGCGTTAACCAAAAACGGACTAATGAAGCTAATGGCAGCGGCAAATATTCAGATTATAGACAGCCGACCAGTGCCGACCCAACGCTGCAACAAGTGTATAGAGATAGCGCAGCGCACCAGACAAGCCCCAAAGTGTTTTGAATGCCCGTACATTGACGACGTTGCTCATCAGGTGACTATCGCAGTACCGGAGCCATCAGGTACTTACCGGACTGTTAGGGCAACCAAGGAAATCCGCATGGAAGATTCCAAGGCTACAATGAAAGATTCCGAGTTTAAGCAGTTTGCCAAATTCAGGACTGAGCATTGCGAAAGCAAGGCACTTAACCGGGCATTAAGAGAAGGACTGATGATTAAATCGACCTATACGGCGCAGGAACTACAAAAGCCTTTTGCAGTAGCCCTTGTAATGCCTAACATGAGCGACCCAGACCTTAAGAGAGCCATGATTGACCGCTATGCAAATAACGCTTCAGCCCTTTACGGAGACGTTGCGCCCAGTCAAAGCGCCTTGCCGTCAGGAGAGGTAACCGTTATTGATGCAGACGATGATATTGATTATGAAACCGGAGAAATCTTTCCCCCTGACGGAGAAGTTATCGATATTACAGGCGAGCAGGACGACCCATTGACTTGCGACGACTGCGGAAAAGAGCTTGTGCCTGTAACCGATAGGCAAGGCAAAGAATGGACTGTTGCCGACCTCGTAGACTTGAGCATGGGGCACTTCAACCATGTGTTATGCCCTACCTGCTATGGTAAGGCTAAGAAGGCTAAGAAAGCGGGTGAAAGGTAGATGGAGCAATTATTTTTAGCTGACTTAAAAAATTATAGCGATGAAGCGGTTAGAGAACATCTTATTAATGAATATACCGTTGATTCTGCCATCTTGTATGAATACGATATTTTAATTGCCTATGAGTCTGTAGGTAGCTGGGGTTGTGATAGCTCTTCGTTCTTTTTGCTTCGCAATAGAAGAACCCAGGCTTTATATGAAATTCATGGTTCGCATTGTTCCTGTCATGGATTTGAAGGTCAATTTAAACCCGAGAAAACTACCCTAAAGTATCTTAATTCTGATAAATTTTACTTCTATTGCGGAGGTTATGACGAGGACGACGAGCAACATCGCAAACAGGTCGGCGAATACCTCCAGCGTCTATTAACCAATGCGAGGGAAGGTGATTAAAATTCGCATAGCGCATATTTCAGACGTTCATCAGGGGATAGGTTTTCCGGGGCCTAATCCCCTTTCTCGTTTTGACGATATTAACCGCATCTTAGATTGGACAGCAGACCGGCTTATTGCCGAGAAGGTTGATTTATGCCTTATCGCTGGTGACTGTTTCAAAGATGCCAAAGTTATGCTAGACCGAGCAAGCCAGGAGATAGCTTCAATAGTCCGATTTTTAAGGCAGTTATCAAGCGCGGGCATAGAAACCATAGTTATATCAGGAACACCGTCGCATGATGCTCTAAGCGCCTACGGACTAATAAAGGAAATGGGGATAAAAGGCGTGCAAATATTTACTGCTCCAAAAGTCTGTTATGCTGATGTTCCAAAAGAAGAATATAGAAACTTCTTCCCTGTTGCCCTTCTCCCCGGACTTAACCGTTCTGCCCTGCTGACCCAGGAAGAATACAAAGGCTTACCACCAGAGCAGGTGCATAGAATAATGACCGATAAAATAAGCCAACTCTGCATGGGAATGGCCGCTCAGATGCCAGATGACAAGCCTAAAATTCTCATGGCTCACATGACCTATCAGGGAGCAGACACAGGCTTTACAGACTTGCTGATGCAACACGAGCCTATTCTAACCAGAGAAGCAGTAGCAGGCTTTGACCTCGTTTGTTTGGGGCATATTCACAGACCGCAGATTATCGACAGCAAAGTGTTTTACTCAGGGCCGGTTGAGAGATTGAGTTTCAATGAGCAGGATATTAAGCCGGGATTTTATATCCATGAGATTATAAACTGGGACGGGTGCAAGGATAAATGTCTTGATATTCAATCTCAGTTTATCGAAACCCCGTCACGGCGGTATGTGACACTAGACTTTGACGAGTGGGCCATTAAAGAGTTTATCAAGGATGGCAATTTAATATGGACATTTGAGGAAGATTCCGATGGCGCTCCCATGTTCCCACCTATCAAGGATGCCATTGTCCGCCTTCGCTATTCCTGTTCCGAAGAGGTTTCCAAGCAGTTAAACCGGAAGCAGTTAGAGCAGTCCCTGTATGATGCTGGTTGTTTCTATGTAGCCGAAATTAAGGCCGAGATAGAGCGAACCGACAGAGCAAGGGACAGCGAAGTAACCGAAGCATTGACTCCCCTATTGGCACTTGAAAAATGGGCAATCAATCAGAACATAGACGAAGCGGAGATTAATGAGCTTGTCAATATGGCAAGCGGATTGATGGAGCAATCATCATGCTAATAGTCTGCAAACAATGCGCTTTATGGAAAAACTGGCACAAGTCGAAAAACGAACGATTAGCAGACCAGACTTGCACTTGCGGAGGAAAGTATACGATGCTGAATTGCCACAAAGAAGGTTGTAAATTCCTACAGTTTAAAGAGTGCGAGAGAAGCGGCTATTGCGAGAAAAGGAGGGACAACGATTGACCCCGCTAAAAATAAAACTTCATAACTTCAGAACCTTATCCGATACGGAATTAGACCTATCGGCTATTTCTTTGGCTAGCGTAGTGGCTAAAAACGGCTCTGGAAAATCAAGCCTACTGACATTAGCCCCATTTTTTGCCCTTTTCGGCAAATATCCCGGTGGTAGCATTGACGACCTAGTTAGGACAGGCACGCAAGATATGGGTGTAGATTACGACTTTGAGCATAACGGAGAAATCTATCAGATAATCCGTACCCGAAAACTAGGTAAAAAATCCACTTGCGAGTTTCAAAGGAAAATCGCTACAGTCTGGGAATCCTTAACCGGAGCAACCATTAAGGAAACAGATGCAAAAATCCAAGCACTTTTGAACATTGATGCCGATACCTTTTTAGCAAGCTCACTCATATTACAAGGTGACGTTAGCAATTTCTCACGAAAGCTACCATCAGAGCGTAAAGCCGTTCTAACTTCAATTCTAGGGCTTGATATTTACTCTACCCTGCAGGAACAGGCCAAGGCTAAAGCAAAAGCCTTAGAGCTTAAACTAGAGGGTAATAAGCAGGAATTAGAACGGCTGAGCAATAGCCTGGAAAAGCTACCTGATATTGACACGGACTTGGCATTAATCAATCAGCAGATAACCCTTAAGGCGGTTGATATCAAAGCCAAAGAAACCGAGCTTGCCGACATTCAAACTGAAATCAAAGCACTCGAAGCCAAGGAACAGGAAGCAAAACAAATTCAGAGCCAGATTGATGGGCTTAAAAACGAAATAAGCGTTAAAAAAGCCGAGATAATCAGCCTTGAAAACCGCATAGACAACGACCAAGCAATCCTGCAATCTGAACCGGAGATAATGCAGAAGATTGCAGAGTTAAACGAGCTAAGGCAACAGATGCCAGCACTTGAGGTAAAAGTAACACGATTAACTGAACTGCAAGCTCAACTTGACAACCTTGAGGAAGAAGAATCTAAACTTATTGACGAAGAAAACGCACTTGCTCATAAAATCCTTAATCTTGAAAGCGAATTATCCATTAAACCAGAATTGCAGCAAGCAGTTGAGCAGTACAAGCAAGCAACAGACAACCTTAAAACTTATACCTTAAAAGCAGAAGAAAATCAGAAATTGAATGATGAATTAGTCGTTGCTGAAAAAGAACTACTACAAGCAAGCGTGTACCTTGACGGATTACTCAACGAATACAATCAGTTGCAAAAGAAAACCGAATTATTAGCAGATTCTAATTGCATTGACTCAACCAAAGCTAACTGCAAATTCCTACAAGATGCTATACATGCAAAGGAGATAATGCCTCAAACACAAGCTGAAATTGAGCAATCCAGATTAGAATTAATCCCCTACTCTGACCGTAAACAGGACATTATCAAATCCATAGCAACACTTGCTTACGATAAGAAGTATCATTCAGAACTAAAAACCAAAGTAGAAACCCTGCAAAAATCAGTTGACCGATACAATTCGCTTGCAGGTAAGGAAGAACTTCTAGCAACCGTTACAGCGCAAAAAGAAAGAATTACTGAACGTATTGACCAACTAACAGGCAAAAGCATGAATCTGCAAGACGATATTTCAGCACTTATAAATGCAACTTCTTCTCTACCCTCTTTAAAGGCTAAGGTTAGTGAACTTGAACCCTTTGAAAAACAAGCAGAAAAACTACCCCAAATTAAAGCTAATATCGAAGTTACCAAAGAAGCCATTTCCAAATTAAGAGCTGAAATTGTTGAAAGACAATTTACTATCAGCTCATTACATCGTGAGCATGAACAATTAACCTCTATCCTAACTAATCCCGAAGAAGGTTTTGGGCATACCATTCATTCTGCCGAAAGTTTTGCGGACATAATACACACCGAACTCAAAGAACTGCAAGCTAATTTAAACGCCTTATTCGCCCAACAGGGGGCATTAAAGACACGGCACGACTTGCTACTGTCAGAACAATGCAAACACGCTGAAATAAGCCAAATAATAGCCCCACAAGCGAAAGAGTTAAGCAGATGGGAAACGCTAGTCAAAGCCTTTAGCAAGAATGGTATTCCGGTTTTAATTATTGAGAACGCTCTGCCCGAACTTGAGCGAATTGCTAATGAGATATTAGACCAAATGTCTAACGGTCAGCATAGTCTGCAATTCATTACTCAAAGGGACGCTAAAAGCAAAGATAGCACGATTGAGACATTGGATATTTTAGTCAGAGATTGGGCAGGTACAAGGTCGTTTGAGAGTTTTTCCGGTGGAGAGCAAACAAGGATCAGCCTAGCAATTCGATTTGCATTATCGGAACTACTAGCGACTAGAGCAGGTAGCAAGGTTGAATTTATCGTTGGAGATGAAATTTTAAGCGACCAATCACCGGAATTTAGGGAAATGACGATAGAAGCCATCAAGTCAATGGCAGGACGATTTAAGAAGATATTAGTAATATCGCATATTCCCGAAATACAGGGAGCATTTGACCAACAGATAACTATAAACGAAGGCGGGCAAGTTGAAGTGAAGTTTAACTGATATGAAGCCTATTAAAAAGCAAAGGAGCGTGAGAATGCGAATTATTAAACTATTATCCTTAACGGTATTATTGTTACTATTATTCCCCTATTCAACTGACGACACAGCAGAAAGACCAACCTTTAAACCACCGGATAAAGTTATAGAACACAACCAAATAGAACCCTCACGAAGCGGTAGTATTCTTTATTTTGAAGCTACCGCTTATTGTTTGGAAGATGGTAACGGTGATGGTGTGACCGCTACGGGAACTATACCGCAAGAAGGTAGAACGGTTGCAGCAGACCCTAAATTAATTCCATACGGAACTGAACTAATCATTAACGGCAAAGACGGTTATATTGTTGAAGATTGTGGCGGAGCAATTAAAGGTCATAGGATTGATATTTTCATGAGCAGTCGAAACGATGCTTTGCAATTCGGCCGACAGACCGTAAGAGTACAAATTAAGGAGAGTGAATAAGATAAATAGCCTTAAAGCATGGGTGCAAGACCCCGAAGATTGGAAAATCAAACATTATACCCCAAAACCCCAACGCAAAACCTTCATTCAGAAACTTATCCCCTGGTTAGTTGCAATATCAATACCGTTCATTATCGGACTAATTGATTGGTTCGTTGAAGCAATATGCGGATAAAAACAAAGGAGGAAAATCAATGAATTTAACGCGTGAAGAAACGATAAAGTTACATCGTGCATTATGGAGATGGCTGTCAGAAAACCCCATGAAGCAGAAGGAAGATTGGCCTGGTTGGGAACTGTTCCCCGATATTCCATTTAATTGTTTCTTGTGTGCATATACGGGGAAAGGGGTTTATCCTAAATGTTCCATCTGCCCCGTTGAATTTAAAGCTAATGAACATATAGAAGGAACTAATGGTTATTGTCTAGGAGGATTGTACTCCGAATGGGATTTAGCTAAACTTCCTGAAGAACGCTCTCGTATTGCAGCACTAATTAGAGATTTACCGGAAAGGAAACATATTAACCGTTGCCCTGAAGATAAGGTTGAAGTTATTCAAACCATAGTCCTGCGATTTCAAAAAGCAGAAACCACCTGCGTTATCGAGTCTAAAAAGCTAGGAACATTTATAGGCAAAGCTAAATGCCACCCTGACGATAAATGGGACGAAAATATTGGCAAAAAACTAGCATTTGGCAGAGCAGTACAAAAGATTAGAGAATCCCAACCAGAAGGTTATTAAAATGGGGAACCTACTCCCCTTCCCTACTTCCTTAAAGGAAAGTGATGTTATGGATAAAACTCATATTCCGAACAAGGTATTAGAGAAAACCTGTAGTGCTGGGTTCAACGCTGTTCAACTATCCATAATTTTAGTAGCTTGCCGATTTACTTTTGGTAACTTGCAAAACGAAACATTAACAACGGAAATCATTTCACAAGTTACAGGTTTTGACATTCGTTTTATCAATCGTGAAATCAAAAATCTAATCAAAGGAAAAGTCATTCTAACCAACAATAAAGTAAACGATAAAACTGAAGATTGGATAATGAGCGATACGGCAAAAGAAAAGTATGACACAATATTCAACCATTGGAACCAGCAAGGAATTACGCCACACAGGAAATTAACTGCTGATACAACGAAAGTAATTGACAAAGTATTAAAAGTTTATGCATTGGAAGAAGTATTAGATGCCATATCAAGATACAGCAAAATCTATCACGATAAAAACTACTTCTTCAAGTACAACTGGACTCTAATCAACTTCCTGAAACAACAAAATGCCCTACCGGAATTCATGGAAGATGGCCAAAAATGGATAGCTTATAAAACAGCTATAACCCAAACAGAGTCACCAAAACCTAAAGTAGATTTAAACGCTTATGATATTAAGCGCAGTTGGGAGTGATGACTAACTTGTGAAACTAATTGATTTAGAAGCAGAAAAACGTGTCATATCAGGTATGCTACACTCTGACGATGCTTGCGCTGAAGCCATTACCCTTCTTAAAGAAGATGATTTTTCCGACCAATTCAATCATGCTGTATTCTCCATTACATCTAATCTATATATTAATAGCGTTAAACCTACATTAGCCGAAGTCTTAAAAGAAGGATTAAAAAGCGGATTAATCGTTGGTAAGCAAAATGTTGATAAACTACGCGAAATATCAAGCTATTATATTGATGATGACAACATTGGTTATTGGGTGCAACAAGTCAAAACTAAATCCAAAATGCGACACTTGGAGCAAATGCTTAATAAATACCACAAGGAATTAGCAACTGCAAGGGATAGCGAAGCTGAAGAACTGCTAAATAAAGCAAGCGAGGAATTTTCAAGTCTATCAATCATTGCAGCAGACGAAGACATTCAAGACCCTGGGGAACTAGCCAAGCTAGGTTATGACTTAATAGTACAAAAAATGGAACGTTACCGAGAAGCAAAAAACGCTAATCCCTATGGCGCAATAATACTTGACGGGACTCCTACCGGCCTGAAAAGCTTGGATGAAATCACTTTAGGCTACAAGCCGGGCGACTTAATCATTCTAGGAGCTCAGACCGGGCATGGCAAGACAGCATTCGCTTTAAATACCGTGCTTGCTACTTCCATTGAGGCTAATCAGCCTTGCTTGTATATCAATACCGAAATGAGCAAGCAGCAGATAGCCTTAAGATGGGGTTGTATACTATCGGGAGTAGACCACGATAAAATTAGGCACGGAGCTATCAACAATGAGGAACTAGTCGAAATTGCCGATGCTTATGGGAAACTTGCTAACTCAGGCTTTTATCCGGCTCATATTCCTAATCTAACCCCTGCAAAGTTAACCAGCATAGCAAGACGAGCTAAAATCCGCAAAGACGTGCAGTTAATCATTGTAGATTATGTAGGGCGCATGGAAACAGCAGACCCCAGGTTGCAGGAATGGCAAGTCTTATACAACATTATTAGGGCTCAAAAGCAGTTAGCTCAAAACCTGGAATGTGCCATTATGTGCTTAGTGCAGCTTAACCCTGACGGGACAATTCAGGGAGCCAAAAAGATAAAGAACGAATGCGACCTGATGCTGAAGCTTATACCTGTGCCAGATGAAACCGTTCAGGAAATGGCGAAAGAAAAAGGCATAGTCTATAAGAATTGGAACTATGACCTTGAGATTGAAAAAAATCGTGACGGCGTGTCGGGCAATAGAATCCCGATATGGTTTGATATGTCAATCCAGAGGATAACGCAAGCGGTGAGAGTTAGCGGAGAGCCAGAGAAAGAGCAAAGTAAAGACATATGGAGCGACATTGGGAAGGAGGTAAAGCATAGTGACTGATGATGCCCATGTTTATTGTGCTAACTGCCAGAACTTTAGGACAGACGACAAAGATAAGCCCTATTGCCCTTTTGAGGATGAGTGCGATATTTGGAACTGCGAAGATAGCAGACCCTTTAAGGAAAGACCGCGCTATGAGCCTAAAATCAATCGTGGTTGGACTTGTCGGTTTTGTGGATTTTTAAACCTTACTAGATATGAAGTTTGCGAACGATGCGGAGCGGCCAGAAAATAAGGAGTGATACTATCGAAAGCATTAATTGACCAGATAAAAGCTAAACTATCTATCCTAGAAGCACTTGAAAAATACGGTAACATTAAACCCAAACGCAAAGGTAATTCCTATTGGTGCAGTTGCTTGCAAAAAGAAGAACGCACGCCGTCAATGCAGATATTCCCCGACAGAGACTACTACAGGTGCTTTTCATGCAACTCTTACGGCGACCAGATAGACCTAGTAGCCGAGGCATTAAACATTCCCTTGTCGGATGCCATACGGTTACTTATCAGAGACTTAGGGATTGACGGAGACATTACCAAAGAAGAACGTGACAGAATCGTCTTAGAGCGTGCTAGGAGACTGCAGAAGAAGCAAAGGCTAGAAGAACAACAGAATATCATCAAGCAAGAGTACAGACGGCTAATCGACATTGAAAAGCTAATGTACTTTTTTATTTCTTCTATTGAGAGTGGGCTTGACTTGAACCGTTTTGAAGTTATCAAAAGCCTACAGCACAAAGAGTTAATCGGCTATTGGATTGACACCTTGCTTAACGGCTCATTAGACGAGCAATTAGCAATAGTAGAAGTCAGCAAAAACTTTAATCCGTGGAAGGAGGTAACCCATGAAAAAGCGACTCAAGAAGAAGAGTGATAAGCAAGAAGCCAAAATCTATGTGAATGATAAAAGGTTTTTTAAGCCAGATAATATGAGTCCCGGTTGGGTAGTAGCCTATGCGGTTTATGTACCGGGAGAGAAGGAGAAGGTGAACGTGTGAATAAGACAAAAATTGAATGGGTAAGAAATTCTGACGGAACACAGGGTTATACATGGAATCCAGTTACAGGTTGTTTGAATGGCTGTGAATATTGTTACGGTAAGCGGATTGATAAGCGGTTCGGTGATGGACGATTTACGCCGACATTCCACTATGATCGATTGTGTGAACCCATAAAGGTCAAGAAGCCCAGTAGAATATTTGTGGGTAGTATGGCAGACTTATTCGGGGATTGGGAATGGAAAGACAATAACGCTATTTACAGACATTCTTCCGAAGAAGTAAAGGCATCTGTAATTGATATAGCATATAGATGTCCGCAGCACACCTTCATTTTCCTAACCAAGAACCCTCGAGGCATGCAAGGTATTGACTTCCCCGATAATTGCTGGTGCGGGACAAGTGTTGAGAATCAAGAGAAGGCAGATGAACGGATACCGGAACTGCTGAGGGCGAACTGCAAAACCCTGTTTGTGAGTTATGAACCAGCTTTAGGACCGATTGACTTTAACCATTTACAGTTGAATAGAGAAGTTGAGATAGATTGCTTAAATGGTACGCATGGAGTTATAAGGCCGCATAATGGCGTCAACAAACGTCTTCGCTGGCTCATTGTTGGCGCACAGACCGGGCCGGGAGCAGTTAAGCCGGATTACCACTGGATTTATAACGCGATAGGGCAAGCGGTAAACGCCAATGTGCCAGTGTTCGTCAAGGATAACGTAAATTGGCATAAGCAGATTAGAGAATACCCAGAAGGGGTGAAAGCATGCGAATAGATGAACTGCCGGCAGGCAGAGAAATGGACAAGGCAATTAGTCGGTACGTTTTTGGCAACAATGAATTTGTTTGCCGTAATTGTGAGGATGATTATCACATTGTAGACAGGCAGGGGTTAATCGCTTATATCCCCGTTTCTAACTATTCCACCGACATAGCAGCAGCATGGGAAGTGGAAGAAAAACTAATGGAACTGGATAAAATTCTTGAATATCTTGAGGCTTTACAGATAGAAGCAAACGGCACCGAAAAAGGATTGACGCTTACCAATAAGATTATTGGTTATACCTATAACTTTGAAGAAATATTCAATCTTATTCATGCCACACCTGCCCAAAGATGTCGCGCCGCGCTTAAAACATTGGAGGTGACACTGTGCTAATCACAGGCATTGACCCATCCCTCACCAGCACCGGAATTATTGTTCTGCGAGATGGAGTTATCGAACTTGCAGAGACCACCAAGAACAGGCCGGAACTATGGACTATCGAACGAGTAAAGCTAATTTATCAGCGAATAATCGACATAGTGGAAAACCTAACAGACGGCGAGAAATGGCAAGCCCCCGATTTAATGGTTATCGAGGGCTTTTCTTATGGCAGTAAAGGCAGAAGCGTGTTTGACATAGCCTATCTAGGTTTAAGAATCCGAGAAGAGCTAGAACGGCTAAAGCACGGAGATGGCATACCTTGGATTGAAGTGCCACCGACACAGGTTAAAAAGTTTGCTACAGGAAGCGGTAACTCTGGCAAAGAGATTATGCTACAGCAAGTTTACAAACGCTGGGGAGTTGAGTTTAGGGACAACAACCAGTGTGATGCTTATGTATTAGCCAAGATTGGAGAAGCGTATTTCAAAGCTAAAAATGAAATTGAACAAAAGCTAATGGACTTTCAATTTGAAGTTATTGCTGACTTGTTGGGGGAGAAACCCAAAAAGAGCAGAAAGAAGGTGAAATAATGTATGCGACTAACAGACGAGCAACGACAGATGGTAATTGACAACATTGGGCTTGCCCAATTTGTAGCAGGTAAATATGCACCTAATTTATCTATTGAATATGACGAATGTTTATCAATCTGTTATTTAACATTAGTGTTATCCGTACAAAAATATAATCACAGCATAAAGAAAATTAAATTTTCGACATACGCCGTAAATAAAATGCGATTTGAATTGCTCAAAGTAGCATATCCCAAAAACAAAACAACCGCAAACACGCAAAACTTCGATTATATTTTTCCTGGTATGCGTTGGGAACATATTGCTGGAACCTACGATATTGAAGAAGACATAATTCACCAAATAGCACAAGAGCAAATTAAAGTGAAAGTGTGCAATCTATTATCGGGTAAAAGCAGAGCGTTATTTATTGCATGTTATGATAACCCCCATTATACATATAAGGAAATATGCCAATTAATGGGGTGTAGCGAAGATTTAATTACTTATATTCATAGAAGTTTGCGAAATAAATTAGCTATTTAAAGGAGGGTTACTCATTGGACTACCTGGAGTTTTTGAAAAGTAAAATAGACATTGCCGTCGATACCGGGTTTGATATCTCACCAGATGATATTAACCCGGTTTTATTTGGGCACGACAAAGATGCAGTAAGATGGGCTATCAAAGGTGGCAGAAGAGCTTTGTTTGAAGCGTTTGGCCTCCACAAGACAACCCAGCAATTAGAAATATGTAGGATCATCACAGAGTATGAAGGCGGCAAAGCGTTAATAGTTTTGCCTTTAGGAGTCAAACAAGAATTTACGCATGATGCTACTGTTCTTTTAGGTTGGGAATCAGGGCCGGAATATGTACGGACCATGGAAGAAGCAGAAGCAACTGCAGGAACGATATTAATGACCAACTATGAGCGAGTTAGAGACGGCGACATTGACCCAAAAATGTTTACCGTTACTACTCTGGATGAGGCAGCAGTCCTGAGGTCATTTGGTAGCAAAACATATCAAACATTCTTGGATAAATTCAAAGGGGTACCTTATAAGTTTGTTTGTACCGCTACCCCGAGCCCCAATCGATTTAAGGAGTTAATCCATTATGCCGGGTACTTAGAGATTATGGATACTGGCCAAGCATTGACCCGTTTCTTCCAGCGGGATTCTACCAAGGCCAATAATCTCACCTTGTACCCGCACAAGGAAGATGAATTCTGGCTCTGGGTGTCGAGTTGGGCACTGTTCGTCACGAAACCATCAGACCTGGGATATTCCGATGAAGGATATGAATTACCGCCCTTGGATATCCGGTACCATGAGATACCCGTAAATCATCTCACTGCTGGTGCCGAAAGAGACTGTCAAGGCAAACTGTTTCGAGATGCTGCAGCAGGGTTAACTCAGGCCGCCAGAGAGAAGAGGGAGAGTATAGAAGCCCGAGTTTCAGAAATGGCCAGAATTATTAAAGAATCACCTGAGGACCATTTTATTCTCTGGCATGACTTGGAAGCAGAGCGACATGCTATTAAAAAAGCAATACCCGAAATAGTTGATATCTATGGTAGCCAAGACTTGGAGACTAGGGAGAAACGAGTAATTGACTTTTCTGAGGGCAGAATAAAATACTTCGCAACGAAGAAAGAACTATCCGGATCCGGGTGCAATTTCCAGAGGCATTGCCACCGGGCCATTTTCTTAGGAATCGACTATCAGTTCAACGACTTCATCCAGGCCATACACCGGATATACCGCTTTTTGCAGACCAAACAGGTACGAATAGATATCATTTACACCGAAAGCGAAAGGGCTATTCTGGAAGTCCTACTGAAGAAATGGGAGCAACATGATTATATGGTCCAGAAGATGATTGATATAGTCAAGAAATACGGGCTGAGTAATACCAGCATGATTGATAAACTAGCCCGGAGCATTGGAGTTGATAGAGTGAAAATCCAAGGCAAGCACTTCACGGTAGTCAATAATGACTGCGTACTGGAAACATCAGAAATGGCCAGCAACAGCGTCGACCTGATTCATACGTCAATCCCCTTCGGCAACCATTATGAATATGCGAACTCTTACAACGACTTTGGACACAACGAGGACACCGAGCGATTTTTCGAGCAGATGGACTTTTTAACGCCGCAGCTCTTGCGAATTTTGAAACCCGGCAGAATTTATGCCTGCCACGTAAAAGACCGGGTGTTGTTTGGCAATGTTACTGGCACTGGCTTTCCGACAATGGAACCATTTCACGCACTATGTATTCAGCACTACATGAAACACGGCTTTCAATACTTCGGGATGATTACGGTTGTTACGGACGTTGTCAGGGAGAATAACCAGACCTATAGGCTAGGCTGGACCGAGCAATGCAAAGATGGCACTAAAATGGGGGTTGGCTGCCCGGAGTATATCCTGCTATTTAGGAAGCTGCCGACCGATACCAGCACGGCCTATGCAGATGTTCCAGTGACTAAGTCAAAGGAAGAATACACCCGCGCCCAATGGCAGATTGATGCCCACGGATTTTGGCGCAGTTCCGGGGACAGGTTAATGAGCAAAGACGAATTAGAGTCAATCCCGGTCAGAAACCTGCAGTCTGTTTACCGCAAATTTTCCAGGGAGAATATTTACAGTTACGAAGAACACGTTGAACTTGCTAAAAAACTAGACGAACGAGGCAAGTTGCCTGCTTCATTTATGGTCGTTGCTCCCGGTAGTTGGAGTGATGAAGTTTGGGACGACATAAACCGCATGAAAACCCTCAATACTAACCAGCGGCAAAAGGACTTGCAGATGCACGTCTGCCCCCTGCAAATTGACATTGTGGAACGCATCATCAATCGCTATTCTAACCCGGGGGAAGTGGTGTTTGACCCCTTTGGAGGGCTTATGACGGTGCCGATGACTGCTATAAAGATGGGCAGATATGGGTATGGAATAGAACTCAATACCGACTATTTCCGGGACGGGGTAGGGTACTGCAAAGCTGCCGAGGAGAAAATAAACACTCCTACCCTATTTGACTTTATAGGCGAAAGGAGTGAGGCTATTTGACCTCAACAATAATCTTCAAGCGAAACGGGCAAAACATAATAGCTAAAATATTTAAAACCACGATTGAGCCACTTGATACCGGAACTGGAAAACAAGTGGTTTATTTTTGTCAAGATTCGGAGGGTAAGCGATACAGAGTACCCAAAAGTGAAGTGCTAATCAAGGGAATTAAATCAACAAACAAAAAGAAAGCGAGGACGATAGCATGAGCGGAGCAGATGCAATAAATTTCTTTAACGAAATAGTAGGCAAGTTAGACCAACCTGCAAAACAAATAGTTGAAATCTATACTAAGCAGATAATAGCTTACGGTATAACCGACATTGTAGTTGGGGGATTGATGCTTGCATTAGCTACTACATTAGGTGTTTTGGCATTTAAAAAGCGTACCCAAGTAAATGAATATAGTATTACATTCACCGATTGGGGTAGTTTTCTTACCGTTATTTTTAGTATATGGGGAATTATGCTAACTATCAAAGGTTGGTTAATGCTTTACAATCCCCAATTTTACCTTATTCAAGACATTATTAATGGAACCATAGCGAGATAAAAGAGGGCGATAGCATGAGTAAAATGTCTAAACGAGAAAAAGAAGCCTACAGGATAGCGAATAACGCCCTTTACTTTGCCGATAATTCGGACTATTGCTCCGCTTTATGGGAAGTGTTATATGCGCTTAATCCTGAACTGGAAGAATATCCAGACTTAGAATATATCGAGGAAATGGAGGACGAATAAATGAGTATTAACAAAGTTATTTTATCTGGTAGGTTGGGTAGAGATGTTGAGTTAAGGCAAACACCGAATGGCAAAGAAGTTGCGACCTTCTCACTAGCAGTAACAGATAACTTCAACCGAGAAGTAACCCATTGGATAAACATTGTCGTATGGAATAAGCAAGCAGAGCATTGTGCCAATTACTTGAGCAAAGGTTCTCACGTTGCGATAGAAGGTAGACTTAACACCAGAAGCTACGAAAACAAGGAAGGCCGTAAAGTATCGGTTACCGAGATAGTGGCCGACAGAGTAGAGTTTTTAGACTCTAAAGGCAAAAGTGATAAGCCTGCTGACGGTTGGGACGACATAGGGCGGGATATTCAGATTGATGATGACACCCCGTTTTAAGGTGATGCCATATGAACTGCATAATGTGCGGCAAAAAAATCAAGTCGAAGTCCTTTGAAGGTACGGACTATCTTAAGGATAACGAGGGTAATTGGTACTGCATCCAGTGCGCTAAGCAATGCCTAACCCGCTGGCAGGACTTCGAGCGGATTGAAAAGTTAGCAGAAGAACCTGACAGATACCGAAACGCTTTAATTGATACGCTTAAATGGTCAATTAACGAAGGTTATTGTGTAAGACCGAAAGATAGAACTTGCAGAGCCAGCGCGGATAAATGTTTGAAGTGCTGGCTTAATTTTTTAGCTGGTGAAGAAAAGGAGGCGAAAGCATGACAAACTGCCTATACTGCGGCGGTGAAATACCGTCGAAAGACTTCGCGCTGCGCACGCCGGGAGGGAATTATTTTTGCTTCCCCTGCGGCGATAAAGCCCTGGACGAGTGGGTGCGGGTGAAGGAAGAAAACGTCCAACTCCGCGAGAAGATGCAGAAGATAAACGATATAGCGGTGAATTATCAAGAGGACGGGCCTTTTATCGACACGGTTACTTTTGCCATAATCAGCGAGATTTACGACTTGTCGTCAGGGGAGGAGTGAGAGCGTGGATTTATTGTCATGCCCAGAATGCGGCAACCAACCAAAATTAAGTTCGTTAGAGCCAGAATATCAAACCATGAAATATTTTTGCAGCGTCCATTGCTCTATCGGTGACTGGAAACCTACTAAAGAACTGGCGGCAGCAGATTGGAATAGGCGAGTAAGGGAGTATGAGGAAGCGGTGGAAAGGAGCGAGAGCATGAGTGAGCAGAGAGATTTGAGGGCAGACCTTGAAATATGCGAGAAGGCAACGCCGGGACCGTGGGAAGTGAAAAATGAATCAGAGGGTTCTGGGTTTTTTGATGTTGTTTGCCCTGATGGCAAAGGAATTGCCCCAACAGGGTGTAGGCAAAATGCGTTGTTTATCGCCGCCGCCCGTACCGGTTGGCCGGAAGCGATAGAACGGGCGATTAAAGCGGAGGAACGAGTGCTGGCGCTGGAATCGTCGATGCAGATGTTTAAAGATATGTGCGAGAATAGCCCAACGCAAGAGCTGGACGAGCAATATTACAAGGAAAAAATAGCCGCCTTGCGTGAGGAAAATGAAAAGCTCAAAAACGAACTGGGCAGCGTGAAGTATATAAGGGACAAATATCAAGGAGAACTGGTAGCAAAAGAAATACTGGACGATGAATTTGAGAACGGAGAATTAGTCAAACTCCTTGCCGTAGTGGAGGCGGCAGAAGAACTGCTTGAAGTAGCAAATCTTCGCGGTGACAATGAATTGCCGCATCCTGCTGACGATCCGAAACTATGGACTGCTAGAGCGCAGACCGCATGGGATGAATTAGCGCAGTCCCTTGCCGCCGCTGGATATGGGGGTGAGGAGTAATGGAAAGATACAAATTTGATGACCATGCAATAAATGAACATTGCGAATGGGACGCAGAAGGCGACTGGGTTAAATATTCCGATGTTGTCGACCTCCAATCCAAGCTGCAGCAGACGGAAAAGGCATTGGAATTGGCTTGTGACTTCATGGCTGAAGAAACAGATATTTGCTTTTGGAATATAAGCGGTAAAGTTGCTAATGAATTCGGTGGCTACGATTGCGATTTATGTCCCCGTTATCCAATAGGGAAATGCACTAAAGATTACTTCCTCCAACAAGCAAAGGAGGCATTTGATGGCTAAACCAAAAGCTAAATATCTTAATGGTTTTCGCAGGGAGCTAGTGCTATGGGTACTCTCCCTGCAACTTATTTTAGAGAACCACAGAGAGCATTTTAGGGGCAAAGAATTAACTTGGTTAGATAGCATTATCTTGAGCATTGAAAACCTTTCTAAATTAATGTTAGGTGATTTGGATTTGACCGAAATAAAAACCATTGAAAACGCTATCAATCAAATTGAGCCGAAACTATATGCTGAAAAGCTGATTAATTCAAGCAAGCCTACCGTCAAGGTAAGCATTGACTTGATTTACGATTTAGCTGAATTAGCATTAGAAAATTGTCGTTATGACTGTAACAAAGACTTTGACACCTGCCCAAGACGCAAGATGTTTTTAGACCTGCTGATACCGCCATTTAGAGAAGATGGGAGTTGTCAATATTATCGAGGGGAGGACTGATTATTGAAATATACAAGAATTTGCAAAATCTGCAACAAAGAATTTCAAACTAATCAATATAATCAAATAGCTTGTTCTCCACAATGTAGAGCAAAGAACAAATATCTTACCGCTAAAGAACTAAACAAACTTCGTTGTTACAGCAAACCGAATAAAGCACGCTCATTATGTTTTAGTTGTAGCAGAGCTTATGCAAAACCTTTTGAGAAAGGCGGTTGCGATAAAGTGCTAAATGGCACAAAAATTTACAACAAAGCTCATTGGGTATTTAAAGAGCCAGATAGGAAGGGATATCGGGTATTGGTCGTTGATGATTGTGACTATTTTAAGCTGGAAAGGAGTAACTGAAGATGGGGCGATTTAAAGACCGTATAGATGCCAGATTTGAAGCTCAACAACAAAAAGGCATAGAGAAGTACGGACAAATTGTTGAGGATAACCACGGTGATTTTGACTACCGATTAGAGCATTTAGCACAGGAATTGACAGACGGACTACATTACCTAGAATGGCTGAAAGAAGCTGGGAAGATTGTTACGGCTATGTTTGAGCTATTGGCGCAGGATATGGAGGTCAAAGAAATTTGTCCGTTAGAGACACCATGCGAACCGGACAACTTGAAAGATGGCGGTTGCGTTGCCTGCCTACAAGAACACTACGAAACGAAAGCGAGGGAGAAAATAATTGGAGAATAAAGAAAAAGAAATAGCGTTACATCTTGTTACGAAAGAACTAAATAGAGCAACGAATATGTATGCCCCCATGAACTCACCACATGAGGGAATTGCTATTTTAGGAGAAGAATTTTTTGAACTGTGGCAAGAAGTAATTAAATCACCGAAAAAAAGAGACAGGCAAGCAATGACCGAAGAAGCCGTTCAGACAGCAGCAATGGCAATAAGATTTATTATTGATGTTTGCTTTAAAGAAACCTGCCCTTACTGCAACGGTCCTGTTCCCTGTCTTACTTGTTCATCAGATTAGGAGGAAAGATATGAATACTTATAAAGCATTAAAGGAAATCCTACCGTGGGCAAAACCAATGTATGTAGAAAAAGCTAAAATCAGAAGATTAATCAAACTCATGGAAACATACATGGAAAGCAATAACCCAATAATCAAGAATAGCATTGACCGCATGATGAAGGACTTGAAGGAGGGATAAGCTGAAATGCCTCGGATAAAAACCTATAAACGGTTAGACCCATTACAAGAGCTTGGTAGAAATGCCGAGCTTTTTATTGATTCTATATGCCTTGATATTTCGGATATGAACATTAGGGATATGATGATTATTTACGAGCCGGACATTGTGAAAGCAAGTGAAGTGATATTGAAATCCGAAGAAGTGGGAAATTGGAAGTGGAATTGTGACCGCAAAAAATGGGAGAAGGTGACTAATTGACATATATAACTTATCCCCAAACCGAGGAATTATTGAAATGCTATCCTAAATTGAAATCATACCTTAAAAATTTGCAACTTGAACTTGAGCGTTTATTCCGTGAAGGAAAAAATGACGACATTGACCCTGATGAAATTATGTATTCCCTATCCATTGGTAACCGTGTAGTAAACGATATGCCACACGCTATGCCTACCCCCGGTGATAAAATGACTAATATTGTTATCACTAAAGACCGTATCATCGAAGAAGAAATGCGAAATCGTATGACAGACATTAACACTATTGGTGAAGTAGTTGAAAAAATAAGCAATACTTTAGAATGTCTGACCACGCAGGAAAAACAAATAATTGAGTTTAAGTATTTTGAGTCTATGGTCTGGAAGGATATTTTAAAAACCACTAAAGCATTTGTGGAAGAAAGGCAAGCCAAACAGCAAAGAAGGGTTGCCATCGAAAAAATGTTACCATTATTAAGGATAACAACAGAGCAATTTGAATTTTGCATAAGGAAGGTGAAAACAGATGTTATCGATTGAAATGGCGAAGAAATTAAAAGAAGCGGGGTTGGTATGGAATCCAGATATCGGCGATATCTTCTTTTATGATGAAGAGCATTGGGATAGCCTTTCGTTAAATGATGTAATTAATGGAGAATTTAAGGGGGAGATATTAGACTATATTGAAGAAGAATGGCTATTTGCTCCCCGCCTTGACCAACTGCTGATGAAGATTGAGAAACTGGGGTGGGACATAGACCTAATGCACTTTGCAAATAACAAGGATAATACCGAGATTAGCGATGATCCATCGTGGTCATGTGAAGTGAACAAGTTTTTTGGGCTGACGCAAACAGACGTAGAACCCAAGCTAATAATCCACCAGTCCGATGGAACCGACCATGCGGTGAATGTCAACGGGCGGTGGCAAGAAAATCGACAGAACGAAATATTTGACGCCGATACTCCCGAAGATGCCGCCGCCGAAGCGTTGGTCTGGATTTTAGAACAAAAAAAATAGACAGGCAGGCGTTATATCCTTCGGCAATGTGTTTGTATCCCCCGTTGGGTAAAACGCCTGTAATCGCACCACAATAGCCTTTAAATTCATTTTGCCATATTTACCGACTTAAAGTAGTCATAAACCTTATCTTTCAATGCTTCTATGCTGAATTTGCCTGTAATAAAGATTACGACACCTGCAAAAACTGGTAAATATATGGAGTCTAATGTTGCAAGTAAACCTAAAATAAATAAACTACCGATATATGGTAAAATATTTGTTTTAAGAAATTGAGGAACTTTGCGAATATCAAACTCACCTTTAAGATAAGCAATTAACCAACCAATCATTGCATCACCCAAAATAGCAATCAAACATACTTTAATACCGAGGATAATTGAGTTGTCAATATTTGCTAAAAAATCCATACTATTTCCCTCCTTTTTTCATCATATTAAGAATAACAGCCAATACAAACCATTTAGTCGCCACATCATCGGGATTATGGCTTTCGGTTATGATACCTGCTTTTATCGCATCATCAATTATTTGCTTTTTCCAATCCACGTTACTCACCACCTTTTGAAATAACCAATACGAAGGAGTGCGATTTTCCGTATCTTTACCCAGCACGTTAATATCGGTTATGCAATAGTTACCGACTACCTTAACCTTGCCAACTCTACCGGATAAATTAAATTTACCAGGGTAAAACCCAGGGTCTAAAATAATCAACCTACCATCGCTCTCTAATCCAGCAACTACTATGTAATGACCGCTATCAGAGAATACACCTGTATAACCTTTCCTGTTGCCACCAACGTTAGCAACTGCCATACCACCGGATTTTAAATGGTCTAGCAGAATACTTTCATTGCTAGTAGTTGTAAAATGCAAACCGTAGTCTTGACGTAAGGCTTTAGCAAGTATATTCATATCCGTTCCACCTGCTACCCTTGCCTTTTTGTTAATGGCATACTTCGCCATTTCTGACGGGGCTACGGTCTTGTTAGTTAGGTTGGAGACTATTATTGAAGCACAAACTACGCCACAGCCACCGGATTTAACCGTTGCCTTTGGCAAAGTCGGGCTGGGATAAGGCACTTTAGAGTAGTTATTTTGATTAAAGTATTTAAATTGGCGGACGCTCATTATCATCACCTCCATAATCGCCGTAGTTGCCATAATTGTAAGTGTTATCGTCCTCGCATGTTTCCTTTAACTTTTTGTTGGCAAATTTCTTAAACCATTGAAATTCTTCTACTCCCGCTTCGATAAAGTTTTCAGCGATGCTAAGTGTCTCCACGAAGAACAGCACCGAATAGATTATATTTGCAATAAGTCCACTGGCCGTGTCATAGGGAATAATCTTACCTGCCTGAGCTGCTAAAACGCACATAATAAAATAAGCCATAATCTTAACACTTGTACCTGCTAAAGCTTTGTCTGATCGAATGTGCCTCTCTTTTATGGCTTTAAATAAGCCGCCATGATTAACTGATTCTGTTATGATTCTACTAGCCAGGTCACAAGCAACTACTATCCATAAAGCAAAAAAAGCCGCTCCCGGCTCAACTAAAAATGTTATAACTCCCAATAAAAAGCCCCCTAGCCATGCTAGAGGGTCAGATAATGCAGTAGATATTTTGCCGAATGTCACCCCTATTCCTGTTGGATTTATCAATTTTTATCACCCCCGGTTTAAAATATGTTAGACTATTTTCGCAGGCGTAATTAGCAGTACCAGTGCTTTCCTGTTTCCCGGTTAAGGTTGCCTGCACACCCTAATAAAATAACCGCCCTATTCGAGCGGCTCGGTTACCGGTTCTTCCGATAATGCCTCTAATAAGCTCCGCAACCTAGCCTGCTCAAGCTGGCTTCTGGTCTTCTGGGCTATCAAGCCCTCGATATTCCTGTCAGCACTTGCAATTCGTGCATCTTCAATCTCAATTCTTTTCAATATTTCTTCCCGTGTCATCAATTAACCACCTCCATTAATCTAATTCCTGTATAGTTTTTACGAGTCGCTTCTAATCGCCATATGACCTTGTTATCACTTCCCCCGCCATTCCTTTCCTTTACCTTAAAGTAATCCTCGCCTACCTCTGCTACATAAACCCCATTCTCACCATAGCTCTCTACCCATACCTGCCAAGGCGTTAACTCTGCATCTGGCTCGATGCACTGCAAGAATATCGGGTCTAGTTTAACGATTGCCTCACCGTTGATAAGATTAGTTACACCACGGTCATAATAGAGTAATTCGGGTGTTTCTGTCGCATACAAGAGCCTTGTGCCATAGTCTTCTGTAGGCTCAACGGCTGAATAAGAACCTGTCTTAGTTATATTCCCCGAAACATGCAAATCGGTTGTTTTAACATAGCCATATACCGAAAATATATTAATATCGCCATTATTATAACCTATCATACCAGCTAATCCAGAACCAGTAGTTTTATACCGATAAAAGTAAATTGCACCTCCACCTTCAGTTTCATATTCTACATCTGGCGCAATAATTTCTAATACTTTTACTGAATTTGTACCATTATATCTACCATAAACGGTTAATATATTAGGGGCGGTCAATTCAATGTAAGCTAAAGCATCTTCTGAACCCGTCCTAAAAAGTGAGGAATGTATCTCCCCGTCAACAATCTTAATCCCGTATTTCCGTACTGCGTCCCTTAGCCAACTGCCCACCAACACCCGCAGGGTATCTTCCGAGTCATATACCTTTAGCCCATCCGTCTCAACTCTTACATACCCCGGCCACTGCTTAAATTCTTCTGAGGTATAAAAAGGCGCATCAACTATATGCCAAGCATTGACCTTTTCTATAGGCTGATATACTTTGTCTATCCTCAACTCGTCTATTGTCGTTCCTATCTGATTCGCCCCTGCTTTGTCTGAGCCGATATAAACGTAAGTATCAAGCGTAGTAACCTGTCCCGGATTCTCGATATAAGCTGATTCTGCACCGTTGATAATCAAAGATAGTCTGTCTGTTTTCCATTGGATAGCGATATTGTCCCATGCGGTCAGGGTTGACTTGTTGACCCCATAGGCGACATTAAACTCATTATTCACATGCACATATAAGATTTCAAGCGTTGGAGTTTTATATATCGACTCGCTATAAAGCAAGGCTTTAATCTTTAACTTCAAGGCTGAAGTATCAACAACGAAAGCAAGGTCAGGTATTTCAGAATTCTTAGAACATATTTTCTCTGTAGAATAAGTGCTCCCTCCGTCTGTACTAAATGACGAAAAAACAAACAATCCTGTATCAACAGAAGCATGCGCTGTCCAGTTAATAACACTACTGCCGACATTACCCAATGAACTTAAGTCGTACACTTTTTGCCAGCTTCCACTTGCTTTATAAGCGGAATTAACTGCAATATTTATCTGAGACACCGAAGGAGTAACGCTATCATCAGAGGTAGCGAGAGTCACCTTGACCTTCATCTTGGCACTCGATAAATCCATCCCTGCTGTGATGCCGGGGATTGCACTTCCGCTAGTACAAGTAGCATAACTGCCGTAGTTTATACCATCGGTTGCGATTGCCACCTGTACTTGTATTGAGGTATTGGCAGGAGTGGTAGCAGACCAGGATAGCATTGAGCCTCTAGCTACCCCTACTGCTGATAAGTCGTATTCTTTTTCCCAAGTGCCGGAAAGGGCGTAGGTGCCGGGGGTTTCGGTTGCTTCCATGAGTTCTATTTCAGTAACTGACATATTGTTCGCGGTACCGTTTATGCCATAAACCCTATAGTATCTATAAGCAGTTGCATTTTCAAACTCATATTCTTCCCAACCTGAAACACTACCAAAGCTATCAGTGTAAATATCTGTCCAACTCGTACCGTTATTAGAACCTTGCAGTTTAAAATCATTCAGAGAAGCAGCCGCATAAAGCCTCAATTTTCTTGCTACTTTTGTTATCCCTGAGCCTAAATCTACTCTTACCCAATGAGGAAAACTCGTATTAGTAGACCGCCAAGCACTTGATTCGTTATCATCAAATGCTTTGGAAGCAACAACAAGGACAGAAGCTTCACTATCTGCCGAATAAGTTTTTCCACCTGTAAAGTCTGTTCCGTAAATCAAGTCGCCCGGTGTATATTTCAACTTTACCCCATTAATATACTCCGTATTTATAAGAGTCCCAGCTTCAAACTCCGCTTGCGTATCGTCTGTTATGGCAAAATCTGTTCCTTCTTTGCCTAATGTCAAGTCACCCGTAGCATTACTCTGAACATCAGTCAAAGTGCCTGTGTTGAAGTCTGCTTGTGAGGTTTCCGCTACGACAAATTCTACTTTTTTATCCTCGACATATAGTTTCCCATCATCCGCTATACCAACCTTAATGGCTTGATTACCGTCGGAAGCACCCAGGTCAAAGAGCACCGAGCCATTAGCTGAGTCTGTAAGGTTTTTAGCCCTGAAGTTTATAGCCCCCGCACTTACGCTCATGCCCGTCGTTGGGACTTTGAGCACCCCCAACCGCGAGCCGTTAACAAAAGGGGTAGCATGGTCCTTTTGTTCAAGTTGAATGTCTGTAACCTTAAAATAATCATCTACAGCACCTTCACCAAATGCTGCCCATATATCTACGGAAGTATCGTCAGCTCCTGTAGTAAAAGTAAAAGAAGCTATTCCCTGAGAAGTCGGTAAACCTGCAAGTGCTAGTGCACCTGATACATTACCAAAAACCGCCAACACCCCATTACTAAATTCATAAGGGCTATAACCCAAACCTGATATTGTATAGGTCGTATTAGGTGAAACCGCTATCTCTGTCTGCTTTATACCGGGGTAAACATTCTCATCAGTTATGTTACAGACCACATGATTAAAGGTCTTCCCGCTTTCAGTAACGATGGTTTGCGTAATATCTGTATCGCTCGTAAGGCTTACCCAACCGGTAGTGCCATCAGCAAAGTTGCCGTTTGTCACAAGGTTTGTCGTCCCTTCCTCAACCTTAACCGCTTGCCCAAAACAGCCTGTGTCAAAGTTAGCATCAGCAATCGCAGGTATGCCTTTATGGTTATTCAAACTCCCGTCAAAGTGCCAAAGGCCCAAGCAGTCTGCATCTACGCCCATACCGACAGATGTTATCTGTGTCGGGTCGTAGCCACTTTCAAAGGTAGTGTCTGCGCCAACAGTTATTACGCCCGCATTTAACTTACCTACCCATCCAGCATCAGCGTGTATGCCCTCACCAGAGATAGCTAGCTTCCAAGTCTGCCCACCGTCATAGGAGATAATCAAGCCTTGTGGAGTAATTCTAAGCAATTTGCCAGTTAATTCACCTGTTACTTCGTCACGATCAAACCAAGTAGATACACCATCAACCAGCGTATAATCACCACTTGCACCGTTGATTTCAGTTGCTTCTGTATTGATTATTGCTTTAAGCAAGTTTTGAAAACTCGTATTCGGAGCAACCACATTCTTATAAAACTTCGCCATTAAAACGGTCTGTGCTACTGTTGCGGCTATCTTCTCCAACGGGTCGCCTAACTCCATGTCGCATAGCCACGGTTGGAATACATTGTGCCGATAGCGGATGATTCGCACTCTAGCATTAGCACCAAAATCCTCATCAAATAAGTCCACCATGTCGCTTCGTTTGAAAGTCTCATGCCCATAACCAGGAATTGAACGCAGGTCTAACACTTCGGTCTTGTAGTTGTGTCGGGGTCTGCACATGACGGCTAGTTGTTTCTCGCCTTGCACTTTTAGTTGTGCTTGGTCTGCTAAGTCTTGGTTGTACCAAACTCCCTCTAAAACCTGCGTAGAATAGCTCTGGTTGTCGAGGTAAAGCAAGCCACCGTTAACTGTAGCAATATTTAAGTCATTTTCACCAAAAGGATATAACCGTGTCACTATGTCGTAATCATCAACGCGATTAATGCCTTTCAAGTTTTTAGCATAGCGTATTTGATAACCTGTGTAGTTCTGCCACGCTTCTTCATCACGCAAGGAGACGGTTTTGTTTATGCTATCCCAAATTAGAATACCGCCCCATTTTTCCTGCACTTGATTGATATTGTATAAGACGCTTTCCTTCTCGGTTTCAAGGTCAAAGGTGCCTACTACATCTACTGTACCTACTGTCCAACCCGTGCCGTTAAGGAGATAAGATAATGCACTTCCAGCAGAGCCAGCTTCAAATCCACCATGAGCTTCGCCACCAGATACGATTATTACTGCACCCCACGGAGGATTGGGATTCTGCGGGTCGTTGGAAACGGTCTGATATTTCTTGCCCAACAGTACCCATGATTCGTGAGCTTTGATTTTACCAGTTAACTTTTGCCCGTCCCTTTGCTTGTCTACTGCATCAGGATTGAGAATTACAAACTCTTTGCCGTCTGCGTAAATACGGTACTTGTCAGTGAGATATTGCCATTTTGTCTCTAATTTAAGCGTTGTCAAACTTAGACTATGCAACTGCGGGGTTGCGCTCGTGTCGGTCGTGCTTAGCGTTTCCTTGATTTTTAGCCTTGCGGTAGACAAATTGGTATCGCTTGCAATGCCCGGTATACTGCTGCCGCTTGTCGCTTCCTGATATGCCCCGTAGGTTGCACCTCCATCTGTGCTGAGTGCGATTTCCACCTTGACGACTGTATCTGTCGGCGTAGTTTTTGACCACTCTATTTTAGTGCCACCTGCGGGATTTGCGCCGGACAGGTCTACCTCTTTGATGCGAGTGCCAAAGGGCTTGGGTTGGCTACCATACACCTGCCATTCAGAAAGCTCATAATAGCTTCCTGCGGCGGAGGCACTAACGGTCATACGGACATAACGCCCGTTGACAGTTGTAAAAGTATGTTCTACCCAAGCCTTATGAACAGTATTGCCTGTTTTCGTGACAACTACCGTTTGTTCCCCTGCAAACGCTCCTGTCTCCGAAATGGCGATAGTATAATCTTTTGGATAACGCCCCGTTGTACTATTGTCTATCCACCTAACTTTGTCGATATTAAAAACATCACCTAAGTCTATTTGATGCCACTGCGGAAATACCGCCCCGCTAGCTGTACCAAAATGTGTACCCGGCCCAAAAACGATACTTCCGTCAACTAAATTATCAGGGCTGTAGGCAGAGCTATACATACTTGATGCTGACATACCGCTTTCTTTGCCTGTGGAAATGTCGCTACTTATAGTTGTAGCAAGCTCCAAATCCCCCGCACTTGTAGCCACTACATTGGCAAGAGTGCCGGAGTTAAAATCGGCCTGTGTGGTTTCAGCATAAGTAAAATCAGTAATTGACTGCGTTTTTAAATTCAAAGGCAACTCAATCTCAAGCGTACAAGTGCCATTCTGCTCATCATCAATCCAGCATTCTTTCAAGCCATCTGATTCGGGCGATAAAAAAGCTACCGTATCACCGGTAGCCGTCTTAATCTCGATATATTCAGGTATTATATAAGGCAAATTCTCACCTCCTTACTGCCATCTGTTGTACCATTTAACGGTTGTCGTACCTGCACTAGCCGCAGTTACAGTATTGTTTCCAACCGCTAACTTTGGGAAAATGCCGTTAAAGTTAGCCAATGCATTAGCACCGTTAAAAGTGCAAGTTAGTTTTTCCGTGTCAATTATCAATGTGTCGCTTGCAGTTACAGTTCCGGTATAGGTCATTGTCTTACCTGCCACCGTAACGCTAGGATTGGTCACAGAACCAACGATTTCAACTACAACAGGTGTTTCTTCATTGCCACTATTTACTGCCGTTCCAGAGCCTTCTAAAAGGCTTTCCGTTGATGCTTTGATTATAGGGTCGTGCATTTTAAAAGGAATGGTAAATTTGCGATAACCGGGTCCTTCTTCAATGACTCTTAATTGCCCAACATAAAGCACGTTGTAGACTTTTCCAGCCCTATTAGCAAAAGTTAAAGCTTGCACTCCAAGTTTAGGATTTAAAGCACCCATTATAACCGCTTCTTTTGCGCCCCATGTTTCAGGCGTTGTCTCAACGAAACAAGGCAGGGATATTAACCCTGCCTCCATATCAACACCGAAAAGGATTTCACCATCTTTGCCGGGAACTGACTCTGAATAGTCTTTGAAGTTTCGGATAAATTCAGTTCCTTTCATCACATACGCCAGTTCTGTTGAACCTGATTTCAATATTCCGTTCGCATCCACTGTTAAAGCCATATATCAACCACCCCCTAACCATTAGCCGTTAGCATTGAACGAATTTCAATACCTAATGCCTGCATGTCTGCTCTGTCATTCAATGATACATTTTCAATGTTTACAGCTTTATCAACTAACAACCTACGCCGTTCCATAGCAGTTATTATCTTGTCAGCTACACGATTTAAGTCAGCAGTACCACCACCGCTTATCATGCTACTTATATCCGGTGTTTTAACCAAGATAGAAGCCAACCTGTCAAAACTAGCAGTTAATTTGGGCGATAACACCCGTTCATCATGCCTTAGAACTGCCGCCCCATCACGCAGTACCTTTGCCCCATCGTGTGCCTTGTCCCATATCGAAACCTCGCGGTTTTTATCGTTATAGGTTACGCTATAACCAAGTGCTTCTGCTACTTCACGAATACCCAAGTATGTTCTGCCGTTATCGTTCCATGCAGGAGTGAATTTACGACCATTAATGGTAACCGTTCCATCTGCTTGATTCCAAGTAGCTGAATAACCTAAAAGTCCCGCTAACGTTTGCGACCACGCATAAGTATAACCACTTTTATTAACATAGTTTTCTGGTCCAACAACAGCCTTGAGCCTTTTGCCGCCACCACCAGTACCAGTGCCGGGTTCGGGGGGCCTGCCACCGCCTCCGGTTCCACCACCAGGGCTACCGCCAGAACCGCCACCACCAATTAAATCGTCTATTTGCTCTAATGCGCTGCCAAAGTCTAAATTACCCCTGAACGCTTCGGAGGCTATACGAGCAATTTCAGCCATCTTCCGTTCCAGCTCTTCACCGCTTACATCTGTAGCTGCCATCATGCGCAGGTTGCTATCGTCTAAAAGTCTCTCAAGTTCACTATAAAACTTCTGCATTTCCTGCTTCTTGCGGTCGTTTTGCTTTTTAATCTGATTGATCTCTTCCCGGGCGGCTTTCTCGATAGCTTTTTGTTCTTCCCGTAAAGCATCTATCTGGTCTTGATAAGCGTCCTTCTGGTCCTCTCTAGCCCATTGATTCTGCTGCAATGACCATCTGCGATCTTCTTCAGCTATTTGCTTGTCAATATCAGCTATGGCGTCCTGATGTTCTAAGCCGGTTCTAAGCTGATGATACATTCGTTCTTCCGCGAGTTCAGCTAGTTTTTGCTCATGCTGCCTTGCGGCTTCTTCCCTATCTTCTGCTTCTGCATCATCATCCAACAAATCCATTAGTTTTTGAATGGCCTTAATCTGCTCATCAATCGCACTTACCGCCGCATTAGCTTGTTCCTCTTTTTGTTCAATCAGGCGGTCATTTGTCTCGATTTCAGATTCATACTGTCTCATGCGAGCATCATACGCATCTTTGATTCGGTCGCGTTCTCGCTGCAACATTTCCAACCGATTTCTATATTGCTTTTCCTCAAGGTCCCACAATTGCTCACGTTCCAGTCTTTCCTTGTCAATGCTCGCTAAAATTTCCGCTTCCAGTTGTGCGTTCATCCGACCAATAGCTTCCATGTGTTGCATCCATGCCATTGTCTGCTGGTAGTATGCGGTATAAGCTGAAGTAGCCAACTGCTCCATAGCACCTTTGTTTTCCCATATCTTTTGAGTGTTACTTGCTATCGCACCGGAAAGACTATCCATTTCGCTTTTAAGAGATGATACAGCACTTGCAGCGTTTTTCATGTGTTCTTCGTCACCAGCAGTTTTAAACCGTTCGTATTCGTCCGTTGCTTTAGCCAATAATGGGGTTAGTGCATCAATCTGTTGCTGATATTGCCGATTAGCATTTGTTAACTGTACTTGCTCATTGTTTAATAAAGCAATTTTACGAGCTAACAATTCCTGCATACGAGCATAATCTTCTGTTGTAGCAGTACCATTTTCTATCTTACTGTTTAAATAGTCGTATTCGGCATTAGCTACGTTTAACTTTCTACCAACTGCGTCCATAGCTGATTCTATGCCCATGTTGACTATTTCAAACATTTTAGAGGTTTCCGCTAGTCGCTTTAATGCTTCAGCAATTTCATCAATTTCTTTACCTTTAGAACCGGAACCACCGGGCGCACCAGGGGCAGAATAATCTCCGCCAGTTGCAATATCAGCGTTTATTGCCGCTATATTTCTTTGAGAGTCTTTTATGGCTCTTTCAATGGATTCAATTTGTGATTTAGCTTGCTTTGCTGCTTTAACGGATTCTGCTCTTTCTTTTTTAAGATTATCTATATTCAAGTGTCTAGGGTCTTTATTAAATTGGTTTAATGGATTAATCTGTTTTAAAAAGTTTCCAGCAGCTTGCATAAATCCCCATGACATAGGGTCATTATAAGCATTTATTTCCTGTTGTATTATTTCTAATCTAGCAATCGCAGCTTGTTTTACTGCATCGACTTTTTTAAGTTCATCATTTTGAGTTTTTATTACAAGGTTATTTTCAGCAATTTCCAATTCCTTTAGTTTTGCCATTATATCGTCAACTGTTGCGTTGCGCTTTAATCCTGCTTCTTCTGCTATATCAGCAATAAGTCTCTCGGTTTCACCCAATGCTTCTTCAGTCTTTTTAGCTTCCCCTGAACCCTCTATTTGCCGCGCAAGAGCTTCGGTTAATTTGTCTCTGCGCTCTACCAAGTCCTGCAATACGTTTTTTTCGCTTTCCCATTCCTGCGCTTGTTTGGCATGTTCCGCTACTTCTGTTTGCATTAATTGTATTGAGCTTTTAAGCGATTCCGTTAAATCTTCTTGCGACTTTTTCAGGTCTTTACTTGCAACAATTAATTTTTCCATTTCTTCACGATTAATTTTTACAGAATCAGACTCTTTATCCCAGCCATCAATAACTTCCGGCAGGGAATCAGCTATTTGCCCTTTAACAATATTTAACTCTTTAGCAGTTTGGTTGTATTCATCTGTACCTTTGCTGATGCCATCTAGTTTTTCACTTAATCTGTCATATTCAACAACCATGTTTTCAGCTATTTCGCCATGTGCAATTAATTCTTCATTGGCACTAGCCATATTACGAGCTACCGCGATTGCTGCTGTAGATACCCCTATAATTGCAGCTACAACCGGACCACCAAAAGCAGCAATAATTCCTCTGCCTACATTGGTTAATAAAGCAGACACCCCTGTTAATGCAGACAATAAACCTCTGGTTGCTGCGGTTGTTGCACTAATCGGTACTGCCCAACCTGCCATTAAACCGCCTGCACCAGCTAAAGCACCGCTTATACCTAACCCTTTAAATGCAATGGTTAATAACTTTACTGCTGTCGTAACCTCAATAAGCGTTAATAATACCGTTTGAGTTGTATCATCTAAATTATTAAACCATTGTACTACATCGGTTACCCCTTCAACTAAAGCAGTTATTTCCCTGAGTAATCCAGCATCACCTAATGCTACAGCTAGTTGTTCTGCTGATGCTTTCAATACTTCAATCTGCTTTTCTAAAGTCTGCATGGTTCTTTCGTTTTCCTTTAAGGAATAACCGAGACTGTTTTCCTGGGCTATTAAAACTTCATCAACCTTTGACCAGTTCTGGAGCAAAGCAAGCAAGTAGTTGCGCCGATAAATACCAGCAGCAGCTTGTGATAAGTTCCTCTGCTGAATATCGTTGTACTGTTCTTCTATGCCTAGTATTTCTGCCATTTCTTCCGAGTAAAGTCCCGCTGCTTCTGCTTGGTCGGCAAATGCGTCACGTGACGATTCACTCATTTTAGGCCATTTCCGCGCCATTTCATCAAAGATTTCTATTACATTTCTAAATTCGGTTCTTGCTGTATTGGCAAATACCGTTATTCCTTCTGTTTCAAATGCTTTAATAGCTGTAGGTCGTTGCATAAAGGAAAGGATTGAGTTAAGGGCATTTCCTATCTCACGGCCCGTTCTGCCCGTACTTTCCCGCATTACAGTAAGTATAGCAATGGTTTCCTTCATGTTTAAACCAAGCACTTTGGCCGCGCCTGAAGAACGCTGAAGTCCAGCCACGAGGTCTGTACTCGTGATAGCAAAATCATCCGCCACTTTATTAATAGCGTCTATAGTTGGTAATAATTCTTCGGCAGTTAACCCCCATTGAGCCATAATAGCTATCATTCCGTTTGTGGCTTGCTCTGAATTTAATTCGGCTGTATTTAAGGCTAACAATGAAGATTTGGTAAGTTCCAATGTATCTGCCATATCATAACCAGCTTGCGCCCAACGGATAGCAATATCGCTTACATCTTCCCAAGTATCACCATAAGTAATGCCTAACTGCTGTAATTCATCACGCATACCCTTAAAGCTAAAGGCAGCATCTTCTGTTACACGGGCTATGGTGGTCATACCCATTTCAACGTCTTTTATAGTTGATATTGTTCCTGCAAGACCAGCAATACCGCCCATAACAAGACCACCAGTAACTAACCATGAAGCTCTACGTTCCATAAGTCCAGCGAAACCTTGAGGTTTTTGTTCAAAGGCAGCGCGTCTGGATTGCATGTATAATAGTTTTTCCTGTTCTACCTGTTGTCTTGCTATTGCCAACTGCGCCTGAGCTTCTTTTTGGGCTATAGCCTGTCTGGTCAATGATTCCTTGGCTTGAATAGCAGATATCTTTGCTTCGCCTTCGGCTACTATTGCGGCCTTCTTTGCTTCGCCTTGTGCCGTGATTTGGGCTACCATAGATTGCTGTGCTGTCATTTGCTGAGTGTTGGCCGGAGTCAATAGGCTAGTATTCTTAAAGGCTTCTTGCGCCTTAAGTGCCGTCTGCTTCGCCATTTGCTCTATTAGTTCCATCTGCTTTGCAATATTATCAACATTAAACCGCAAACTGGCTAATACAGCATTGCCGCCAGTAATATCGTTTTCATTCATCCTATCACCTCTTTAAATAAAAAAGAGAGGACTGATTTAACCAATCCTCTCTTTACTGCCACGCCCTACCATACCTGACCTTACCGCACCATGCCTCGCCCCACCATGCCCCTCCAAGCCACTACCAGACCTACCGCTCCAGTCCATACCGCACCTTGTTTTTATTATTCATCCCAAACCAACTCGCGCCAGTTTGGAGGAATAACCTCATCTTGTAAGGCTTTAGCAATCATTCCTCTATGCCGATTATCTGCCCTTAATACATGGCATTTACGGCATAAAGTACGCAGGTTTTTTATTTCATTTGTGGCGTTTTTACCACTTTTTATATGGTCAATATGACATTCTTCTAATGTTACTGGTTTACCACAATGGACACATTTGCCACCATCGCGCTCCCAAATAATTCTGCGAAGTTCCTGCCACACTTCTTTTGGCGGTCTTTTCTTAGGCATAATCCCTAACCTCGAAATTAACTACCTCGAACCTACCAAATCCAATAGCCCTGCCATCTCCTAAACCTGCAAATCTACCAGCATCTATAACTGATGCTTCCATTTGGTTGCTTGCGACAATAGTTTTATCCCACATAATTTCAAAGTTAGTTTTCCAACCAGGAGATGCAGCTACACGATAACGAACATTTCTTGCTTTAGTGGAAGGGTTTTTAACTGACCGTACATCAAGGTAAACAGGCTCGTCAATCATATTAACCATTTCCTCTACATTATCAGGTAAATAACGGTCAACAAGCACCTTGTCGGTTAAAACCTGCAATGTCGCACTAACCGCAGACTGAATACTGCCCCTACCACTCTTAGTATATTTACTTCCTGCGCGAATGCAAGAAAATATGTAACTAGGGTCAAGAAATAACTGCTTATCCTTTGTTACTAAAACCGTTTTGCGCCATTCTTCAGGGTCGTTACCCGCTACACCAGTCCTTTCTTGTCGTTCCAACGGCAAAGCATCGGGACCAAAACTATGCCATAAAAGCGGCCTGACCCCCTTAATATCAACTTCTGCAACTAATATATTTGCCATACCATACCCCCCCCTTCTTTAATCGTTATAACCACTATAACACATATAACCAAACTTGTCAACTACTCCGGTATATGTTATAATGCCTTTAAAACAAGAAGGGAATGATTTTAATGGCAAGTAAAAAACCATTTTTAAGTTTCGTAATTGATGAAGATGTTTTGGAAGCTATAGATAACTTCTGGCATGAGAATCATTTTTCATCTAGAGCAGCAACTATTAAATGGCTTATCGTTTGGGCTTTAAAGCAAAACCCAAAAGTATAGTTAAATTTTATTTAAAAGGGGGTAAGTTAATGAAAATGTATAATCATCAAGGTTTAGCCGCCATATTTTCTTGCTTATTACCGGGTTTAGGGCAAGTCTATAACGGTCAAGGTAAAATGGCACTTATTTATTTCGTTATCCATTGTGGTTTAATGTACGGAATGATATATACTCTGTATTCAGCAATATTAGAAGGGTCGGGCTTTGAGGCTCCACTTTTTTTGGCAATAACAGTTTTGGCAAACGTAGTATGGTCAGCTACCGGAGCCTACAATCAAGCATTACATCACAATGCAATACTGGATAGTGAGGAAAACGAGAATGATTAAGGGGGACATTAATCCCCCTGCATTGCCTTAAAAGCATCTGAAAAGCTCACAAATTCCTCATCGTTTTTCTTCTCACCCTTAACTTCACAACCATGAATTTTAGCCAAGAACAACTGATCGTCTGCCATTACATCGGCTAGTAATCTAGCCTGTAATATAGTTAATTTTCTAACCTTTTCGAAACCACCTAATTTGAGGGCTAATCTGGCTAATGACTTCTGAGCTTCTCCCGGCTTAGGCGGTTCCTTGTTTTCTGTTTCTTCGTCTTTTGGATAGCTAGCTGACCAGAAAGTAATCGATAACTGCTGCCATCTCTTTCCGATTAAGTTTTTTTATCGCATCAACAGGTGCATCAGGGAATATCATCTGCAATAAGTTAAGCAGTTTCTTAACCCTTGCATCACGTTGTTTATAGTCTTCTTCACCTTGTAACTTGATAAAGTTAATGTAAAGCCCTTTGTCGGACAAATAGAGTCCATCTGTCTTTTCCCCAATATCAAGCAATTCCTCGAAGGTTGCAATATGCGCCCGATATTCTTTGCCGTCAATGGTAAATTTATCTCCTAAGCCTAATGCTTCGTTAATCTCACTCATTATAAATTCTCCCTTCAACTTTTAATTCTCTCCTTGAGTCCCCTAATGGGGAGCCCCGGCAAGGCAGGAGAGAAACCAAGCCGGGACTATCTCATCTGCTAGCAAGGAGGTAGCTAGCAGGGAATTAAACTGCGATATATCCCATCGTGTAGAGCTGTTTGTCAGCTCTTTCCGGGTCCATTAGGTTAAAGGTCAAAGTGTGTTTGGCAGGATTTCCGCGATTTTCGGAATGTTCCAAGTCACCGCTTGCTTTGCATTTGTGAACAAAGATAGCTTCACGCATGGTTACGCCATCTTGGTTGCTAAACTCATTAGCAAGAGTAATCTTAACTACCGGAATTGCGCCGTTAGTCAATACAGCAACCAAGTCACCAGCAGCAGCGGTATACTGATAGTCAATAATGATGTTCTTGCTTGCATCGGCGGCGGCAAAGGTCAATACACCGGCGGCATAAGAATATTTACCGGCAGCAGCAGAGGCATCTTTGGTAAGCAATACACCAGTGTCGGCATAGTAAACTTTTACCGATGCTTCAACAGCAGTGGTTTTATTGGCCAAATTAACGGTATAAGTCGAAGTCGCCGGAACGGTAGCCTTTTCGCCGATAACCTGCATGGTTATGTTAGTGCCAGTGGTTACAGTTGCGCCAGCAGCAGCTTGCGCTAACCCGTATTGGAATCGTGAGGTCGCTATCTCTAAAGTACCAGTGCGGTCTTTGTCGATATAATCATGGGGATAGAGTCCATTACCTCCATAAATAGGGTCAATAGGGAAACTTGTCTTTAAAACCGCACTTTCTGCCTTCTCAATTCGGGCAATTAATGCACCAGTAGAAAAGTTCTCAATCAGAATCAGTGGAACTCCTTTGATGGAAAAGCCAGTTTGCGGAGCGGGTAAAGTACCAGCCATTAACTTTCACTTCCTTTCTTAATTTCTTAAAACAAAAATGAGCTAGGAAACCTATTCGATTTCTTCGCCCACTTTAAAACGCATTACATATTTTTTTATCCCTGCTATGTTTGAGGTAGTCTGAAATGATGTTTGGTATTCCACCTTAAAAGTAGCACCTGCTAATTGGACTTGATGCAGTAATTCTCTTGCCCGTTGTCCAATTACCATTGTTCCGTATTGCAGATTGGTTAATTTCACATTTGAATAGCTGTTGTTGGAATAAATCGCTACTTCAAACATTGCATCGTAAACTATAGCATTTGCCCTTGAACGAACACCCGGAATAGGGTAAATGCAACATAGCGGGATATTGGTTGTACTCAAGCCTGTTGGCTCCATCTCTTTCTGAACTTTAGCTACTTTATCAGCCATTGGAGATGTGGGAGTCAAGCCAAAGTACCCCAGAAAAGTAGAATCGGCAATTAGCTTGCCGAATACAGAATTTATAATTGTAAAATCACTCAAAGGCATCACCTACCTTCCGTCTGAACGAATGTATTTGTGAAACGGAAACACTTTAATTGCTTGTCTTAATCGTTCCAAAACATATGGCCTTGATAAAATTACAATTTCACGCATCCAATGTTGAGGTTCAATGGGTGGGTATCTCCACTCAAGGTTACGCCCTTCAAATTTACCAGTTGAATAATGCGTTTCACCATCAAGGTCAACATAGTCACCTTTTGGTCTACCACGAATGGTATGTCTGCCGGGGTCACGAGCAGGATTCCAATACTTTGAACGGGTATAGTCGTCCCATGCTGAATTGCTTGTATCAGCCAGCGAACCAGAACCCCATTCAGTTACTAAAGCCATCATTCCACCAGCAGATACAGTACCGATTACCTGTCCAGCAATAGTCACCACTTCTTTATGGATTCTACTTCTATCTACTTCCGGTGGAGCTTTGCTTTGAACCTGCGACCAAAGCCAATCAGTCAAGATTTCACATTCAGCTAAAAGCATAATTTCCAACCCTTTAGCCATTGCCTGACTGTCAATTCTTAATCCCATAACATCACCACACTAACCAGTAGTCCATACGCTTAACTGAATAACCATTGCCCCAGGTATGCTAAAACGGTCTATATCATCTACCCGATAATTGCGACCTGCTACCGTTGCTTTGTCATTTTGTTGCAGACTGTCATCATTGGGACAAGTTACTCTCATAACGGTTGTGTCTAACAGTCCGGTATCAAGTTCACTCATTTTACCGTTAATCTGGTCAGCACGACAGGCAAGCGCATCTATGACAGTTGAAGGAGTTTCGCCCGTTGGATTACCGTCATCGTCATAAGCAGTCTCCGTCCTCGTTACTGTCAAGGTAGTATTGCAAATCAATCCGTAAGCAATTATTGCGACTTCCTGCCCTTGTATTATTTCCCTGCGTGATACTACAGCTATAAACTGCTCATCACCACAAGTTATTAACTCACCCGTAGTTAAGTTAGATTCCAATAGGCAGTTAATCATTCGCTTGTTTTGCACCGAATAATCAGCTAAAGTTTTACCTATTTTGCCGATTATTGCCTTGCCTGTATAGTTCGTAGGAGTGCGGGTAATAGTAATTGATAAGCCTTCATCCTGTATGTGCTTAGATTTCGAGTCTATCATTATAGACCACCCCCACAGGACTGATGATTACATCCTCTTGTCCAGTTGCCAAACAGATATACCCTCTTACTAACCCTTCAAATTCTCGCTTCTTCTTATCCCAATTAGTCGCTTGAATCTTAAAGGAATAAAGAGTTTCGTCCTGTTGAGCTACCTTCACCCTTTGTGCCATACCAGTACAAAGCAGAGCGCATACTTGAGCGATTACAGCAGATTCCAGAAAGGTTAAATCATCACCCACCAAATTGGCATAGTCGGGAACAGATTTAATTATCAATGCTTCTGCTATTGTTGCTTTAGATTGAATGTCTGCATCGGGAAGTATGCTAGTTGTTACTCCCATGTCAACGCGAACCCTATTCTCATATCCTGTTGGTAAAATTTTGTCAGCGATAATATCACCCCCTTAAATTGGGGAAAGGGGGGTTAAATTGACCCCCCTTTAAGTTAGGCATTAGTTGTCAGAGTCTTTACTACATCGGGGAACAGAGTAGCAAAACCAGTTACCTGCGACAGTACGATAGTCTCAAATTGGGACTTAATCATCTTGTCAGTTTCTACAATGTCTGCACCGATTTCAGTTACCTGCTCTAAAGCATATTTCGGGTCGATAACCAGCACTCTATTGGCAATGGTACTGGAAGCCAGATATACATAGCGCATCGGACCAGAGAATACATTCTGAGCCAGATTAGCACCACCACCAATGGAAGTTCCACCGTTCATAGCTGCCATCAAGGTCAAGGGGTCAATAACAGGGGGCTGAATACCCAATACCTTAATCAGTTGGGTTTCATCCACAATGGCAGTTATGCCTTTGTACGGATAGAATTTCAGCCGGAATTTCAGCCAGCTTTCCCAGTCAATACCATTAGCAACTACACCACCTAAAGCAGTTAGATTGAAGTTGGTTGCGGCGGTAGATGCGTTGCCGTCACCGTTTATCAATACGCTTACTGCATCATCGGCAAGGTCAAGTCCAGTCTGCTGAAGAATACCATCAATCAACAGAGCCAGCATGTCAATACGCATACGGCGAACATATTCATAGGACATATCAATAGCGCGACCCTTTTTATTTAAGGTCACAGAATGTTCGTGTCCGGTGATAGTGGTTGTCGGAATTTCTGCACCTTCTGCTACACGCTTTTTCTGTTTAGCAGCAGTAGACAGGTCTACATAGAAGGTCTTATAAGCGTTACCAGTTATCGGGGTCTTGATTGCTACCAGCTCATTTAAAATGTCGGGAGCTTCCATAGCCTGACGAGCAGTACGGTTGATAAATTCGGGGAACAGTACATCAGAGCTTGAAGTACCGAGGAAGAATTTTTCCACCGTATCAGCATAAATGCCCTTTGCAGGGTCACTCTTGGTACGAATACCGTTAGCCAGCATCTGGCGTTCAAAAGCGTCCAGTTGTCCAAGCCAAGCATCTGCACCTACATACTGATTGGAAGGGTCAAGTATCTCCAAGTGCTGTGATAGACTCCGGCCTTCTTTGTATGCTTCTTTATAAACATTAGTTCCAGTTCCAGACAGTTGTTCTGCTAATCCCATATAACCGTTAACTTTAGTTTCGGTAGGCATTAAACTTCACTTCCTTTCAAATTTTTCAGAAAACAAAAAACCCACCATATTTAGCGGGTTACAGTTATTAATTTGGTTATTTATTTAGCCAAGTTTTACAATAGCTTTGTGATTGGTTGCATCAACAGCTACAGCACGAACACCAGTAGCGGCAGCGGCCAATGCCCCTTTACCGGCACCATCCAATTCAACCCAAGAGCCGTTAGTTACTTCGTTGGCAGCCTGCGCAGCATGTTCAATATCAATTTCGGCATAACCTCCATCCTGAACACCAACAGCATCGGTTTCAAATCTGATTAGCACCCCAAAAGGAACGCCTGCATCAGCACCTAAGCTCCATTCTCCAATGCCAGAGATAGTGCCAAGTTTGCCAATATCGGTTGCGGCAATTCCGTTAGCGGGAACAAGGGTAATTTCGTGATAGTCAATATTCAAAAGTCTCTCTTTAGCTTCTGCATAAGTCATAGCCATTATTTAACACTTCCTTTCAAATTAAAGTACACGGTAGTAAATTTCGTAACTACCTTTTAAGCCAGCACTTGCACCACCAGTTACTACGGAACCAGTTACCCATTTACCAGCAGCAAGTCTTTGAGCAGCTTTGCCATTAGTCCCACCATTAGCAGTATTGGTAAATGTACCAGCAGCGGTTTTTATATCCTGACCGTCAATCAAGTTGTCGCTTGAAGTAGTCGCATCAGCGGCAGTCGTGCCAACATCAACGGTACAGGCATCAGTCGTCTTAGTGGTTACTACAAGGGCTACATGCTCAATCAGAATTTCGCTGGTTTCGGGATTAGCCCATGCAAACACACCGCCGCCAGTGTCTACGGCAGCCAGCGCACCAGTAACCTTCTTGAGCGCACCACGGTTAAGGTCATCGGCACTTGCAGTTACTTCTTTTCCCTTGATTTTAAGTCCATTAATTTTTATGCCAGTTTTCAATCTTACACCCCCTTACCTTCCAACTTTATACAGGCTCGGGTCAACAACTTGCTTAAATCCTTCTTCTGGTAAGCCTATTTCCTCACCTTTGGTTTTGGATTCAGGAACACCTAATTTTTCCAGAGCAGATGCTTCCCATTTTTCGCCCATTTCTTTGATTTCTTCAATGGACAAAGCAGCAAACATTTTCTTGTAGGTTTCCTCTACAAATTCGTTGCCCATATCACGAACACCAGATGCTAAAGCAACCCCAATAACATCTTCGCGATACTGCTTGCCAAGTTCTGCCTGTGGATTTAATTCGTCTACTTTAGCCTTGAGTTCTGCTATTTCGCTATCTTTGGCAGTTAAAGCAGTTTCTTTATCGGCCAATTCAGTTTTTAATTCATCAATCTGCTTCTCAAATGCCAGTTTTTCTTTTTCGTCCACATTGTCACTTCCTTTCGTTGATTTCGCCTTTAGAGCGTCATTTAAAGCCCCATCGAGTGCGTCCACCATGAAGTGTTCGTGTCCTTCGTCTAAAAGTGCTTGTACGACCTTCTTGTGTTCTGCGTTCAAACGGGCTTTCGTCCAACCTTCGGGCAATTCCGCTTCTGAGTACATTTGGTGGTAAATCTGATGCAACTCACTTGCATCGCGTAGGTTCTCGCTTTCAATTTGGAATGTCGCTGAGGTTGAGGATAAACAACAAAAAACTGGTGCGTCTTTTTTCACCAGTTTTAGGTCTGCTATGTTGTTGAGCTTTACCATCTTTTCAGTGTTCGGCGGTTTTTCACCACTTGCTGAAAGTCCCAATACCCCTGCATCGGGATAAGCCCCAGCGCAGACGATTGAGTTTTCTATCATGCAACTGTTATCTGGACGTGGCGGAGGCGCAGGTTTTGCTATTACAGTGCATAACACTTCTTCGCCATCATCCTTATAAACTCTACCGGGATAATGCCTACAGTTCTCATAGTCCCTTATATCGTTATGGCAAATAGAACATTCAGAAAAACCCCATGATACTGATACAGAGCTATCATGCAGTATGCCTGCATCTATCTGTTGACTTATATCATCGGTTGTAAAATCTTGTATGTAGGTCTTTGCTCCTTTTGGCATGAACATATTGCCATCTAACTGTACCTTGTCGCCATCACTTACAAGTTCACCTTCAAAGAACCGGCCAAAAGGTAAAGTAACTTTATCAACCCATGTATTACCGAATGTATGGTCTGCTATCTGCACTACATCTCCATTGTTGACATTCGCTAGGTATCTGTCCAACAGCGAAGAGTCAAACTGCAAATATCGGGACGGTATGTAGCCAGTGCCAAGCAGTCTAAACTTGTGAACATGCACATCGTCAGCACTTAGCGGAGTCTTTGCGAATCGGTTAATTTTCGCTAACTGCGCTTCAGTCGGTTTTGCCAATCTCTTTCACCACCTTTCAAACTCATATCAACAGGCTTGCCGCCATAACTGCACTTCTTCAAAACGTCCATAATTTCATCATCACGAAGTTTTTTCTTTGCTTCTATGACTGCTTTGTCAATCTCGCTTTGTGTTGCTAAACCCATTTAATCACCTACCCTAATACTTCATATGGGCAACCCGCTGTTACTGCCTTAGCTATTGTCGCAAAGGTCAACGTGTTTCCCAAACTAGCCGTTATAGTGCAGTAATAGTCAACGCCATCAATAGTTACTTTGGCAATTTTGCCCTTGTATAAGTCAGATTCAAAGCTTTTAGTTGTATCAATTATTGTGGTAGTCGTCCCACCCGTTGCTACGCTACGCACCGATACGAGTCTAACAGAAGGAATTATCTCATCATTAAACCACTCATAAGCCTGTTGGCTGTAATCTTTAAAACTCATGTTTCACCTTCCTTTCTATTGGTTCGCTGGGGGACTGCCATGACGTGGATAATCTTCTGCTTGTCCACCGCGTTCTTCACGAGCCTTGCGTTCTTCTACGAGTGCTTCCCAATCTTGCGGTTCACCAATAAAACCCAGAAGATTGCGATGCGCTTTCATTTCTTCATAGTCGCTAATTGAGCCGCGCATACGAGCAGTTATTATAATATCCTGCCGTGTCTGCAATTCAGCTACCACTTGCAATTCAGAACGCAAGTCAACTGGTTCAAATTCTACATCTACCCAACCTCTAACCCCTTCTAGGTTTAATGCCATCGTTAAAGCGCGTTCTAGCAGGTTTTCGACTACTTGTTGCACCGATTCTATTCCACGAGAATAGAGTTTTAATTCAGCAGCATAGGATTCTTTAGAAGTGTCTGCGCTTATGCCGATAATAGAGGATAAGGTTTTAAGCGCAGCAGCAAGTGATTTGTTGATCGTGTTTATTACTGCATCAACCCTAATGGTGCTACCTGCGCCGCCCTTGCCCACTAGGTCAAGCTCTGCGCTGTCCCATAGAACAGGTATGGCATCAGGCTCCAAGTTTCGCATAGAAGTCTGAACGTCGAGTCTTATCTTGTCCATCCATTCCTTGTATTTAACAGGGTCATTCTGAATGTGGATAGGCGCGTTCTTTTTGGCTATTTCCTCAAGAAGCTTAATCCTCATACGAGGATAGCCGGTTTGATGAACCGCTGCCTGCAAGTCGTTCAAGAATCCTATCTGCCATGCCACTATCTGAATTAGCGATATAAGCGGACTTGCGCCATAAGGGTCATCGGGCGCAGGGTCTAGCGGGTTATAAAAGATAGTCGGATAGTCAATCTTTGTATAACCCATACTGCCAGGTATTGTCTGCTTCTGATACGGCACTAATCGCCCGTTTTCAGTCTTAAAGTAAAGTGTTGCGCTGTCAAAAACCTGTAGTCTATCCATTCTGCCGATAGAGTTTAAAACTAATTCGCTACCAGCACCACCGCGCATCATCACATTTAAGAGCAATTGGCCGCTTATTAAGTCAATTCCTCTAGCTTCTTGAAAGTTATTGCCGTTATTAGCATGGTTGAGCTTCCATATCAAGCCGTCTAGCACCTTTTGACCGCGTTTACTATCTTCGCCTGTCACTGTTTTAGCCTTAAAGGTAAGAGTAGAATTAGCTACTCGCAGGAATTGCCAGATACTAAAGGAAGTTTCCGGATGGTTGTGTCGCAACAAGTCCAGCAGGTCATTTGTGCTATGGTTTTTGAATTGAGTTATGTCTAACTGCCTAGTTCTATCAAACTTACGGGGCATAAAAGCATATTTTAGATATGAAACCATAGAATATTGTTCTGTTTTAGCTGTACCCGAAGAGGGTGGGGTATCTGGACTTGGACTTCTAGCTTGCTCTTTTGACTTCGCAAATATCGCAAAGGGATTTTTCAATATTTATCACCTGCCTTTACCAATTTATTGAAACACCGCAAATATCGGGCATCATCGAGTGTTCAAAGTCTGTCTCAACCGTTGTTATCAAGCTAACTGCCATCTGTAAGGCATCAGCTTCATCATCAGTTCGCCATTTGCCCAAATAGCAAAGTTCTTGTATCAGTTCTCTTTGTGACCGATGCAAGCGCAAATAACCATTCTTTAGCAACGGCATTAAGCCCATGATTCGCAAAACCTTATCTGTTGTCGGCTTAATTTCTATGATGTTAAGATAAACTCCACGCTTTGCCGATGCTTGCCGTAAGTTATGAGCAAATAACTCTTGAAACTGTACTGTCTCACAACCAAACTGCTGAAACGGATATTGAACGGCATAACCTAAAATGTCATTAATGATTATATCTGGATGTCGTCTTTTGCCATCTGATTCAATAACATACATATAACCTGCTTCGTCTTTAGCAATTATCGCTATAGCACTCTTGTCTGACCTTCTGGTTTTCCCCATACTGGGGTCTACCGCGCCCACTATGGCACATTTGCTTAAATCAGGTAGTGCATCATAGTAAACTATTTCATCTTCGCGTATAGGGCAATCTGCGGGGTTAATAGGCTCATTCTGAACCTCACTATTGAATGATGCTATGCCTTCATCAATTATCATCACGCGGTAGTCATAGTAAGTTACTTTTTCAGGCCATAAGACTTGAACGCCATTAAGCAATTCTTCTTTGTTTTGCTCATAAAAAGACCGGGCTGTTTCCACCCGGTTAATGTCGTCTAAATTGGTATATAATCGTTCCCATTCTGCCCATAAGCCTGAATGAGACTCGCTGATTACACCTTGATATTTCTTTGTCTTAAATCCTGGTCGTCTTAATAGCTTCGATAGCAGACTGTCATAATGTAAAATCGTTCCAATCACGATTATATCTGTCTTTTCGTCACCTGCTTTACTGATGGCTTTATCAAACCAAGACTCTAACTTTTTGCGCTGGTCCTCGCTTTCCACATTCTCATCATTTTCGGCATCGTCAATGATAAACAGGTCTGGTCTAAAATTCTTATGCTTTAATCCGCGAATAGCTTTGCCTGAGCCTTTGGCGGCTAATTTAACATCATTCTTTAGCAGTATTTCATCCATTCTCCATGTAGAACCTTGAAGTTTACCAAAGTCTTGAATTATAGCCTCATTGCCTGCTATTTCTTCTTTTATGTTGCCTAAATAACTTTCTGCTTGTCCGCTACTGTCTGAAATTAGAATTATAAACCGCTTTTTACGGTATAAGGCACACCATAAAGGGAGAATGAAGTCCCACAAAGTAGTTTTAGCACTGCCACGGGGACTAGCTATCGCAACTTTATTACCACCTTTACCGTTGACTATCGTTTCCATAAGGTCATACATTTCCAAGTGAAAGTCTGGAATAGCACTCGTAAAATATTGGGGGTAGTATGCTCGTGCGAAGAAGCAAATATCTATCTGCCCTAGTTCACGCCTTATGCCATTCGGACCATATAGTTTTTTATCGGCTAAAATAGTTTCTATTTCCTCTTGTGAAAAGTATTTCGGCAAATATTCAAATACTAGGTCTATTAAATACTGCTCATAATCCATGTAATCACCTGCCAATATAACAAATAATTTACGCACAAACGCCTATATATATGGGTTTATGCCCTTGCAAGCGACATAAATGTCGGTAGCAAACCTTGCCCAAACAAAAAACCACCAGCATAAAGCTGATGGCCTTTAATTTGAGTGAGTTAAAAATTTACTACAAATTCTCTAATACTTTCTGAACCTTTTGCAGTTCGTTGCCTATCATTTCGCGCAACCGTTCATCACGTTTACCAAACCATTTATCTTTAAACTTCTGAACAGTCTTACGATAATCTTCTTCTCCAATATCACATGAACGCCACCATTCTAGGTCACGCAATACCTTCACAAAATCTTTAATAAATTCGTCAAGTTCTGGGTCATGCATTTTACCATCGTAATATTCTTCTACCCGATAACAGGTATAATCGTAACTTCCTCCACTCATGTTGTCCCTCCTAGTTTTGATATGGAGCCGGATGCAGGACTCGAACCCGTCAACTTACCGCTTACAGGGCGGTTACTCTACCAATTGAGTTAATCCGGCATAAAAAGGTGGTTTTTAACGAGTGCTTGTCAACCAGCGACGATGCAGGCATCATCCCTGTAACCACCCCATAACAAGCACCCGCCAACCGAATAGGCAGAATACAATAACTTTCGCAAACGTAATTCTGTGCGCATCCTATCGGTTGCAATATGCAGACAACGCTTTCGCGCTGCCAGGAACCTTTTGTACGCATGGCACATAGGCAAATCGCCCTTAATACGGTGTTGCCTAATGGTCAGCACCAATATTAACAGCGATATATAGTCAAATCCCTTTCGGGTATCTGCTATCAATGGTTTTTAAACGACTCCTCATCTGCTTTTTCCCTAACCGCTTATTTCGCTTCCGCTGTTTACCACTTTTACCGTGGTTGAAACACGAATAACATTGCTCATGTTTCATTGCAAAGGCTCGCATAATATCACCCCCGTTAGAAGGCGACCACCCCCTTTTATAAACTACTATTAATTAGTTATTACTGGTGTATTTATGATGTTGGTTAATCCTAATTCTTTGTCATAAATAAATGTCTGTGCTTTCCTAACTGCCCCGACATAACCAGAAGTATAATGCCAATGGTCGGTTGCTGTCGGTGAAGCTATACGCCTAATAATTACACCGTTAATCTCAACTATGGCATGTTCGCTATGCAAGTGCGCTGTGTGCATTTCGTTGTATTTAGCTTTACCCCATAATTCTTTTGCTTCAATCGGCATTAGAGCAGATAGTCTGTTCGCTTTTTCTTTATCACCATGAGTAAAACCAATAAGAGTGTTACCATACAACATGTATTTTCGTGCCATTGGTGAAGTGTCTATTTCTACATTGTTGTCATTTCGGAACCATGCTTCCAAGTATTTAAGAGCATGATAACCTGTCATTTCATCATGGTTACTTGCCGTGTAGAAGGTTTTAACTGGTGCAATAGCTGAAAACAAAGTGATGGCTTCTACAAGCATTTCAACCCCTTTGTTAAATAACTTTTGCCAACGAATATCTACGCTTTGTTGCGTTCCTGCTGTAGTTGTATTGGTTATCGTATCGCAGTTAAAAAAATCATTTGCCCATACAAAGGTTATGTAATCCAAGTCTCTAGACAGTTCGCTATAAATCCTTGTGGTTATATCTCTAAATACCTGCATAGCTATTTTATAATCAAAGTTATTGCCTGTATCGCCCACCCAGCAAAGTTTTCCCAAGTGTAAATCAGCTATGTTTATTTCTGCCATGCGATTACGCTTCGGTTGTGGTTTTGACTTGATGTTAATTGGCATAACGAATTTTCTGTCTAACTGCTCAAAATGTTTATCTATTTCTTCAAGCGATAAGCCTTGCTTTTTCGGCTTAACCGTTAGTTTTGACTGATAGAGAGTTAATGTTTTGTTCTCTTTAGTCTGGTTTTGCCAAAAGTTGTTACGGTATGATATAACTTCCCATAAATCCTTTTTAAGTCCGTGTTTCTCCATCATCAATTCAGGTGTTATTTCTTCAAGATGGCTAATTTCAATGATTCGCTCTGATATGCTGTCACCATTTGCTTTGTATTCAAAACTACCTTTAGTGTCTGTAGGGGGTGTATCGGTTGTTGCATTTTGCTTAATGTTGCTCTTTATCCAACGCCTTAAACTTCGTTCGTTTCTGCCTGTAGCCCGTGCTATTCCTGCTACAGTACCATGTTCTTCTAGCAATCTATTGTATTCTTCAACCGTAAGGCTCAAGCTATCTCCCCCTTAAATTCTCCACTTCGCCACACCACCCGACGTTTACCGCTGTCCCCCCGGGACTCCCAAAAGTGGAGTGAATTTTATGCAAAATAAAAACCCCGGGCCCGTAGGTCACCGGAGTATGATCGTTAACAGTATATGCGGATACCGTCTTCCATGCTTTTATCCTTTAATTTATAAACTACTTTCTCCCAAAACCTTTCCATAGGAGTACAACACAATTCATATTTGTTAAAACCACAAGCTACTTCCTGCTGTCGGCATATGCTATTTATTATCTTTAACGCAAATATATCGGATTTTATATCTACCATTAAGTTTTTTAAACATATCCAGGCTTCATTCCTTAAAACAATGCTTCCCCAAGCATCGGGATAAGCAAACTTATTGCTTTTTGTCGTGTTGCAATATTTTTCAACCAAAAACCCTAATGGTTTACCTAACTCATCTGCTGGTAACTTCATAGTGTCGCTAAAATAATCTCCATGCTTAACCCAAACGTCATCGCCCTTGATAAATACGCCACACCTGCATTTTTGAGGAATATAGTCTATCGAGAAAGCATGCTTAATGTTTTTTAACTCTTTAGGTTTCTTTATTTTTGGTTCGCCATAAAAACGGATGAAATGTAAAAACTCAGTCTTAATAACCAAGCCATAATCGCCTTCCGCGCTCATCAACTCCTATTAACCAAAATCTCTTTTTAGTTCGCTTAACTTCCCAACCTTTAGCTTTATAAATGAAATATTCTCTACGATTTATTGCTTTCATGGTTAGTCCTCCAATTCTGCCTTAATTCTTCTAGTTAATTCCTTCGCGGAAGGCTCATAAATAGCCAACAGTGAGGGTTTTCCCTGACAATCTTGCTGTAATTTAGCTAAGTTTTTCTCTGCTTTTTGCAATAAGCAAATCCATTCTTCTTTAGTCATGTTATCCTCCCACAATCGCCTTCAACTGCCTCAAGCTCTCATCCAACTCCTTGTTGACTATGCAGTAATCAGCTATCCCCAAGTTATCAAATTCACCCGAACGAAAAGCATGTCTTACCCTATCCGCTATATTGTCCTCACTGTCACCCCTTGCCCTCATTCGCTCTACCGCTAGTTTGACAGGTACATAGACATAGATAACTTTAACCTGTTCGCTGCCGTAAAGAGCCTTGAATTGCTCTACCCCGTGCCTGTCCACTATCGCATAAGCAGAACCATTAGAAGATAAGACTCGCTCGACCTCGGCTTTAGATGTGCCATAGCTATTATCGTTATAAACAGTTGACTCAATCATAGGTATTGATCCAAACTGTTCTTTAGTTACAAAGTAATAGGTCAGTCCTTCAACTTCGCCTTTACGCATCGGTCGAGTTGTTGTGCTAATCAACTCTGGTATTCCCAACTCTTTTAGATAGCAACCGAGCGTTGATTTGCCTGCGCCGGATGGACCCAATAAAAGGTATAATGTTCTGCTTTTAGGCGGTGGATTAATCCTGCGCCCTAATTCTGCCCATGTGTTTGGCACTGTTCCTGCTGTTAATTGCGGTTGCGGCAATGTAAATGTAATTTTACACATAATCACTCACCCACTTTCGGCACTTCTTCCATCGAATAAAATATCTGCAAGCCAAACTCTTTAGCCCGTTCCAATTCAATGCAAGCACCCCTTGATTCACCGATAAAGAAAAGTGCATCACATTTCGTGAGCCAAACATCGTCATATTCCATCCAAAATTCCCACGGCAGCTCTATTCCCTTTTCCTGTGCGTGAGTATCTAAAAAATGCGATAAATGCGGGGCATATGGATAATATCCCCTATTAATCAATTCAAGTGCAACGTCCATAGCCCTCTTGGTATTTTCCAATCTGCCTTGTTCTGTATCTGCCGAATAAGGTCCGGCACAATAGATTAATGGTTTCATTTAGACCCTCCTTAACCAAATAAACTCATTTGCTCTCCATAAAAATAACCCGGCACGTTTGTACCGGATTGTAAGCTTCCCCATTGTTGCGCCATAGCATCGGCTATACCTTGAAATGTTCTTGAGCGTTCCTTCCATCTGTCGGGGCCGGGCGGCGTTTTGTGTATTCTTTGCTCTCTACCCTCAACAATATTGGTTGACTCCAATTTAGGCAGGTTTTTTAACCACAAACAGGTCGCTTTGGTTTCCCCATGCCCGTATTGCCATGGTTGAACCACCTGCGTTTGTTGTGTCCCGATGATTTTTTTTGCATACTTGTGCATTATCGGGTTTTCAATAGCTATTCTGGGAATATCGGCATTGTATAGTATCTTAAAAAACTCTGCCCCTTCTCGCATTGCATCCCATCGCCCCTCTTGCGCACTAAGCCAACGCACTCCACTATTGCAAAGATAAGTGCATGGAGGGTGAGCTATCATTAAATCCCAACCGTCGTCCAATATTTCTAACACATCGCCTTGAATGTGCCATCTGGGGTCTGCTTCTGTTGGCAAAATATCGCAACTCCAAGCCTCATGCCCCCCCCGCCTAAAAGCATCGCGGACCACGCCGCTATATTCACAAGCAACTAAAACCCTCATCACTAGCACCCGCCTTTCAATGCCCTGCCTACAAATAACAAAGGGCTTATATCAGGCAGTAGGCATCTGCTTTTCGGGAGCTACCCTAGATATAAGCCCTGTATTAACTTGCTTAACTTAAAAACCTAACTTCCGTTTAATCCTTTTCCAAAAGGAAACATTCTTCTCGATTATCACGACAATCGGCTCTCCTGCCATCACCTTAGCTTCGATGAACTCCTGCAAGTCTGAAAGCAACTGCTCATAGTCTTTCTCTTCTCGCTTTACCGAAAGGGGAATTATTTTACATCGCTGATTCAATCCATCTGCCTTCTTCATCTCGCATCTCCACCTTTAAATTCTCTGGTTGCATAGAACTCTCTACTTCCTGCTTTATATCTGCTAATCTGCCCAACCTTTTAGCAACCTCTAGCTTGTACCACTTCTGGAATATCTCTGTTTCGACGCAACGCTTAAAAGCTGTCTGCTGATTATGCAACCTAGAACGACCTTCTTCGCTTTTGCCAACTGCACCGGATTCAACATGTGTTATACGGCAACAATTTTCAGTTTTGTTTCTCTTTTGGCCTCCCTTGCCTGTACCACGATAATAGTCAATCCTAAAATCCTTTTTTGTTACCGAAAATAATGGTTGCTTGTTTTCCATAAAATCAACTCCAATAAAAAAAACACTCCCAAAGAGTGCTAAAATTTTTCTAAAAATATTTTCTGAACCTCAATTCTAAAACATACCCCCACCCATTCGTGGATTTACTTAAATAGCTTGAACATTATCTTATTAGCCTTATCCATGTTCTTCTGACGATGATATTCCCAGTCTCTACGATACTTTAGAAATGGCTCAACTTTGGTTCTGCTTGTCAACATAACACACAACACGCCACATAAATAAAACTTCGCTGCCTTGTTCACACGCTCTCTGCGCCTGTCACTGTTAATGGCTACACAGCTTTCTAGCATGTCTTGAAGGATTATGTTAGCTGCACCAATGTTAAGCTCTGCATCTATTATCCTGTCGGACAGTAAAATATCATCTGCTTTTAACATCTCGCGAATTTCATCATGGTAGTTTTCTCCTAGATAGTTTTTGATGAGCATTTTAAACCTCCATTGAATTTATTAGCTTGGCATATCGCTTATCGGTTAAATAGTCAAGCTCATGCAATATCTCTATCTGCTCTCTATTTAATCCCTTTATGTGATACCAAAAGAATAAGAAAACAGGGGCATATAATCTTCTGTAGCACCATTGACGATAATACCAGTTTGGAAAGTTGTATATTGCATCATCTATTGACCTGCCTATAGACCTCCCCACGTCCTCGAACATAAAACCACCTCCTTAATAGAGTTTTTGTCGAAAGTCAAAAAACTGTTGCGAACTGGGAGCGCGCCCTTTGCCGCCGCGCTGACCCCCCTGGCATGTATGGAGTATACCCCCTCCCTCCCCCGCGCTGGCTCTGTCCCTTGCCAAAAAGGATAGGCTTACCTGCTCGCCGGTCTAATCCTGCCTCTAAAACAAAAACGGTATTATTATCAAATCGCTGAAAAGCCGGTATAATGGGCAGCGCAAAGAATAGTACCGAAAATAGCTGAAAGCGGTATTAATATTGGAGGTCTGGGCAAGCTAATACTAATCAGCTTGTCGGCTGTCTAATAGTTCTCTGAGTGATGGGCCTGCATCTATCGTCTGGTTGATGTTTACAGTGGCTGTAGGCACATGTAGCCCGCTCATCTGAAGTATAGTCTGAGCCGCTTGTATATCGCCTGCTATGGCTCTGGCTGCCACTGACTGCATAGTGGGCATAGCTGCTGATATAGCTGTGACCTTGCAAGCGTCCAGATATGCGGCAACGAAGCGCGGATCCTTGAAAAGCCGATAGTAGCTATCCCGGCTAATACCTGCCTTTTGGCATATCTGAGAGACGTTGAGCTCCCTTGCTGTTGGCTCTACCAGGACAGCCAGTAGCGCATCACCAGCAGGTGTCAAGGTTTCGGCCTTGTCAGTAAGAACCGGAGTGCTAACTAATTTTTCTAATATTTCCTCTTGCATAATTATTCACCTACTTGCATATTTATTCTACATTATTTTGTTCCTTTAGCGCATTAAAGCGTTAAAGCGTTAAAGTTGCTTATCCGGCTTTTATCTATCTTCATCTTACACTATATCCTTTAGTACACTAAAGCGTTAAAGCAAATAGTCTTTTGCTCTGCCAGTTGAATTTTACATAAAGGAAAACTATCTGGTGCAAACACGCTCTAGTAATTCATCTAATTCAAACTCGCTTGCATCCTTCAATGTATCCATATATACACTCAAATCCTCAAAAATATGCAATATCGCATCATCTGGATATTTGAGTTCATATTTTTTCATAGCAGTAATAATGTCCTGTTCTTCTTGCCCGGTAAATTCTATAGTTTGCTCGAATTTTTCTTTATAGCATCCGATAATGGCGTTAATGTAGCAGAGATAGTCTAATCGTTCATTATTCACCTGTGGGTGTTCCGTTTTCTTTTTCTCTTGTTCCTCTTTTGCTATGCGTTCTTTTCGTGCCATTGCAAGTACTTCTTCTGCATATTTATCGGCATCGGTTATTTTCCCTAAAGGAATAAGTCCGGTTTGTAATTCGGATTCTTCAAAAGAGGATTCTTTTTCTTCTTTGTAACTATAGGAAACCATAGAGTAACTATTTGAAACTATAGGTAACGTTGTAGTCAAATTGTCTAACTCGATTTGGTCAGATTGACTAAGGTCTGTAGTCAGATTGTCCACATCGTTATGGTCAACTTGACTAAATGTCTCTTGCTTATCTTCTGTATTATTCTCCGTATCTGTAGTCAAATTGACTATAGGTATAGTCAAACTGTCCATAGTAATTTCTTTTAATCTTTCGTAATCAATCCGATACCATAGCGTCTGGTCGTTCTGGCGGCGGTTGTACTCGTTGGATGTGATTAATATTTTTTGTCCCCTGAGTTTTTCCAATACTCGTTGGGTCGTTTTTTTGCTCCAAAAAGGAAATTGCCTTGACCAATCTTCAAGACTGTTAAAAGTCCAGTAATGATCGTCATAGAAGTTCTTTTCGGCTTTTTCGTTGGCTTTTATCCAGTACTCTATCTGCTGTAACACGATTGCTTCCTGTAGCCCAATCTTACAGGCTATTTCTTCGCTAAAATACCTTAATATTGGTATTTCGGGATTGTTTCTTTTTTTCTTTGCCATCTCTTTACCTGCCTTTCAAGTAAACAGCCTTAAAATATTTAAACGGGCAGGCGGCAAGGCTAACCGCTTTTCGGCCCGGATGATCAGTCCAGACCTAGCCCGCAAAAATGCATATAAAAAGCCGCCCTTTCGAGCGGCTCGCTACCTCTATGATTTTTTTCTCTCCTGACAACTCTCTCTAGTATATACTATATATGCATATTTTCTGCTTGTATAGGCGGGAAACGTGCGATAGGCGTGTAAAAAACGTGCAGTTTTTGATTTTTGACCTGGCAGAGGCGGCGGCTTGCATTTTTTGCTTCTGGTGCGTACAATATACATATATACTTTTTGGAGGTTTTTGAAAATGGCCATAAAAGATGGACGTTTATTCCTGCGCTTTGACCCGGCGGAGAAGGCGCGGCTGGAAAAGCTGGCTGAAGAATTTGCAAAACTGCGGCCGGAGGGAGCTTATACCGTGTCAAGTATCTGCCGGGCTGCGATATTTGAGAAAATGGACGAGATGGAAAAGGAGCTCAAAGCCCTGAAAAAGCCCGGAAAATAGCAGTTTTGCTATGCATTGCCGCACCCTGTTGGCTGCCTTTTGGTGGCCTTTTTTGTTTTTGCAAGATAAATACCTTAAAAACTTTTCGACAAATTTATACAATGCCTATATATCGGGCTTTGCGAGCATCCGGAAAATAAAAATAATACCGTTTTAGTGTTGACAGCGTGCGCACTAGGGTATATAATATAGTCAAGAGGTACACAAACAGCCCGGCAGCTCTCAGGGAGCGGGGCAGGAAAGGGAGGATATGGGATGGAAAAGAAATTTATTGGTATTGTTAAGGATGACATGAAAACTCTGGATACCCAGTATACCGGCAAATTCGCAACCTATAAGGAAGCCCATGAAGCAGCCGAGAAACTCTGCAAGCGGACCTATGGCGACCGGGGCAGCATTGACGTTATCGACATTACCCTGAATTTCGCACCAGCCGGGACCTGGTGGAACGGAGGCCAGGAACAGATTGAAAAAGACGGCAAAACCTACGCCCTGTACGGCTGGAACGGTGAAAGCTATACGGACTCTTGGCAGGTAATTGACCGCACCGAATTTGCCGGGAAATATGACATCTGCCCGGTTTATCAGCAGACAGGCGAAGATGAATTTGAGATCGTTGACTATGAGATCAGGGAAAGATAATCGCAGAGTGACGGGCCATCCGGCCCGGTAATGCGGCAAGCCGGTCACAAGCCCGGCTAAAGCCCAAAATGAAAGGGGATAGAAGCATGACTCACGAACAGATGATAGAAAAAGCATGGAGATTTATTTATGACTTACAGATCACCGACGAAAAAGAAAAACTCACAGATGAAGGTTATTTGGTGGAAAACGTTTATCAAGTTCGCGATGCTTACTACGCTGATTTGGAAAGCGGCCACGACTTTGACGGGGAAGATCTGGAAGGCTTTTTCGCCCGGCACGGCATCAAAGAGATCTGCGAGAGATAATTTCCCGCCTTTCCTCAGCCCGCCGCATACCTGGCGGGTTGAGATAAGGGCAGGAAGCCCTTAGGTGCGCCGCTAGCCCTTACAGTTAGGACCGGCACCAGCACAAGCCGCCGCATAGTACCGTCTATGCACGCCGGGGCGGGATAAAATACCGGCTTATTATCAAATCTCAGGAGGTACGAAAATGAAAATCACCAACGAGCAGCTAATCCAAATTGCCGCAGTTGACGCAGGCCTCGACCCGTTCGGCGAATACCTAACCCGCGACGGGTGGAAGGTAAAAGGTTATAAGGTTCTCAGGGGCGAAAAGCCGGCCCTAGTGCTGGACCTCTGGTGTCCGAGAATCCGCAAATCCTCAGTAGCGAGCGAAAATGCGGAACCTCAGCAGGGAGAAGAAAAGCCCGGAATGTTCTTCCACTTTAAGACCTGTCACTTGTTCGGCAGAGAGCAGACAAACGCACTAGAAAGGGAACGTCTTGCCCAACAAACCGCTGCGCTCCGTATCTATCACGCTTATCACCAGCACAATCCCGAAACCGGATATTTAGAAATTGTAAAGGGTGCGCCAGAAGTAGCTAAAGTAGCGGCTGAATGGATTAAAACTAGTAAATTAGGCAGTTATATATTCCCGATTGATTTTGTCCAGGCTGAAAAAGATTTAAAAGAGCAACCGGCAATCAACCAAGGCGCATTGTTTGAAATGGCGATGTAAGGAGGGGGAAAGAGAATGAAGGAAATTAAAACCTTTTGCAAAAAATGCCAGTGTTTAGGGATTGATTGCACGGGGATATCTGTTTCAACCGGATTTACGGGATGTATTTATTTTAACAAAACGGAAAAGGCTCAGCCTGCCAGCTAAGCCAATCCCTCAGAACCACAAGCCGGGGCGAGTGATCCATCACAAGCTCATTTTACCCCGGCTCAGTAAAAAAATCAAATTTGAAAGGGGTAATTGGAATGGCATATTTTAGCAAAGAAGCATACGAAGGTAAAGAAAGATGGGCGAGAAACCGCATGAGAGAAAATAGTGAGGTTCCAACTTTGTCACCGGAACAGCATGAGACTTTAGCTTGGTTGTGTACGATCAGGCACGAAATGCATTGCAGTCCAGACAGTTTCTGGGTTGGTGAGTCGGGAGAATACTCTGAATACTGGGATTATATTGGAAACTCATATGAGGACTCTAAAATTAACGAACAATTAAACGAAGTAGGTTTAAAATCCATACCGTTAATAACTGATACCGAACATATAATGGCAGACTATGAAGTTTTCGAGGAATGGGGAGTCGAAAACTTACAAGCATACTATGGACTGCCTGAAGATTATACTGACGAAGACATAGACGAAGCAGCAGAAAAAGCCAAAGAAGTATTATATGAATTATTGGAACAGACTGACGAAATCATCAGAAAATATCTGGCTGAAATTGATTTAGAATTCGGGACAAATTATTGCCCTGGTGGGATGGAGGAGTATGTCTCTGTGCCTGATAGCAGTCCATTTTTCCGGGTTGTTGGTAAATGGTGGGAAGATAAGACCGTTGAGATTATCGAAAAAGACGGTATCTATTACGGACTAAAGGGTTGGAATGGCGAGTCCTTCGCTGACTCGTTCGTGTTTTATGTAGACGACTATACTCAGGAAACTGAGATAGAAGAAGGATATATAATCACTCCTGAATATGATGATGACAATAAATTAATGGATTATATCATCAGGGATGACGAGGTAGAGGACGAGGAGGACTAAAATACCAAACCGCCCCCGGTGGGCTATAGCCCGGTATCTACAAGAGTAGAAATTAAAATCCGGAGGCGGTAAATAAATTGTATCAAGTATATTTAATATTGTCAATCACTCAGAAGGAAGGGAAACTATGCAAAACAAAGCAGATATAAAGCTAGACTATGCCACAAATGAGGTTTTTGTTTTAGACAAAAAAGGCAAAGAGG
>Ga0209612_1000230_pt1 | contig 63356 bp, 60 predicted proteins | sample BioC12SIPDNA_FD_185746 | JGI IMG/M metagenome (GOLD analysis project Ga0209612, IMG submission 185746) | Anaerobic biogas reactor microbial communites from Washington, USA - Biogas_R1_B C12 SIP DNA (SPAdes) (version 2) | ecosystem: Engineered > Bioreactor > Anaerobic > Unclassified | place...
CTCGACCCGCCACAGCCTGGCCGGGGTCAGCTCGTCCAGGGCCCGCCACACCGTCGGCGGCGACGCCACCGACCCGAGCACCTCCTCCTGGTGGCGCAGGGTGTCGATGTCGCCGATCGCCTCCCCACCACCGGCGAGCATGGTGGCCACATCGACCAGGACCTGGCCGCGGTCATGCCCGGGCACGAAACCACGCCTGGTCAACGCGCCGGAGAGCTCCGATGTCAGGCCCACCTGGTCGGCCAGCAGCCGCACCGCCGCACCGCCGGCGTGCGCGACCACGCCGACACCATCACCGGAGACGGACAGGCCCGTAGACCACGATGTACTCTTCACTTACCAAGTGCCTTCCCGTACCGGTCTTTGTGTCTTCGCAACCACAAGTATTCCGTTACCGGACAGGCACTTTGGTACATCCAGGGGGCGTGTCACCCCCTCACTCATGAAGGGCCGAGGCTAATGCCCAACAATCGAACCGATGACTATTCTGTTGGCCGCGGTAGACCACTACGTTGGGTCGTCGTGGCTGCATTCCTCGTGATCGTCGCTGGTGCCGTCGTAGCCATCGACCACGGCTTTTCGTGGCGCACCAGCGTTCATATCTTCGAAGCGTACCTCACCGAACCGGACCAGATTATGGTTACCGTCGCGACCTGCCAGGGCGATCCCGTAGTCGATATTCTCGAAGAACACAGCGAGCATGTCCGGATGAGGGTCACATCAACCCGGACTTTCGGCGGAGAGGGGAGAAATGACTGCCTCGACTCTGTGACAGTCCGCCTAAGCACGCCACTCGCTAGTAGGCCTCTGATCGATGCCACAACCGGCGACCAGCTCGTTGTCCAGGACGGCAGTGCGGACTGAGCCGGAGTGCTCCGCCAGCACGCGACGCCTCCGGTTGCAAGCTGGCGCGAAGTGCTCCACATTGCCTTCAACGCGGGTCGACCCATTCGTGTGGCGTTATCCCTCCGCCGCGTAGCGTGCGACGCCGGATTAGGTCTACGGCCACAAGGGGCTCTCTATCCTGACTCGTGCCACTTGAGTGGATAGAGGCGCAGGTGGCGGTGAATGTGCTGGTCAGGGGCTCGCGATAGGGCGAGATGACACACCCCGGCTGGGTACTGTCGGGGCGTGGTGTTCGTGCGGAAGTCCCCGGGGCGCTCGGGCAGCACGAAGGTGCAGTTCGCGGTGGGGAGGGAAGCATCCGCTGTGCTCGCCGGCGTGCTCGCGCGGGAGGAGACTGGGTTCGTGGGCTGCGGTCAACCTCGATTAGACCTTTGTGCTGGTCAGCCAGTAACTCAGTGTGAGGCGCGGGGTCTGCCACGGGAGGCGTGGATTGTTGCTTCGAGCACGAGACTCAGAATCGAGCGAGTCGTCCTACCCCGCCCGCCGTCCACACCGCTTGGCCGAGTGTCGAGCCGGAAGGAGGCCGGCCATGGAGGTGCTCCACCCGCGCTGCGCGGGACTGGATGTGTCGAAGAAGGACGTCAAGGTGTGCGTGCGGGTCGTGCCCGTCGGCAGGGTCCGCGCGAAAACGCAGGTGAGCACGTGGTCCTCGATGCCTGCCGAGGTGGCCAAGCTGCGGGAGTACCTGATCGAGCAGGATGTCACCTGCGTGGTGATGGAGGCCACCGGGGACTACTGGAAGCCGTTCTTCTACGTCCTGGAAGACGGCCCGTTCGAGGTGATGCTCGTCAACGCCCACGACGCCAAGAACGTCCCGGGCCGCAAGACCGACGTCTCCGATGCGGCGTGGCTGGCCCAGCTCGGCGCGCACGGGCTTCTTCGGGCCAGCTTCGTCCCCGACGAGCCGATCCGCCGGCTGCGGGACCTGACCCGCACCCGCACGGCGATCACCCGTGCACGGGTCCGCGAGACCCAACGCCTGGAGAAGGTGCTCGAGGATGCCGGGGTCAAGCTCTCGGTCGTGGTCAGCGACATCACCGGCACAACCGGCCGCTCGATCCTGACCGCCCTCGTCGCCGGTGAACGCGACCCGGAGGTGCTGGCCGACCTGGCGGTGCGGACCCTGCGCGCCAAGATCCCCGAGCTGAGCGCCTCCCTAGCCGGCCGGTTCACCGAACATCACGCGTTCCTGGTCGCCACCCACCTGCGCCTGATCGACCAGCACGACCAGGCCATCGCCGCGGTGACCGCGCGGATCGAGGACCTGATGGCTCCGTTTCAGCCGGCCCGAGACCTGATCGTCTCCATCCCCGGCATCGGTGTGCCCACCGCTGACATCGTCATCGCCGAAACCGGAGCCGACATGGCCCGCTTCCCCACCCCAGGACACCTGGCCTCCTGGGCCGGGGTGTGTCCCGGACACAACGAGTCCGCCGGCAAGAGCCGCTCCACCAAGGCTCGACCGGGCAACCGACACCTCAAAGGCGCCCTCGGTGCCTCAGCGATGTCGATCGCCGCCCAGAAACACACGTTCCTGGCCGTCAAGTACCGCCGCCTGGCCCGCAACCGCGGCAAGCAGAAGGCCATCGTCGCCATCGAGCGGACCCTGCTGACGATCATCTGGACGATGCTGACCACCGGCGCCCTGTATGACGAACCCGGGCCCGACTGGTACAGCCGACAGCACCCCGACTGCGCCAAGCGCCGCGCCCTCCGCCAGCTCCACGACCTCGGCTACGACGTCACCCTCACACCAAAAGGAGCCGCCTGACCACACACCTCACCAATGCTTCAACTCAGGAACATGTGCCGGGAAACCACCGCGGTGAAGATCAACGCGTGCACCTTGCGCCGCCGCCCCGTCTCCGGATCGTGCAGGTAGCCCATCAACGCGAAGTCGACCTGGCACTCGATTCCGGGCTCGCCATCGACCACCGGCACCGTCGAGCGTGAGGCGCCGGCGCCGAACCCGCAGCGGGTGACCGCGAACCGGTGCAACGTCCGGTACGGCACCACCACCCCCCGCCGCGCCAGCAGCTCGTGAACCTTCACCACCGACAACGGTCTTCGCTGCCTATCGCCCTCGATCCAGGCCCGGATCTGTTCCTCATGCGCCACCAACAGCTGCCACGAGGGCCCATGGCCGTTCGGGCGCACCGGACGCACCGCCTCCAGCACCTGCCCCACCAGCGCATCAGTGAGCGCCTCGACCCCGGCCTCACGCGACAAGCCCGCCGCCTGCGCGGCCGTCACGTACCGGCGCACCGTCTTACGGTCCAACCCGGCCCGCTGCCCGATCGTGCGCAGCCCGAGCCCCTCGAGCCACCACCGCAGGACCTCGAAGACCTCAACCACGCTGACCTCCCTGAATCCCATACCCGCTGCCCTCCGTGCCGAACGACGTGACACGGCGAGTCAACGAGGACCCCCCCACCCGCCTCAGCAAGGCGCGCCGGGTGGTCCCATAACTGGCAACCCAGGTGGTCCCATGGTCCTGGCAGACACCACCCCCAACCGGTCCCTACACGCTGGCAGGCGACATCACAATCGAAGGATCGATGCCCGGGCGGGCACCGGGTCCGTGCGCCGGCTCCCTCGGCAAGCGAGCCGGCCGGTCAACGAGCAGGTCATTTCTCTCAGCGTCGCTGCCACCTCCGAGCAACCGCCAGTGACCATCCCGTCGACTCAAGACGTACGTCTCGGACAGCGAGCACCCGACGCCGCGTCGAGCGAACATGGTCACGGCGACGTCGCCCACGACGTCAACACCCATCGGAGCGAGCCGGCGTCTTCGGCTCAGCCGCGGCACCGGCTCCACATGCCGCGACTCGATAAGCCTGAGGCTCTCGGCATACACGTCGAAGGCCACAGCCAGATGCTACGAGCAGACCCAGCGCGCCCTCGCCCGTGCACAGACCATGGCAACGATCGGTCCCCAGGTCTCGCAGGTGCGTCACTTCGCCGCGAAGCACACCCCTGCGCCCGACGCCGCGGCGCACCTGGGCCTGGCGGTACCGCTGCGGTACCATCCAAGTATGGCGATGAACCTGAGGCTGACCGACGCTGAGAGCGAAGCCCTGCGCAAGAAGGCGGAGCAGGAAGGGCGGTCCATGCAGGAGGTCGCCCGAGCAGCGATCGCTCAGTACGTCTCAGAGCGTCCGCAGCGATTGAGGGCCGCGATCGAGCGGGTCCGCGCTGAGGACAGCGAGCTGCTCGCGCGACTGAGTCGGTGACCGCCGAGGAGCTGGACTACCTGTCGGTCGAGGACCTTGTGGAGATCGCATCCGGGGTGCTCGACGACGTCGCGGTCAGGGACCCGGGGCTGCTCGCCGCGGCCGCCGCCCGGCCGATGACCACCGTGTTCGGCGACGACGCTTACCCGGCGTTCGAGGACAAGGTCGCGGCGTTGCTGCATTCCTTGGTCCGCAACCACGCCTTGGTGGACGGCAACAAACGCCTGGCCTGGTCGGCCGCCCGAGTCTTCTGCCTCCTCAATGGCCGTGATCTGACCTATACCGTCGATGAGGCGGAGCAGATGATGCTCGAGGCAGCGGCCGGCGGGCTGGACGTTCCGCACATCGCGGCCTGGCTCGCAGCACGAATCGGTGCCGCGTCATAGCGCCGCCAGTCGACCAGGGGGTCAACCCCACTACTGCGTGCAGCCGGGTAGTGGGGGCAGGTCCTGGTTGGGGATGACGACATAGGGGGAGCCTCCGGTGCCGTCGTTGTTGCTGTAGTAATGGAACTGAAGCGCGCCGGGTTGCGCAGTGAACTCCCCATCCGGCAGGCCCGCCCGAATGGTGGTCCACGACCCAGACTTCACGTCGTAAATGAGGTTCCGCCGCAGTTGGTGCAGTTGCTGTGGCGGCCGCCGTCTCCACGGCCACTATCGGCAGCGGCCCTTTATGGCTGACGATCTGCAAGAGACGGTACGAACGGGACAACGGGATCGCAGTCGACAACACCATCGGCGGGGTCCTGCTGGGATCGATCGTTGTTCTCATCGGCGCGCTAGGTCTGCTGTACACAGCGGCGGAGATCCTTGACCAGCCAGCAGCTTGGTGGGCAGCCGTGGCTACGACTGGCGTCCTCCTTCTCTACAGCTGGAAGTCGATCCCCCAGACGCTGGCACTGGGATACTTCGGGACAGATGAGAAGGCCACTGTGAGCGCCTCACTGTAGACGACGCCACACTGCATCAAGGGGCCCGTGGCACCGGCCTCACGTGAGTCCTATCGCCGGCAGTTGGGCGTCAAGTCGGCGGCAGCCCGACCAGCGTATTACGCCGCGAGCCGGGCGGCTTGGTCGCCTTTCTGGACGACGTGGTGGTGATCACTGGTGCTCGTGTAGACATATTCGTCTACACGACGTACGGTTGAGGAGTGGGTGAGACAACGACGATCCGCATCAGCAGAGACACGCACGCACGGGTGACTCGCTTGGCGGCCGAACGGCACGAGACGATCGATGAGACCGTGAGTAGGGCCATCCGCGCGCTCCGCCAGGACGCCATGGCGCGGGACCTCGCGGAAGCGCTCACCGACGATGAGACGGCATGGCTCGATGCTGACGTCGGGTGACGTCGTCGAACTCGACCTCGGCACTCCCGCCGGCAGCGAGGCCGGCCTGCGTCGGCCGGCCATCGTCGTGACCGCCGCTCGGGTCCTACGGGGCGGACCTAACGTCGTGCAGGTCGTCCCCTTGACCCGAACGATCCGCACGAGCAGCACCGAGGTACCGATTGAACCGGACGCAGACAACGGACTCGTGGCGCGCTCTTCGGCGCAGTGCCAGCACGTCCGATCCGTGGCCACGACTCGAATCCACTCGCGCACCGGACACGTTGGGCCGGTGGTCCTCACCGAGGTCCGCGAGACACTGGCGCTGCTGCTAGATCTCTAGCGACGCGGAGCCTCGAGCGCATGCCGAGGCAGGCGCCCCCTTCCGCCGGGAGCTGGGCGGAACTTGGCGGCTGCCGAGGGCTCGGCGCCGGTGGGGCTTGGTGGCCCCGTGCACGTACTCCACCGTCCGGGGCGCCAGCGGCCTCCCGCCTTGCCCCCGGACTCGAGAAGTTCCCGGTACAGAGCACTGAGATCGGCAGGCCGTAGCGCGTGTAGCCTCATGCGGCCGAGCCTGGGGGCGACATACACACGGATGAGATGCTCGAAATCGGAGCGCGTGCGGGGCTTGACTTCCGGAGAGTGATTGGCGAGCCAGTTGCAGAGGTACTCCTCCAGCGTCAGAGAACTGCGGTCGACGAAGTCGCCACGATTTGCTGCCGTTCGCGCCTCATCCCCGGGCTCTCTTGACTGCCGCCTCGGTCGGGAAGCCTCCGACCCACCTGGGCTTGCTCACCCCCGCCGGTCGGTAACTTGGATCACGTACGACCAGGTGCTCACGCGGCGGATCGCCCCGTTGCGCAGTCGGGGTGCGGCCGCCGGCGGGCGATCATCAGTCACCCGAGGCCGTCCTACACGTGGGCCGAGTCCCTTGAACCAGTTCTGGTACTACGGCCGCCTCATCGAGATCTTCCGGACAACGGGACCGCACCGGTGCTCGTCAGCGGGCTGCGGGACACCTTCGACCACCTGCGACGCAAGAACACCGCCGCTCCTGCCGCGGCCGGAATGGCCAAGGGCGCCGAGGGTGACGCGCCTCAGCAGGACTGAGTCACGTCCTTCCGCGGCTCGGTGACCAAGCGTCCCGCCCGTCGGGCTCAGGCTTGGACGAAGAGCCCCTCCAGCCAAGTCCGCCAAGCCGGCTCCTCGTGCTGCACGTAGTCCGGCGCGTCGGATGAGAAGAGGTATGCGCGGATCCCCGCTGCCGCCTGGTCCTCGCCCATGTCGTGGGCGAAAGCCATGAGCATGCCCGGCACCGGAGCGGTGAGTCGGACCAGTGCCTGACGCTCACCGACCCGTTCGACGGCTCCGGTCGCGCCGCATACCTCGACTGCTGCGCCCTGCTTGCCCACCCCCAGCCCCTCGCTCAGAGTCGACCACAGCGTTTCGGCGTTGGCGGGTCGTGATGCCATGACCTCGAGCTGCGTCGCCTCCTGGCCGAAGAAGTGCGAGAGGTAGAGGCGCAGGTTGTCGAAGTAGGGCATCCAGCCCGCGCCCATGTCGTCCCAGAACTCTGACTCCCAGTCGGCGCCGGTGCCGAAGCCGCTGCTGGTGACGCGCACGACGCAGGTGCCGCCGGACTGCGCCTCGATGAGGAACTCCGAGGTGAGCGGGCTGAGCTCGTCGGGTTCCTTGCCCATGAGGGCGGCCCAGTCCTCCTCGTAGACGAGTCGGCGTGGAGGATCCCACTCGGTGACGCGGCCGTCCGAGCCCATGTCCGGACCCATCGAGATGTGCAGTGACCCGCCCTGGCGCTCCTCGATCTCGGTGGGCAGGAACCAGGAAGTCATGCCGTTGCCGGTGGCGATCGCCTGCCAGACCTGTTCTGGCGTGCCGGGGACCTCGACGCTGAACTCGAGCCGGTACGGGACGTTCGGGGTGGTGCTCATGGGGTCTCCTCGGGACGTGGGTGGGCGGCGACGACGAGCCGGTGCGGGCGCCCGTCGTCGTGGTGATAGCGAGCCGCGAGGTCCAGTACGGCGGCGGTGAGCTCATCGGCGAAGGCAGCCCGGTCCTCGGCCGACCGGAAGCCGATCTGGGTGTCGATGGTCAGGGTCGGAAGCCGTGACCCGGACGCACCCGCCCGGCGTGCGAGCGCGCCGACCTCGCGCACCAGCCGTCCGGCCAGGGCGACGAGATAGCCCGCCGAGAGGCGGTCGGCACTGGTGTCCGGGTCGGCCGCCGACGAGGTGACAGCCGCCGGCGACACCACATACGAGGCGGCCGATGCCTGGAGGACGCGTTCGGTGATCCCACCGTGCCGGCGTTCCTCGGCCAGCTCGACCAGGCCGTGCGCCTCGAGGGACTTTAGGTGGTAGTTCACCTTCTGGCGTGGAATGCCGACCCGGGACGCGAGGCCAGCCGCCGAGGCCGGGACTGCGAGCTCGGCGAGCAGCCTCGCCCGGACCGGGTCCAGGGCGACGGCTGCCGCTTCTGGGCGCTCGATGACCTCGACGTCCTGCATGGTTCAAGAGTCCTCTTGACAAGAAATATTGTCAAGAGCTAATCCGGTTCCCCGAGCGAGCTTCAGCTGTGGGCGTGGGCGAGCGCATTCACCTCATCGAGGAGAGCACCGGAGAGCGCCTCGGCTCTCATCCGGCTGCCGAGCCGCTCGGCGGCGGCGGCGATGTGGGGGTCGGTGACGAGGCGCTGCAGGTTCTCGGCGATGCGCTCAGGAGACGCTTTGACCGAGAGGCGGAGACCGGCGCCGGCCGAGACGACGCGGGCGGCGTTGTCACCCTGGTCCCGGCCCAACGGCATGACCGTGGCGCGTCGTCCGGCTGCGAGGGCCTTGGTGACCGTCCCGTGCCCGCCATGCGTCACGACTGCGACGGAGCGCGGGAACAGCTGGGCGTGCGGTGCCGCGGCGAGGACCTGGATCCGGTCGGTGCCGGACTCGACGGGCTCGAGCATGGGGCCGGTGGTGACCACTGCGCGCAGGTCCGTGAGGAGCAGCGCCTCGATGAGGTTGTCTCGCAGGTGGTCGGCCCCCTTGGTCAAGGCCGAGGACAGACCGACGGTGACCAGCGGCGCATCACCAGGCGGCAGGTCGATCGGTGCTCCGACCCACTGGGGGTCGTCCAGGACGGGGCCGACATACGTCGTGTTCCTCGGCAGCCGCGCGGGGAAGTCGAAGGCCGGTGAGGACAGGATCAGGACCCTGTCGGCCAGGTCCCACTGCTCCCACACACCGGTAAGCTCCGGCAGTCCGTAGGCGGCGCGGGCCGAGTTCAGTGCCGGCAGCCCGTAGTTCCACACCCGGCCCATGACTCGCGGGACCACCTGGTCACGAAGCCGGCCGAGTGGACCTCGACCGGGCGCCAGGCCGAGACCGAACGGCGGAGTCCCCGGGGTGGGGCGCGCATAGATCCCCACGTGGACGACCGCGTGCGGCAATCCAAGGGACTGTGCGCCCACCAGCGCGCCGAGGATCGCGCTGTCGACGAGAACGACGTCACAGCCTTTCGAGTGCACGGCGGTGCGTACGTCCTCGGCGAACAGGGCGGCCGGGCCGGTCACCAACCGGTCCAGCACTCGGTGGAACAGCTTGACCGGGTTGTGGACCACCTCCCAGTCCTTGAGCAGGTCGCCCTCGACGTCGGCGGAGAGCCGCTGCGGGGCCCGTACCCACGGACGGAAGTACGCCCCGGCGTGCAGGACGCTGGTCTCCAGCGTGATGTCGCCGATCACGGTGACCTCATGACCCGCCGCCAACAGCTGGCGAATCACACCCATCTCTGCAGGGACGGTGCCACCGCCGTCCCAGGTGGCGAACAGAATTCTCATCAGGGCACCTCCTCGGTACCGGTTGGATCACGCAGGGCGCCGCGAATCAGCGCCTGCATAGCGGCCGCCGTGCGGGGCTTCGACAAACCCAGGTCACGCCGGAGCAGCTTCCACGTACCCACGTCGGTAGCGGCATACAGGGCATCCAGCACCACCGCTCGCCGGTGCGGCTCGGCGGGGAGATGCCGCCCGAGCGTGGTCGCCAGCCAGGCCCGGTGCTCCCGGCGCGCGCCCTGAAGGAGGTCGGCGGCATTGGGCACCCGCTCCGCAGTACTCACCAGGCGCCAGTTGGCATCGCCGAACCTCTCGTACCCCCGCATGAGGGCCGCCACCATCGCCGGCACATCCCCCTCGGGCACGGTGGCGCGGTCCCTCCCCAGCTCCTCACCGAGCCGCCGGGCCACCTGCTCGAACAGGGAGGCCTTGTCCCCGAAGTGCGTGTGGAGCGTCTGTGTCGTCGTCGCCGCGTCACGAGCGATGTCAGCGAGGCGGATCGGGGATCGCGGTCGGCCGATGAGAAGCGGCTGCCCTCTGCGCCGCTTTCGCCCGGTCGATCGCGGGAGCGTTCTCCACGGTCTGGTCCGTGTAGATTTCGGTCCACATCTGGGCAAGGAGGCCACGTTGGTGTTGAAGGTGGATGTCCCCGCGAGCCTGATCGGCGGTGACGTAGCCGAGGGGTTCGGGCCGGTCGCGGACGCCTTCCGGGCGAACTTCGTAGAGCGCGGCGAGATCGGTGCCGCCTGTGCGGTGTACGTCGACGGCAAGCCCGTGGTCGACCTGTGGGGCGGATACCGCGACGGGGTGAAGCGTCTGCCGTGGGAGCGCGACACGCTGGTGCCGATGTTCTCCACCACCAAGGGCGTCAGCTCGGTGGCGCTGGCCCATGCGCATGCCCGTGGGCTCCTCGACTACGACGCCACGGTGGCGTCGTACTGGCCCGAGTTCGCAGCCGGCGGCAAGAGCGAGATCACCGTCCGCCAGCTCCTCAGCCACCAGGCCGGGTTGGCGGTCGTCGATGTCCCAATGGACCTCGAGGTGCTCGCCGACCCTGACAAGGTGGCAGCGGCCATCGAGGGCCAGGTCCCCGCCTGGCCGGCCGGCACCCGGCACGGCTACCACGGGATCTCGCTGGGGTGGTACGAGGGCGAGCTGCTGCGGCGCGTCGACCCGCAGCACCGCACCATCGGTCGCTACTTCGCCCAGGAGGTTGCCGCGCCACTGGACGCGGTGTTCCACATCGGGGTGCCGGCCGAGGTGCCGGCCGAGCGGATCGCGACGATCCACGGCTACAAGCCGATCGAGATGGTGCTGCACCTGCGCGAGCTGCCGCCGCGCTTCGTGGCCGCGTTCATGAACCCTCGCAGTGCCACGGCCAAGGCGTTCGGCAACCCCCGCGTGCTTGGCGTCCTGGACAACTACAACCGGCGCGAGGTGCTCGCCGTGGAGTCGCCGGCGTCCAACGGCACCGGCGAGGCCCGCGGCGTCGCCCGCGTCTACTCCGCCCTGTCGTGTGGAGGTCAGGACCTCGGCATCGGCCCCGAGACCCTCTCGCAGCTCGAGGATGCGGCCACCCCACCGACGCACGGGTTGCGCGACGAGATCCTGCACGTCGACACCTCCTTCTCGCTCGGCTACATCAAGCCCTTCCCGAGTCTCCGGTTCGGAGGGGGCCAGTGGCGGGCGTTCGGCACACCGGGCGCGGGCGGGTCGTTCGGCTTCGCCGACCCGGAGTACCGGGTCGGCTTCTGCTACGCGATGAACCGCTCCGGCTTCCGCCTCTGGGACGACGAACGTGAGCGTTCCATCCGCGACGCCCTCTACCAGGTCCTCGGCGGGCCACACCAGCGCCCGGATGGGTCTGCTCGTCGGGCGCGCGTCGGGGCGGCGTCGTGAGGATCACCGGCGCTGTCCTCGAGGAGATCGGCCGGCCCGGCCCCTGGGCGCAGACCCGGCCGCTCACGGTGAGCGACCTCGAGCTCGACCCGCCCGGACCGGGCGAGGTCCTCGTGCAGATCGAGGCGGCCGGTGTCTGCCACTCCGACCTCTCCGTCGTCAACGGTGACCGGCCCCGCCCCGTCCCGATGCTGCTCGGCCACGAGGCGAGCGGTCGAGTGATCGAAGTAGGCCCCGAGGCCTCCGCCCTCGTTGCGGGTCAGCGGGTCGTGATGACCTTCCTCCCCCGGTGCGGGGAGTGTTCAGGGTGCGCGACGAACGGACGGATGCCGTGCGTTCCCGGCTCGGCGAGCAACGGCGCCGGTGAGCTCCTGGGTGGTGGTCGCAGGCTGCACCGGGACGGCCAGCCCGTTCATCACCACCTCGGGGTCTCCGCCTTCGCGACCCACGCGGTCGTGGACGCCCGGTCCGTCGTCGCGGTCGAGGACGACGTGCCGCCGGAGGTGGCGGCGGTCCTCGGGTGCGCTGTGCTCACGGGTGGTGGCGCGCTCCTCAACGCCACCCCACCCGAGGACGGACAGAGCGTCATGATCGTGGGTCTCGGTGGCGTCGGCATGGCCGCGCTCCTGGCCGCTGTCGCCCTCGGGAAGGGTGAGATCGTCGCTGTGGACGGGGTCGCGGCCAAGCGGGAACGTGCTCTCGGGCTCGGAGCCACCCGGGCCATCGACCCGGTCGAGCTGGCATCGAGCGGAGTGCGCTGTGACGTCGTCGTGGAGGCCGCGGGGAACGTGCGCGCCTTCGAGGCCGCACTGGCGGCGACCGCGCCCGGCGGCCGGACCGTCACCGTCGGGCTCCCCCACCCGGATGCGCGGGCCAGCATCTCGCCACTTCAGCTCGTCGCCGAGGCGCGGACCGTCATCGGCAGCTATCTCGGCTCCGCGGTGCCGACCCGCGACATCCCTGTCTTCGCACAGTGGTGGCGCGAGGGACGACTGCCCGTCGAGTCCCTCGTCTCGTCCCGGATCGCGCTCGACGACATCAATCTCGCGATGGACGAGCTCTCATCAGGCCGGGCACTGCGTCAGATCATCCAGTTCTGAACGGGATTCGCCTCAGGGTCGTTCTAGCCTCCGGCGCAGAGCTCACCCAGCCTCCGGCGGGAGGTATGCGTCGCCGCGGCCAGCGCATACGCGGGCCGGGGCGGGCACGGGGAGGCGAGTCCGGTCGACCTGGCGGCCAACCGCTGACTCGGTCCGGAGAGGCTAGGCGATGACGGCGTCGATCGTCTTCTTCAGCGCGCTCGGCTGCTCGGGGCGACGAGGGGCGGTCTCCTTGGCGGCGGCGAGCTCGTCCCCGATCTCACGCAGCTGGGTGCGGCTCAGGCCCTCCCGCACCTTGGGGAACCACTCGTCCTCCTCCTCGTCGATGTGGTGCTCGACGTTCTCGATAAGGACGGTGGACTTGGCCTCGAAGCGCTCGTCCTTGTAGGTCATCCCCATGAGCTCCATGACGAGCAGGTCTGCGACGTGGTGCTCCTCATAGGACTCGAGCACGTCGTCCTCGAGCTCGGGAAGCAGAGCCCGCACCCGAGGGTACATGACCTCGTTCTCGATGTAGGTGTGGACGGTGAGAAGCTCGATGACCTTCTCCATGATCTTGCCCTTGCGGGCCGGGGTGGTCGAGGACTTCCGGAACTCGCGGAAGAGCGCCTTGACCTCCTTGTGGTCTTCCTTGAGCATGACGATCGCGTCGCGGGACATGGGTCCTCCTAGGGTGGGTGGGTGCCGTGTTGATGGCTCCGAACACAGCCGACGCTAAGGGCTGTCCAGCCCTCCCGACGAGGATCAGTCCTGTGGCTGGGTCGGGCTGACCATCTCCACGATCGAGTGCCGCTCCCGGCTCCGGCGGGTCCCTGACGGGGCGTTCCGCGGGGCGATGGCGAGTCCGGACGACGACTTCGACGCGCTCTTCCGCGTCGTGGCCTTCTTCGTCGCCGCCTTCTTCGCGGCTGCCTTCTTGGTCGTCGTCTTCGCCGCAGGCTTGGCCGCGGTCTTCCTGGCCGCGGTCTTCTTGGCCGTGCTCTTGGCGGCAGTGCTCTTCCTGGCTGCCGACGTCTTCGCCGTCGACTTCGTCGCTGCCGCCTTTGCCGGGGTCGCCGTCGCCCGTGTCGAACTGCGTTCGGCCGCAGGCTTCTTCGCTGTCGACTTGGCGGCAGCCTTCGTCGCAGTGCTCTTCTTCGCCGCGCTCTTCTTCGCGGTCCCCCCGGCGGGCGTGCGGGGAAGCGACCGCTTCGGCGCGGCCTTCGTCGTCTCGGCCTTCTTCGAGGCACTCGCCTCAGGCCGTCGGGGCTCGATCTCCTCGTTCGCCAGGTTCGCGGCATCCACCTCAGCGGGGCTCAGCGCCTGGGTGGCGTTGCCGTCGATCACCGCCGGGCCCTGCGGCCAGCGGGCGAGGGTGTCGGCGAACATCTGACGGACCTGTGCGACCCGCTCGCGGATCTCGGAGTCCTGCCACTCCGAGACATCGATCGGAGGGAGGACGGCGACCTGGACGACCCCCGGCTTGAGGGTGTAGGAGTCGCGCCACATGAGCTCGCCGGCGTTGCGGATGACGATCGGGACGACCGGGACTCCGGCCTCCCGGGCGAGGTGGAACGCACCGGTCTTGAACGGACCGAGGGTCGGCGTGAGCGATCGGGTCCCCTCGGGCGCGAGAGCGATCGAGACACCCTCACGCAGCTTCTCCACCGCGGGCGCCAGCGCCTTGCGCGGGTCCTTGCCACCCTTGCGGTCGACAAAGGCCACCCCGGCGAAGCGGAACGGCAGTCCGACAATGGGGTCGTTCTTGAGCTCCTGCTTCGCCACGCCGGTGAAGCCGTGCCGGAGGAGGTAGGCCATGATGGCGAGGTCGAGCTGGCTCTGGTGGTTGAAGATGAACACGGCCGGACGGTGCGACCAGAGGTACTCCTCGCCCTGCACCTCGACCTGGATGCCCGCCAGGGCGAGGGAGATCTCCGACGACAGGGATGCCATCGAGTCGATCGCCCGGCGGCGGGAGCGATTGAAGAGCCCGAAAGCGGCGCCGGCCACGATGCCGGTCGTCAACCCACCGAAGGCGGCCGTGCTCCGGATGATGCTGCTCAGACCGGGCAGGCCCCGTGGCTTGAAGTCGAGGACGGGCCAGCCGTTCTCGATCGCGTGGGCTCGCAGCTTCGGCTCCGATGTCGTGGCCGCAGGGTGGCCCACGAGCTCGAGGAACGGGACGTCCTCGTCCCCGTTCGAGTACCCGTAGGAGGCGGCGAGGTCGATGCCGTGCTCCTCGGCGAACTCCTTCACGGCTCGCGCCTTGCCCGAGCGCCAGAGGGTCTTGCCGTCGGTCATCCCGGTCAGGTTGCCGCCCTCGTCGACCTGCAGTGGCGTGTACAGGACGTGGCGGATGCCGAGGACGTCCGCCGCGGGCTGGATCTGGTAGCGCGTCGCGGACGACGCGAGCACGACCGTGTGCCCCTTGCGCTGGTGCGCCTCGACGAGCTGCCACGCCTCGGGGAAGACCCGCGCCGCGACCGATCCACGGAAGACCCGGTCACCGTCCTGGAGGATCTCCTCCTCCGGTCGGCCCTTGAAGTTCGCCAGCCCCACCCCGACGAGGCGCTCGAAGTCCTCCTCGGTCGTGATCCCCCGAAGCGCGAGCGCGATCGTCTGCAGGCCCTCGAGGGGGCCGATCTTCCCCCGCTTGATCCGGTCGAGGTAGAAGTCGATGACGGAGAAGCCGTGGATGATCGTGCCGTCGAAGTCGAAGAAGGCGCCGATGTGCGGGCCCTCCGGCCCCTCGTACACCTCGTCAAGGCGCTGCTGCAGCGCGTGGTCAACTTGTGACACCGGTGACCTCCGCTCTGATGGATGCGTCCATGAACTCGATCGTACGCACGCGGCGCACAAGGTCCCGAGCGTATGCGGCGCTCGCCTCCCGCCGCTCGGCCAGGGTGCCCTCTGGCTCGCCGTCCGCTCCCTCGCCCTGTCCGGCCGCAGCCGCGGCGTCCTCCGGGCGCGGCTCCACGAGCAGACCGAGGTTCGACATCAGGTCGAGAGCCGACACGAAGAGCTCGCGGGACAGGCTCTCCGGACCGTGCAGGCGACCCTGGAGCAGCATCTGCCGGCCCACCTTCCCGCACTCGGCGATGAAGGTGTCCACCGCATCCTTGTCCTTGCGGTCCAGCGGCTCGTCGCCACGCAGCGCGAGCCGCTCGGCGACGACGAGCTGGGCGTCGAGGAAGGACCTCAGCACCCGGTGGGCCATGAGCACCCGCGACCCGGTGAGGACGCTCGTGACGTTCTCCAGGTCGGGTGTGCGGTCCTCCCAGCCGGGGTCGAGCAGGTCCATCTCGTCGCGGAGCTCCTCGACGAAGACCCGCCGGGCGGGGAAGAAGAACTCGAACTTCAGCTGGTCGCGGATCCGGTTGGCCTCCACCCACACGGCCTCGATGAGCTCGCGCGCCGAGAGGTCCTCCGCGTCCGACATGTGCTCGGCCAGGTGGAGGATGGCCAGCTCGAGGATGGCGCGGTTGACGAACCAGTGGATCGCGTTGTTGCGGTAGAAGGCGGCGACCAGGTGCTGCCCGCGCTCGATCGCATACACCGGCTCCTCGCCGTCGTCGTAGGTGGTGACCACCTTGGCCCGGGTGAGCCGGGCGAGCACGGTCTCCAGGCCGGCGGTGTCACGCAGCCGCTCGACCCCCGTCACGGGCAGGCCGCGCGCCTCGATGTAGTCGAGGATCGGGGCGATGACCTGGGCGACCTGGCCGACGGTCTGGGCCTGGTCGCGGACGCCGAGGAGGGTGAGGGTGAGCAGGGCGTTCGCAGTGATCGGGGTCGAGGCGTTGATGCCGACCGCGACCTCGAAGGCGACCTTCTGGAGGGCGAGGCGCTGCTCCGACTCGGGAGCGTCCGCAGGCGCGAGTCGCGAGGCCAGGCTGATCGGCTCACCGAAGCGGACGATCGCGTTGCCGCCGGTCGTCGAGCGCTGGGAGCGGGCGTACTTGGCGAGCCACGTGAGGCCCTCCTGCTGCTTCTTGGCCCCTGCCTGCTCGGCTGCCATCGCCGCGACCTCGTAGAGCCGGTCGTAGGTGATCGACGCGGGGACGAGGTAGACGTCCTCCACCCGTCCCGAGGTCACCGCCTGGGCGACGTACGCCAGCAGCCCCAGTCGCGGCGCCCGCAGCTTGCCCGTGCGGGAGCGCCCGCCCTCGAAGTACCACTCGAGGTTGAACCGCTTGGAGAGCAGGTAGCCGAAGTACTCCTCGACGACGGCCTTGTAGATCTTGTCGTCACCGAAGGAGCGGCGGATGAAGACGAGTCCGGCGCGGCGGGCCAGGTCGGCCAGCGGCCAGATCCGCAGGTTGGCCCCGCCCATGATGTGGTTGCGCGGGAAGTCGTTACGGGCGAGGACGTCCCCGAGGACCAGGCTGTCGACATAGGAGCGGTGCGAGGGCAGGAAGACCAGCGCGTGCTTCTTGTTGAGGGCGCGCAGCCGCTCGAGACCGGCGTCCTCGGAGACGACGTTCCAGGTCCGCGAGTGCAGCGGCTCCATGAGGGCCTGGAAGGTGTCCATGGCCGCGCGGCTCTGGACGGCCACGAGCTCGTCGAGGGCGTCGGAGGCCCGCTGGATGGCCTCCCGTTCCGAGATCTCAAGCTCGGCCGCAAGGCTGTAGAGCTTGGCGCGGAACTCGGCCCGCGCCAGGATCTCCTCGGCGACGTGGCGGGGCACCTTGTAGCGGTCCCCGATGAACCGGCGCTCGGCACGCTCGAGGGTGACGATGGCCGCCCGGCGCACGAAGCGCGCGAAGTCCTCCGGGTCCGCGGCCCGGGAGCCGGACGTGCGGCGGTGTCGCTCGCGCAGCTCGCTGAGCAGAGCCGGGTCACCGGTGAGCACCCGCTGACGCTCCGGGTTCTTCGCCGCGAGCCGCCGCTGGATCCACGCGGCGGGTCGGGTCGGGGTGGCCATGAGCGCGAGCTCGGCCCATCGGGGCGTCGACTCGCCACGCTGGACGACGGGGAGCCAGGCCACCCGGACCGGCAGGATCATCGCCTCGTCGTACCGCGCGAGCTCCTCGGCCAGGCCGTTCTCGGCCTCGACGACCTTCGTGACGCCCCGGCCCTCGTCGCTCCTGGCGATCCAGTCCTCGATGAGCTTGCGCTCGGTGGCCGTGGCGCCACCGGGCAGGATGGCCAGCACAGGGGTGGCGACGTGGGGCATGCGTTGAGTCTCGACTCCGAGGGGAAGCGACAGGTGGCGGGTCTTAGCTGATGCCGACCTCGTCGCGGTTCGAGACCTCCGGCGCGTCGGCAAAGTCGGTCACCTCGCCGCGCTGGATGCCGTAGCCGTTCGCCGCGAGCACCTTGCCGGCGACGAGGCCGACGACGATGAGCACGAGCCCGATGATGAGCAGCGGTCGGGAGCTCAACGGGAACGAGAGGCTGATGAGCGCGCTCGCGACGAGCAGGATGCCCACGGCCGTCCACGAGGCCACGCTCTGCCCGTGGTGGTCGGCGACGTAGTCCTCGTCGGCGGACAGCTGCTCGCCCTGGTGGCGGACGGTGTTCTTGGTGGCCATGGCGCTCCTTGGCTCGGTCGGTCCATCGATCCGTGCGCCGGACGATGCCGCTCTGGCAAGCGCTTCGAGGCGGTCCGGGCGTGTTCTCGCGACAGTCTACTTGGGCTTCGCGTTGAGCGGGGGGTGTCCCAGACGGCACACTGGTGCGGGCGTCGCACCATCCCCGCGGCGCCAGATCCTCAGGCGGCCGCCCACCCGCGCAGCCGTCAGTCCAGGCAAAGGAGCCTAGCCGTGACCATCGCCCATGCCCCCGTGGACCTGACCTCCGCGACGCAACCTGACGCAGGCGAGCTGCTCGCCCGGGCCGAGCACGAGCAGGTGGTCACCTGCCACGACGACGCGACCGGCCTGCGGGCCATCATCGCGATCCACGACACCGCCCTCGGCAGTGCTCTCGGCGGCACCCGCTTCTTCCCCTACGCCTCCTTCGGCGAGGCCCTCGACGACGTCCTCAAGCTGTCCCGGGGCATGTCGTACAAGAACGCGATCTCGGGCCTGAGCCACGGCGGCGGCAAGGCCGTCATCATCGGCGACCCGGCAACGGACAAGACCCCCGAGCTGCTGCGGGCCTACGGCCGGTTCGTCCAGACCCTCGGCGGTCGCTATGTCACCGCCTGCGACGTGGGCACCCGCGTCGAGGACCTCGATCTCGTCGGCGAGACCACCGCATACGCTGCCGGACGCTCGCTCAAGCGCGGCGGCTGCGGCGACTCCAGCGTGCTGACCTCCTTCGGCGTCTTCCAAGGTATGCGCGCGGCCGCCGAGCTCGTCTACGGCACCCCCTCGCTGGCCGGCCGCCGGGTCGGTATCTCCGGAGTCGGCAAGGTGGGTCGGCTGCTCGCCGCCCACGTCCTCTCGGCCGGCGGCGCCGTCGTCGTCTCCGACGTGAACCCGGCGGCGGTCGCCGCCCTGCGGCAGGAGCACCCGCAGGTCGAGTCGGTCGCGACGACGGAGGAGCTCGTCTCCCTCGACCTGGACGTCTACGCCCCGTGCGCTCTCGGGGGCGCGCTCGACCCGCATACCGTCGAGGCGCTCCAGGCGCGCATCGTGTGCGGCGCGGCGAACAACCAGCTCGTCACGACCGGGCCCGGAGGGACGGCCGATCGGCTCGCCGAGCGCGGCATCACCTACTGCCCGGACTTCCTCGTCAATGCCGGCGGCGTCATCCAGGTCGCCGACGAGCTGCTCGGGTTCGACTTCGACCGGGCCAAGAGCAAGGCCGCGCAGATCTTCGACCACACCGCGGAGGTGCTCCGCTCCGCCGAGGCGCGCGGGATCACCCCCGCAGAGGCTGCCGACCACATCGCGGAGGAGCGGATGGCAGCCGGCGCCCAGCGCCCGTGGGTCGCCGTCCCCGGGTCGTCCGACGACCGGTGAGACGGACTTCGTCACGGCGGTCGTCGCAGGTCGGACGGCCTCCCCGACCCTGCCCGGTGTCCACCCCTTAGTCATCCCGTCCAGGGGGCAGCGGAATCCTTCGGACTGATGTAGCGTTGTACTCACGACACATACACATTCCTAGGAAGCTACGAGGGAGTCGAAGAAGTGCGCGGCACGACTTCGGCTCTTACGATGCCTCCTGGACGACGCACACAAGGGGGTCACGCCATGGGGCGCGGCCGAGCCAAGGCAAAGCAGACCAAGGTCGCTCGCGAGCTGAAGTACTACAGCCCGGAGACCGACCTGAGGGCGCTTGAGCGAGAACTACACGGAAACGCCAACTCGCGCAGCGAGTGGTCCACGGACCACGGCGTAGACGATGAGGACGACGACTACGAGCAGTGGGTCGCCGGTCAGCGCTGAGCTGACCTGACCGTCTGGCTCCCTTGACTGTGCGGGTGTCGCCACCCGCACAGTCAAGGCTGCCCTGATACTCGAACGCTGGTCCTGCGCCAGGGTCCTGCACCCGGCACCGTAGGGTGGTCGTCGTGACCGAGCCTCGCACTCCCTCCTCCGAGCCGCCACAGGTCGAGCAGACACCGATCACGTATGCGTCGGCCGGCGTCGACATCGAGGCCGGCGACCGCGCGGTCGAGCTGATGAAGGCCTCCGTCCGGCGCGCCACGCGTCCGGAGGTGCTCGGAGGTCTCGGCGGCTTCGCCGGGATGTTCGACGCGAGCCGGCTCACCGGCATGACCAGGCCCGTCCTCGCCACCTCCACCGATGGTGTCGGCACCAAGGTCGCGATCGCCCAGGCGATGGACCGGCACGACACCATCGGGTTCGACCTCGTCGGCATGGTCGTCGACGACATCGTCGTCTGCGGCGCCGAGCCGCTCTTCATGACCGACTACATCGCCTGTGGGTCCGTGGTGCCCGAGCGCATCGCTGCCATCGTGGGCGGGATCGCCGATGCCTGCCACAGCGCGGGCGTCGCCCTCGTCGGCGGCGAGACCGCTGAGCACCCGGGTCTGCTCGCTCGGGACGAGTACGACGTCGCCGGGGCGGCCACGGGTGTGGTCGAGCACGCCGACATCCTCACGCCCGACCTGGTCCGTCCGGGGGATGTCGTCCTCGGTCTGGCTTCCTCCGGGCTGCACGCGAACGGCTACTCCCTCGTCCGCCGCGTCATCGCGGCTGCGGGCTGGTCCCTCGACCGCGACGTCCCCGAGCTGGGTCGGACCCTCGGCGAGGAGCTGCTCATCCCGACGCGCGTGTATGCCGCCGACCTGCTGTCCCTCCTCCAGTCTGCGCGCGGGGGTGTCCACGCGCTGTCCCACGTGACCGGCGGCGGCCTCGCGGCGAACATCGCGCGCGTCCTGCCCCAGGGGGTGCACGCCCGCCTCGACCGCTCGACCTGGGTCCGGCCTGCGGTCTTCGACCTCGTCGCAGAGCTCGGCCGGGTCCCCCAGTCCGACCTCGAGCGCACTCTCAACCTCGGTGTCGGCTTCGCTGCCGTCGTCGCCCCTGAGGCTGTCGATGCCGCCATCGCCCACCTTCAGGGCAAGGGCATCGAGACGTGGGTCCTCGGCGAGATCTTCGCCGCTGATGGAGCGCCCGTCGAGGACGGCGTCGAGGTCGTCCACGGCGCCAAGGGCGTCGACGGCGGCTCGGTCCAGCTCGTCGGCCAGCACCCGTAGGCCGTCTCGGCCCGCCGAGCCTCAGACGATGGTGATCTGCGGGGCGAACAGCGACATCGCCGCGATGGCGGTGTCGTGGTTCTCCGGGGTCGACCCGGCACACGCGTCGGCGACGACCCGGATCGTGGCGCCCGCGTCCGCAGCCGGCAGCGCGGTGGCGATGACACAGCAGTCCGTCGACACACCGGCCAGCGTGAGGTGGGGCTGCTCCCCGACGATCGCGCGCAGGTCGGCGTTCCACTTCCCGAAGGTCCCGGCCGTCACCACGTGGTCGGCGAGGCCGGCGACCTCGGGGACCACCGCATACACGGGGTCGTCGCCCGGGACGAGAGCGAACGGCCACTCCTCGTAGTACGACGCCCAGGCCCCACCCAGTTCCGGCATGGCGACGAAGCGGGTGATCACCGTCCGCTCCCGACCGTATGCGTGGGCCAGGTCGACGATCCGCGGCACCGTCGCGCTCCACAGGGGTGAGCCCCAGGGCGAGGTCGCCGGGTCGGCGAAGATGGCCTGCGGGTCGATGATGACGAGCCAGTCCTCGTCGGACGCGGGGACGACCGACGAGGATGAGTCGCTCACCCGCGCCCCTCCTGACGGGCGACCGTGCCGCGGCGGGCGACATAGGTTCCGAGGAACGAGAGGACGAGGGCGACGAGCACGCCGATGTTGGCGTAGGCCCAGTTGCCGTCCCAGTAGGGCCCGCCCTCCTCAGCGGACACCCAGGTGGCCAGGCCGAGGGGCTCGAGCAGGTAGCCCTGCCAGTTGTTCCACGCCGCGTCCTCGGCGAAGAGGTTGATGACCAGGCCCCAGCCGAGAACCGTCGTCACGACCATCGTCGCGATGGACGTCCAGTCCCAGGCCCCGTACCGGCCGGTGCTGTCGAAGAGCGCCGCGTCGTCGTAGTCCCGCTTCCGCAGAGCGATGTCGGCGATCATGATGCCCGCCCACGACGCGAGCGGCACGCCGAGGGTGATGAGGAAGGACTGGAACGGCCCGATGAAGCTCTCGGCGAAGAACACGACCCACACCGTGCCGGCCGTGAGGATGAGCCCGTCGATGAGCGCCGCGGACGGCCGCGGGATGCGCACCCCGAGGGAGAGCAGCGTGAGCCCGGAGGAGTAGATACCGAGGACCGCCCCGCTCACGAGCGCGAGGATCGCAGCGATGAGGAAGGGCACGAGGACCCATGTCGGCAGGAGCGTGGCGAGGGTGCCGATCGGGTCGTCACCGATGCGGGCCAGGACCTCGGCGTCGGACCCGGCGATCGTCAGGCCGTAGAGCACGAGCAGGGTCGGGCCGAGGGCGCCGCCGAGGGTGTTCCACCCGACGATCGCGCCACCGGAGGCGTGCCGGCTCTGGTAGCGGGACCAGTCGGCGGCGATGTTGATCCAGCCGAGACCGAAGCCGGTCATGACCATGACGAGCGCGCCGATGACCGCGCCCATCGAGCCGGCCGGCAGCGCGCTGATCGCCGACCAGTCGATGTGCTGCACCGTGAGCGCGACGTAGAGGATCGTGATCGCAGCGGTGATCCACGTCAGGATCGACTGCATCCGCATGATGACGTGGTAGCCGAGGACCGACGCGACGACGATGAGGGTCGCGACCACGCCAGCGGCGATGACCTTCGTCGTCGTGCCTCCGCCCCAGCCGAGCTGGGTGAAGATCGTCGCGGTCGCGAGGACGGCAAGGATCGCGAGGAAGGTCTCCCACCCGATCGACACGAGCCAGCTGACCACTCCTGGCACCTTCTGGCCCTTCACGCCGAACGCGGCGCGGGACAGGATCATCGTCGGCGCCGAGCCGCGTTTGCCGGCGATCGCGATGATCCCGACGAGCAGGAACGAGACGATGACGCCGATGACCGTCACGACGACGGCCTGCCAGAACGAGATGCCGAAGCCGAGCACGAACGCCGCGTAGGAGATGCCGAAGACGGAGATGTTCGCGGCGAACCATGGCCAGAACAGGTCCCGCGGGACCGCCGTCCGCTCCGACTCGGCGATGATCTCGATCCCGGTCCGCTCCAGGCCGAGACTGCGGGTCTCTTCGTATGCGGTGGTCGGGGTCTGTGGCGGCGGTGCCGGGACGCTCGTGGTCATGGGACGAGGGTGCCAGACAACCTCGGTCGCCCCGCGCATCTGCGCATCGTGGCCGGGACGCGCCTCACGCCCGACGCGAAGGTGGGGTTGCCCGCATGCCTCACGGGTGCGGGGAGTCGCAGGCCGTACCAGAACGTTCCTATTGTCAGGTTCTGGTACGGCCGCTCCCGTACGGCCGGGGTGGCGGAGGCGTACCAGAACGTTCCTATTGTCAGGTTCTGGTACGGCCGCTCCCGTACGGCCGGGGTGGCGGAGGCGTACCAAAACGTTCCTATTGTCAGGTTTTGGTACACCGCTCTCGTACGGCGGGTGGGGGGCGTTCAGGAGCGGTCGGGCACGCGCGGGTCGGCGCTGACCGGACTCCGCCCGTTGCCCAGGGGACTCCCGCCGGGGCGCACCGCGTCACCGGCCGGTTCCGCATCGAACGCGAGCTGCAGCTCGAGGACGCCCTTGCCGAGCTGCTCGGAGGACGGCAGCGGCACAGGGTATGTGCCGGTGAAGCAGGCGGTGCACAGCCGCTCGATCGGCTGCTTGGTCGCCTCGATCATGCCCTGCTCGGAAATGTAGCCCAGCGAGTCGGCGCCGATCGAGGTGCAGATCTCCTCGACGGACAGACCTGGAGCGATGAGCTCGGCCCGCGAGGCGAAGTCGATGCCGTAGAAGCACGGCCAGGAGACCGGGGGCGAGGAGATCCGGACGTGCACCTCGGCCGCGCCGGCCTCGCGGAGCATGCGCACGAGGGCGCGCTGGGTGTTGCCGCGCACGATCGAGTCGTCGACGACGACGAGACGCTTGCCTCGGATCACCTCACGCAGGGGGTTGAGCTTGAGCCGGATGCCGAGCTGGCGGATCGTCTGGGACGGCTGGATGAAGGTGCGCCCGACGTAGGCGTTCTTCACGAGGCCCTGGCCGTACGGGATGCCGGACTCCTGCGCGTACCCGATCGCGGCCGGCGTCCCGGACTCCGGCGTGGGAATGACGAGGTCGGCCTCGACCGGGTGCTCGCGGGCGAGTGCGCGACCCATGTCGACGCGGGCCCGGTGGACCGTGCGGCCGCTGATGGTGGTGTCCGGCCGGGCGAGGTAGACGTACTCGAAGACGCAGCCCTTCGGCTCGGGCTCGGCGAAGCGACGGCTACGCAGGCCGTCCTCGTCGATGGCGATGAGCTCGCCCGGCTCGACCTCGCGGATGAAGGAGGCGCCGACGATGTCCAGCGCCGCGGTCTCGGAGGCGACGACCCAGCCGCGCTCGAGGCGACCGAGGACGAGGGGGCGGATGCCGTGGCGGTCGCGAGCCGCATACAGGGTGTGCTCGTCCATGAAGGTGAAGCAGAACGCGCCCCGCAGCAGCGGCAGCACCTCGAGCGCCCGCGCCTCGAGGGTGCGGTCCGGGCTGTCGGTGAGCAGCGCGGTCACCAGGGCCGTGTCGGTCGTGTTGCCGCGCCGCAGCTCACCCGAGAGCGCGGCCTCCGAGCCGCCCGCGAGGACCAGGTCGCGCAGCTCGGCGCTGTTGATGAGGTTGCCGTTGTGGGCGAGGGCGACGGTGCCGCCCTCGTGACCTCCGAGCGTGGGCTGGGCGTTCTCCCACGTCGAGCCGCCGGTGGTCGAGTAGCGGCAGTGCCCGATCGCGACGTGACCGGTGAGTGAGGCGAGGGCGCGCTCGTCGAAGACCTGAGAGACCAGGCCCATGTCCTTGTAGACGAGGAGACGCTGCCCGTCGCTGGTGGCGATCCCGGCACTCTCCTGGCCGCGGTGCTGGAGCGCGTAGAGCCCGTAGTAGGTGAGCTTGGCGACTTCCTCCCCCGGCGCCCACACCCCGAAGACGCCGCAGGCATCCTGCGGACCCTTCTCCCCCGGAAGGAGGTCATGAGTCAGACGACCATCACCGCGTGGCACGTCCTCCATCCTCCCATACCCGTGGTGAGGGCCGGTGGGCGTGAACAGCGCTCGGACGGCCGCGATGGCCTGGGCGGAATCCCGGAAGCCGGCTTCACGGGAGCCCGGCCGGCTCGCCAGTCAGCGCCCCTGCCGCCGCTGAATCGCCATGTCGGCGAGCACCCCGGCCAGGCCACCGAGAATGGCGCCGAGGACACCGAAGGTCACCGCCATGACACCGAGCGCGGCGTTCTCGGAGAACAGCCGCGCCTCGTTGCCGCTGAACAGCGAGATCAGACCGCCGACGATCACCCCGAGGATCGTGCCCGTGGCGATGAAGGCGGCGAAGTTGGGCGTGCGGCTGCGGTTCACGTCGACCACGATACGTCGTATGCGGTGAGGGGCTCCTCGACAGGCGCTCCGGGCGGGCGAGACGTACCCTGGTGGGTATGCGCGACTGGGACGAGGACGAGGACCTCCACCGCCCCCGCGACGAGCGCCGCGGGGAACACACCGCACGCCTGACCGCCCTGGTCGTCGCCGCCGGCGTCGTGACGCTCCTTATGGTGCTGCTCATCGGGCCGCTCTTCAACGGCGAGTAGGCCACGCCTCGTAGGCTCGAGCCGACGCCCCGATGACGTCGCCCCACCATGCGCAACGGTCACCCCACCGCTTCGCACGACGACACCCCACTCAAGACAACTTCGCACGACGACACCCCACTCAAGACAACAAGGAGTCACCGCACGATGCCCCCGCGCCGCCGGATCGCGGTCGACGCCGGACAGGCCGCCCTCCGCGCCTGGCTCGAGCAGCGCGACCGCCTCGACCGGGCCACCACCGCGACGGCCGTCCGGTACACCCTGGAAGAGCTCGCCGCGACGCACCCGGGCAGGAGTGTGGAGGTCCGCGTCCCGCCGTTCGGCGCGGCCCAGGCGATCACCGGGCCACGGCATACCCGGGGAACGCCGCCGAACGTGGTGGAGACCGACGCCCAGACCTGGCTCGCGCTCGTCGTCGGGGAGCTGTCGTGGCGGGAGGCGAGCGATGCGGCGAGGGTGCGCGACAGCGGCATCCGCGCCGACCTGTCCGATGTGCTCCCACTTCTCCCGGAATCGGCGTGACTGGAGTGACCAGTGTGATCCCGCAGGGCCTCTGACCTGCTCCTTTTCACCCGCTCGGGGGACCGCTCACCGACTTCTTTGTGCGTTAATGCCCCGTTCCCGCCCCCGGTGGGGCATGATCAGACTCGGCTGTGCGCACCCCGTCCGACCTCGTGTCGGACCGTGCGCCAGGCGTTTCCCCTGATGGCGCAACTCCCCTGCATGGAGGTATTCGGAATATGGCATGGCGTCCTCGAGCGGTGGGAGCCGCTTTCGGGGCTGCTGCGATCGGCGCAGCAGGTTTGGCCCCCGCCCTGGCGGCGACACCAGTTGACGCGATCGACGAGTCCCTGACAAAGGTGACGATCTTCAACATCAACGACTTCCACGGACGCATCGGCGGCAGCGCGGGGCTGGACTTCGCCTGCACCGTCGTCAAGGAGCAGGTGGCGGCCGGTGAATACGCCTTCCTGTCCGCGGGGGACAACATCGGCGCGACGCCGTTCATCAGCTCCAGCCAGCAGGACGCTCCCACCATCGAGTTCCTCAACGCCCTGGGCCTGCAGGCATCAGCCGTCGGTAACCACGAGTTCGACCGCGGCTTCGATGACCTGACCGGTCGCGTGACCGGGCTGGCCGAATACACCCACCTCGGCGCGAACGTCTACCAGGCGGGGACCATGACCCCGGCCCTGCCCGAGTACGAGCTCCTCAACGTGAACGGCGTTGAGGTCGGCATCATCGGCGTCGTCACCGAGGAGACGCCGAGCCTGGTCCTGCCGTCCGGGGTGGCGTCCCTCGACTTCGGTGACCCCGTGGCCGCGGTCAACCGCGTCGCGGAACAGCTCAGCGACGGCGATGCCACCAATGGTGAGGCAGACATCATCATCGCCCAGTACCACGAGGGCGCCACGACCGGAGAGCCGCCGTCGAACCTCGCGGCCCAGCTCGCCGCCGGCGGTATCTTCGCCGACATCGTCAACAACACCGCCGACGAGGTCGACGCGATCTTCATGGGCCACACCCACATGTCGTATGCGTGGGACGGGCCGACCGCCGATGGCACCCGCCCGGTGGTCCAGACCGGGAGCTACGGCGCCAACCTCGCCCGGGTCGAGCTCGGGATCGACACCGCGACGATGAGCGTCGTCGAGTACACGAGCAACCTGGTCAGCACCGCTCGCCCGGCCAAGCCCGCCGACATGTCCGATGCGGACTACGCCGCGCTGGTCGCGGAGTGGCAGAGCGGCTGCGTCTCCGAGCTTGCATACCAGGACGCCAGTGCGATTGCCGCTGCGGCCGCAGCGCAGGCCGCTGTGATCGGCGCGGAGGTGGTCGGTGAGATCACTGCCGACATCACGACTGCCTTCACCGGCCCGAACCCGACCGACCGTGACGACCGCACGCGGGAGAGCACGCTCGGCAACCTCACCGCCGACGCCTGGCTCTGGGCCATGAACCAGCCGAACCGTCCCGGTGCGCACATCGGCATCATGAACCCCGGCGGCCTGCGCGCTGAGCTGTACTACGGCGACGACGGTGTCGTGACCCTCCAGGAGGTCTCGGAGGTCCACCCGTTCGCGAACACGATGCAGGTCCTCGACATCACCGGTGCGCAGTTCATCACCCTGCTCGAGCAGCAGTGGCAGCCGGCAGGGGCGTCGCGTCCGTTCCTCAAGCTCGGCCTCTCGAGCAACGTGCGTTACACCTTCGACCCGGACGCGCCGCAGGGCTCCAAGATCACCGGAGTCTGGTACAACGGTGCCCCGATCGACCCGGCGGCGACCTACACGGTGGCCAGCGGCCAGTTCCTCATCGAGGGTGGTGACAACTTCACCATCCTGCGTGAGGGCACGAACAAGCGCGACACCGGCCTGATCGACACAGACGCCTTCATCGACTACTTCGACGCGAACTCCCCGATCTCGCCGAGCTACGAGAAGAACGGCGTCGCTGTCCACAGCGCGCTGCCGCTGAAGGCGAACGCGGGTGGCACGGTGTCGTTCACGGTGTCGGGTGTCGACCTGACCAGCCGTGGCGCCCCCGCCAACACCTCGTTCAAGGTCTACCTCGGTGAGAGCGAGGTCGGCACGGCCGCCATCGAGACGACGCACATCGACGGCCTGCCCACGCGGGACGGCCTGAGCAACGTCACGTTCACCGTGCCGGCGGACTTCCCTGTGGGCGAGAACGTCCTCACCCTGGTGGCCGACCCCTCGAACACGACGGTCCGCCTGCTCATCGACATCGCTCCGGCCGCGACCGGACCGGTCGTCGAGACCGACGTCCCGTCGGATGACGCAGCCTCGCTCGGTCTGCTGACCGGTCTCGCGGTTCTCCTGACCGCTGCCGGTGCCGTTGCGGTGAACCGCCGCAGGCAGGCGATCGACAGCTGATGCAGCGTCGCCCACTCATCGTGGGCGGGCTCGTCCTACTCGTCGGCGCCGCGCTGATCCTCTTCTGGATCATGCGCGGCGCCGACACCGTTGATGGGGCAGGCTCGTCCGCTGCACAGACCACTGCGACCGGCGCTGCCACCCCCACCGCGACGGCCGAGCCGCCGTCGGGCGAGGTGCCGGATCCGAGCGGCCACGTCCTGCGCATCCCTGGGATCGACCTGGAGGCCGACCTGCACGCCGAGGGCCTGCGGGACGGCAAGGTGAACCCGCCCGCCGGCACGGTGATGTGGTACACCGGCCACGACCGGGTCGAGCCCGGCGCCGTCGGGACCGCCGTCATCGCCGGCCACGTCATCGCGGGCGGCCGCGAGGACCGCTTCGCCAACCTGGCAGAGGTCCAGGTCGGCGAGGAGGTGGAGCTCACCGCTCCCGACGGGACGACGACGACCTTCACGGTGGTCCGGGCCGAGGTCGTCGACAAGGACGACCTCACGACGGACCAGGCGGTCTGGGGTCACAACGACTCCGTGCGGCGCCTGGCCATCATCACGTGCGACGACGCCTTCGGCTTCCGCGACGACGGGCACCGGGTCGCGAACTACGTCGTCATCGCCGAGCCCGCAACCTGAGCCCTCAGCCCACGTGGACCCGGGCGTTGCGGAACATCCGCAGCCAGGGGCTCTCGTCCTCGATCGCGCCAGCCGTCCACGACATCTGGACGTTGCGCTGGACACGCTCCGGGTGCGGCATGATCGCGGTGAACCGACCATCCGGGGTCGTCACGGCGGTCAGCCCGCCGGGTGATCCGTTCGGGTTGAGGGGGTATGCCTCGGTCGGCTCTCCCTGCACGCTCACGTACCGCGCGACACCGTGGACCGAGGCGAGGTCGCCGCGCGCGGCGAAGTTCGCGTAGCCCTCTCCGTGCGCGACGGCGATGGGGATGAGGGACCCGGCCATCCCGGAGGTGAAGATCGAGGGGCTGTCGAGCACCTCGACGAGCGAGAGGCGGGCCTCGTACTGCTCGGAGACGTTGCGGGTGAAGCGCGGCCACGCCTCCGCACCCGGGATGTGATCGGCCAGCGCAGCGAACATCTGGCAGCCGTTGCAGATGCCGATGCCGAAGGTGTCCGGCCGGTGGAAGAACTCGTGGAAGGCCTCGGTGAGCCCCTCGTTGAAGAGGATCGAGCGGGCCCAGCCCTCACCTGCGCCGAGGGTGTCGCCGTAGGAGAACCCACCGCAGGCCGCGAGCCCGACCGCGTCCCGGAGGTCGAAGCGGCCGCTCTGCAGGTCGGTCATGTGCACGTCCCAGGCCTCGAAGCCGGCCCGGTCGAAGGCGAATGCGGTCTCGACGTGGCTGTTGACCCCCTGCTCACGCAGGATCGCGACCTTCGGCCGGGCACCGAGGTTCACGTAGGGCGCCGAGATGTCGTCGGTCGGGTCGAAGGTGGTTCTCAGGGTGAGGACCGGCTCGGCGGAGCCGGCGAGGGCATGCTCGCTGTCGGCGGACTCCGGGTTGTCGCGCAGTCTGGCGATCCGCCAGGACACCTCGTCCCAGGCCTGCTGGAGGTCCGCGAGGGACTCGTCGAGCGCGGGCTCAGCATCACCCATCACGACGCGCACCCGGCGACCCGCGTGAGCACGCCCCACAACCCCGCTCACTCCACCGAGGTCGTGGGCTGCCAGGACCCCCAGAGCCGCCTCGACATCATCCGCCGCCACCCCGAGCACGACACCCAACTCCTCCGCGAAAAGCCCTGCGACAGAAGCCGACTCGAGCTCCACACCCACACCACCGGCGAAGGCCATCTCACACGCGGCCGCCCACAGACCGCCGTCCGACCGGTCGTGGTACGCGGTGACCAGACCTCGCTCCCGCAGCTCGGCGAGCGCGGCCGCGAGTCGGACGAGCAGCGCTGGGTCGTCGAGATCCGGTGTGGTGCCACCGAACTCGCCCTGGGTCTGGGCGGCGATCGAGCCACCCAGCCTTGCCGCTCCGGCACCGAGGTCGACGAGGATGAGCGTCGAGTCGGCCGAGAGCTGCGGCGTCCAGGTGCCGCGGACATCCGGCAGCACGGCGAAGGCGGTGACCACGAGCGAGACCGGCGAGATGACCTGCCGCGCCTCCCCCGACTCCGGATCGGTCCACTTCGTCCGCATCGAGAGCGAGTCCTTGCCGACCGGCACCGACACGCCGAGCGTCGGACAGAGCTCCATCGCGACTGCGTGCACCGTGTCGAAGAGGGCCGCGTCCTCACCCGGCTCGCCGGTGGCGGCCATCCAGTTGCACGACAGCTTGACCGATGACAGCGAGCGGACAGGCGCAGCAAGAAGATTGGTGATCGCCTCGCCGACTGCGAGGCGTCCTGAGGCCGGTGCGTCGATGGCAGCCACGGGCATGCGCTCCCCCGAGGCCATCGCCTCTCCAGCGAAGCCCACGAAGTCCGCAAGAGTCACCGCGACGTCCGAGACCGACACCTGCCACGGACCCACCATCTGGTCCCGGTGGGACAACCCGCCGACGGTCCGGTCACCGATCGTGATGAGGAAGCGCTTCGAGGCGACGCTCGGGTGACGCAGGACGGCATACGCCAGCTCCCGGACATCTGCACCCTCGAGGCTGAGCGAGGGCGAGGACCGCGACACCCGCGTGACGTCACGGACCATCCGCGGCGGCTTCCCGAGAAGGACCTCCATCGGCATGTCCACGGGGAGGTCATCGCCCGGCTCGTCCTCGGGACCGTTGGCGACCACGAGCTGACCGTCGTCCTTCGCGACGCCGACCACCGCATACGGACAGCGCTCCCGCTCGCAGAGGGCCGCGAACTCGTCGAGCGACTCGGGCGCCAGCGCGATGACGTAGCGCTCCTGGCTCTCGTTGGACCAGATCTCCTTCGGCGCCAGGCCGCTCTCCTCGAGCGGGACCTTGGAGAGGTCGAAGCGGGCGCCGAGACCTGCGTCGTCGACGAGCTCGGGGAAGGCGTTGGACAGACCGCCGGCGCCGACATCGTGAATGGCGAGAATGGGATTCGCGTCGCCGAGGCTCCAGCAGTGGTTGATGACCTCCTGCGCCCGACGCTCGATCTCGGGGTTGCCGCGCTGGACCGAGTCGAAGTCGAGCTCGGCGACGTTGGTGCCTGCAGCCATCGACGAGGCTGCACCGCCGCCCATGCCGATCCGCATCCCCGGGCCACCGATCTGGATGAGCAGCGTGCCCGCGGGGAAGCGGACCTTCTCGACCTGCTCGGTGCTGATCGTGCCCAAGCCGCCCGCGCTCATGATCGGCTTGTGGTAGCCGCGCCGCACGCCGTCGACGGTCTGCTCGTAGACCCGGAAGAACCCACCGAGCGCCGCCCGGCCGAACTCGTTGTTGAACGCCGCTGCGCCGAGGGGCCCGTCGATCATGATCTCGAGCGGGCTCGCGATGTGCGCCGGAGCGCCGTAGGGCTCGGCCTCCCACGGCTCGTCGGTGCCGGGCAGGTGCAGGTTCGACACGGCAAAACCGGTCAGGCCGGCCTTCGGCTGCGAGCCACGACCCGTCGCACCCTCGTCGCGGATCTCGCCGCCCGCGCCAGTCGCGGCGCCCGGGAAGGGGCTGATCGCGGTGGGGTGGTTGTGGGTCTCCACCTTCATGAGGACGTGGACCTCACCGGGGCGCTGCGCATACGGACTCGGCCCGGCGTGACCCTCGGGGCCGCCCTGCGGGATCAACCGCGACCGGGTGCCGCCCTCGATGACCGACGCGTTGTCCTTGTAGGCGACGATCGTCCCGGCCCCGGCGACCGCCTCCGTGTGCCGGATCATGCCGAAGAGCGAGCGGTCCTGCGCCTCCCCGTCGATGATGAAGTCCGCATTGAAGATCTTGTGCCGACAGTGCTCCGAGTTCGCCTGGGCGAACATCATCAGCTCGACGTCGCTGGGGTTGCGGCCCAGGCCGGTGAACGCCTCGACGAGGTAGTCGATCTCGTCCTCCGACAGCGCCAGGCCCCACTCGACATTCGCGCGCTCCAGCGCCGAGCGCCCCTCACCGAGCAGGTCGACGCGAGCCATGGGCTCACCCTCACGTTCGTCGAAGAGGTGCCGCGCATCATCCCGGCTGTGCAGGACCGACTCGGTCATCCGGTCATGGAGCAGGGCGGCGACCGCATGCCACTCGTCGTCGCTGAGAGAGTCCTCGACGCCGAGCTGGTACTCGGTCACCCGCTCGACCCGCTCGACGGCGACGCCGCACGAGTGCGCGATATCGGTCGCCTTGGACGCCCAGGGCGAGATCGTCCCGAGCCGAGGGGCGACGACAACGGTCACCTCGGTCTCGCCCTCGCCCCGCACCGGCTCCTCGTATGCGTCGCCATAGGTGAGCAGACGGGTCACCGTCTGCAGGGTGTCGGGGTCGAGCGGCTGACCGCTCGAGACGACGTGCACATACCGCGCGGAGACGTCACACACGGCCGGGGCCACCGCCTGGATCCGCCCCAGCACTGCCGCGGCGCGGAAGGAGGAGAGGGCGTTGCCGCCCTCCACGAAGGTGAGGTGGTGCTCGAGACCCGTCACGTGCAGCAAGGCTACTGCGTCCACCTGCCGATCACCGTGTCGTCACCTACCGTGGGACGCATGGGTGAAGCAGTGGTGGTGCGACGCGGGACAGTGGCCGACGCCGAGGTGGCCGGGCGGCTGCTCTTCGACTTCAACACCGAGTTCGGGACGCCGTCCCCTACGGCAGCCGAGTTCGCGGGACGCTTCCGTCGCCTCCTCGGCCGCAATGACGTCCTCCTCCTGCTGGCGATCGGCGAGGGGGAGGGCGGCGGGAGCGAGCCGGTCGGCTTCGCCTACTGCACGCTGCGGCCGTCACCGTACTTCGACGGCCCGCTCATCCAGCTCGAGGAGCTCTACGTGCGCCCGAAGCTGCGGGACGGCGGCATCGGCACGCTCATCACGGAGGCGCTCTTCACCTTCGCCCGCGAGCGCGGCGCCGGGGAGATCCAGATCAACGTCGACGAGGTCGACACCGACACCCGCCGGTTCTACGAGCGGCACGGCTTCACCAACATCTCGCCCGGTGAGGACTACCGGATGCTCTGCTACATCCAGGACCTCTGAGCAGCCCGCACCCTCAGTCGGGCCTGCGCTCGACCCCCACCTCGATGCCGTAGCTCCAGCCGTCCCGCAGTGGCAGGGTGTCCCCGCTCCAGAACCGGCCGGGGTCGTACCAGTTCATCGGCACGTCGTCCTCGAGGATCCCCATCGCCTCGAGCGTGACACCGACGACCTCGGCGCAGTAGGCAGCCTCGGGTCGCACGGACTTCTCCCGGGCCGCCCGCTTGGAGAGGTAGGCGTCGCGGCCACGCAGCCAGCGCCACGCCATCTCGAGGGTGCCGGGGAAGGATACCCCGTTGAGTCGGGCGATCGTCCGCAGCAGCGCATCCTCCTGCTCGCGGCCCACCTCGGGGGTCAGCTGGCGGACCCACGCGCGCTGGCCGTACCGGACCTGCCACGTCGTCACCGCCTCGGCGAGGTCGTGCAGCTGCACACCACGGTGGTGCGTGCCCGTCCAGTAGTCCCGCAACGACCGGCCCAACTCGGCGTGCCACATGAGCGGCGGCAGGTCGTCGAGGACCACGGCCAGCCCGACGTGGTTGACCGGGGAGTTGCTCGCCGTCTGGATCACCCGGTCGGCGACGGACCCACCGCGGAACAGCCACAGGTCGCCGGTGCGCGTCTCCTCGACGGCCTGCTCGAAGCCGACACCGGCGCTGGGGAAGATCGGCATGAGGCCAGTCTGCCGATCCCCGCTGCTCGATAGGGTGAGCGACATGAGGCCGTCGAACCGCGCCTGGAAGCTCACGGGTGTCGCCGCCGTCATCGGCGTCGTCGCCACGGGCGTCCTCGTCACCCGCAACGAGCGGGAGCGGCGCGCCTACACCCCCGACGAGGTCCGCGAGCGCCTCCAGCAGCGCCTGAAGGAGACCGAGCAGGACGTGGGGCGGGCCACCGAGCGGGACTAGGCTGACGCGATGCCGCCGGTGGACGTGCAGATCGACGTCGAGCAGGTGCGCGAGCTCCTGCGCACGCTCCCCGACGAGCTCGCCCACCTCAGGGACGCCCCGATCGAGGAGGTCGCCAAGGGGTGGGACAACTCGCTCTGGCGGTTGGGCACCGAGACCGCAGCCGAGTATGCGGTGCGCATCCCGGTCCGCTCCTTCGCCGCACCCATCATCGAGACAGCGACGGGGTGGGTCCGCGAGGCGAGTGGGCCGCTGCGAGCGAACGGTATCCGCGTCTCGCTGCCGATCCACCAGGGCGCACCGGCCGCCGGCATCCCGTTCTCCTGGTCCGTCGTGACCTGGGTGCCCGGACGACTGCTCAGCACCGTCCCCGTAGCGGAGCGTGCCCCGGCAGCCGAGGCGCTGGCGAGGGCGTTGCCGGCGTTCCACCGCCCAGCACCGGCGGACGCCCCGGTGAGCCGGAGTCGCGGGATCACGCTGCAGGAGCGCCGCACGTTCCTGCCGCGGCACCTCCCCACCGCGCGGGAGATCCTCGGCAACGACGTCGTGGACGCCCTCCTCCAGATCATCGGCGAGGCCGAGGCGGCACCACCCTGGCCGCTCGCACCCACCTGGTGCCACGGTGACCTGCACACGTTGAACGCCACCTTGGACTCGTCGGGCGGACTCGGGATCCTCGACTTCGACGACCTCACCCAGGGTGACCCCGCGGTGGATCTGCGCATGCTGTGGATCGCGTTCGACGAGCCGACCCGTGCGCAGGTGCAGGAACGGCTCGAGGCGAGCGGAGCATACGACCCGGCGATCTGGACGAGAGCACGCGGTTGGGCGGCCTCCTCGTTCCTCCTGCCCGTCGTCGCCGATCCTGAGAGCCGGGACTCCTTCGCCGACGCGATCGAGCACACCTGCCGCGAGCTGGGCTGTCAGCCGTAGCGTGGAGCCGTGAGCTTCGAGATCGTCCCGGACGAGCGCGCGGGGTGGGTCGTCCTCCTCGACGGTCACCCGCAGAGCCACGTCAACGCCGACGACCCGCTCGACCTCGCCTTCGAGTACGTCGCGCTCATCGCCGCCGTGATCGATGCCGTCAAGCCCGCCTCTGAGCGACTGCGGGTCACCCACGTCGGAGGAGGCGGGCTCACCCTGCCGAGGTGGGTCGAGGCGACCCGACCCGGCTCGCCACAGATCGTCCTCGAGCCCGACGGCTCCCTCACCGCCTCGGTGCGCACAGCCCTGCCGCTGCCCCGAGGACACCGGATCCGGGTGCGCGAGACCGACGGCGCCTCCGGGGTGCAGGCGCTCGGCGAAGGCAGTGCCGACCTCGTCATCGTCGACGCCTATGCGGGGGGCCGGATGCCTGCCGAGCTGGCCGCGGAGCCGTTCCTCACCGAGTGCGCCCGGGTCCTCGGCTCCGATGGTCTGCTCCTGCTCAATGTCGCCGACGAGGCCGACGGCCGCTACGTCGACCGGGTCGCCGCGGGAGTCCGCACAGCCGGACTGGCCGATGTCACGCTGCTCGCCACGAGCGACATCGCCAAGGGACGCCGGTTCGGCAACCGGATCGTCGTGGGCTCGCGCGTCCCGCTGGATCCGAGCCGCCTCGAGCGGTCGGTGCGCCGGCTGCCGTGGCCTGCCCGCGCATACCGTCCGCGGCCGGCCCAGCCGTTCACCGGCGCCGGTGAGTCCTCGCCGAGCCCGCCCTCACTCGAGCGATCCTGGCGCCTTCGCTGAAAGGACGCCTTTCCCTGAGGATCGGGCTCTCAGCCGGCAGGGACGAACGCGCGCCCCGTGAGGCGCTCGTAGGCCTCGATGTACTTCGCCCGGGTCCGCTCGACGACGTCCTCCGGAAGCACCGGCGGTGGGGTGTCGCCGGTGCGGTCCCAGCCCGCCTCGGGCGAGGTGAGCCACTCGCGGACGAACTCCTTGTCGAAGCTCGGCTGTGGGTGCCCCGGCTCCCACTGCTCCGCCGGCCAGAAGCGGGACGAGTCCGGGGTGAGCACCTCGTCGGCGAGGATGAGCCGCCCTTCCTCGACGCCGAACTCGACCTTGGTGTCGGCGATGAGGATGCCTCGCTCGGCGGCGATCTCGTTGCCGCGGGCGAGGATCGCGATCGTGAGGTCACGGGCCGCCGCCGCCAGGTCGGGGCCGATCGTCTCCTCGACCTGCGCATACGTCATCGGCTCGTCGTGCTCGCCCGCGGGCGCCTTGGTCGACGGGGTGAACACCGGCTCGGGGAGCCGTGAGCCGTCCACGAGACCCCCGGGCAGCTGCACCCCGGAGACGCGCCCGTCGGCCCGGTACTCCCGCAGTCCACCCCCGGTGAGGTAGGCGCGGGCCACGCACTCGACCGGCAGCATGCTGAGTCGGCGCACGAGCACAGCCCGTCCGCGCACCTCGTCCGGGACCTCGGTCGCGGACACCACATGGTTCGGCACCAGGTCGGCGAGCTGGTCGAACCACCACAGCGAGAGCTGGGTGAGCACCGCACCCTTGTCGGGGATCGCGGGCTGCAGCACGTGGTCGAAGGCGCTGATCCGGTCCGAGGCGACCAGGAGCAGCAGGTCCTCGCGCACCGCTCCGGAGGGATCGAGCGGCGCATAGAGGTCGCGGACCTTGCCGGAGTAGACGTGCCGGTATCCGGGCAGCTCAGGTGCAGGACTCGCGCTGCTCGGATCGGGGTGCTCGCTCATGCGGCCATCCTTGCAGGAGCTGCGGCGGCAGGAGTGCGCGGCTCACACGCTCCCGGCGACGCTGACCTCGCCGCGGACCGCCTGCAGGGCGATGTCGGCGCGGTGGTGCGAGCCGTCGAGGGTGATCCGGCCGACCGCGGCGTACGCGCGCTCCCGAGCCTGCGCCAGGTCCGCGCCGCGGCCGACGACGGACAGCACGCGCCCGCCCGCGGAGACGATCGTCCCGTCCTCACCGAACCGGGTCCCCGCATGCAGGACGTATGCGCCAGGCACCTCCTCGACGACGTCGAGACCCTCGATGACGTCGCCGGTGCGGGGCGTCCCGGGGTAGTTCTCAGCCGCGATGACCACGGTGACGGCGGCCTCGTCGCTCCAGCGCAGGCGCGGGACCTGCTCGAGCGTGCCGGTGGCCGCCGCATACAGGAGCCCACCGAGCGGGCTGAGCAGGCGGGCGAGGACGACCTGCGTCTCCGGGTCGCCGAAGCGGGCGTTGAACTCGATGACCCGAGGGCCACGGGAAGTGAGCGCGAGGCCGATGAAGAGCGTCCCGACGAAGGGGGTCCCCCGCAGCGCCATCTCCGTGATCGTCGGCTGCGCGACGCGCCGGACGACCTCGTCGACGAGGTCGGGAGCGGCCCACGGCAGCGGGGAGTAGGCACCCATCCCGCCGGTGTTCGGGCCCTCGTCGCCGTCGAAGACGCGCTTGAAGTCCTGGGCGGGAGTGAGCGGGACGACGGTGTGGCCGTCGGAGACGACGAAGAGCGAGACCTCGGGGCCGTCGAGGAACTCCTCGATGACGACGGCGCCGCCCTCCTTGTCCAGGCAGGCCCGGGCGTGCTCGAGAGCGGCCTCGCGCTCGTCGGTGACGACGACGCCCTTGCCGGCGGCCAGGCCGTCGTCCTTGACGACGTGCGGGGCGCCGAAGGCGTCGAGGGCCTCGGCCACCTCCTCGATGCTCGTGCACAGCCGGCCCATGCCGGTCGGCACGTCGGCAGCGGCCATGACCTCCTTGGCGAAGGACTTCGAGCCCTCGAGCCGGGCCGCCTCAGCAGAGGGGCCGTAGCACGCGATCCCGGCCTCGCGGACCGCGTCGGCCACCCCCGCGACGAGCGGGGCCTCAGGGCCGATGACGACGAGGTCGACCGCATGCCGGGCCGCGAGCGCGGTGACGGCTGCCGCGTCGGTTGCCTCCACCGGCTCACAGAGGGCGATGGCGGCCATCCCGGGGTTGCCCGGGGCCGCGATGACGGCATCGACGACGGGGTCGGCGGCCAGGGCAGTCACGAGCGCGTGCTCACGGGCTCCGGCTCCGATGACGAGAACCTTCACGGCGTCCACTTCTCCACGACGACCACTATCTCCACGACGACCACTATCTCCACGACGACCACTGTATGGTCCGGCGCCGACGATGCGGCACGCAGGACGGCCCGGATGGGGCGCACAACGTAGACTGGATCGTTCGTCTTTCGCCCACCCGGCCCCACCCGGCCCCACCCGGCCGGGTCCGAGCCCCCACGACTGCACCAGGCCGCACCACAACGACAAGGAAGCCACCCGCCCTGTGACCCAGCCCAGCATCCAGCGTGATGCCCTCGCGCGCGAGATCGCGATCGAGCAGGCCCACGTCGACAAGGTGTATGCGGAGCTCGCCAAGGCGCGTCGCCGCACTGCCGACGTCGAGGCCGACGGCCTGGCCCGCGGCCGGACCGATCGCGTCGGCGATGTGCGCGACGAGGAGCTCACCGGCCTCGTGGAGCGCGACGCGCTCGTCTATCTCGCCGCGCGGCGCCGTCACGACCTGGACCGGCAGTTCGAGGGTCTCGTCTTCGGGCGACTCGACCTCGACCACAGCGGCACCGACCACCCCGAGCTGCTCGACGTCGACAGCCTCGAGGTGCGCTACATCGGCCGGCTCGGCGTGCGCGACGACGACTACGAGCCGCTCGTCATCGACTGGCGCGCGCCTGCCGCCGCACCGTTCTACCGCGCGACGCCGGTGGATCCGCAGGGGGTCATCCGACGCCGGGTGATCCGCTCCTCCGGGGAGCGGGTCATCGGCGTGGAGGACGACCTCATGGTCCCCGAGGCCCCGGAGGGTCTGACGGTCATCGGCGACGGCGCCCTCATGGCGGCCCTCACCCGCAGCCGCGGCGAGCGGATGCGCGACATCGTCGCCACGATCCAGCGGCACCAGGACGAGGCGATCCGTGCCCCGGCCCGTGGAGTCACCGAGATCACCGGCGGCCCCGGGACGGGCAAGACGGTCGTCGCCCTGCACCGCGCGGCGTTCCTCCTCTACTCCGACCGCCGTCGCTTCGAGACCGGCGGTGTCCTCATCGTCGGCCCCTCGCCGGCCTACACCGCCTACATCGAGCGGGTCCTGCCCTCCCTCGGCGAGGACTCGGTCGTGCTGCGCTCCATCGGCGACCTCGTCGACGGAGTGACGGCGACCCGCCTCGACTCCCGCGAGGTGGCCCGCGTGAAGGGCAGTGACCGGATCCGGACGCTGCTGTCGCGCCTGAGCCACGAGACCCCGCCCGGTGCGCCGACCGAGTTCCGGTCCTTCGTTGCCGGCACCGCGGTCCGGGTCGATGCCGAGGCGCTGCGTCGGGTCCGCCACCACGTGCGACGTAGTCACCAGCACAACCTGGGCGTCGCGGCCGCCCGTGCTGCGCTCGCCGAGCTCGCCTGGCAGCAGCACCGGACGGAGTCTCCGTCGGCGGAGCGCTCGGAGTTCCTCGACCTGTTCCACGACAGCATCGAGGTCGACCGCTTCATGCGCGCCTGGTGGCCGCAGCTCGACCCGCGCGAGCCCCTGCTCTGGCTCGCGGACCGCGAGGTGCTGGAGCGCTGCGCCGAGGGTCTGCTGAACCGTCAGCACCGCGACGCCCTCCACGCCTCCATCGAGGAGGCGCTCCGCACCGGCACGTGGTCGGTCGCGGACGTCCCGCTCATCGACGACCTGTTCGCCCGGCTCGGACCGATGCAGGACGAGGAGCCGGAGGATCGCGGCTTCTACGAGGTCGAGGAGCTGGAGAACCTCACCCAGTACGGCGTCCAGGAGGTGGGCAGCGGCTGGGCGCAGGGTCAGTCGCCGCTGCACTACCGGGAGACGGCGGACCGCGACCCGCGCGATCGACTCCTGCACGGTGTCGTCGACCGGCCACGCAGCTATGCCCACGTCCTCGTCGACGAGGCCCAGGACCTCTCACCCATGCAGTGGCGGATGCTGGGGCGTCGGGGTCGGCACGCGTCGTGGACCGTCGTGGCCGACGAGGCCCAGAGCTCGTGGCCGGCGCCCGAGGAGTCCCGACGCGCGCGTGAAGAGGCGTACGGCCGCGGCGAGCGCCGCCGGTTCCACATGGACACCAACTACCGCAACGCGCGCGAGATCTTCGACTACGCAGCCGCCGTCATCCGTGATCAGGTGCCCGATGCGGACATCCCCCAGGCGGTGCGCGAGACCGGCTGGCCGGTCCGGGAAGTCACTGCCGACCGGGAGTCCTTCGCGCACACGCTGGAGGTGGAGGTCACCCGCCTGCTCGACCTGGTGGAGGGCTCCATCGCGGTTGTCTCCACCGAGGCCCACGCCGAGGCCGCCCAGCGCGCCGCCGAGCTCAGTGACCGCGTGGTGGCCCTGGATCCGCTCACGACGAAGGGTCTCGAGTACGACGGAGTTCTTGTCGTGGACCCGGACCGGATCGTCGCGGACTCTCCCGGTGGGATCCGGACCCTGTATGTGGTGCTCACCCGGGCAGCGCACCGCATGACGGTGCTGCGTCCGCGGTAAGCGCCGCGGTCTCGCTGTCGACGTCAGCCGCCGGCCTTGCGGCGGAACATCTGCTGGGCTGCGGTGGTCTCCGGACCGTGGGCGTGGTCGACCTTGCCGTGGTCCGTGTCGGCTCCGACATCGCGACCAGCGTGCGCCTGCTTGCGCTCGAGGGCCTCGCGGAACTTCGCCTTGAGCTCCTCCGGTGCGCTCTCACCCTTGGACATCCGCTCCTCCTTCGGCTCCCCGACCCCGCGGGGCGGTTCGTGCACTGGTTGGTCGACTGCCTCGTGTTGGACTGTCTCGTGTCCGACTGTCTCGTGAACTCGACTTCATCGGCGCCGCTGGTGTCTTGGTCGCTGGGGGTGAGGCGCCGTCGACAAGCACCTACCCCCAGCGTGCTACCACCGAAACATCTCTCCAGGTGGTTGCGCAAGACCTTTACATCGGGCGAGATCTGGGCTATTGGCCCCACTGCAGACAGGTCGGATACCGGCTGGAAACGGAGCCAGGAACGTGGCGGTCAGCGACGCGCTCAGTCCACGAGTGAGTGCCGGGCGATGATCTCGTGCCGGCCCGGGCCGACCCCGATGGCGGACACCCGGGCCCCGATGAGCTCCTCGACCCGCAGGATGTAGCGCTGCGCGTTCTCGGGCAGGTCCTCGAAGGTCCGGCACCCGGAGATGTCCTCCCCCCAGCCGTCGAGGTACTCGTAGATCGGCTTCGCGTGGTGGAAGTCGCTCTGGTTGACCGGCATCTCGTCGTGCCGGACCCCCTCGACGTCGTAGGCGACGCAGACGGGCAGCTTCTCGAAGCCGGTGAGGATGTCGAGCTTGGTGACGACGAAGTCGGTCACTCCGTTGATCCGGGTCGCGTAGCGGCCGACGACGGTGTCCAGCCATCCGCAGCGGCGCGGCCGTCCGGTGGTCGTGCCGTACTCCCCACCGACCTTGCGGAGGGTCTCGCCGTCGTCGTCGAAGAGCTCGGTCGGGAAGGGACCCTCGCCGACGCGGGTGGTGTAGGCCTTGAGGATCCCGATGACCCGGGAGATCCGGGTGGGTGGGATGCCGGAGCCGGTGCAGGCACCGCCGGCAGTCGCGGACGAGGAGGTGACGAAGGGGTAGGTGCCGTGGTCGACGTCGAGGAGAGTGGCCTGGCCCGCCTCGAGGAGGACGACCTTGTCCTCGTCGAGCGCCCGCTCGAGCTCGAGGGAGGTGTCGGTGACCATCGGCGCGAGACGGTCCGCGTAGGACCTCAGCTCGGTGACCACCTCGTCGACGTCAGCCGCGCGGGTGTTGTAGATCTTGACGAGGACCTGGTTCTTGAAGGCGAGGGCCGCCTCGACCTTCTGGTAGAGGATCTTCTCGTCGAAGAGGTCCTGGACCCGGATGCCGATCCGGTTCATCTTGTCGGCGTACGTGGGGCCTATCCCGCGACCGGTCGTGCCGATCTTGCGCTTGCCCAGGAAGCGTTCGGTGACCTTGTCCAGGGTCCGGTTGTAGGACGGGATGATGTGCGCGCTCGCGCTCACGAGCAGCCGTGAGGTGTCGACGCCACGCTCCTGGAGGCCGTCCAGCTCCGCGAACAGCACCTCGAGGTCGATGACGACTCCGTTGCCGATGACCGGCACGACGTTGGGCGAGAGGATGCCGGAGGGCAGCAGGTGCAGCGCGTACTTCTCGCGCGTGCCGTCCCGGCCCTCGATGACGACGGTGTGGCCGGCGTTGTTGCCGCCGTTGAACTTCACGACGTACTGCACAGCCGAGCCGAGCAGGTCGGTGGCCTTGCCCTTGCCCTCATCGCCCCACTGGGCGCCGACGATGACGACTGCGGGCATGAGGGAGGCTCCCTTGGCTCTGGGATGGTACGAGGGGGACCGGAGGATCCGGCGTGACGAAGCCTATCGCCTCGAGATGCTCTCACTGCGGGCGCGCAGGGTCGACAACGGCACCGGGCCGGCCTCGAGCCGGCCTCGGGCGTGCAACGCGGCACCGAGCTGGAAGCGGGTCTCCACCCCGTGCTCGGCCATGAGGTCGGCGATGCGGCGGCGGATGGTGCGCAGGCTGATCCCCAGGGTGCGGGCGATGGCCTCGTCCTTCAGGCCGAGCGCCATGAGGTCGATCAGTCTCGCCTCGCCTGCGGGGAGGTCGCCGTTGTCGGGGCTGAGTGCCACGGCCGCCGAGTAGGTCGCCTCGTGCAGGGCGATGAACACCTGGACGAGCATGGGATCCCGGATGACGAGGTAGTCGGACTCTGGCACGTTCCACTCCGCGCAGGCCAGCACGGTGCTCGTGCCGATGACGAGGAACTCGCTCGGCGGGTCCGAGACGAAGCGCTGCTCCTCGCCGGCGTCCGCCCATGCGGCGATCCAGCGCCGGCCGGCCGCGGTGTCGAGGACCGACAGCGGATAGATCGAGCGCATGACCAGTCCGTCGGCCAGCCGCTGCTGCATGTCCCGGATCCGCTCTTCCTCCAGGCCGGGGCCGTAGTCGACCGTCCGGGTGACGTTGCGGATGACCCCGCCGTCGGAGTCGTCGAGGAGCTGCCCGATGACGTCAGCGGCCGCCTCGGCGGGGACGATCTCGAGATCTGCCCGCGGCACGGTGAGCGGCGAGCTGAGGAGCGGCGCCATCGCGCGCACCGCTTCCCGGACCTCGGAGAGCTCTCCTCGGCGCACCTCGAGTCGCTGGTGCTCCCTGTCGAGCAATCGTTCGAGGTGCCGGATGACCTCTTGGGGGCGACGGGCACCATCCGTTCGGTCAGACATGAGTGGCAGTTTAGTGCCAATGGCTTCTACATGTCGCGCGCGAGGGTCCGCCCGATGCATGATGAAGTGTGTCGAGGCTGAACCGCAGGGGACATCAGCGCTTTGACACGAGGGGCGTCTGACCACGAGGCGCCAGCTCCCTGGCAGGGGCATCGCCGGGGGTCGCTCAGCGACCCCCGGCGATCTGTTTTTCTGAAGCCCTTTCCAACCGGGCTTCTACAGACCCAGCTCCCGCGCCCCGGTGGCGGAGGACGCGCGCAGGAACTCCACACAGCGGTGACGCTCGTCCTCCTCACCGATCTCCTCGGCTGCCCGCGCCAACGCCGCCAGCGCCCGCAGGAAGCCACGGTTCGGCTCGTGCTCCCACGGCACCGGACCCTGCCCGCGCCAGCCGGCTCGGCGCAACGAGTCCAAGCCGCGGTGGTAGCCGGTCCGGGCGTACGCATACGCCATCACCGGCTCCCCGTCCGCGAGTGCGTCCTCCGCGAGGACCGCCCAGGCCAGCGACGAGGCCGGGTATGCGCGGGCCACCTGATCAGCGGGCCGCCCCTCCTCGATGCCGGCCCGGGCAGGATCCTCGGGCAGGTGCGTCTCGGGGATGCCGAGCAGGTCCGTCATCCGTGCCAGCTCAGCGGTGCGTGCCGGCGGAGCGCAGGTCCTGGCACGCCTGGACGATGCGGGCGGCCATGCCGGCCTCGGCCTCCTTGCCCCAGGCGCGCGGGTCGTACTGCTTCTTCTTGCCGACCTCGCCGTCGACCTTCAGGACGCCGTCGTAGTGCTTGAACATCCAGTCGGCCACCGGACGGGTGAAGGCGTACTGGGTGTCGGTGTCGACGTTCATCTTGACGACGCCGTAGTCGACAGCCTCCGCGATCTCCTCGGGCAGCGAGCCGGAGCCACCGTGGAAGACGAGGTGGAACGGCTTGGAACCCTCGGCCAGACCGAGCTCCTTCTCAGCGGCCTCCTGGGCGGCCTTGAGGACCTTCGGGCGGAGCTTGACGCCGCCGGGCTTGTAGACGCCGTGCACGTTGCCGAAGGTGAGAGCGGTGATGTAGTAACCGTTCTCGCCGGCGCCGAGCGCCCGCACCGTTGCGACGGCGTCCTCCGGAGTGGAGTAGAGCTTCTCGTTGATCTCGTTCTCGACACCGTCCTCCTCGCCACCGACGACCCCGACCTCGATCTCGAGGACGACATGGGCCTGGGCGCACTTGTCGAGGAGCTCACGCGCGATCTGGAGGTTCTCCTCGAGCGGGACGGCCGAGCCGTCCCACATGTGCGACTGGAAGTAGGGCAGACCACCGGCGTTGACGCGCTCCTGGCTGGCCGCGAGCAGCGGACGGACGAAGCCGTCGAGCTTGTCCTTGGGGCAGTGGTCGGTGTGCAGGGCGATGTTGACGGGGTAGTTCTTGGCGACCTCGTGTGCGTAGGCGGCGAACGCGAGCGACCCGGTCACCATGTTCTTGACGGTCGGACCCGAGAGGTACTCCGCGCCTCCGGTGGACACCTGGATGATGCCGTCGGACTCGGCCTCGGCGAAGCCGCGCAGCGCAGCGTTGAGGGTCTGGCTGGACGTGACGTTGATGGCGGGGTAGGCGAAGCGCTCGTTCTTGGCGCGGTCGAGCATCTCGCGGTAGACCTCTGGCGTTGCGATGGGCATACCTGCTCCTTCGTGGCGGATCCTTCGTCGGCGGAGCCCTCTGCCCCGCTGATCGTGGGAGTTGTGCTTCATCTCCCATCTTTCCACGAGTCACCTCACGCCGTGCCCTGGCCCAGCCGATCCCTCTGCGGCGGGTGGGCGGTCGGAGACGACGGTCAGGGAGTGACCCGGACGATGCCGCGGGCCCCTCGCTCGGCGTCGATCATCAGGTGGGAGACGGCGGGGTAGTGCCCGGGCTCGGGGAAGGTGAGCTCGACGAATCCGCCCTGTGCCGGGTGGAGGCCGAGGACCTGGCTGCCGCCCTCGGCCCCGTCCGCCGGCCCGTCCGCCCCTCCGAGGAGGTAGGCACCCTCCTGCCAGACCGTGTCGAACTGGCCACCGACGATGTGGAAGGCAGTGCCCCGGTTGGGCCCCGCGGCGAGCACCCAGAAGCGGACCCGCTCCCCCACCCTTGCCTCGAACGGCTCCCCCTCGATGCCGTACTGGTCCGCAATTCCGTTGAACACCACCGCGCTCGGCGCCTCGGCGGCGATCGCGTCGGCGTTGACCTCGGTGGCGTCCTCGGGGGAACCGGCAGCAGAGGAGAGGTAGACCTCGGACTGGACCAGCACATACGACCGGTCGACCTCGGGCAGGCCGGCCGGCTCGATGACGACGGCTCCATGCATCCCGGCCGCGATGTGGGAGCTCATCGGCATGGTCGAGCAGTGGTACATCCAGATCCCGGCCCGCTGCGCGGTGAAGCGGTAGACGAGCGACTCGCCTGGCGGGATCGTCCGCATCGGCTCGTCGGGGGCGAGGGCACCGGCATGGAAGTCGATCGAGTGCCCCATCGACCCGTCGTTGACCAGGGTGACCTCGAAGACGTCGCCCACCCGGCCGTGCAGCGTCGGGCCGGGCACCTGACCGTTGAACGTCCAGCGCCTCTGCCACACGCCCGGCGCGACCTCGAGCGGAACTTCCGTGGCGGTCAGCGTGATTCGGTGCACCGTTGCGGTAGTGAGGGGCGCGAGTCGCGGGTCGACGACCTGGGTCACCGTGGCATCCGGATCAGCGTGCGGCAGAGGTATGCCCGCGGCACCGGCCGCGGCCCCCTCACCGTGGCCGGGGTGGCCGGCGCCGTTGGCAGCCTGCCCGGCGTCGTCACCGCCCTCGACGAGGACGGTGAGGACCATCCCCATCTGGCGATGACCCACGATGGTGCACCAGCCCTCCATCGAGGCACCGACCACGCCCACCTCGAGGACTGCGCTCTCGCCGGGTGCCAGGCGAGGGGTCCGCTTCCCGGCGAGAGTGAGGTCGTGGGTCGTCGACGGGTCGTTGTTCACGACCTCGATGACGAGCTCATTCCCGGCGGGCACGGTGATCGTGCTCGGCTCGAAGCGCATGTCCTCCGCCGAGACCTGCACTCGCGTCACCTCGCCGGTGGGCTGCACCTCGGCTGCCGAGGTGTCCGAGGAGGTCGTCGGGGCGAGACCGGCCGCGGCCGGGTCGACGGCGACACCGACGGACACGGCAACAGCCAGCGTCGCGACAGCAGCGACGAGCTGGCCCGCGGTCCAGATGGTCGGGCGCTCCGCCGGCGGTGGCGTGCGCTCCTGGACGGGAGTGCGCCTGGCCTGCACGCTGGCCCGGAGTCCGACGAGCATGAGCGGGATGAAGACGGCCAGCGCCGCGAGGACGAGGATCGAGACGACGACGCGGACCCAGCTCGGGACGGGCAGCAGGCAGAGGACGAGACCGGCGTTGATGATGATCAGGCGGGCGGAGCCCCACCGGTCGAAGAACCGCTGCCCTGCTCGGACCACCGCTGGTCCGCCGCCGAGCACCGAGGGCAGGAGGTAGGACAGCGCGCCGGTGAGCAGCTGGGCCGCGAAGCCGACGGCGACGACAGCGGTCCACGAGCCGATTCCGTCGCCGGTCTCCGGCCACGCATCACCACTGACGAGGGCCACACCCAGCCACCCGATGGCGACGACGAGCCAGACCAGCGATGCCCCGACCGATGCCGTCGCGAACTCGCGCGGCGGCGCCTGCCGGACCGGCGCATACAGGGCCCGGCCCCACCACAGCACCCCGGCGAGATAAAGGAGGAGTCCGACGACCGTGCCCACCCGAAGCCCGACGAGAGCTGAGCCGGCGAGCAGAGCGAGTCCGCTCGCGAGGACGGGGAGTGCCTGCTTGGCGAGCGTCTCGGCGCGGGCGTCCATCCTCGTGCGCAGCATGGTCGGCCACAGGGTCAGCAGCGTCCCGGTCACGGTGAGACCGACCCAGCCCAGGACGTTGAAGACGGTGTGCGCCAGGAGCATCCGCGCGTGCCAGGGGTCGGCTGGACCGCGGGCGAGGAGGACCCCCATCGTCACGCCGAGCGGGAGGCAGGCTGCCGAGGCGAGGTAGTAGCGCACGGTGATCCGGAACCGCCCTGGCAGGGCGTGGCGCAACCGTCGGACGAGCGCGATCGCGTGCCAGAGGACCGCCGCCACGACGAGCACAGCGCCCGTGAGCGTGAGCCACCACCAGGTGGTCGGCACGCCGATGAGGACGAGGGTGGTGCCCGCGAGGAGGAGCACCAGCCGGATCGACTGCTGCCGTCGGGCATCCAGGTCCGGAGGTGTCTTGAGAAGGGCCTGCGTGAAGTGGGTGCTCCACACGAAGATCGAGTGGGTCAGCGCACCGAGGAGGAGCAGGTGGACCATGAGCCACGTGCTCTCCGGGACCTCGCGGTGGACGATCGAGACGAGGACCGCGAGGAACAGCCAGACGACGCCGGGTCGGTCGCGCAGCACCCACCGACCGCGGGCGCCGGCAGGCCCGCGGGGCGCCGGCCGTGTGCGGTCGTCTTCGCGCTGAGGCTCACGTTCACGTTCGAGGATGGTCATGCGTCGACTCTCGGTCGGGTGTCGGTGTCTGGTGTGGCGCGCGTGACGGCGCTGGTTGCGGGCCGGCTCTCGCGGCGGCCGCGTCGGGTCAGGCCGAGCACGGTGAGGACGAGGACGAGCAGGGCCGCCACGGTGACGACCGAGCCGCCGGTCATCGCGGCCGGGATGCCGGCGCCGTTGCCGAGGCCGATCCGCACGAGCATCCCGGCATGGAGCACGACGAGCGGGATCCACAGCGTCGGGTGGTAGGGCAGGCGGATCCCGAGCACGGCCGGCAGGATGACCGCCACGTGCGCGATCACCATCGAGATGCCGAATCCCAGGAAGACGCTGTGGATCACGGTGTCGTACACCGCCGTCGACCTCGGCACGCCCGCGACGAGCCAGGTGAGGGCGGCGACGGTGAGCCACGCATACCCGGTCAGCATCGCGGCCGCGCTCAGGCGCGGGAGCCCGCTGGTGCGGATCATCCGGCGAGCCACGTCGTGGCGGGCCAGCCAGAGTGCGAGGAGCAGCAGGACGAGACCGTATGCGCGGGTCCCGATCTCCGGCACCGTCAGCGCGAGGATGAGGGTGCCCACGAGGGCGCTCGCGAAGCCGAGGAGAGCCTCCGGGGCGCCTCGCGGCAGGGCCAGGCGGGCCAGCTCCACCCGCTCCGCAGCGATGGTGAGCACGACGAAGCCGGCGAGCCACGGGACCAGGGCAGCTGTCTCGGCGAACAGCAGGAGACCCGCGGCACAGGCCGCGAGCACCGCAGCGAGGAGCTGGACGAGCACCCCCGGGTCACGGGTGCGCCGATGGAGGGCGGCATACACGGCGACGAGGACGAGCGCGCCGTTCATGAGGAGCAACGTGCCGAGAACCGGGGCGAGTGGACTGAGGAGCGCGAGGCCACCGGCGCCGAGCAGCCCGGGAGCGAGGTAGCCCCAGGTCGCCCTCAGCGCGACCGCCCGCTCGAGCGCGATGACCGTCCCGAGGAAGCCCAGGACCATGATCACGCCGTGGCGGTCGGCGAGCCGCTCAGCCCCTACGGGCGCTGCGACGCCCAGGAGGAGCAGCGCCCCGTTGAGGCCGCCGAGGAGGGCAGCCCCACCCGGGAGCAGCAGAGCCAGACGCCCTGGACGCACGGTTCCTCCTCGGTCCTCTCGGTGGCTGCGGTGATCTGGCTCGGTCGGTGGGCTGGGTGTGGCTCAGAGAGCGCGGGTCATCTTGAGCTTCCAGTCCTGCGGGCCGCGCTGGAGGTACTCGACGGTGACGGCGTCCCCCTCGCGGTCCTGGAGCTGGGCGAGGAGGGGGATCGGGTCGTGCGGCGCGACCAGGACCAGGGCGGCCCCGGGACGCAGCTGACCGATCGCGCCGAAGATCGCGCCGTGCCGGATCGCGTGGGGGATGGCGCGTGCGTCGAGCTCGGGCAGGTGCTCGTCCTCGTGGCCGCAGCCGCAGCCGCCCGCCGCTGGGATGCCCGTGACGTCGCGGAGCCCGAGCTCGGCTGGCGTCTGGGGCGAGGTGGTCGTCGTGCCGTGTCCCTGGATGGGGTTGCTCATGCTGTGCTCCTGTGTGGTTCGCGTGGTCGATGGACGGTCAGGTGGTCGAGGTCGTCTGCGTGGTCAAGGTGGTGATAGGCGGGGGTAGTCTCGAAGACGCCTTGTCGTCGCCCCTACCTATTTCTTACAGTGGTCCTGTGAATATTACCCCGCTCGGCCCGAGCCCTGCACCACCCCCGGTGGCCGGACTCGGGCCGGCACGCCGTCGGGTGCTCGCCGCACTGCTCGCGCGACCTGAAGGCGCCACGATCGGCGAGCTCAGCGCCGAGCTCGGGGGGCACCCGAACTCGATCCGGCTCCACCTCGAGGGACTGGCCGAGCCCACACCCGGGTCGCCCGACGGGGCACCCCTCGTCGAGGCGGCCCCGGACCGGCCCACAGGTCGCGGGCGCCCGGCCATCCGCTACCGCGCCACCGAGGCGGCTCGCGCGCTGCCCGCCGACGATCCGGTCGTCAGTGACTACCGCGGCCTGGTGTCCGCCTTCGCCGAGCACGTGGCCGCCGGGGACGACGACCCGAGCGACACCTCCCGCAGCATCGGCGCCGGCTGGGGACGCCGACTCATCGAGGACGAGGGGCCGACTACCGGTCCTCGCGATGAGCCCACCGACACCGAGAGCTCCCGCAGAGCGGTTGTCAACCTGCTGGGACGCCTGGGCTTCTCCCCCACTCCCCACCCCGAGCTGCCCTCCACGGTGCGGCTCACGACGTGCCCGCTCCTCGACGTCGCCCGCACGCACCCGCAGGTCGTCTGCCAGGTCCACCAGGGCCTGGTCGAGGGAGCGCTCAAGGCGCTCGAAGCCGACGCCGACTACGACGTCGCGCTCGAGCCGTTCGCCGAGGTGGGCGCCTGTCGGCTCCGGATAGCCGAGCGGGAGCAGGGCTGACGCGAGGGCGCCGAGAACGCGTTGGGTAGGGCTACTCAGGCGCCGACCGGGCACTGAGCGGCACTCTGGTCTCATGGACGCCGCCACCATCCGCGAGCTCACCGACGCCACACCTGCCACCCGCAACCGCGTCGTCGACTTCCTCCGCGCCCTGGCCATCACGGTCGTCGTCGTGGGGCACTGGCTCATGGCCGCCGTCGTCATCCGCGACGGCGAGCTCGTCCCCGGCGCGCTGCTCGACCTCGCCCCGTGGACCCACCCGCTCACCTGGGTCTTCCAGGTGATGCCGATCTTCTTCCTCGTCGGTGGCTACGCCAACGCGCTCTCGTGGCGCTCGGCGCGCGGGAGGTCGCAGTCCTACGCGGCCTGGCTCCGGGCCAGGTTGCAGCGTCTCGGCGGTCCGGTCGTTCCGCTCCTGGTGGCGTGGCTCGCGCTGGCGGCCACCGCATACAGCCTCGGCGTGCCGGGATCGACGCTCCGGCTCGCCTCCCAGGTCGCCCTCGTGCCGACCTGGTTCCTCGCTGCGTACGTCCTCGTCGTCGCGGTCGCCCCGTTCACGCTGGCGCTCTGGGAGCGGTACGGCTGGTGGACGATCGCCGCCGGTCTCGTCCTCGCCTTCGCCGTCGACGCGGTGAGCATCGGCACCGACCGGCTCCTCGTCGGCTTCGTGAACTACCTGGTCGCCTGGGCGACGGTCCACCAGCTCGGGTATGCGTGGCTCGACGGCGCGCTCGCCACCCGCCTGCGTCGGGTCGCCCTGGCGGTCACGGGTCTGGCGGGTCTGCTGCTCGCCGTCAACGTCGGCCCCTACCCGATCTCGATGATCGGCGTCGAGGGCGCGGCCGTGAACAACTCCTTCCCCACCCGGGCCACGATGCTCCTGCTCGGAATGTTCCAGGGCGGGGTGATCCTCCTGGCCGAGCGGCCGCTCGCGAGCTGGCTGCAGCGCCGCCGCCCGTGGCTGGTGACCGTGGCCGTGAACGCCCGGATCATGACGCTCTACCTGTGGCACCTCACGGTCATGGTGCTCCTGCTCGGTCTGTCCCTGCTGCTGGGTGGGTTCGGTCTCGGGGTCGAGCCGAACACGGCCCTGTGGTGGGTGACCAGGCCGCTGTGGATCGTCGTGCTCGCCGCCGTCCTCCTCGGCTTCATCGCTGTGCTGGGTCGATTCGAGAACCCTCGTCGCGACGAGCGCCCCGCTCCCCCGACCTGGTTGGCCGTCACCGCCTGCGTGCTCATGTGCGGCGGCCTCGGAGTCATGGCGCGCTACGGCATCGTCGACGCCGACGGCGTGAACTGGGTCTGGCCGCTGCTGCCCATCGTCGGCCATGCGCTGCTGCGGCTGCCCATGGCCGCACGCCGCCCAGCCTCCTGAGGCCCACCGCCGCAGGGGCCTTGGTTGACCTTTGCTCCGTCGTTCGACATCTGCCGTCTCGTTCGCCACTTCCTCCAAGGTTCGACTGCTGCTCCGCATTTCGACCGCAATTGCTGCCCAATCGACCCGTAGGCGGCGTGCGACGGAGCAAAGGTCGATCAGCGAGCTGGCATCCACCAGGCTTCCAGGTCACGAGAGGCGCGCCCGTCGCCCGCCGCAACCACCGTCACAGAAGTCCCCTACCCACCGCCGCCGGCAAACCACGGCGATCTCCGCCGGCTCCTCTGTCTGGAGCCATCCACAAATCCACATCATCCATGTGAATAATCCACTTATCCACATCAAACGCGCTTAATAAGTGTCAATGAGCATCCAACGTCAGATACTTCCGGTATGGACTCTCGTCTCCGAACCCTCGCCCAGGCCCAGAGCGGCGTGTTCAGCGTGGATGACGCTGCTCGTGTCGGGATCACCGCCAACGAGCTCACCACTCTCGTTCGAGCAGGTGAGCTGGTTCGCGTACGACGTGGCGCATACGTCTTGTCCGCAGTGTTCGACGGGGCCGACCTCAGCGAGCGCTACCGCCTGCGGGTGCTCGCCGTACTCCGGACCCGACCTGCGACGGACCGGGCGAGCCACCAGTCGGCACTGGCGATGTTCCAGGTTCCCTTCTACGGCGCACCCACCGATGTCGTCATGGTCGAGGCGAGCACCAGCAGCCGACAGAGGAGTGGGCTGTACCTGCATGCCCGGAGCAGCCACTCTGGCCGCGCGTTCCTGGGCAACCTGCACGCTGTTTCGCCCGAAGTTGCCTGTGTCCAGATCGCGGCTCGGTACGGGTTCGAGGCTGGCGTCTGCGCCATGGACAGCGCACTGCATCTCTCACGCTGCACGCGCGAAGGGCTCGAGGCCGCGCTGGAGCAGCTGCCCGTGAGCCGTCGCCGAACCGCTCGCCTGGCGATCGCGGCAGCGCAACCCTTGGCGGAGTCGGTGGGCGAGAGCCGCTTGCGGATCATCCTGCAGGACGCGGGCTTCGCGGTCCGTTCTCAGGTCCAGATCGTCGACGGGGACGATCGGTTCGTCGGGCGCGTCGACTTCCTCGTCGACGACGTGGTGGTCGTCGAGTTCGACGGGCTGACCAAGTACGCCGACCTCGACGGCCGTAGGGTCCTCGCGGACGAGAAGGCCAGGGAGAGCCGGCTCTCGCGGCTCGGCTTCGAGGTCGAGCGGGTGGTCTGGAGGGATCTCGACCGACCGGAGCTGATCGTGCAGCGCGTCACCGAGGCGAGATTGACCGCGCTGAACCGACGCGCCGCGATGGCTCGATGAGGCGCTTCCCTGCAGTCGTCGGATCAACCAGGATCGTGGCTCAGCGGTGGGCCTTCCGTTCGACCCCTGCTCACCCGATGGACCTTTACTCCTGCGATTGACACGTGGTCCGAAAGTCGTCGGCAATTGCGGGCAAATCATGGGGCAGAGGTCAAACCGCGGAGTAAAGGTCGAACCGCGGAGTAAAGGTCGAACCACGGGGCAGGGGTCGAAAGTCGGAGTGGGGGTCAGTGTTCGGCGGACGCATGGTCGGAGGGGTCAGTGTTCGGGGACGCGTCAGTCAGCGGGGGACGCGGCATCCGCGGGCGGCCCCAGGTCGGCGCACGCGCGCTCCCAGTCGCGGGCGAGGACGACGAGGTCGGCGCGGTAGCGACTCATCGGCGCGCCCCGGCCACTGCTTCCGGGAAGGATGCCCTCCTCCGCCCAGAGCCTCCGGGCCTCCTCACGCAGGTGCTCGGGCAGCTCGCCGGAGGCGTTGGTCACCCGCCACCACGCGACGTTGCCGCCCCAGACGCGCATGATCGTGCCCACCTGGCGCGGCCCGGTCCCGACGAGCCGGGCGATGTCGCCGTATGCGACGAGCCGGCCCCGCGGGACCTGCTCCACTGCGCGCAGCACCCGCTCGACGAGGAGCTCATCCACGGACGCTCGCGTCGCCTCTCTCCCGCGGCCGAGGAATGGCGGTCACGAGGTCGATGTCGAGCGTCGTCGCTGACGCGAGGACGGTGAGGGTGCGCGAGCGCGTGCGGCCGGTGGCGTGGTCGACGGCCGTGAGGACATAGCGCCCGGCCGGCGGCAGCCCCATCTCGTAGTGCCCGTTCTCATCGGCCGTCGTCGTGCCGGCGTACTCCCCGGAGTGCTTGATGAGCGCGATCATGACCCCGCCGATCGGTTTACCGTCGTCGGTCACGTTGCCCGAGAGCAGCAGGCGGCGGTCCAGCACGATGTCGGCCGGCTTGTCGGCCGAGAGCTCGACGAGCTGCGAGTGCGGGGCCCAGCCCTCCGCCGACACGACGAGCAGGTAGCGCCCCTCCTTCGGCAGCGCGAGCGCGAAGCGACCGTCGTTGTCGGTGCGGCTCCAGTCGATGGGCTCGCCGTCGGGCTCGAGCACCGTGGCCACGGCCTGGCGCATCGGCTGGCCGCGCGGGCCGGTGACCCGTCCGCGGACCAGGACCTCGGGAAGCTCGGTCGCCTTGACGCGGATCCGCTCCCGCGGCGGCAGCTCCCCGATCTCCTCCTCGCGCAACGGCAGCCGTTGGATGAAGGCGGCGATGGCGGCCCCGAGGAGGGAGGCGAAGGCGCCTGACCAGAAGATGACCTGGTATGCGGTGAAGCCCGGGACTGTCTGCCCACCGGCCACTGGGACGGCGTAGATCGTGAAGACGGCCGCGACCATCGCCGAGGCGCTGGAGGTGCCGATGGACCGGAGCAGGGTGTTGAGGCCGTTGGCCGAGGCGGTCTCGGTGATGGGGACCGAGGCCATGATGAGCGTCGGCATCGCCGCGAACGCCAGCGTGGTCCCGAGCGCAGCCAGCCCCGACGTGAGCACGACCTCGAGCAGCGAGGCGTGGAAGAGCACCCGGGCGACGAAGCCGACCGCCATGAGGAGCGCGCCGACGATGAGCATCTCGCGCGCCCCGTACCGGCGGATGAGCCGCCCGGCGACCGGCGACATGACCACCATGAGGATGCCCGTGGGGAGGGTCGCCAGTCCGGCCTCCATGACCGAGAGGCCGAAGCCGTAGCCGGTCTCCACCGGCATCTGGATCTGCTGGATGGTGGTGAGGAAGTTCGCGAACATCGCGAAGCCGACGAGGATGGACGCCGCATTCGTCAGCAGGACGGTGCGCCTCGTGGAGGTGCGGATGTCGACGAGCGGCTGGCCGGCCTGCAGCTCCCACGGGATCCAGGCCGCGAGCACGAGCGCTGCGATGACGAGCAGGGTCAGGGTCCGCGGCGCGCCCCAGCCCCATGAGCCGGCCTTGCTCACCGCGAGCAGGAAGCAGGTGAGGGCCACGGAGAGCATGACCGCGCCCACGTAGTCGAACTGTCCCCGGGTCTTGACCGTCGACTCGGGCACGACGAGGTGCACGGCGATGAGCATGATGACGGCGAAGCCGCCCGAGACGATGAAGATCGCGTGCCAGTCGAGGTTCTCGTAGATCAGGCCGGCCAGCGGCATCCCGACTGCTCCACCGATGCCCAACGTCGCCGACATCAGGGCCACACCCGAGCCCACCCGGTCTGCCGGGAGGTGGTCGCGCATGATGCTGATCCCGACCGGCACCAGGCAGGCCCCGATGCCCGCGAAGCCGCGGCCGATGATCACGACCGTGAGGTTGGTCGAGAGCACCGCGATGACCGACCCGAGGATCACCGACCACATGCAGACGATGAGCATGAGCCGCTTGCCGAACATGTCGGCGAGCCGGGAGATGACGGGGGTGCCCACCGCCGCGGCGAGCAGGGTGATGGTGACCAGCCACGTCGCGTTGTCGGCCGTGGTGTCGAGGATCGCCGGGAAGTCGGGGAGCAGCGGTAGCACGAGCGTCTGCTGGAGGGAGACCAGCGTCCCGCACAGACCGAGGACAGCGATGATGAGGCCGGTGGGCCGCGACCGCCGGGTATCGGCGGTCGCGGCGTCACTCATGCGCCAACTCTACGGGTCGGTCGAGGGAGGTCGCGGAAACGTTTCACCTTCCGGCCGGTCACTCCTCCGGCAGTCGCCACCCGTGCACGTGCTGCAGAGCCCACGTGTGCACGGCGATCGCCGCCGCAGCACCGGCGTTGATCGAGCGGGTCGACCCGAACTGCGTGATGTGCACGCAGAGCTCGGCGGACTCGCGGGCCTCCGGCGTCAGGCCGGGCCCTTCTCCCCCGAAGAGGAATACCGCGTTCCGGGGCAGGGTGGTGTGCTCGATCGGGACCGAGCCGGCCACGTTGTCCACGGCGACGATGTGCAGGTCGTGGTCCCGCGCATACGCCCTGAGCGAAGCGATGTCCGGGTGGTGGTGCTCGTGCAGGTAGCGGTCGGTGACCATCGCGCCGCGACGGTTCCACCGGCGCCGGCCGACGATGTGGAAGGCCGCGACGTTGAAGGCGTTCGCCGTACGGATCACCGAGCCGATGTTGAAGTCGTGCTCCCAGTTCTCGACCGCGACGTGCAGCGGGTGCCGGTGGCGGTCGAGGTCGGCGACGATCGCCTCGTGCCGCCAGTAGCGGTAGCGGTCCTCGACGTTGCGGCGGTCGCCCTCGCGGAGCAGCTCCGGGTCGTAGTGGTCGCCCTCGGGCGGGGGGCCCTCCCACGGCCCGACCCCGACTGACTCGCGTGGATCGGACATGGCAGCTCCTGCGGGCGGGACGGCGTGGTGGGCGGGTGGCAAGACGGGCGGCCCGGCTCAATCTATGCGGGAAATGCTGGGCGGCGGTGCGCGGAGGCGAGTCGGCCGCATACCCTCGAACCCATGTTGCCTGCACTCGGTCCCGACTGGATGGACCCGCAGTACCTGCTCGACCAGTTCGGGCAGCAGTTCTTCTGGGTCAGCGTGGCCATCATCTTCATCGAGTGCGGGCTGCTCTTCCCGATCCTGCCGGGTGACTCACTGCTGTTCTCGATCGGACTGTTCATCGCCCGCGGCGACATCGAGATCGACATCGCGACGGCCTGCGTCATCCTCAGCACCGCGGCCTTCGCGGGGAACGTCACCGGCTACGAGATCGGCCGCGCCATCGGCCGTCCCCTCTATGACCGGGACGGTCGCTTCATCAAGAAGAAGTACTTCGACCAGACCCACGACTTCTTCGAGCGGCACGGCTCCAAGGCCCTGGTCATCGGTCGCTTCGTGCCGATCGTGCGGACCTTCGTCACGGTCGTCGCCGGGGTCTCGCGCATGAGCCGACGCCGGTTCATCATCTGGAGCGGGGTGGGTGCCATCCTGTGGGCCACCGGGCTCACCCTGGTCGGGCATGCGCTCGGCGAGATCGACTTCATCCACCGCAATCTCGAGGCAGCGGTCCTCCTCATCGTCGCGGTCTCGGTCCTGCCGATGGTCTTCGAGTTCATCCGCCACAGGCTCGGCAAGCGCGATCTCGCGACCGAGGCCGTGGAGACGCTCGCCGAGGAGACCGAAGAGGTCATCGAGGACCGGCGGGACCGAACCTAGGGCAGGCCATGTCGGAGCACTCGGTGAACGCGAACAGCACGATTCCGGACGGCGCCGAACGCGAGTGGGTGCTCCACGTGGACATGGACCAGTTCCTCGCCGCCGTCGAGATCCTGCGCCGGCCCGAGCTCGCCGGGCTGCCGGTCATCGTCGGAGGGCGTGGTGACCCGACCGAGCGCGCGGTGGTCTCGACAGCGTCGTACGAGGCGCGCGAGTACGGCGTGCGCTCCGGCATGGCCCTGCGCATCGCGGCCCGCAAGTGCCCTGACGCGGTCTTCCTGCCGGTCGACCACCCCGTCTACGAGGAGGCCTCGGCCGCGGTCATGGACACCCTGCGGTCCTTCCCGGGCGCGGTGGTCGAGGTCCTCGGCTGGGACGAGGCGTTCGTCGGCATCCGCACTGACGACCCCGAGCGGACGGCCCGGGAGATCCAGGCCGCTGTCCTCGAGCGCACCCGGTTGCACTGCTCGATCGGCATCGGCGACACGAAGGTGCGCGCCAAGAACGCGACCGACTTCGGCAAGCCCCGCGGCACCTTCAGACTCACCCGCGAGAACTGGATGGAGGTCATGGGCGAGCGCCCTGTCACTGCTCTCTGGGGGATCGGCTCCCGCACCTCGGCGCGCCTGGGCGACCACGGCATACGGACTGTGCGTGAGCTGGCGGCGGCCGACGACGCCATGCTCGGGGCGGAGTTCGGCCCCACCATCGGCCCGCACATCGGCAGGCTAGGGCGCGGCGAGGGCAGTTCCGTCGTCGACGACACCCCGTGGGTCGCGCGGGCCCACGGCCGCGAGACGACCTATCAGGAGAACCTCACCGAGCGCGCCGAGATCCATGACGGGATCCGGGTCCTGGCTGCCCAGGTGGTCGAGGACCTCCGGGCCGAGGGGCGGGCCTGCGTGCGCGTGCACCTCAAGGTCCGGTTCGCGCCGTTCTTCACGGTCAACCGCAGTCGCAAGCTCGCCGAGCCGACCTTCGACGCCGAGACGATCGCGCAGACCGCGATCATGCTGTTCGACAAGCTCGAGGACGACCGTCCGGTCCGCCTCCTCGGTGTGCGGGGCGAGATGGAGCCGCCGGAGGGTGGCTACGCGCCGCCGCGCACGGTGGGGCGTCGCGGAAGCCCGTGAAAGAGCTCAGGCCCGCGGCGGGTCGATCTGGTCGCTCTGCGGAGCCGGGTCCACCCGCGGCGGCTCGACGGCCGGGGCGTCGGTGCCGGTGTAGGAGCCGGGCGGCGGGATGTCCTGGCGCTGGCCGAAGTCGACACGGACGGGGTCGCGCTGCGAGTCCGGGATGTCGAAGTACGGCTCCTTGGTCACCCCGGCCATGCCTGCGACGAAGTTCGTCGGCACCGACTCGACCTTGGTGTTGAGCTCACGGACGTTCGCGTTGTAGTAGCGCCGGGCGGAGGCGATTCGGTCCTCGGTGCCGGTGAGCTCCTGCTGCAGGGCGAGGAAGTTCTGGTTCGCCTTCAGGTCCGGGTATGCCTCGGCCACCGCGAGCAGTCGGCCGAGAGCCTGCGTGAGCTCACCCTCGCTCTTGGCCATCTGGTCGGGTGCCTGCCCGGGGGTCATCGCCGCGGCGCGGGCCCGCATGACGTCCTCGAGCGTGCCGCGCTCGTGGGCCGCATAGCCCTTGACCGTCTCGACGAGGTTGCCGATGAGGTCGTGGCGGCGCTTGAGCTCGGTGTCGATCTGGGCCCAGGCCTCGTGGACGAGGTTGCGCAGCTTGATCAGGCCGTTGTACATCGAGACGAAGACCAGAGCCAGGGCCACGATGATGACGACGATGACAATCAGAGCGGTGATCATGAAAGCAGCCTAGTGGGGATCACACCGCAGGGATCGTCATCGGAAGCGACGATTGCATCAGGCGAGGCCGAGGTCCTCGAGCGAGAACACGTAGCGGTAGGCGAACCCCGCCTCGGCGAAACGCTCGGCCGCCCCTGTCGCGCGGTCCGCGATGGTGGCGACCCCGACCACGGTGGCGCCGGCCTCCTGGGCCGCCGTCGCGGCCTCGAGCGGGGAGGCGCCGGTGGTCGAGGTGTCCTCGACGACGAGCACGCGCCGGCCCGCGATGGACGGCCCCTCGATGCGCTGCTGCAGGCCGTGGGCCTTGCCCGCCTTGCGCACGACGTATGCGTCGAGCCGCTCTCCCTCAGCGGCGGCTGCGTGGAGCATGGCCGTCGCGACGGGGTCTGCGCCCAGGGTCAGCCCGCCGACTGCCTCGAAGTCCCAGTCGGACGTGAGGTCACGCATGACCCGGCCGACCAGCGGTGCTGCCTCGCCGTCGAGGGTGATCCGCCGCAGGTCGACGTAGTAGTCGGCCTCCTTGCCTGAGGACAGGGTCACCCGGCCGTGGACGATGGCCTTCTCCTTGACGATCTCGAGGAGACGGGCCCGGTCGGCGGCGATGTCGTGTGTGCTCACGTCGCCACTGTAGGTCAGCGGTGTCGGCGGCTGGCGGCGACGTTCAGGGTCGCGTGCCAGGGTCCGGGATATCGAATGGAAGACTCAACGACGCCGGCGGGCTGCCACGACCGGACCCCGCACGAGCGAGCGCGGGATGAGGCCGAGCAGGCCGACGACCGCCTGGTATCTCACACTCGGCACCGACACCGCCTTCCCTGCGCGCGAGTCGGCGATGGCCGTGCGGACCACGTCCGGCGCATTGAGCCACGCGATCTCGGGCAGGTTGGAGACGTCCATCTCGCCCCGCTCGTGGAACTCGGTGTGCGTGAACCCGGGGCACAGCGCGGTCGCGGTGACCCCGGTTCCGGCGAGCTCGGTCGCCAGTCCCTCGGTGAAGACGGTGACGTACGCCTTCGCCGCGGAGTAGGTGCCACCCGCGATGAACGACGCCACCGAAGAGACGTTGATGATCTCCCCGCTGCCACGCCCCTTCATCGTCGTCGCGGCCGCGTGCGAGAGGACGAGGACCGCCCGGCACATGAGGTCGAAGGCAGCCTCCTCCCTCTCCAAGGGGTTCTCTGTGAAGGACTTCTTCAGCCCGAGCCCGGCATTGTTGACGAGGACGTCGATGGGCGCCTCGGTGGAGCGCACCCGCTCGGCGACCCGCTCCAGCGCCGCCCGGTCCACGAGGTCCGCGACGAGCACCTCGGCCGTCACCCCGAACCGGCTCCCACACTCCTCGGCGAGCTCGTGGAGGCGACTCCCGGTGCGCGCGACGAGGACGAGGTCGAACCCCTCCTCGGCGTACTGGCGGGCGAACTCGAGGCCGAGCCCGGCGCTCGCGCCGGTGATGAGTGCGGTGGGCATACAGCAAGCGTAGGCAGGCGTGTTCGCCGCTGCCGAGCGGGCGCCCTTCGCCACCGGTGACCCTGGTTTGTTTGCGCAACCTGCGCATACCCCCTAGGGTATTATCATGCACTTCACCCAGTACTACCTCGACTGTCTCTCGCAGGCCTCCTACCTCATCGGGGACGAGACCACAGGGCAGGCGGTGATCGTCGACCCGCGGCGTGACGTGTCGGAGTACCTCGACGATGCGCACTCCCTCGGTCTGCAGATCGTCGGCGTGCTCAACACGCACTTCCACGCCGACTTCATCTCGGGCCACCTCGAGCTCGCCGAGCAGACGGGTGCCTGGATCGGCTACGGCAGCGAGGCGAGGACGGACTTCCCGGTCCGCCACTTCGCCGACGGCGAGCGCCTCTCCCTGGGCGAGGTCACGCTCGAGGTCATGCACACCCCGGGTCACACTCCTGAGTCGATCTCCGTCCTCGTCTACGAGCACGCCGACGACGAGATCGCGTATGCGGTGCTCACCGGCGACGCGCTCTTCATCGGCGACGTGGGTCGCCCGGACCTGCTCGCCTCGATCGGCTTCACCGCCGAGGAGCTGGGCTCGATGCTCTACGACACGGTCCAGCGCAAGCTCATGAGCCTGCCCGACGAGGTGCGGGTCTTCCCCGCCCACGGCGCGGGCTCGGCCTGTGGGAAGAATCTCTCCACCGAGCGCCAGTCGACGATCGGTGAGCAGCGGCGGGACAACTACGCCTGCCGGCCGATGAGCGAGGAGGCCTTCCTCGCCCTCGTGACGGAGGGTCAGCCCAGCGCGCCCGAGTACTTCGTCTTCAACGCCACCCTCAACCGCCAGGAGCGTCCGGCGCTGGACCTGGACGCACAGATCCCGGCGCTCACGACCGAGCAGGTCAGGGAGACCCTCGCCGAGGGTGCCGTGGTCCACGATGCCCGGAGCAACGGCGACTTCGCCGCCGCGCACCTCGCCGGCTCGATCAACGTCCCGGCCGACGGCCGGATGGCCGAGACGGTCGGGATGGTCTTCAGCCCGCAGGACCGGGTCGTCGTGATCGCCGACGACGGAGGCGCCCAGGAGGTCGCCACCCGCTTCGCGCGGATCGGCTTCGACCACGTCGTCGGCTACGTCGGCGACGTGGAAGAGCTCTTCCTGTCCGACCCCGCCGCAGTCTCCCCCGCGAGCCGGCTCACCGTCGCCGCGGCCGACGAGGCCCTCGACTCCGTCGAGGGCATCCAGCTCGTCGACCTGCGCAACGCCGGCGAGCTGGCCGGCGGCATGATCGACGGGGCGGTGCACATCCCGCTCGCCGAGCTGCGCCGCCGGATGGGCGAGCTCGACCCGACCCGGCCCGTCCTCACCTACTGCGCCGGCGGCTGGCGCTCCAGCGTCGGCGCGAGCCTGCTGCGGGCGAACGGCTTCGAGGACGTCTCCGACCTCCTCGGCGGCTACGACGCCTGGCGGGTGGCGCACGGTCTCGGTGCGGCCGGCTGCGCGGCGACGACGCCTCAGCAGGCCGCTCCCGCAACGGTCTGAGTCGGTGAGATCGACATGACCGAGATCAAGGTGACCCGGGGGATGGCCGCCTCAGCCGACACCACGAGCACCGGCGCGACCGGCCGCCTCGCCCACTTCCCGGTGGCCCTGTTCTCCTCCGTGATGGGGATCGGCGGCACCTCGCTGGCGTGGCGGCGGGCCGCGCGGGTGTGGGACCTGCCCGAGTGGCCGTCCCTGCTCTTCCTCGCGCTGGCGACTGCGGCATTCGTGGTCGTGGGGGCCTTCTATGTCGTCAAGTGGGTCAGGCACACCTCGGCCGCACGGGCCGAGCTGCGCCACCCCGTCCGCCTCGCGTTCGTGCCGACCGTCACCATCGCGATCCTCGTCCTCGCCACCGCGTCCGCCACGGTGGCGCCGGGGCCGGCCACGGTCCTGTGGTGGGTCGGCGCCGTCGGGCACCTCAGCGCCACGGTGCTCGTGCTCTCCGCGTGGTTCGGGCGTGCCGACGTCCTCGCCGGTCACGTCACCCCGGCATGGTTCATCCCGGTCGTCGGCAACGTCGTCACCCCGTTGGCCGCGCCGGCAGTGGGATCGGTCGAGCTCGGCTGGTTCTCGTTCGGTGTCGGCCTGGTCTTCTGGGTGGCTCTGCTGCCCCTCCTCATGCAGCGCGTGCTCACCCACGAGCAGCCGTTGCCGGAGAAGCTGCTGCCGACCCTGGCGATCTTCATCGCGCCGCCGGCCGTCGCCATGCTCGCCTGGGAGTCACTGACCGGCGCCTCGGGCGACCCGGTGAGCCGCATCCTCTACGCAGCGGCGATGTTCTTCGTCATCCTCGTCGTGGCGCAGGTCGGCAGGCTGCACCGGATCCCCTTCGCCGTGCCGTACTGGGCCTACACCTTCCCCCTTGCGGCCGCCACGGTCGCCGCCCTTGCGATGGCGGATGCGGCCGGCGCCACCGCATACCACCTCGTCGCCGGAGGTCTGCTCGCGCTGACGACGGCGCTGGTCCTCGTCGTCTCGACCCGCACCCTCCGGGCGGCTGCCCGCGGAGAGATCTGCGTGCCGGAGTGACGCCATGACCGACCACCATGACTTCGCCCCGGGGGATGGCGGGCTGCCCGCCTGGGACAGCGCGCTCGTCGTCGT
>Ga0209612_1000231_pt1 | contig 63233 bp, 55 predicted proteins | sample BioC12SIPDNA_FD_185746 | JGI IMG/M metagenome (GOLD analysis project Ga0209612, IMG submission 185746) | Anaerobic biogas reactor microbial communites from Washington, USA - Biogas_R1_B C12 SIP DNA (SPAdes) (version 2) | ecosystem: Engineered > Bioreactor > Anaerobic > Unclassified | place...
TTTCCAGCCACACTACCCGCCCGGCCCGGGAGAGTCTAGACTTCACCTGCGGGTTTTTCCCGACACGCTCCTAGCTGGTGCGATAGACGCCCGAAGCGGGTCCGGGCTGCGTCTTACTCTCTTGGTGCAACTCCTTTCTTCTCCGACTAAACATGACCGGGACTTCTGCCGATAATCAGAGCAGACTCGTCTCCATCAGAGAGGTGCCCGGTTCTGACTTGAAAAGAAGATCCCGACAGGCTCTGTATTCCGCAGTCGTCGCTCTGACCCTTGTGGCACTTCTCTTGGGCGGGGTTCTAGCCTCGCCCGCGCAAGCAGTCAGCTACAGCGCCGAAGAGGTCGCCTTCGTCCAGTTGATCAACGACTACCGGGCAACCCGGGGGCTGCAGCCGCTACTGGTTTCCGACACAATCAGCGAGGCCTGCGACCGTCACAATTCGGACATGGGCAAGCACCATTTCTTCGACCACTATACGGTCAAGTCTGATTGGTTCAACGCCGGCGCGTCTCCCTGGGACCGCATGGCGGCCTCCGGCTACAACTACAACACGTACAAGGGTGAGAACATCGCCGCCGGCTACGGCACAGCGGGCACCGTGTTCAGCGGCTGGAAGAACTCCTCCGGTCACAATGCCAATATGCTGAACACCGACTACAAGGTCGTCGGCGTCTCGATGGTGTATGTGACCGGATCCCCATACGGGTACTATTGGACAACGGACTTCGGTGGGTACGTGGATTCCACGGCGCACGCCCTCGGGACGCAGCCGGTAACGACCACCACGGCCGCGCCCACCACGTCCACGCCGGCGGCTCCAACCACCACGACGGCTCGGGTGACCACCACGACCGCCGCCCCCACCACGACGACCACCAAAGCGCAGCCCACCACGACTACCACCGCTGGCAAGGCGCCGGCCACGACCTTCTCGGATGTGAACGAGGCGACGCTCTACGGTGAGGAGATCCTCCTGCTGGCCGATCTGGGGATCATCTCGGGATACGGGAACGGGACCTTCGGCCCCACCGCTGAAGTCACTCGGCAGCAATTCGCGAAGATGATCGTCCTGGCCCTCGGCTACGAGGTGTCGCCGTTGACCGCCTGCGCCTTCAGAGACGTGGCATCGCTTCCCAATGTGGCGGACCCGCTCTACCCTGCCGGCTACATCGCTGCTTGTGCCGCCGCGGGGATCACCGTGGGGAAGACCGCAGATCTGTTCTACCCATACGAGAAGATCACTAGGGCTCAACTCATCACTATGGTTGCCCGAGCTGCCGGATTGGCGGAGCCGCCGGTAGGCTATAGACCACCGTTTGATAACTTCAACGAGTCGCACTACCGATGGGCCCGACAAGCCGCGTACGCCGGACTCCTCAATGGCCTGGCGGGGTATGGTATCGGCTACGAATTCTGGTCGACTGCCACTCGTGGTGAAGTTTGTCTGCTGCTGGCCAACCTCGTAGGCGAATAGGCGGCCGTCCGGAAAAACCCGGGCACCACGGAAGTCCATCTCTTCGGCGCTTTCGACACCCTTGCCGAAGGAGGCATTCTACAGTGTGACCACGAGAATGGTCCTGTGACGCCGTAGCCCGGAGCCCACCTGACGGCGGGCCCCGGGCTCATCTCCCGGCGTTTCAAGTGTGCTCTCAGCGAGGCGAGTGCTGCTATTGGGCCGGGACGAACTTCACCGCGTCGGCCACCACGTATCCGTTGGCCCCTGTCGCCCAGATGCCGACACTCCCCGCCCCGGTAGCGTAGCCGGTACTGAACTTATAGCGGCCAAGCGAGTACCAAACGCCTCCGTTCGCGCGCTGGTTGACGTAACGGATGTGCTGACCGGTGGCGGTATTGACGGTGACTTTGGCGGACGAGGCACGGTTCGGGTGGCTGGTCCAACGGATATAGACGTCGTAGTAACCTGAAGCCGGAAAGCGGGCCGTCCAACGTGCCCAGGACGTAGCCGTGGTTCCGGCTCGGGTCTGGTAGTTGTTGCCGTAGTAGCCGGCTTCACTGGTCGAGCGGGTCCAGTTACCGTCGAGGTCGCTGCCGCCGACGCTCTTGGCCGTGGGGTTGTCGAGGATGATAGCGGTCGTCTCAAGGAGAGAACTCCGCCGTCTGGGCTGGTATTCGCTCCCCAAGTAACGACTCGTCCTGCGGATGGTGAGCGACGCTCCCGGTGCCTCGTAGATGATGGGCGAGTTCCAGGCGTCTCCGCCTGCGTAGATCACCACGTGGCCCGAAGTGCCGTCGTTGTATACGAGTGCGTCGCCCTCCCGGAGATAGGAACGGCTGCTCAGCGCAGACCAGGGGCCCAAGCATCTGTAGAACTCGTGGCTTGTGTAGCGGGGGGAGATGGTGGCGTTCACCCCGTCTTCCTCCTGGTAGAGCATGGTGCGGGGCACTTGCCAGCACTTGAGAGTAAGACCGGAGCAGTCCGTGCCACTACCGGAGCCTGCGTTGGGGATCCAGCTCTCCTTGCCCCAGGTGTATCTCAGGCCGATGGCGGATTCGGCCCGGGCGATGATCTCAGACCGTGTCATGGTGGGGATGGCGGCTTCGGCAACCGACATAGCCGGACTGAAGGTCATACCAAGCGTCGCGGCGGCTATCGCCAGACCGAGCACCACGATGCGGCTGCCGGGATGGATATCCGAACGCAGTCTCACGGCAGCACCTCCGCGGCCGGGGCAGATTCCTCTGCGTCGACGAAACAGTGCACGAGGATGCTGTAGCCCGCGTCATCGGCCGTAGGTTGGAGCACACGGCCGTCAGGAGCGACCACGTAGGGCTGACCAAGATATGCGAACGACGCTTCCGCTAGGAGCAAGGAGTCGCCGGTGCGGTGGCCCTTGCCGCTGTCGGTCATCCTGGTGAGCAATAAGCAAGGCTGAGTCATACCGACCTCGGCTCCGTCCGCTCGTGCCGTCACGTCCGGGGATTCGGCCGCAAGCAACCGCATCCCCACGATGATCCCGCCGTTGCCGTCCCCATCGATAGAGACCAGGTGCTCCACGGTGCGGCCGGGCGCCAGAGCGGGAGTCGACTCGGCTGCTTTCGTTACTTTGAGGCTGGGGCGCTCGATGTCGGCGGATCGAAGTCGTAGTCCATTTGCCGGTGCGAAGGTGGCCCTCACTACCGTACCCAGACCGCGGTCCAGCGGCCGTCCTGCCACTGGACGCAGGGAGGCCTGCTCTGGTCGACCCCGGCCGCTCGCCGCTGTGATGATGTCGGTGTTCTCTTGGTCAACGCCCATGAGGAACACGTCCGCGTGGGCCACCTCGACGCACGGGCCTTGTACGGTGGCGAACAGCCCGGTGACCACGTCGGGGAGTTCCGGCAGGGCCAGCGTCTCGTGGACACGGCCGTCCCAGTCGAGAGTGAGTAGCTGCCGGTCTGCGTCGCAGTCCAAAACGTACAGCAGCTCGTCGTCAGCCGCGAGGAAGCGAGGCTCCGCGAGTCCCACGCGTGCCGTGTCGCTCCAGCTTCCGTCGGCTCCAAGGAACACAAGGCGCTTGTTGACTGAATCCAACACAGCGACACGCCCGTCGGGAGCGACGGACAGGGCTTCAGGTCCTCGTGTCAGACCGTCTTGGGGCCGCGCCAGACCGACCTGGCCTTGTCCGTCGCCCCACGGCAGCTCCACAAGGAGGGTCCCCGCTGAGGGAGCCTCAGCGGTGTCGTCGAAGGGGGCCCCGTATCCGGCTCGCTCGGCGTCGCTTCTCGCGTTGGCGTTCGCGGCCGCCTGTTCGACGACGGGTTCGGCGGCCTGTTCGGCAAGCGCGGCGCTTCCTTCGGCGGAAGAGGCTTCCGCGCCACCGGGTTCCGCGGCGGCTTCAGCCCCGGAGAGTAGTCCCGGTACGAAGAGGGCACATGCGGCTACGGCACAGAGGCCGAGGGCGAGGGCCGAGCCGGCCGGTATACCGTGCTTGGTCGAGGATGCCAGGCGCCGCACTCCGGCCGGGGGCCGCGTGCACACCAGGCGTCGAGCTTCGCCCGAGCGTCGTCCTCTCCACAGGTGCCGCACTCCGGCCGAGTGGCGGGCCTCTCCCGGCGACGGTCCTCTCGGGGATCTGAAGAAGGGTCTGCGTCGAATCATCTTCTCCTCCTTTGCCTCGTTCTGATTACCGGTCTGAGGCTAAGGAGTGCCGCCAACACGCGAACATGGGACCAAGGCATGGCTTTGGCGGAGTGCCCGGCGGCGCCGGAGGCGGTGGACGAAAGGGACGGCAGACCGAGAGAGGAACCGGCTGCGTACGGTAAACTGCCGGCAGCGGCCTTGGTTGCCGCTGCGTACTGCAAGGGCTGCGGTTTGCCGTCCGTGTTCTGTCGACCGACAACCAGGGGGTGCCTGTGATCGTTCTGTTCTTCGCCGATGTGATCGGCAGGCCGGGCCGCGATCTACTGATCGCGAAACTGTCCGGGCTGCGTGCGCGCTTCGGTGCCGATACGGTGATCGTCAATGGCGAGAACGTGACGGATGGTACCGGACTCAAACCCAGCCACGCGGAGGCTCTCATAAGCGCCGGTGTGGATGTCATAACCACCGGCAATCACGTCTGGCGGCAGCGCGAGATCTACCGATACCTCAGCGAGCAACCGCGGGTGATACGCCCCTACAACTTCCTCGCCTCCAATCCCGGCCGGGGTGTCACGGTGGTCGACACGCCCGGGGGGCGTTTGGGTGTGATCAACCTGCTCGGCGATCTCTACCTGTATCCCGCGTGTTCGCCGTTTGAAGCTGTGGAGCGCGCGTTGGAGGAGTTGGAGGGGGTGCGCAACATCGTTGTCGATCTCCATGCCGAGGCGACTAGTGAGAAGGTGGCCATGGGCTGGCATCTGGACGGCCGGGTCAGCGCGGTGATCGGGACGCACACGCATGTCCGCACTGGAGATGCCCGGGTTCTGCCCGGGGGCACCGCCTACATCACCGACGCCGGCATGTGCGGCCCGCGGGATTCGGTCATCGGCGTCAAGAAGGAGCTGGTCCTCGAACGGTTCTTGACCCAGATGCCGGTGAGGTTCGAGGTGGCCGACAGTGACGTATGGCTGGAAGGGGTGGTTGTGGAGATCGGCTCCGACGGCCGGGCCCTGCGCATCGAGCCCTTCGAGGAGGGCGCTGCCGCCTGAACCGGCATGGATTCTCGGCCCCCTCCCCACTTCCTCCCTTAGAGAGGGCCGTTCAGGTCGTGGAACACCAGGCCCGTCGGGAGTTTGGGGTAGAAGAAGGTGGCCTTCTGGGGCATACGCTCGCCTCCAAAGGCCACATCGCGGACTTGGTCGAGCCCGGTAGGGTTCATGAAGAATCCCAATTGGAATTCCTGCGCCTCGAGCCGGGCGACGGCTTCGTAGGGGTCTCCGAAGAACGTCACATACTTCTGCTCCGCCATGTCTTGGGGGGTGATGCCGAATAGTCCCTCGAGGATGAGTGTCTGCAGGATGGTCACGTCAAGGCCCCGGTAGGCTGTGTTACGAGACGGAGCGACCCTTCTGACGGCTTCGGCGTCTCTCAGACGGATGCCGTACATCCCGTCCAGCGTGGGACCCCATAGGCCGAAGGTGCCTCGGGGGTGCTCGCGCAGGTAAGCGGCCATCGCGGAGTAGGCAGCGGCGCCGTTCGCAGAGCCGCCGGCCTGCGGCCCGACGGCGGCGGAACCGGTCGCATCCAGACGTTCCACCGAGAAGGTGTCGGCGAGAGATTTAGGCAAGGACGCAACTTTCTCCGGAGGGAGGTCCTTCAGGAGACGGTGTGTGGGGTAGATGGCGAGTCCCGGGTCGGACATGTTGCCGAAGTAGGCGAGCGCATAGTGGTACGACTGGGATTCGTCCCGCTCCTCATACCCGGCCTTAGCCAACGACCTCTCGCGGTTGCCGGTGGATTCACGACTCGTAGCTTCGCTCCGGTGTCCCTCATAGCGCAGGGCCGTCTCGTAACGATGATGTCCATCGGCAATGACGAAACGAGATGTCTCCAGATTCCGCCTGATGACCTCAAGTAGAGCCGGGTCCGAGGTGGGCCATAGTCTGGTGACTGTGCCACGTTCGTCGGTGACGGAGACCGCCGCTGGGCGGTCCGCAAGGGTCGCGTGCCGGGCTGCGGTGATGTCGTCGCCCGGCAGATCGTAGAGGAGAAAGACCGGGCTGAGACTCATGGCGGTAGCTGTCATAAGGCGGAAGCGGTCTTCCTTGGGCGCGGAAAGGGTGTGCTCGTGGGGAAAGACCACTCCCTCGTCAAAACGATGCAGACGCATGGCGGCAAGGAAACCGTGTCTGACCGCGGCTTGGCCGTCGGGGCCGGTGAAGGTCTCCTCCACGAAAGTGACGGAGGGATCAGGATCGCGTACCAGGACACCGGTCTTCTTCCACTCGGCCAACTGTGTCGCCGCCCGCGTATAGCGGTTGTCGCAGTCGGTATCGCTGGGCATGGTCATGCCCAGGTCGACTCTGACCACGTTGTAGGGGCTTCGAGCGTAAAGGCGAGACTGGAGCTCCGGCCCTATGACATCGTAAGGTGGTGCCAGCAACTGGGCCGGTTCGCCGGCCTGGGGCGCGTACCGCCACGCCCGGAAGGGGACCACGGTCTTCAAACGACCCTCCTCGAGTGTCAAGGTAGAGAGCGCACTGTCGGAATAATAACACCGCGTTTTGGAGCCCCGCGGGTCGTGTTTACCAGAGATCCTCCGGTTTGGGGTACTCTTAGAAGCGTGGTCCAAGAGTAGTGATCCACAGATCGCCGGGTCTGCCCGGGTGATCGACGAGGGAGGGCGCACATGGGTCTCATGGATAAGCTCACCGCCGGCATCGAGCGTGTCGCCGAAGAGGCCGACAAGGCCATCGACAAAGGGAAGGCCAAGGTCGGTGAGATGCAGATCGAGATGCAGATGGACGGTCTGGCCAAGAAACTGGGCTACCTCGTCTTCGATTTCTACCGGGGCCGGGAGGTCGACCAGGCTCTTCGGCAGAAACTCCTGGACGATCTGAGCCAACTTGAGGACAGGCTATTCCAAGCAAGGGCTGAAGCCGCGGCTGCATCCGGTCCCGACGCGCCCGGCGGGGCAGATGAACAGGCCGGCGCAGCTTCGGAGTCAGATCGCGTTCCTCCATTTGGAGCCTAGGGATCTGATCACGTGGAGTCCGAATCTTCCAGCCTGAGTTACGCGGAATTGCTGCAGCTTCTGGCCGGCGACCCTGTCCTGCGGGCGCGCCTTGGCGCGGGCGACACCTTTCGGGTGGAGACTCCGTTCGTCTACCCGGGGCGGGGTGGGCCGGTCACCCTGCATCTGGCCCTGGCTCCCGAGGCCGATCGGGGGTCTTCCTCGCCCATAATACGAATCAGTGACGGCGGCGGACTCATCAAGTGTCTGTCCGAGCAGGGCATGGACCTGGAACTGGACATGGTCCTCAGCAAGACCGTCTTTCACGCCGTCAGAGAGATGGAAGATGCGGGAATAATCGGGGGCCAGGTGTATCTGGACTCGCCGGACGAGCAGGTCGGGGCCGGGGTTTGGCGCTTTCTCCAGCTGGTAGCGGAAGTGGTAGGCCTGCGCCACGCCAAGTACAAAGATGCTCTGCTGCAGCTCGAACGGCGGCGAAGCGCGGATTCTGGCCTCGCGGGCTGGCGGCCGACTTAGCCGATCGTCACGTAGGTGTCGAAGGCGGGCGGGTTCTCGAGGTGCTGTTTGACGGCGCACATATCGGCCGCCCGTATCACCGCGTTGCTGTATTTCTCGGGGAAGTCCGCGGGCAATTTGATTTCCAGGGATATCTTGCCGAGACGCCGTGTCTCCGGGTCGGCCTCTTGGTGCACGATGACGCCGGCACCCTCGGTGGAGAGTCCGCGCTGCTGTAGGAAGCTCAGCACGTAGATACCGGCGCAGGTCCCGATGGACGCGACAAAGAGGTCGAAGGGAGCCGGCGCGCTCTCGTCGCCCCCGTTGGCGACGGGTTGATCGGTCTCGATAACGAAACCCTTGTAACGGGCGTGGACCTTCCTGTTGCCGGGAAAGAAGACTTCCATTTCCATGGCCGCTCCTTGCCTAGTGATGATGCGCTAAGGATAGCGCAGAAAGAGGAGCAGACGTTGGGCCCGATATCATGCGCACCAGAAGGGATGCGGAAGGTTGTGACGGGGCGAGGACGGACCGCCTTCTGAGATCAGCGGCCGGTCCGCTCGATCCTCTCTGTCTGGGCTTTATGCACGAGGTACGAGTCCGCTCCGGTCCCAGCGCCTGTGTTCAACTGGCTGATAGCCTCCAGCATCTGCGCAAAACCCTCCTCGATGGCCAGGGAGAGATAGGAAGATTGAGGACGGTCGAGAACCGCCGCCTGCTCAAACCCGCACTCCGGGCACCAAAGACGGACGTACCAGAGCGAACCATCCTGAAGCTCCCAATCTGTCGCCTGCACGAGCGGCGAGGCGCAGGCACGACAGTGGATGATGGGAGCGAAGGCGCGAGGGGCGTCGTTGTTCGTACCGTCTGTCATAGAACCGTTATCGACCGCGACAGGGCCGGAGTTTAGGGAGAGGTCGAAGCGCAGCCTTCCGCAGGTGCGGCCTCTCCTACTACTTGCTTCCGTTCCGGAGTTGCTGTACAGTACGAGTCCTAGACTAGAATTGTGGAGTAAGCTTGACTGAGTGCGGCAGATGTTCTTCGGGAGAGACGAGATTGGCCGAAGTGTTCACCATATCCACTCTTGAGAGAGAAACGGGTGCATCGCGCAGTACGATCCACTTCTATATCCGAGAAGGCCTGCTGCCCAAGCCGCAGAAGACTGCTGCAAGCCGAGCCCTCTATGGCCAGGACCACCTCCGGCTTCTGAGGAAGATCGCCGAACTCAAGGACAGCGGGCTCTCGCTTGCCGATATCAGGGAGGCGCTGGCGGAAGACCTCAAGAGTGCGGAGGAGAACGGTGCGGATCTCGCGGCGGAGGAAAGCGAGCGCATTCGTCGAGCCATTCTCCGACTGGCGACCCAGGAGTTCATGACCAAGGGGTACCAGCAGACCCACGTGGCCGGCATCATCCGTGAACTGGGCATCACCCCTCAGGTCTTCTACAGCCACTTCCCCAGCAAGCGTCGGCTCCTTGCAGAGTCGTTCAAGACATTCATCACGTGGAATCTGGCTCATGTGGAACCCAAGTTGAAGGAATCGCCCGACTCCGGCGAGAGGCTTCTGTGGAGGATACTGGCGGACCTCCGGGCCAACGCCTTCGGGTCGGAGGTCCTGTCGCTCGTGGGGGCCGAGGGAACGGACGATGCGGAATTGGTCAAGGCTGTGCTGCAGGCGTGGGGATCTGTCATCGACCTCATCGTAGACGACTTCGAGGGCACACGGGCTCCGGATGCTCCCCCACCCCAGGTTTCTCTTGAGCTCCTTGCCTATAGCATGATCGGTGCTCTCCACAATTCGACCCTGAGAGTGTCGTGGGATGACACCTACAGCCGAGAGGATATCGTGCGTGCGCATCTCTGGCTCTGGCTGGCGGCAGAAGCCGCGCTGCGAGGCGAGGTCGACATCGATGCCCGCGTCGCTCGCTACGAGGGTCTTATCCGAGAAGTGGCCGCCCGGGGTCCGATCACTCCGCCCGCCGTAGAGGATTGACGGCGAGGGTCGCTGGGTAGTATCAACCCTGCTTGCTGAAGTAGTCCAGGTATCAGTGCACAATTATTAATGGCAACAAGAATTATTGACAAACCACTGGTCGTCAATTACTATGCCGGTCACTGGGCCGGTTTGGGGATAACGATCGTCTCGAGGCTGAGGGAGGCCCGTTAGTGGTTAAGTGGATCCAGCTCTTGGTGACGGGTATCACCATTGGGAGCATCTACTCGCTGATCGCTCTTGGATACGTCACCATCTACCGGACATCCCGGGTCGTGAACCTGGCCCAAGGGGCTTTCGTCATGTTCGGAGCCCTGTTCACCTTCTCTCTCCTCAGGGAACTCAACCTGCCCTACTGGTTATCCGCGATCCTCGGCATAATCGGGGTTGCCCTGGTGGGCGTCGCCATGTACCTGCTGGTGATTCGGCCGCTTATCAAGGTCTCTCTGGTTTCGATCATTCTGGCCACCATCGCCCTCAGCATTCTCTTTGAGAATCTGGCCCTCGTGCGCTGGGGTGGATACGGGAAGACCCTTCCGGCGTTCAGTGGCGACCAGGCTATCTTCGTAGGGGGCGTCGCCGTCTTTCGACAGAGCCTGTGGGTCATCGGCCTCATGATCCTGGTGCTCGTCGGGTTGTACCTCCTGACCAATTACACACGCATCGGCAAACAGATGACGGCCACCGCTAACGATCCGGGTGCCGCCAGCCTCTCGGGAGTCAACACAGGCCGGATGATCATTCTCGCGTTCGTGCTCTCGGCGGTCATCGGGGCTTTGGGCGGCATCGCCATCACTCCCATCAACCAAACCTCCTATCTCTCTGGCGGGATCTACGCGCTGAGCGGCTTCGTGGCCGCCGTCTTGGGCGGGTGGGGGTCGAGCACCGGAGCAGTAGTGGGAGGCCTTGCTTTGGGCGTCATCCAGTCCTTGGTCACGGGCTTCCTCCCTGCGGGCTACCAGGACGCCATAGCCTACGCAGTCCTAATCCTGGTCCTCTACTTCCGGCCGAGCGGGCTGCTTGGAGTTCGTTCCAGCGAGGGTGAGGCATAATGGCTCGTACGAAGACCGCAGTGCCTTTGAGCGAGCGCCTCTCCTGGCTCCGGAGCAGCACGTTCCTACTCAAGGTTCTCCTGGTGGTCATACTGCTCGTTTGGCCGTTGGTGTATCAAAGCGGTTATGCGACGAGGATTATGATCACCGGTGGTCTCTATGCCATAGTGACCATCGCCGTGGTGATCATCCTGGGGCAGGCCGGCCAGCTCTCCTTCGGCCATTCCGCCTTTTACGGCATCGGTGCCTACACGGCGGCCCTTCTAGCGGCGAAGGCCTCGCTGCCGACCCTGGCGGCACTCGTGATTGGAGCGGTCGTCGCGGGTTTGATCGCTCTCATCGTGGGGCGACCGGTGCTCAAGTTGCGTTACTTCTACCTGGCGCTGGCTACAATTGGACTTGGCCAGATCTTCCTGGTTCTGGTGACACAATTGCGCACTATCACCGGAGGCGCTACGGGGCTGGCTCCCGTGCCCGTGCTCAAACTGTTCGGGTTCGCGTTCAACACGAATCTTCGGCAGTACTACCTGGTTTGGATAGTGGCGTTCCTCGTGATCCTCTTTATCGACCGGGCTCTCAAGTATCGAGTGGGCCGGGCCTTCCGGGCCATAGCCACCAGCGAGATCGCGTCCTCGAGTCTGGGCGTGCGCACGGCGAATTGGAAACTCCTTGCCTTCGTCACCAGTGCGGTGATCTGCGGGTTGGCCGGCGGTCTGTTCGCCTTCGTGACCATGGCCGTCGATCCACGCGGTTTCACCTTCGTGACCGCCATCCTGCCTATCGTGATGATGCTGCTGGGCGGGGGGACGGTCTGGGGATCCGTGATCGGGGCCATCGTCATGACTTGGGTGATAAACGGGTTCAGCAGCGTCGATCAGTACCGAGGAGTGATCTACTCGGCCATCATGATCGTGCTTCTGATCTTCCTGCCTGCGGGGCTGGCCCTGCGGCCTGACCAGCGGGCCAGGCTGAAGGCATTCTTCCGGCGGGAGCGGCTGCAGGAGTCCGCAGAATGCCTTGGGGCGGCGGAGGAGGACCAGCAGGTTGGTCAGTGTGAAACATCGGTCGGCCTTCCCCTCGCCGTGTCTCCGGGCGCGGGTGCGCAGGACCAGGCGGTGACAATCGGCGCGCACGACCAGGTCGTCGGGGCGCCCGTCGAGCGCCAGGGAGACCTACCCGCAGCGGTTCCCGGTGCCCCTCTGCTCGAGGTGGAGGATCTCTCGGTCCACTTTGGCGGTCTTAAGGCAGTGGATGAGGTCTCCTTGCAGGTCCGCGCGGGCGAGATCGTGGCTCTGATCGGTCCGAACGGCGCGGGCAAGACGACACTCTTCAACGCGGTCAGCCGGCTACAGCGTCTGACGGGTGGCTCCGTGCGCTTCGCCGGCGAAGACGTGAGCCGCATGAGTGCGGCCAACACCGCCCGTCTCGGCATGGCGCGCACCTTCCAGAACCTGCGCATCTACGTCAACATGTCGGTGCTGGAGAACGTCCTGGTTGGTTGCCATTACCGCGAGCGTTCGGGGTTGTGGTCCGGAGGGCTCGGCCTCCCACGCCAGCGCAGAGAAGAGAAGGCCTCGCGCGAGCGCGCGATGCAGGCGCTGGCCATGGTGGGTCTGGAGGATAGCGCCCATCTGCCGGCGGCCAGCCTGCCCTATGGGTCACAACGTTTGGTGGAGATAGCTCGGGCGCTCGCGTCCAACCCGCGGTTGCTGCTGTTGGATGAACCCGCGGCCGGCATGAACGATGCGGAGCGGGCATATCTGGTCCGGCAGATCCGCAATATCAATGCTTCGGGTACCACCGTCCTGCTTGTCGAGCACGACATCGAGTTGGTGATGGGCATATCGGAGCGCGTCTACGTTCTTGATTATGGGGAGCTCATCGCGGAGGGCCGGCCGGAGGAAGTGCAGAAGAACCAGGCTGTGATCGAAGCATATCTTGGAGTCGAACACGAGCAAGGTAGTGATCTCTGTCAGACTCGCGATCTTGTCTCTGGAGAATGTCCCGAGCCTGAGGACATGCTCGTGGTCGAAGACCTGAGCACGTCGTACGGTACGATCCAAGCTCTGCGCGGGGTCTCATTGACCGTTCCTCAAGGGCAAGTGGTAGCTGTTTTGGGTGCCAACGGCGCGGGTAAAAGCACCCTGCTGCATACGATCTCCGGGTTGCTCCGGGCCAACAGTGGATCGGTTGTCTATAAGGGAATTGATGTCACCAAACTGGCTCCCGACAAGATAGCGGCTCGTGGGGTGTGCCAGGTCCCCGAAGGCCGCCGACTGTTTAGAGACCTATCGGTAGAGGACAATTTGATTGTGGGGAGCTCGGGACGCAAAGACTGGCGGGGCACGCTGAAGGATGACCTCGCATACGTATATGAGCTCTTCCCGGTGCTTGGGGAGCGAAGGAAGCAGCCCGCCGGGACTCTGTCGGGAGGGGAACAGCAGATGCTGGCTATCGGGCGGGCGCTCGTCGGTAGGCCTAAGCTGCTGTTGCTTGACGAGCCATCGATGGGTCTGGCGCCGCTGATGGTCGAGCGCATCTTCGAGTCGCTGGCCAAGCTCAACAAGGAGGGACTCACCATGCTCATGGTCGAACAGAGCGCGGAGATGGCGCTCGCTCTCGCGCATCGAGCGGTGATCCTTCAGAACGGGTCTGTCATCATTTCAGGCCTTGCGGAAGCACTCAGATCGGATGAACGCGTGCGCGCCAGCTACTTGGGGACGTCTTCGGCGCAGACCACGCTTTCAGGTAGGCAAGGGGCAGGGGAAGACAGTTGAGAAGAAGTCAATGCATGTGGAATGCAGAATCAGGGAGGAACAGATGAAGAAGCGCTACCTAGCCATAGGATTCCTTATCTTGGTCCTGGCGGTCGCCATGACGGCGGCAGCCTGCGGCGGGGATGAGGAGACTACAACCACGGCTGCTCCGAGCACCGACACCACGGCTGCTCCGAGCACAGACAATACGGCTGCTCCAGGTACCGAAACCACGGCTGCTCCGAGCACCGACACTACCGCGACCGGTCCGGCCACGGGGGAACCTATCAAGATCGGTTACTCGACGAGCCTTACCGGCTCCAGTGCCGCTCCGGGATCGTCGTTCGGTCAGGGCGTCGCCTGCGAAGTTGAGTACATAAACGCCAACGGCGGCATCAACGGCCGTCCGATAGAGGCGATTCAGTACGACGACGCTTCTGAGGTCCCCAACGCTATCGCCAACATCAACAAGCTGATCCAGGAAGACGAAGTCTTCATGACCATCGGCCCATTCGCTCAGTACATGCAGGAACCGGCCCGGCAGATTGCGGAAGACATGAAGGTACCGATGGCTGGGGGCGGTCCGGCCACTCTCGACCAGTTGGCCGGGACCCAGTATCAGTGGAGCGTCATGGGTTCGGCGGGCCCACCCGTCCATGCTGACGCCGTCATGAAGGTCATCCAGGAGAATGGTTGGAAGAACATCCTCGGTATCGGCGATGTGCTGGCCATCCACCAGGAGACCATGGATCTGTTGGTCGAGGCCGGACCCGAGAACGGGTTCACCTTCACCAAGATGCCCGACCAGTTCGGGTTTGATCAGACCGACTTCCAGCCCATCCTCAACCGGATGATGGAGGAAATCAACAAGATCAATCCGGACGCGATCCTTGACTGGGCCAACTTCGGCGGTGCCGGGCCCATCTACAAGGGTCTGCGCGCTCTCGGTGTCACCGTGCCCATCCTCGGTAGCCCGGCGACAGCCCATCCGGCCATCTTCGGTATCGTCGGCCCGGAAGCTGTAGAAGGTCTGATGGTGCTCGATTCGGGCGGCATCGTCAACCCGTTCGCGCTTCCCGATGATTTCCCGCTGAAGGCGGTTCAGGTTGACTTCTTCGAACGCTACCAGGCGAAGTACAACGCCATGCCGGACTTCTTCGCGGCCTTCGGCGCCGACCTCGTCATCTTGGCAGCCGAAGCCATGAAGCAGGCCGGTGGAGCCGACGACAGAGCTGCAGTTGCCGAGGCCCTGATCAATCTACAGGATGTGGTCACCTACGAGGGTATCCAGAGCTTCACTCCGGATGCGACTTCCATGGGTGTCAAGGGCTTCATGGTTCAGTACGAGATCACAGGCGGTCAGTTCGAGTTCATGAAGGTGCTCAACTAGCGCAAGATCAGGACGGGCGCACCCGTCCTCTAGATGCGGACGACATCAGCTGATAGCCGGGGCCGGCGGCGCTGCCGCCGGCCCCGGCGACTTAGCCTGCTTCGCCGGTCCGATCGACGCGCGCGGTCCGGCTGAGATAGCGCAGATTCTCTCGCTCAAGGGGGAACATCGGACGCGCGTTGTGTGAAACCCCAAAGACCTCGCAATGCTGGTGAATGGGGCTGAAAAACTCGGAGTTAGCCATGAATAACGACCATTTGCCACCAGGACTCAGTGCCGAAGAGAAACTGCACACGCGGTTTAACATTTACACTAATCCTCAGCTGCCCTTTGTGAGCCCGGAGGCGGAGACAGGCTATAAGGCCCGGGCGGCCAGGCTTCGGGACGCGATCCTGCTTGAGAGTCCCCCGGACCGAGTCCCCGTAACGACGCTCAATCAGTTCTACCCTGCTTATCACGCGGGCCTCACTCCCTATGAGGCCATGTACGACCTGGAGAGGGCTGCCGAGGCTTGGGTGGGCTACGCGCGTGCTCTCAAACCCGATGCCATGGTGGGGCCGGCCATCGCAGCCGCGGGCGCGGGGCCGATCTTCGACGCGCTCGACTACGGGCTGTTCAGTTGGCCGGGCCATGGGGTCCCCCGGACCGCCAGCTTCCAATACGTGGAGAAGGAGTGGATGCTCGCTGAGGAGTACAATGACCTCATCGAGGATCCGACCGGGTTCATGCTTCGCACTTATATCCCTAGGACCAACGGCGCCCTGGCCGGAATGGCCAAGCTCGATGTGCCTTTTGGGATGTCCCAGCTCTGCGGGGCCGACTTCTGGATGGCGAACTGGGGCGACCCTGATGTCCAAGAGGCCTTCTCCACACTGATGGAGACCGGCAAGCGGGCTGCCGCTTGGGCCGAGGCCGTCATAGGTGTCGACATGCGTTTGGCCGCCGAGGGGTTCCCCGCCCATCCCGGCCTCGTCACCTGGGCGCCCTTTGACTTCCTAGGCGACACTCTGCGCGGCACTCGCGGTATTGTGACCGATCTCTACCGCTATCCCGAGAAGGTGCTTGAGGCCTGCGACCGCTTGCTGCCGTTGCTGCTCAAGTACGTCACCAGAAAGGCCGCACCGTTCCTGCCGCCGACGGTCTTCATCCCTCTGCACAAGGGGGCGGACGGCTTCATGAACGACGAGCAGTTCCGCACCTTCTACTGGCCCACTTTGCGGAAGATGTGCCTGGGCCTCATCGAGGAGGGACTGGTGCCCTACCTGTTCGCCGAGGGTGCCTATAACTCGAGACTGGAGATCATCCGTGATCTACCGCCTGGGCGAGCCGTCTGGCATTTCGACCAGACCGATATGGCCAAGGCCAAAGATCTCTTGGAAGGCGTTTGCTGCATCGCCGGCAACGTCCCGCTCTCCCTGCTGCAGCTCGGGACTGTCGATCAGGTGACGGACTACTGCCGCGCGCTGATCGAGCGCGTTAAGGGTCGGGGCGGCTTCATCCTCGATGTGGGGGCGGGAGCGGATGAAGCGAAGGAAGAGAATTTCGCCGCCATGATCCGAGCGGCCCAGCAGTACGGAGTCTACTAGGCTCTATTGAAGAGTTGGAGGTATAGCCATGACAGGCAAACCGGCATTTGCCAAGAACATCGAGCAGATCGGTTACAGCGATCTTGAGGGCAAACCTTGGTTCCAGATGGCCATGCAGGAGGTAGAAGGCCGCTACTATCTGTATGGTGCCCATTTCAGACATTCTGGGTGGGCCATCGTCGACGTGACCGACCCCGCAAAGCCCGAGTACGTTAAGTTCGTCCCGGGACCGGATCTAGCCGGGCAAGGGGCGCCGAAGATCCAGGTGGCCGGGGGCCTGATGATTACGGCGCTTGGTGGCACGTTGCCCAAGCTGCATGGCACCGAGTGGGGCGACCCCTACGAGCAAGGTGTGATCATCTGGGACGTCAAAGATCCGGTGAACCCCAAGAAGCTCTCTCAGTGGGATACCGGGGGAGGCGAAGGGGGCGTCCATCGCTTCTACTACGACGGCGGCCGTTACGTTCACCTGAGCGCCTCCTGTAAGGGCTTCCGCAACTACATCTACCGCATTCTGGACATTATCGACCCCAGCAACCCGGTGGAGGTGGGGCGTTGGTGGATGCCCGATCAATGGCTGGCCGGATCCATCCAGTGCGACCCCGGCCCTGATGTCGATCCCGAGATGGCCATGCTGGATAGTGCGGTCATGCACGGCCCCCCCTATCTCAAGGGTGACTTAGCCTATGTGAGCTGGGGCGGCGCCGGCATGGTGATCCTCGACATCTCCGACATCACGCTGCCGAGACTGGTGGGCCAACTCAAGCATCATCCGCCCTTCGCAGGCAAGCTGAGCGGAGCCCGGTGCCACACGGTGCTCCCCCTGTCTCAGCGCGACTACGCGGTCATGACCAGCGAAGGCGAGCGCTACTGTGTCTTCAACGAGGAGATCACCAGGCACAGCGGCGCGCAGCCTCTCAACTTTCTCGGGATGGTGGACATCTCGGATCCCACCGATCCCACTCTGGTCTCCGTGTTCCCCTATCCTGAGATCCCCGAGGGCTGGCCCTACAAGAACTTCAATGAGATTCCGGGTGTAGGCGTGGGCCCCTTTGGACCGCACAACATCCACGAGCCGCACAATCACCCGGCTCTGGAGGACAGGAACGACCGCGTCTATTGCTGCTATTTCCACGCCGGCCTGCGCATCTACGACATCAGCGACCCGTTCGTGCCACGTGAGATCGCCCACTTCATCCCCCCCGATCCGGACAAGTGGCTCTTCAACAACAAGACCGGTGATCTTTGGCCCGGTCCTCGGATCGCTACCACGGAGGACATAATCGTCGACAAGCGCGGCAACATCTTCATCGATACCTTCCACGACGGGCTGTATTGCCTGCGCTGCACGGTGTAGAGAAAACGATGCTTAGCTTCGTGCCGACACGATAGAGATATTCAGAAAGGAACCCCCATGCACGAACTAGTCCAAGCCATGGCCGACATGAAGGAAGAGGAAGCTCTTAAGATGGTAGAGGAGCTCCTTGCCCAAGGGGAAGACCCCAAGAAGATCCTGGACCTCTCCTCAGAAGCCATGCAGGTGGTCGGGGAGCGCTACCAGGAAGGCACCTACTTCTTGCCGGAACTCATCATGAGCGGCGAGATGCTCCGTAAGACCGGAGAGATCCTCAAACCCCTGCTCGCCTCCCAGACCGACGAGACCAAGAAGCTGGGCACGGTGGTCCTAGGCACGGTACGGGGCGACATCCACGACATCGGCAAAGACATCGTAGGCTTCATGCTGGAGGTCAACGGCTTTGAGGTCATAGATCTGGGTATAGACCAGCCGGAAGCGGCCTTCGTAGAGGCCGTCAAGAACAACACTCCCCAGGTCCTGGCCCTCTCCGGGTTCCTGAGCGTGGCCTTCGACTCCATGAAGTCCACCATAGAAGAGGTAGAGAAGGCCGGCCTGCGCACCGGTGAGCTTAAGATCATCATCGGCGGAGGCCAGATGGACGACACCGTGCGCAAGTACACCGGGGCCGACGCCTACGGAGACGATGCCATGGCCGCCGTTGCCTTCGCCAAAGAAGCGGTGGGGGTGAAGTAGGGAGAGCTTGGTAAACCGGTCAATATCAATGGGCAGATGAGTCCCGTTGGGAGGGTAAGTCGTCGTGGCTGAACAAGTCTGGTCCCAGTTGTCTCCGGAGGAGAAGTCTGAGCGCCGTTGGGCCTCGTTTCTCGAACCCGGCTTGGAGTTCGCGAGTCCTGAGGCGGGGAGCGAATACCGGGCAAGGGCGGCGCGCCTGAAGAAGGCGATGCTTCTTGAAGGAGAGGCCGACAGAGTGCCGGTCTGTGCGCTCGCCGGCTACTATCCCGGCACGCGGAAGGGGCTGACGCCCTATCAGGTCACCCAGGACTACGCCCTCGCAGCTGAAGCTTGGCATGAGGCCAACCACTACCTGCAGGCGGACTCCATGCTGGCTCCTGTCTTTGCGGCTATCCCCGGGCGGGCGTTCGAGATCCTGGACGTCAAGATCCTGAGCTGGCCGGGGCACGGCGTGCCCAAGGAGTCCGGCTTCCAGTACAACGAGAAGGAGTGGATGCTCGCCGAGGAGTACGACCTCTTGATCGACGACCCCACAGATTTCTTGTTGCACGTCTATCTGCCCCGCGTGGCGGGCGGCATGGAGGGCTTCTCACGTTTGGCCTCGCCCCTGGACATGGTGGAGATCGTCGGAGGACCGCCCTGGATGATGCGCTGGGCGGATCCGGCCGTGCAGGCCAGCATCGAGAAACTGACCGCCGCCGGTCGGGAGTGCCAGGCATGGGGTGGCGCCATGTACCCCTTGTTGGGACGGCTGGTGGCTGAAGGCTTCCCAGGACCGTTCCAGTTCATGTCTCTGGCCCCGTTCGACTTCATTGGAGACACTCTCCGGGGTACGCGCGGCGTTCTCATGGACATGTTCCGGCAGCCGGCCGTCCTCCTCGAAGCCTGCGACCGGATAGTCCCACTGGTCGTCAAGTGGGTGACGCGTACGGCCAATCCTCAGTCGCCTCCGCTCGTCTTCATGCCACTGCACAAGGGTGCAGACGGCTTCATGAGTGTCGAACAGTTCCAGAAGTTCTACTGGCCTAGCCTACTCAAGGTGATCAACGGCTTGGTGGCCGACGGATTCGTCCCGTATCTGTTCGCGGAAGGCGCATACGGCACGCGGCTGGAGACAATCGCGGAGTCACCTGTGGGCCGTGCGGTTTGGCACTTCGACCACACCGACATGCAAAGGGCCAAGGAAGTACTGGGTGGAATATCCTGCATCCAGGGCAACGTCCCGCTGCCTTTGCTGCAGTTGGGTGCCGTGGACGAGGTGAAGACCTACTGCCGGGATCTCATCGATACGGTTGCTCCCGGAGGTGGGTTCATCTTGGACGTGGGGGCGGTGGTCGATGAGGCGAAAGACGAGAACATGCGGGCGATGGTTGAGGTCGCGAAGGAGTACGGGGCTTATTGACCGCGCGAGGCGGACGGGTACGCGGCATCACGCCTGTGTGCGCGGATAGCCGAGCGAGTGAAAGGGAGTCGTGGCTTGGCCGATGGTGTGATATTGGCCTGCGAGATGATCGAAGATGAAGTACGGTTGGCCTTGGAGACGTTGGCTCCCGAGGAGCAGCCTCCCGTGGTATGGGTGGAAAGCGGCCTGCACGACCGTCCGGAGCGGCTGCACGCAGCCCTGAGAGCGCTTCTAGAGAAGCTCGACCAGGGTGCCCACGCCGGTCAGGTCGTGGCCGTTTCGTCCGTCCGGCCGGGTCCGGGGCCGGCCCGTGGCCGGCGGGAACAGATCATGGTGGAACCCGTGGACACGGTGTTTCTCGCCTTCGGTTTCTGCGGCAACGCTCTGAACGGTCTTTCGGCTGAGCATATGAGATTGATGTTCCCCCGGGTGGACGATTGCATCTCACTTCTCCTCAATAGGGGGTGCCTGCGTGAGGAAGTCCCGAGGAATCCGCGCCACTACTACATGACCCGGGGGTGGTTCAATCACGAGAGCTCACTGAAAGAGGCTTTCGACGATTGGGAAGACCGCTACGGTCCGGAGAGGGCCGCCAAGCTGCGTAAGGTCATGTTCGCGGGGTACGAGTGTGTGAACCTCATCGACACGCAGGCCTACGCCGTCAGCGAATGCCTGGAGCAGAGCCGGGGGGTAGCGGACACATTGGAGCTCGACCACCGAGTTGTACAGGGGTCGGTGCAGCTGCTGGGGCGGCTCTTCAGGGGAGAGGTGGACAGCGAAATAGTCGCGGTGCCCCCGGGGGAGACCATCGGCTTCGATCATTTGTTCACGGCTCAGGACTGCACGGGTGTCCCGTCTGATTGAGGCTCACTCCGGCCTGAGGGGTCGCGGCGGGGCAGATCGCGGTAGAAGAGGACGTAGGGACGACTACAAGACAAGGAAGGGAAGCAGACGTGGAGACTCGAGTAAGCAGCTCTGCTCGCGAGGTCATCATCGGCGGGGACCGTCCGACCGTATTGATCGGCGAGCGTATCAACCCTACCGGCAAGAAGCGCTTGGCTGAGGCGCTCCGCGCCGGTGACCTGAGCGTGGTCCGTGAGGAGGCTGTCAACCAGGTGGCTGCGGGCGCCGACATCCTCGACATCAACGTAGGGGCGACCGGCGTCGACGAGATCTCCATGCTGCCCTTGGCCGTACAGGCCGTAGCCGAGGTGGTGGACGTGCCGATCTGCATCGACAGCCGCAAGGTGGACGCTCTAAGGGGCGCCTTGGAGGTATGCCCGGGCCGTCCCATCGTCAACTCGGTCACCGGGGAGGAGTCTTCATTGACGGAGATACTCCCTCTGGTCAAGGAGTATGGGGTCCCGGTTATCGGCCTCACCCTCAACGAGAAAGGCATTCCGAACGAGGCTGAAGCTCGGGTCGAGATCGCACATAGGATCGTAGAACGGGCGGAGGCCATCGGCATCCCCCGTGAAGACGTGATCATCGACTGCCTGACCCTGTCTCTGGGCGCGAACGTGCAGGCCGGTCTGGCCACCTTGGAGGCCACCCGCCGGGTCAAGGATGAATTGGGGGTCAACCAGACCCAGGGTGCCAGCAATATCTCTCACGGTCTGCCCAACCGACCGGTGCTGACGGGTGCGTACCTGGCGATGGGCATACAGGCCGGCTTGACCTGTCCCACCGTGGACGTGGCCCAAGTGCGTCTCGCGGTCTTGTCGGCCGACTTGGTGTTGGGGCGCGACAACTACGCCATGCGCTTCATCGCCGCGTTCCGGGAAGCTCAGAAGGCCGCCCAAGCGGCTCAGTAGGACATCGCTGCGAGGGAGAGGGCCGGGGGCGCGCCGCGCAACGCGGGCGCGCCCCCTTTGCTGCGCCGCCACGTGGTACTCTCCGGCGGCGCCGTACTGACGACGAGGAGACGATCACGTGAGCAACGAGGCCAAGCTGTATATAGATGGGTGTTGGGTCGATCCGGTGGAGCCCGGCCGCTGGATAGCGGTGATGAATCCGGCGACTGAGGAAGAGGTGGGCCGAGTGGCCGCCGGCTCCGAGGCCGATGTTGACGCCGCCGTCCGCGCGGCTCATCGGGCCTTCCCCGCCTACAGCGAGAGCACTCGGGAGGAACGCCTCGAGCTCCTCGAACGGATCCTCGAAGGATATAGGCGCCGCCTGCCCGACATCGCAGCTGCGATGTCGGCCGAGGTCGGCATTCCCAAGACCTTCTCCGAGAAGGTCCAGGCCCGCATCGGCGAATGGCATCTGGAGACGGCCATCAAAGTCCTCAAGGACTATGTCTTCGAGGAAGACTGGGGTACCACGCGCATCATCCGGGAGCCGGTAGGGATTTGTTCCCTCATTTCGCCGTGGAACTGGCCGATGAACCAAGTGGTCATCAAGATGGCTCCAGCCCTTGCGGCCGGATGCACGATGGTGCTGAAACCGAGCCAATACTCGCCGCTCTCTACACTCCTCCTGGCTGACGCGGTCGACGAAGCCGGGGTCCCCGCGGGCGTGTTCAATCTGGTGAACGGTTCTGGGGCCTCGCTTGGTGAGGCGCTGGCCACCCATCCTTTGGTAGATATGGTGTCGGTCACCGCTTCCACTTCGGTGGGAGCTACCGTCGCCCGGGCTGCCGCTACCTCCATCAAGCGGGTCTCCCAGGAGCTGGGCGGCAAGTCGGCCTATATAGTCTTCGAGGACGTAGACCTGGAGAAGGTAGTGGCAGCCGGAGTCCGAGCCTGCATGCGCAACTCCGGTCAGAGCTGCAACGCACCCACCCGCATGTTGGTCGCGCGCCCAGTATACGACGAGGCCGTAGCGATCGCGGCCCGCACCGCCGGTGAGCTACAGGTGGGTGATCCGCAAGATCCGGATACCTTCATGGGACCGGTCGCCGGCAGGAAGCAGTACGAGACGGTCCTTGGCTACATCCAAGCGGGATTGGAGGAAGGAGCGCGCCTGGTGGCCGGAGGTCCGGAGCGGCCTGAGAGGCTGGAGCGGGGCTACTATGTGAAGCCCACCGTCTTCGCCGACGTGAACAACGGCATGCGTATAGCTCGCGAGGAGATCTTCGGCCCGGTGTTGTCGATCATTCCTTTCGAAGATGAGGACGAAGCGGTGGCCATCGCCAACGACAGCGAGTACGGACTCTCCGGGTACGTCAGCTCCAAAGACGTCGAGCGGGTGCGCCGGGTGGCGCGCCGCATGCGCACGGGGATGGTCCATCTGAACGGAGCATCGACCGACATGAACGCGCCCTTTGGCGGATACAAGAAGTCTGGAAACGGCCGGGAGTGGGGTTGTTTCGGTCTCGAGGACTTCTTAGAGGTTAAGGCCGTCATGGGCTACCGTAAGTAGGCTGTCGTGACCGGTCGACCGGAGACCGCTACGGCCCTTCCCTACCGGAGGCCGCTGTGACCCTGCATCCCCGGAGGACGCTGTGACCCTACCCTCCTTGAAGGAGATACTTGCCCTTCCGGCGTTCAGCGGGGCTGAGGTGCTGGCAGGACAGTCTCGTTTGGACGAGCCCGTCACCTGGGTGCACGTGTCGGAAGTCATGGATGCATGGCGATTCCTTTCTGGAGGGGAGCTGCTGGTGAGCACGGGGCTGGAACTCGCGCGGGCAACAGAGGCTGATCGGGTCGCCTATATGCGCTCGTTGGTGGAGTCCGGGGCTCAGGGTCTGGTGTTGGAGCTGGCGCAGTGGTTCAAAGACGTCCCCGATGAACTGCTGCAGACGGCCCGCCTGACCAACTTCCCCCTAGTGGTCTTTCGGAATGAAGTGAGATTCGCCGACCTCACCAAGGCGGCACATGAACGCATCCTGAGACCTCATTCTCCGTCAGATCACGAATCCTGGCTGGAGAGCTTGCTCGACGCGCTTGCGGAGACGGGCCGGGGGCCCAGCTTCATCGAGGGCCAGCTGGGGCCGGTTCTGGCTCTCCCCGGACGGCCGCGCGGTACACTGCTCGCTACCCTGGAGGCCCTTCTCAACTGCCATTTCAATATCGCCGAGACCGCGCGAAACCTGGGAGTGCGCCGACAGAGCGTCTACTACCGCCTCGAGCAGTTGACCGGCATGTTGGGTGACCTGGACGCCCCCCACCGGCGGACCAGTCTGGTGGTGGCGTTGGAGCTGCTCAAGCGGACCCCTTCGTAGGCCGGAGGTGCCGGCCCGCGTTTCTAGGGGAACCGCCTCCATGCCCTCCGGATAGTCCCGGCGTCTCTCGGCATGCCGATTTTGCGCAGGTTGTTGCTGCATTTTGACACTCTGTCCGTTGAATAGGAGCCATGCCCACGCGTACCATGGAAAGTGCACCGCTATGGGCGGTGCATCAAGTCTCTGGAGGACATATGGAACACTCGTCCGCACAAGTCATTAAGGACAACCGCGACTACACTCTGTTCTCGTGGTCGGTCCAGAGCACCACGAACCCCATCCATATGACCAAGGCTGAAGGCGTCTGGTTCTGGGACGGCGACGGCAACAAATGGCTGGATTTCAACTCGCAACTGGTCAATCTAAACATCGGCCATCAGCATCCCAAGGTGGTGGAGGCGATCAAGAAGCAGGCCGATCGGCTCTGCTTCGCCGGTCCCAGCTTTGCCACGGAACCTCGAGCGCAACTGGGCAAGAAGCTGGCCGAGATCACCGGCCTGGCGAAGTCGTTCTTCTGCCTGGCCGGGGCCGAGGCCAACGAGAACGCCATGAAGATGGTCCGCATGTACACGGGTAAGAACAAGATCATCACCAGGTACCGCTCCTACCACGGGGCCACCATGGGTGCGATGACGGCTTCGGGCGACCTGCGTCGCTGGCCCGTGGAACCGGGGATACCCGGGATCGTGCGCGTCTTCGATCCTTACTGCTACCGCTGTCCCTTCGGCCACACGGTCGACACCTGCAAGCGGGAATGCGTGAGCCATATCGAAGAGGTCATACAGATGGAGGGGCCGCATACCATCGCCGCCATGATGGTGGAGGGCATCACCGGTACCAACGGCCTGCTCGTTCCCCCCGACGACTACTACCCCAAGTTGCGCGCTCTCTTGGACAAGTACGGCATCCTGCTCGTAGACGACGAAGTAATGGCCGGGTTCGGGCGCACCGGAAAATGGCTGGCAACTCAGCACTACGGCATCAAGCCCGACATCGTGACCGCAGCCAAGGGGCTGACGAGCGGTTACCTGCCCTTGGGCGCGGTCGTCGTATCAAAGGAGATCGCAGAGTTCTTCGAGAACAACATGCTTTCCTGCGGTCTCACCTATTCGGGCCACCCACTCTCCTGCGCCGCGGCAGTGGCCAACCTGGCGGCGTATGAAGAAGACGAAGTCTTCGAGAACGTGGAGCGGCAGGGGGCCTATCTGGCCGAGCGTCTGGAGGCGATGAAGGTCAGTTACGCCTGCGTCGGAGACGTACGTTACAAAGGTCTCTTCAGTATGCTGGAACTGGTGCGCGACAAGGCTACAAAAGAACCGTTGGCACCGTATAATGGAACTTCTGTGGAGATGGCGAGACTGAACACCTACCTGAAGTCGAAGCACCTCTACACGTATGGTCGTTTCAACGTGTTTTTCGTTGTACCACCTCTGATCATTGGAAGGGAGGAATTGCAGTACGGCTTGGATATCATCGAAGAAGCTCTCGCCGAAGTCGATAGGATGCTGGTCTGATCAGAAAACAACCGTCGTCGACCCAGGCAGGGTGCGGGCGGCGTAGCAGTAGAAGAAATGTAGTAAGCCAGGAACGGAGAAACCAAATGGCATTGCTCGAAGAACCGATCAAAGAAGTAAAGGTACTCAAGAATTACATCAACGGCGAATGGGTGGAGTCCAAGGGCGAGATCATCGACGTGGTCAACCCGGCGACTATGAAGACCATCTCCAAGGTGCCCATTTCGACTCGTGAAGAGCTCGACCAGGCTGTGAAGGCCGCTCAGGACGCCTACTACGACTGGCGCCGCACCACTCCTCTCGCCCGTACGCGGATGCTCTTCCGCCTGAAAGAGCTCCTCGAGGAGAACTTCGAGAAGGCCAGCCGCATCCAGACTCAAGAGCACGGCAAGTGTATCGACGAATCTCGTGGTGAGTCCCGCCGCGGTATCGAGAACGTCGAAGTGGCCTGCGGTATCCCGACCCTCATGCAGGGCTATGTCTCCGAAGACGTGGCTCACGGCATCGACGAGTACTGCATCCCGACTCCGCTGGGTGTCTTCGGGGTCATCGGCCCGTTCAACTTCCCCTGGATGATCCCCCTGTGGTCCATCCCCTACGCCGTGGCCACCGGTAATACCGTCGTGCTCAAGCCCTCGAGCGAAGTCCCCAATAGCCAGCAGTTCCTGGCTGAGCTCGCTGAAGAAGCCGGGTTCCCCCCGGGTGTGTGGAATGTCGTCCATGGTGGTCGCACCGTGGTTGGCGGCATGCTCGAGCATCCTGATATTCAGGGCATCACCTTCGTCGGCTCGACACCGGTCGCCAAGGATGTCATCTATCCTGGCTGTGGCAAGAGCGGCAAGCGGGTCATCGCTCAGGCCGGCGCCAAGAACTTCATGACCATCATGCCCGACTGCGCGGTCGACCAGACCATCGCCGGCATGATGACCTCCTTCTTTGGCAATGCCGGACAGCGCTGCCTGGCGGCCGCCAACGCGGTTGTGGTCGGCGAAGACGACGACTTCTACAATGAGTTCGTCGCGAAGGTCGTCGCGATGGCCAAAAACATCAAGGTCGGCTACGGTCTGGATGAATCCATCCAGATGGGCCCGCTGCGCGACAAGGCCAAAAAGCAGAACGTGCTCAATTACATCGACATCGGCCTCAAGGAAGGCGCCGACCTGGTGCTCGACGGACGCGATTTCACCGTTCTGGGCGGATACCCGGACGACTGCTTCGTCGGCCCGACGGTCTTCTCGAACGTTGACCCGAAATCCCGTGTGGGTTCCGAAGAGATCTTCGGCCCGGTCATGAGCATCATGCGGGCGAAGGATCTCGACGAGGCGATCAAGATCACCAACGAGAATCCCTTCGGCAACGGCCACTCCATCTTCACCCAGAACGGGGCGCACGCCCGCTACTACCAGTACAACGTGGTCAGCGGCAATGTGGGCATCAACATCGGCATCACCGCCGCCATGGCGTTCTTCCCGTTCGGTGGTCTGAAGGATTCGTTCTTCGGCGTGTTGCACACTCAGGGCAAGGATGCGATTCGGTTCTTCACGGATACCAAGGTCGTCATCCAGCGTTGGTTTTAGTAGGGAGTTGACTGATATATGGCATTGAACACCTGTTCTGAAGGCATATCCTTCGCGCGCGAGATGGAGGAAGCGGCGGCCGCGTTCTATGAGGAACTGGCCAAGCTATTCCCGGAAGACGCCGAGAAGTTCCAGGGATATGCCAAGGTGAACAACAAGAACGTTGCGAATGTCCAAAGGACGTACTTCGGGGTTATCACCGACGGTATTGAGGGCTGCTATGCCTTCAACCTCGAACCCGACCAGTACGTCGTCGACGTGACGCTACCTGATGGCGTGGCTAAGGGCGACGCAATAGCGAAGGCGATAGCTGCGGAAGAGACAATCGCCCGCTTCTACGCCGACGCCGGCGAGCAGGGCAAGGGTCTGACGGCCGATGTGGCAAGGGCCTTCACGATTATTGCCCGCAAGCGCGGTGAACGCGTCGAAGAGCTGAAGGCGATCGTGGCCTAGTAAGTCTGAGGCGCCATTGAGGAGCGTGAGACGCGAGAGGCTACGAGAGAAGCCTGAAGATCGTTGAAAACGGCGCATCCCCGCCCTGGAGGGCGGGGATGCGCCGTCCTTTTGAGCGGCCGATAATGTACCATTGGGGTATATAGATGGATGAGAGAAGGAGGGTCTCGTGAGAGGTAGGAAGGCATTGATTCTTGGGCTGGCGATAGTGCTCGTGTTGGGCATGGCGGTCGTCGGTTGCGGAGGCTCGGATGAGGAAGCCAAGGAAGCCCTGCGGACTGCTCTAGACAAGATCAATACCCAGGTGGCCGAATTGACGACGACCTTCACCTCCGGGGGAACGGTGGCCGATGTGAAGGCTGCCAAGGACAGACTCGCACCAGATTGGGAAGCGGTCGTAGCTGCTGCCGAGGGTGTCGAAGGCGCGGATGTGGAGGCGGCGAAGAAGGCTTGGACCGATGCGGAGATGGCTATCGATGCCGTGCCGGACTCGGCGACGTTGATGGAGGCTGCGGGAAGCATCATGGGGCCCGTGCAAGGTCTGCTGACCGTTGCGGGAGATCTGGGCCAATTGGTCGCAGAAGACAAGTAGGAGAGGGTGAGGCGCGCGGCGTCTGAGCCGCGCGCCTCTTCATTGACCGTACACCAGGGAGCGACTATGCCGGACTCGCGGCGAAAGACGAAACGGCGCAGAAGTGAGAGTGGCGGCATGCCGGGCGGGAGAGGCGATTCAGCCGGCCGTCAAGGCGAGGAGCAGGTGCTCGAAGACCTGTCGAGATTCGCCGACCAGGTGGTTGTGATCGTTGAGAAGATGCAGGATATGGTGGAGCGCTTCGCCGCCGACCACTATGAGGCTCTTGAGGAATCGGCGGCCGAACTGGATCGTTTGGAGAGCGCGGCCGACGATACGAAAGAGGCCCTTCTCGACCGGCTGGCAGTGGGGACGATGTTCCCCATGGGCAGAGCGGACCTGGCCCGGTTGGTGGGATCCATGGATGCCATCGCCAATCTGGCCGCCGGAGCGGCCGACCGGCTTTCCATGCGCAGGTTCTCGCTCCCTCCTGCCATGAACGAGCTCTTGGTGGCTCTGGCCCGGGCCGATTTGGAGGCCACCCAGGTGTTGCGGGACGCTGTCGTGGCTATGGGGACCGACCTCCGAGCCGCCATTAAGTTGGCCCGCGAGGTGGATAAGATCGAGAGTCGTGCGGACGATATCTTCGCCGACCTGTATCAGGGCATGTACGAGGTCGACACCGACTTCAAGACGTTCCATCAGTTCAAGGCGATCGCCGAGCGCTTGGAGAATGTGGCCGACCGGTGCTGTGAGAACGCGGAACTGTTGCGTCACATGGCGCTTGAGTACCTCGACACGGAATGATCCGCCGATACCTAGTGAAGCGGGTCTCAGTGAGGAGAGTCTGAGAATTTGGGCGCAGAAACCATACTGCTCATAGCAGTGGTAGCGGTCGCGCTCATCTTCGACCTTCTCAACGGCTTCCACGACGGCTGTAACGCGGTCTCCTGTGTGATCTACACGGGCGCGCTCAAGCCTCGCGTCGCCATCGCCATCTCCGCCTTCTTCAACTTCGTAGGTCCCCTGGTGGTGGGGGTGGCCGTGGCGGAGACCATAGGTGGAGTCATCGACGCCAGTCAGGTGGCCGAGAGCCCACAGCTCATAATCGCGGCGCTCCTCGGCGCCTGCGTCTGGGAGATCCTAACCTGGATCTGGGCTTTGCCCATGAGTTCTTCGCATGCTTTGGTGGGGGGTCTGCTCGGGGCCGGACTGGCGGCTCTTGGTACCGGAGGAGTGCATTGGAACACTGTGATTCTGGTGTTCGCTTCCCTGCTCATCTCGCCCTTCCTGGGGATTATCACCGGATACCTACTCATGCGTCTCAGCCGTTTCTTCTTCGCCAAGACGAAGATGAGCATCGTGCGCGCAGACCGCTTCTACAGGCACATGCAGATCCTGTCGTCCAGTTGGGTATCGTTCAGCCACGGTTCAAACGACGCCACCAAGGTCATGGGCATCATCGTGATCTATCTTGCGGCGCAGCACGGATTGGGAGTCAAGGACTACGTTGTTCAGGAGGGCTTCCCCCTCTGGGTGATTTTGAGCTGTGCTGCGGCGATGGCCATCGGGACCTTCCTGTCGGTGCGCTCCTTCCGGCTTATCAGAACGCTGGGGGAGAAGATCACCAAGCTGCACCCCATCAATGGTTTCAGCGCCGAGGTGGGCGGGGCCATCATCATCCAGGTCGCGTCTCTGCTCGGGCTCCCGGTGTCGACTACTCACGTGGTCACCTCGGCGGTGACGGGTACCGGCCTCGCCAGCAAGCTGGGTGGAGTCAGCTGGAAAGTCTTCCGTGCTATCATGCTGGCCTGGGCGGTGACCCTGCCGTTCTGTGGCATTGTGGCCGCCATCATCTACTATCTCCTCGACCTCGTGATGTAGGAGGTCCACGTGGCCGGCGGGCGACTCGATAAAATCAGACGCACTCTAGGTGGGGAGACCACACTTGAGGGTGCCATCGACGCTATGGGCAGGGAGCGCGAGGAGCAGGTCCTGGAGCGCTTGGGCGACTTCACCGACCAAGTAGTGGTGATGGTTGAGAAGCTGCGGGACGTGGTCGAACGGTTCGCCGCCGATCGGTATGACGAACTGGCCGAGGCTGCGCTGGAACTGGACAGACTGGAGAGCCGGGCCGACGATACCAAAGAATCGATCCTCGATCGCGTGTCTCTGGGCGGGGTGTTTCCGATCCATGGAGCCGACCTGGCGCGGTTGGTAAGTTCCATGGACAGCATCGCCAACCTGGCCACCGGTGCAGCCGACCGTATCTCGATGCGGAGGTTCTCCCTGCCTCCCGACGTGAACGACCTCTTGGTGAAGCTGGCGGAGGTGGATCTGGAGGCGGTGCGGGTCCTGAGGAGCGCAGTGTTCGCCATGGGGACCGATCTCCGGAAGGTCATCAAGCTGGCCGGCCGGGTGGACAAGCTCGAGAGCGAAGCTGACGACGTATACGCCGCGATCTATCGGGCTATGTTCGATATGGATACCGACTTCCGGACTTTCCATCAGCTGAAGGCGATCATCGACCGGCTCGAGAATATAGCCGACCGCTGCAATCTTATCGCTGAGTTGCTCCGGCATATGGCCTTGGAGTACCTCGAGAACGAGTAGGCAGGGGGATCCCACCGGTGAAGATTGGACTGGCTCAGCTCAACTCCCGGCAGAACAAAGAGGCCAACCTGAAGGCCGCGACTCGGGCCGTCGATCGTCTCGCGGAGCAAAGCGTCGACTTGATCGTGTTGCCGGAAATGTTCAACTTCCACGGACTGGACGATGCTTACGAGCAACAGGCCGAACCCATTCCCGGGCCCGCCAGCGACTGGGCAGGCGAGCAGGCCCGGCGGCACGGTGTCTTCCTTCACTGCGGCAGTTTCGCCGAACGTCGTGGAGACCGGATCTTCAACACCAGCATGGTGTTCGACCGCCAAGGGCGCGAGCTTGCCCGCTACAGCAAGATCCACCTTTTCGACGTCAGTCTGCCCGACGGACTGGAGTATCGGGAATCGAGCACCATCTCAGCGGGTGCCGACGTCGTGACCTGCGAGGTCGAGGGGGTGACCCTTGGGCTGGCTATCTGCTACGACCTGCGTTTTCCGCAACTCTTTCATGCTCTGGCCGACGAGGGTGCGCAGGTGTTCGTCCTACCGGCGGCCTTTACCGTGGCGACCGGGATAAGCCACTGGGAGCCACTTGTGCGGGCCCGAGCCATCGAGAACGGCTGCTACATGGCGGCCTGCGGCCAATGGGGGGCTTACGCCCGGGGGAGGCAGACCTACGGGCACAGTCTCCTTGTGGACCCCTGGGGAACCGTGGTGGCGCAGTGTCGGGAGGGCGTGGCAACTGTGGTGGCGGACCTAGACCTGGACTACCTGGCCGATGTGCGCCGGCGCATGCCGGTCCAGCATCACCGGCGCCGCGACATCTTCGAAGGGAAGTAAGGGGGCAAGACTTCCCGGAAACATCGTCCCAGAACGCAGTCTCCGAGGCAGTCTCCAAGGGCCTCTTGCCCCCTGATACTTGCTCAGAAGTCCATCTCGAAGTGGAAGACCCCTTCGTTCAGTTTGCTGCGCACCTTCATTCCGCTTCTGTTGATCACGGCCTGCATGGCCTTGTTGTCACGCATGACCTCGGCGGTGAATCCAGCTATGCCGTTGCGTTTGGCGATGTTCGCCAGGTGCTTCATGATGAAGCTCCCGATGCCGCGTCGCTGCCAGTCGTCACGCACCACGAAGGCGACCTCAGCCCGGTTGGTCTTCTGGTCGAGGTAGTAGCGCCCGATGGCGATGATGTCTTCCCCGTGGGCCTCCGGCACGGTCCCCACGATGGCCACCTCGTTACGGTGATCGACATAAACGAAGTTCTGCAGCTGTTTGCGGGGAATCCGCTTGAGGTGTTGCATGTACCGGTAGTAGACCGTCTCCTGGGAGAGAGAGTAGAACAGGCCACGGGTGGCGGCCTCGTCGGTGGGGTTCATCGACCTGAAGCTGATGAGCGTCCCATCGTCCAGAAGCATCGTGGTGCGGACCTCTTTGGGTCCGACGAAGAACCGGCCCTCAACATCTTTGAGTTCCGGGCGCACCCATTTGCTCTCCACGGCCTGCGCCAGCAGTTCTTCCCGGAAATCGGGATGAGCTATCGTTATCAGAGACAGCGCTCTCTCCTGCACACTCTTACCGTGAAGGTACGCGACCCCGTATTCGGTCGCCACGTAGTGGACCGCTCCGCGAGTGGTGACCACGCCGGCTCCCGGCTTCAGACTTGCCACGATGCGTGACACTTTGCCCCCCTCCGCAGTGGAGGGCAGGGCGATGATAGCGCGGCCCCCATCGGAGCGGCCGGCGCCCTGGTTGAAGTCGGACTGTCCGCCGATCCCCGAATAGAACCTAGTTCCCAGCGAGTCGGAGCACACCTGCCCGGTGAGGTCGACCTCAAGAGCCGTATTGATGGCCACCATCTTGTTTTGCTGACCAATGATGAAGGGGTCGTTCACGTACTCGGTCGGGTTGAAGGAGAAAAGGGGGTTGTTGTCAACGTATTCGTACAGATTCTTGGTGCCCATGGCGAAGCTGGTGACTATCTTCCCCCGGTCCAGAGACTTCTGATTGCCGGTGATGACGCCCTCTTCTATCAGAGGGATGATCGCGTCGGTGATCATCTCCGTGTGGATGCCCAGGTCCTTCTTGCCCCTGAGCAGGGAGACGACCGCGTGGGGGATGCGTCCGATCCCCACCTCGATGGTAGAACCGTCTTCAACAAGAGAGGCGATATGCTCTCCGATGGCCTGCGCTACCGACCAGGCATCCGACGCCCAGCTGCCGGTTTGAACATCGTCTATGAAACCGGCGTAGGTGGTCTCGATCAGCGGCTCGTCCACCGGCACGAGAATGTCCAGGTCGAGCACACTGATGAAGCTGTCACCGAGAGTCCACGGCATCTGGGGGTTCACTTGGGCGATCACCAGGCCTGCATTGGCTGCCGCCGCCTTGACAATGTCGACCGAGACGCCCAGGCTACAGCGGCCCTGCTGGTCCGGCGGGGTGACTTGGATGAGCGCCACATCAAGAGGCATCTCCCCACTGGAGAACAAGCTGGGGATATCTGAGAAGGGGATGGGGGTGTAGTCGCCGTAGCCCTCCTGGATCATGTTGCGCACGTTGGCCGATACGAAGAACGTATTGACCGAGAAATAGTCCGCGAGTTCCTTGAAAGCGTAGGGGGCATCCCCGAGAGTGAGTGATGAGAGAACCTGGGTGTCCGCCAACTCGGCGTGGCGGGCAACCAGGGCCTGCACCAGATGGAGAGGCTGCGCCACTCCACTGCCGATGAACACCCTCTGCCCGGGCCTGATGGCCGCGACCGCCTCCTTGGCGGTCATGATCATGTCGCCGTATTTTTCCTTCCAGTCGCTGTCGTAGTCCTGCTTCGGCGTGGTGCTCATTTGGCACCTCCCGTCCTAAGCTGGATTCGCGCGTCTGCTGCCACTGAATCCTCTCCTGGTTTGCCAACAATGAATGGATTGATGTCGAGTTCGGCGATCTGCGGAAAGTCGGTGACCAGCTGACTGATGCGCTGCAGCGCTTCACCGATAGCCGAAAGGTTGACCCCGGCTTCGCCTCTCACACCCTCCAGCAGCTTGTAAGATCTAGTGCCCATGAGCATACTCATGGCCTCCCCGTGAGTAATCGGGGCCAGGTGGAAGGTGACATCCTTCATCACCTCGACGAAGATGCCGCCCAGTCCGAACATGAGCATGGGGCCGAACTGAGCATCACGGGTCATACCGAGGATGACCTCCCGGCCTTTCGGCACCATACGCTCCAGGTACACACCCTCCAGCACCGCGTCGGGGAGCTTCCGGGCTATGCGGAGCATCATGAGTTCGAAAGCGTCGGCCACTTCTTGGGCGCTGTTGAGGTTGAGCTTGACTCCCCCCACGTCCGACTTGTGGATGATGTCAGGGGAGGAGATCTTCATAGCGAGGGGGTAGCCGAGCCGGGGCGCGGCCTCCATGGCCTCGTCGGTCGTGGCCACCAGTCGTCCATCGGGTACCACGAAGTCGTAGGCGCGAAGGATGTCCTTGGCTTTTACCTCTCCCATGTATGGGCGTCCAGTGCGGAGCTGGCGGGCGATGATGCGCTCCACCCGGCGGCGGTTCACCGGGAAACGGGCAACGACCCGGGGCGGACGCATCCGCCAAGCTGCATAGTCCACCATGGCCTTGAGAGCCGCCACAGCGCGTTCCGGGGACGGGTAGTCGGGCAGGTTATGCGCGACCAACTCATCACGTCCCGGCATGATGTCCTGTCCCCCCATGAAGGTGGCCAGAACAGGCTTCTCTCCACGGACGGCGGCGGCGATGGCCCGGGCCGTCTCCGCGGGTTTGGTCATGGCCTGGGGGGTCAAGATGATGATAACGGCATCGACCATGGGATCCGACTGCGCCGCCTCTACGGCCAAAGCGTAACGGCTGGGGTCGGCGTCGCCCAGAACGTCGATAGGATTACCAACACTGGCCGCCGCGGGAAGCTTCTCCCGGAGGCCGTCGGCCGTCTCCGGGTGCAGGGCGATCACCTGCATTCCGGCGTGCTCCACGGCATCGGCGGCCATGATGCCGGGACCTCCGGCATTGGTGATGATGGCCACCCGGTCTCCCTTCGGAAGCGGTTGCATGGCCAAGGCGGTCGCCAAATCGAAGAGGCCCTCGAAAGTATCGGCTCGTATGACGCCGGCCCGCTTGAAAGCGGCTCCATAGGCGATGTCCGCCCCCGCGAGAGCCCCAGTGTGCGACGAAGCCGCTTTGGAGCCAGCGGAGGTCGTGCCGGCCTTGAGTATCACCACCGGTTTTAGGGCGGCCACGGATTCCGCGACACGGATGAACTCGTCTCCAGACCCGATGCTCTCCAAGTATCCGACGATGACCTTGGTCTCTTCATCGTCGGCGAGGGCGGCCAAAAAATCGGTCTCGTCAAGGTCGGCCTTATTACCGATACTCAGCAGGGTGGCCAAGCCGAGTTTGCGTTCAGCAGCCCAGTCCAGGATGGCCGCGCAAAGGGCACCCGACTGAGACAGGACCGAGATCCTGCCCGCTTTCGGCATATGGGTTGCGAACGTAGCGTTCATCTTGTGATGAGTGTTGATGAGGCCCAGACAGTTCGGTCCCATCAACCGCGCTCCTGAGGCGTGGCAGAGATCCGCTATCTCCTTTTCGAGACGGGCGCCCTCCTCATCGACCTCCTTGAAGCCGGCGGTGATGACCACCACAGCCTTGGCCTTCGCCCTCAGCGAGCTGATTACCGCCCCTTTGACGGCCGCAGTCGGCACGGCGATCACACTCATATCAATGGGTTGGCCGTACTCTTCAAGGCTGGTGTAGAACTTCTGGCCCATCAGTTCGCCACCGGACGGATTGACCGGGACGATCTCGCCTTCAAATCCCCCTTCAACTAGGTTGGCTACTACCGAATAGCCCACCTTCCCCTCTGTGCGGGAAGCCCCCATTACGGCTATGGTATTGGGATAGAGGAGAAACTCAAGCATTTGAACTACCACGTCCTCTCGAAATTTTCTGAGGTCTATGAATCTATTGAGGTTCTAGCGGGTTTACAGAGACGGGCTGCGTGCGCACGGCACACATCGCACCCAGAGCAAACTAGGTGGAGCCAACTGACTATGATACTACGACCGTTGGTACAATTGCGACCGAGGAAGGACGGATAGAGGGTGGGACACCCGCTCTGACGAGGTCATGCCCATGCGAAATGTGCTCAAAGCCATCGGAGCCGCTCTGGCAGTGATCGCCCTCTGCTCGCCCCTGATCTTCTGGTCGGCCGGCGACGCGCAGACACGCCCCACGGAGCTCTCGGAGGCGACGGTCACCATCACCGTGGCTCCGACCGTGGTTGTCACAACCACTCTCCCTCCGGGTGAGACCACCACCTCCACCACTGAAGTGGTGGCCGAACCGAGCAGTACTACGACGACCACGGAGCCGCCCCTCGAAATCACTGTGGCTGCGGTCGGAGATGTGCTCACGCACATGCCCATCGTGGACTCGGTCAAGGTCCCCGGCTTTGATTCGTATGACTTCCGGCCGGTGTTTGCCCCTGTCGCCCCTTATCTCACCGAGGCCGATTACGCTGTGGCGAATCTGGAGACCCGTTTGGCCGGGGCCGACTTCGGCTACAGCGGATATCCTCGTTTCAACTCGCCTGTCTCTCTGGGATTCGCACTGGACCGGGCGGGGATCGATCTGGTGGCTACGGCGAACAACCACTCTCTTGACCTCGGTTGGGACGGCATCGTCAACACGCTCCATAATCTTGATTCCGTAGGGTTGGCCCATGTGGGCACACATCGGTCTCCTGCGGAGAAGGCGGCCCCCTTCGTGGTAGACATCCAGGGGGTCAAGGTGGCCTTCCTAAACTACACGTCATATCTGAACGGCTTGGTGCCGCCGGCAGAGCACGAGGCCTATGCCGTCAACATCCTCGATGTCGATGCGGTGGCGGCGGAAGCCATGATGGCCCGCGTGTGGGGAGCGGACATCGTCATCGCCCTTCTCCACTACGGCGACCAATACGAGCGACAACCGAGTGAGTTCCAGCTCGAAGTCTCAGAGGAGATCCTGTCCCGCGGTGTCGATGTGATCTTGGGGTCTCATCCTCACGTGGTCCAGCCCATCTCTCACTTCTTCGATTTCACGAGCTGGAGGGTGAACGACAAGTACGTTGCCTACTCGCTTGGAAACTTCGTGTCGAACCAGCGATGGAGATACTCCGACAGCGGGCTTATCGCCTACGTGCACATCGAGAAGAAGGGTATCCGGGCTTACGTGACCGGCATAAGTTATCTCCCCGTTTACGTGCAGCGTTCGGACGAGTCGAGTCCGTTGCGCTACCGGGTACTGCCGGTCGTGCCCGGGTCGCATCCGGACACTGATACGACCATCACCGATGCCGATGCACAGCGGATGGCCCAAGTGTGGGAGGAGGTCCGTGAGTCGCTGTACCGGCCGGACGAGCGCATTTCTCCTCTTAACCCGCGGGATCTGGGCCTCTGAAGCTCCGTTTCTTTCGCTCTTCTGGTAGCATGCCGACACCATGATCGAAGTAGAACGGAACAGCCCTGTCGATGCCGGTGCTCTCAGCGAGTTCTTTTCCCGCTGCGGGTGGGAGGAACCGGAAGGCGCTACGAAGTTGGAGTGGGCGTTGGCGGCGTCGGAGGAATGGGTCGTTTGCAGGCTCGACGGGCAGATGATCGGCTTCGGCAGGTCTTGTCGCTTGGGGCCCGTGAAGAGAGTGGTGTTCGATCTAATAGTGGACCCGCGCTTCAGGCACACCAGGCTGCGGGGTGAGATAGCCCGGCTCTTGGCCGAGAGCACCGGGGGGATGGAGGAGATCTCCTTCTTCACCGAACGGTGGGCGTCGCGGTCCAGGTACCTTCCGGTCCAAGAGAAGGGCGCCGGCCGGCCGGAGGATACACCATCGGCTCCACCGAAGGCCTATCTGGGCAAGCGGTCCCTCATCGCAGGAGGAGAGGAATGAGCCGGTATCGGGTCACGTGCATCCCAGGCGACGGCATCGGACCTGAGATCATGGCGGCGGCTAAGACGGCCCTAGCCGCAACACAGGTGAACATCGGGTGGGTCGATGTTGAGGCGGGGGCGGACGCGATGGACAAGTGTGGGACGCCCCTGCCGGATTCGGTCATCGAATCCGTCCGCGACACCAAGGTGGCCCTCAAGGGACCCGTGACCACTCCCATCGGCTCGGGGTTCCGCAGCGTCAACGTGGGCCTGCGTAAGGCTCTGGATCTCTACGCCAATCTGCGCCCGGCCGTCAGCATCCCGGGTGTGCGGACCCGGTATGAGGGCGTGGATCTTGTGGTCGTGCGGGAGAACACCGAGGATCTCTATGCCGGTATCGAGCACATGGCCGGTGAAGACGCGGCCGAATCCATCAAACTCATCACCCGCAAAGGGTGCGAACGGATCGCCCGCTTCGCTTTCGACTATGCCCGGCGCGAGGGTAGGCGCAAAGTGACGGCCGTGCACAAGGCCAACATCATGAAGCTCACCGACGGCCTCTTCTTGGAGGTCTGCCGCCAAACGGCCGCCGGCTACCCCGAGATCGAGTTCGAAGACAGGATCGTGGACAACATGTGCATGCAGTTGGTGCAGAAGCCCGAACTGTACGATGTACTGCTGTGTCCGAATCTCTATGGAGACATTCTTAGCGATCTTTGCGCCGGGCTGGTCGGGGGCCTGGGCGTGGCCCCGGGGGCCAACATCGGCCTGGAGATGGCCGTCTTCGAACCTGTACATGGGTCGGCGCCCAAGTACGCGGGCAAGGACAAGGCCGACCCTACCGCCCTCATCCTGTCGGCCGTCCTCATGCTCAGCCACCTCGGTGAGGTGGACGCGGCTCACGCGCTCTTCGAGGGCGTGCGCCGCGTCATAGGGTCAGGCAAGAGGGTCACCTACGATCTGGGTGGCTCCTCGGGCACGAAGGACATGGGGGAGGCCATCGCTGAAGAGGTGGCGCGGCTCGTGAGTTGAGGGCCGGCGCAGCCCGGCTGCACTCTCCAACACAGCCCAACCGGGTCGAGGTAACCGCGCACCGGCCGCTCGACACCGCGACACACGGGTGCTCTCCATCGTCTGCCGGGGTCGGCATCCGCGGGGCGACACCCCGGGTGGGTGGTCAGTCCTGCAAGAGGCCTGCTTCCGTCCAGCCGCGCTTGAGCCAGTAGATGCGCACCCGGCGTTCCAGCTCTTCCCGGTCCAGAGCGGGGGCCACGTCGATGGACTCCCGGAAGAACCGCTCCGCCACAGTATCATCGGCCGGGGTGGCTCCAAAGGCCAGGTTGAGACGACGGATGCGGGTGATGGTCTCGGTTGATAGCCGCTGTAGGTCCTCTCTGGAGACCTCAGCGCCGTTGAGCTGGCCGACGGCCGATTTCAGCCGGTCCCAATCCATGAAGTCCCGGTAGAAGCGGCACATGATGAGGCCGTCCATGACGAGCATGCGGTCCTCCCAGTCGATGTAGGTCTGCACATAAGCATCGTCGTCGAGCCCGTCGAGCACCCCGGCCAGCTCCGCCTTGTAGAAGGTGGCCCGTAGATGACACGCACCTCGCACATTGACCGCGTAACTGAGAGCCATGCCTTTGAGTCTACGCGGCTCGTATCCGGGCGGGTCGAGGCGTTTTGAGGTGATGGACCAGTCTGCCATGCCCAGGTCGGCAAGAGCATCGTCCAGGCCGCGAGCAAGGGTCACCCCCAGCGGGGTCGAACCGGTGGCGAGGGTCTCGAGCAGCGCATCGATCGCTTTCACGTCTCCGGGGTCAGGGCCTTCTGCCAGGAATCCCAGTTGTTTCGCTTTGATCACGGCCGCGACCAGGTTGGCGGCACTGATGGTGTCCATGCCGAGCTTGTTGCAGCGCTCGCTGAGTTTGGCCACGTCCCGGGCGTGTTTCACCATGCAAGAACCGCCGAAGGCGTAGAGGGTCTCGTACTCGGGCGCGTGAAGCTCGCGACCGGCTTCCGGTCCGTTTTTGAGAGTCAGACGTTTCCGGCAGCGCAGGGGACAGGGGGGGCAGGTGCCGTGCTCGACAGTGGCCCAGTCCGCCCAGCCCTCTGCTTCCAGGGTAGCGTGGTGCGGGGCGGAGCCCTGTCTGAAGAAGTCGGTGGGGAAGGTCCCGGCTGCATTCAGCATGCGGACCATGACCGGAGTACCATAGGTGTGATACGCGGTAGCCGTCGGGGAATCAAGGGCCAGCCTCGAGACCTCCTTGCGGGTCAAGGCGAACTGCTCTTGCGCCTCCAGCTTGGTTCCTCCGGGGGAGGTGGCGCTGACCGCCTTCAGCTTCTTGCTCCCGAAAACGGCGCCCAATCCTCCCCGTCCCAGGGTGTGCGCCTCCTCGTGCATAACCGCCGCCACCTTCACGAGGTTCTCTCCCGCCACACCGATGGAAAGGACTGCGGAACGCTTATCGAGCGCGGAGAGGATCTCGGCCTCCACTGCGAAGGTGTCCCGGCCCCACAGATGAGCGGCCGGCAGCAGCTTAGCGCCGTCGCTGTCGATATGTAGCTGCACCGGGGTGGAAGACGCTCCCCTGATGACCACGGCGTCCCAGCCCGTCTCTCCGAGCGTACGGGCGAATGTCCCCCCGCAGTAGGTCTCGAGCCAGATGCCTGTGAGAGGGCTTCTCGTGAACACCCCGAAACGATCGGAGCCGGACATCCCGTAAGCCACCAACCGACTCGGGGTGATGGCTATGATGTTGTCCGGGGAGAGGGGATCGGCAGCGGTATCGAGATACTTCTCGAGCAGACGGATGCCCAGGATCTTGCCGCCGAGACCGAGGGTACCCGAACAGTCGATCTCGTCGAGGCGAGAGTTCCCTGCGCCGAGATCGACCAGGAGAACGTTTCCCACTTCACTCACGCCGGCCTCCTCGTGCTCGAACTTGGCCTCGCCGCCCGTCTTCTCAGGTGCCGACGGCTACCTACCTCCGGGTGCAGTGGCGGCTGTGCCTGGGGTCACCGCGCATACCTGCGCCAGCGTCTCTTCAACGATATCCAGACCTCGAGCCAGAGTCGAGTCCTCGATGGTCAAAGGCACCAGGAAACGGACCACGTTATGGTAAGTGCCGGCCCCCACGTTGATCACGCCGTTCTCGTAGAGCTTGGCTCGGAAGGTCTTGGCCAGATCTCCTGCAGGTTTCTTGGTCTCCCTGTCCTCCACCAACTCCACGGCGGCCATGGCCCCGATACCGCGCACGTCGCCGATCACCGGGTATTTGGTCTGGAGGGTTCGGAACCGGTCCCGGATGAGGTCGCCGATCACCGGCGCACGCTCCAACAAGTCTTCGCTCTCGATGATCTCGAAGGTGGCCAATCCTGCCCGACAGGCTGTGGGATTGCCTCCGAAGGTCGTGCCGACGCCGCTTGGATGCACCTTATCCATAATCTCTTGCCGCCCGGTGACGCCGGCGATGGGGAAGCCCGCCCCCAAAGCTTTGGCCGTAGTCATGAGGTCGGGAGCCACCCCCCAGTGTTCCATGGCGAACCACTTGCCCGTGCGGCCCATACCTGTCTGGATCTCATCGGCTATGAGAAGGATGCCGTGTTCCTCACAGATCTTCTTGATCTTGCCCAAGTACTCGGGGGGAGGCACGATGAAGCCCCCCTCTCCCAGCACCGGCTCGGCGATGACAGCGGCTACATCGTCAGCGTTGACGTGCTTCTCGAAGGCGTTCTGCAACAACTGGGCACACTCGCAGCCGCAGGAGGGATACGACAGGCCGAGCGGGCAGCGGTAACAATACGCATAGGGGATGCGGTAGATGTCGGAGGCATAGGGTCCGAATCCTACTTTGTACGGGCTCACCTGAGAGGTGAGGCTGAGGGTCATGTATGTCCGCCCGTGGAATGCGTCCTCGAACGCGACAATGGACTTGCGGCCCGTCGCGTAGCGGGCGATCTTGATGGCGTTCTCGACGGCTTCGGCACCTGAGTTGAGAAAGAAGGTGCGTTTGGCGAAACGGCCGGGAGCGTGTTTGTTGAGTCTCTCTGCCAGTCGGAGGTAGGACTCATATCCGACCAACCCGAAGCAGGTGTGCGAATACAACTCGGCCTGGGCCTGGACGGCCGCCACAACCTTAGGATGGCAGTGGCCCACGTTCATAACGCCGATGCCCGCCGCGAAGTCGATGTATTCTCTGCCCTCCACGTCGGTGACGACTGCGTTGCGAGCCTTGGCCACGTACACTGGCGCGGTGGCAGGGACGCCTCGTGGGATGTTCGAGGCTCGAAGGGCGGTAAGCTCTGCGTTGTCCATTTGTCATCCCTCCACTTCGTGATCGCCGCGAGGCCGTTCGTTCGCGGCCGGGCCCCTGCTCTTCTGCCGAGATTATCATGAGCGTGTGTCCGTTGCCGCCCAGGGCATCTGAACCACACTTCAGACCCGGCACCAACGGTCGCTCCTTGCATTGACCTCCATTGCTAGTAAACTAAAGATTCAGCGCACTGAATGCTTGAGGAGTCTATCTTGGACAGCAATAAAGGGAATATCTTCGCCGGCCCGGCACGGGCGCCACACCGCTCTCTACTACACGCCGTCGGGGTGGAACGTGCGGACATCGGTAGGCCGCTTATCGGGGTCGCCAACTCTTACAACGAACTGATCCCGGGCCACATCCATCTCAACTCGCTTGCCCAGCAGGTGAAGTACGGGGTCTATCAGGCCGGTGGGATACCTCTGGAGTTCAACGTCATCGGCGTTTGCGACGGAATCGCCATGAACCATGAGGGCATGAACTACTCGCTCGTCTCCCGGGAGGTCATCGCCGATTCCCTCGAGATAATGATCAAGGCCCACGCGCTGGATGGGGTGGTGCTCGTCACAAATTGCGACAAGATCGTGCCCGGGATGGTAATGGCCGCAGCCCGGCTCGATATACCGGCCGTCTTGGTTTCGGGCGGCCCCATGCTGGCCGGTGATTTCCAGGGGGCGAAAGTCAGTCTGAGCCAGGTCTTCGAAGGGCTTGGCCGTTACATCAACGGTGACATGACGGTCGAAGAGCTGGAACAACTGGAGGAATGCGCCTGTCCGACCTGCGGTTCGTGCGCAGGTCTGTTCACGGCCAACTCGATGAGCTGCGTTGTGGAAGCACTCGGCCTATCCCTGCCGGGTGACGCCGCCATGCCGGCACCCTTCTCGGGTCGCCTCATCCTGGCCCGGCACAGTGGAGCCGCTGCGGTCGAGGTGGCGAAGAAGGGGTGGGGCGTCCGGCGGTTCATCACGCCCGCCAGCGTGCGTAACGCTTTGGTGGTCGATGCGGCTCTGGGCTGCTCGACCAACACGGTGCTACATGTCATGGCCATAGCGCATGAAGCTCAGGTCGAGCTTGAGCTCCACACCTTCAACGAAGTGGCCGACGGTACCCCTAATCTGGTCAAACTGGCGCCTTCGGGCAACCATCACATGGAAGACCTGCACCGCGCGGGCGGCGTCATGGGTGTTATGAAGCGTCTGGATGAGGCCGGCCTCGTCGATGGCTCTGTCCCGACGGTCGGCGGTGTCGACATGGCCACTCAGTACAAGGCGGCGGTGATCCAAGACGAGGAGATCATCCGGCCTCTCGACCGGGCCTATCGGGAGACCGGCGGTTTGGCGATGCTCTTCGGCAACCTGGCTGCCAAAGGGGCTGTGGTCAAGGAATCGGCGGTGCTATCTGAGATGTTGGTCCACCGGGGACCGGCCCTGGTGTATGACGATGAGCCTACCCTTATGGCCGCTATAGAGGCGGGGAAGGTCAAACCCGGTTCGGTGGTCGTGATCCGTTATGTAGGGCCCAAGGGCGCGCCCGGCATGCCTGAGATGCTGACGCCTACCTCCGCCATCGCGGGCGCGGGATTGGGCGATAGCGTGGCGCTGATAACCGATGGCCGCTTCAGCGGGGCCAGCCGTGGAGCCAGTATTGGCCACGTGGCGCCGGAGGCCTATGAGGGCGGCACCATCGCCCTGGTAGAGGACGGGGACATCATCAGCATCGACATCCCGAACCGGACGTTGACGCTCGAAGTCCCCGAGGAGGAGTTGACGCGAAGGAGGACGGCGTGGCAGCGCCCGGCTCGGGAGTACTCGGGCGTGCTGCGCCGCTACGTAGCCTTCGTGTCGGGAGCCGATACCGGGGCGGTACTGAGCAGCGAAGCATCCGCTTCCTGATCCTCGCCTCGGCTGTCCCTGAGACTCCCCAGTATCTGCCCGGGCTCGATGCCGGGCGATCGTACAAGCGTGCATGAAGAGACAGCGGAGCGCACTATGAAAGCAGCCGAAGTGATCCTCGAAGCGCTGAAGCGCGAAGGGGTCGATACCATATTCGGGTTTCCCGGGGGGAGCGTCATCCCCCTGTACGATGCCCTCTACAACTCAGACATCAATCACATCCTGGTGAGGCATGAGCAGGGAGCCGGGCACATGGCCGACGGCTACGCCCGGGCGTCGGGCAAGGTGGGAGTGTGTTTTGCCACCTCCGGCCCGGGAGCCACCAACCTGGTTACAGCCATCGCCAACGCTTATATGGACAGCGTGCCCATGGTGGCCATAACCGGGCAGGTCAGCCGACATCTCATAGGCTTGGACTCCTTCCAGGAGGCCGATGTGACCGGGATCACGCTCCCCATCGTCAAACACAGCTATCTCGTCAAGGATCCCACGACCCTCACCCGCATCATCAGGGAGGCCTTTCACATCGCGAGCACGGGGCGGCCCGGACCCGTCGTCGTCGATATCCCTGTGGACGTGACCAAGGAAGACGTGGAATTCGACTCAGCGGTTCTCCCCGCCATGAGATTGCCCGGATATAAGCCCAACCTGAAAGGGCATCCCAAGCAGATCAGGGCGGCGGCCCAAGTTATCGCCGCTGCTCAGCGACCGGTTATCTACGCGGGCGGGGGGGTCATATCGGCCAACGCTTCCGACGAACTGCGAGAGCTGGCTGTCTACAGCCAGATCCCGGTTACCGCGACTCTCACCGGGAAGGGATGCTTCCCGGAGGATCACGATCTGTCCATGGGTATGCTGGGGATGCACGGTACGCCTTACGCGAACTACGCGATCAGCCGGTCCGACCTGGTCATAGCGGTCGGAGTGCGATTCGACGACCGGGTCACCGGGAAGCTGGAGGCTTTCGCGCCCGAGGCCGGGTTCGTGCACATCGACATCGACCCTGCGGAGATCTCCAAGAACGTGGTGGTGGATATCCCCATCGTGGGAGACGCCAAAACGGTGCTGCCGGCCTTGCTGGCCGAACTCAAAAAGCTCGATCTCTCGTTCGACCGGCGGCGGGAGTGGACGGAGCAGGTGGAGACGTGGAAACGCGAGCATCCTTTGGCGGTCAAAGAGGCGGAGAATGGTGACATCATGCCGCAATCGGCAGTGAAGAAGATCTGGGAGATCACCGACGGCGAGGCTGTCGTTTGTACAGAGGTCGGTCAGAACCAGATGTGGGCTGCACAGCATTATCTCTGCCGACATCCCCGCACCTTCATAAGCTCGGGCGGACTGGGAACCATGGGATTCGGGTTTCCGGCGGCCATCGGCGCTCAAGTGGCGCGTCCGGATGCCCTGGTGGTCGATATTGCGGGTGACGGCTCGTTCCAGATGACTTCCCAGGAGTTGGCCACCGCGGTGCAGTACGGCCTGCCGGTGAAGGTCTGCATCCTGAACAACCAGTATCTGGGCATGGTGCGGCAGTGGCAGGAACTGTTCTGGGACAAGCATTACAGTCAGACCTGCATGGAGTGCCAGCCCGATTTCGTCAAACTGGCCGAGGCCTACGGCGCTGAGGGGTACCGGGTGGAGGCATCCACCGATCTGGAAGGCGTCCTACGGACCGCTTTTGCAAGTGACCGACCCGCGGTGATCGACATACGGGTGAAGCGGGAGGCCAATGTGTTTCCGATGATCCCCGCCGGGGGGACCATCCACGACATGATGGAGCGTGAACTATGAAACACACGCTTTCGGTCCTGGTGGAGAACAAGCCTGGCGTCCTGACGCGGGTGGCCGGTCTCTTTGCCCGGCGAGGATTCAACATCGACAGTCTGGTGGTGGCGGAGACGGAGAGCGCCGCGGTGTCGCGTATGACCATAACGGTTGAGGAGCAGGACCAGCCGGTGGAGCAGGTGACCAAACAGTTGCACAAGCTCATCAATGTTCTCAAGATCACCGATCTCGATCCCAGCGGTAGCGTGGAGCGGGAACTTCTCCTCATCAAGGTCAAAGCCGATGCCGAGTCACGCTCGGCGATCATGCAGATCGTGGAGATCTTTCGAGCGAAGATCGTCGATGTGAGCGCGGAAGTGCTCATCGTCGAGATGACGGGGACGCGTGAGAAGGTGAGCGCCTTCATGGAACTCCTCACCCCCTTCGGAGTGGTGGAGTTGATGCGTACCGGGCGGATAGCGATGAGCCGCGGCAAGCGCGCGACCTAGTCTGGGCGCAGGTTGTGTTACCGTGCCATGACGCACCGAAACAGGAGGTAGCTGGGTAAGATGCTGTACGACAAAGACGCCGACCTAGGTCTGCTCGATGGGCAGACCGTAGCCGTCATCGGCTTCGGAAGCCAGGGGCATGCACATTCGCAGAACCTGAGGGATAGCGGGGTCAAAGTAGTGGTGGCCGAGGCTCCCGGCACTGCCGCCTGGGATCGAGCGGCGGCTGCAGGGTTCGAGGTGCTGACCGCCAATGCCGCCGCAGCTGTGGCGGACGTCATCATGATGGTGGTCCCGGACCAGACCCAGAAGGTGGTCTACGAGACCGCCGTGCGCGACAACCTCAAAGATGGCGACATGCTGATGTTCGCCCACGGGTTCAACATCCACTACAGCCAGATCATCCCGCCGCCCGGCGTGGACGTCACCATGATCGCTCCCAAGGGACCGGGTCATCTGGTTCGTCGGGTGTACACGGAAGGTGGGGGTGTGCCGGCCTTGCTGGCCGTCTATCAGGACGCTACCGGCAAGGCGCGGGACCGGGCACTCGCTTACGCCAAGGGGATCGGTGCTCTGCGGGCGGGTGTCATCGAGACCACCTTCAAAGAGGAGACTGAGACCGACCTGTTCGGCGAGCAGGCGGTGCTCTGCGGTGGAGTCAGCGAGCTGGTGAGAGCGGGCTTCGAGACTCTGGTCGACGCCGGTTACCAGCCGGAAGTCGCCTACTTCGAATGCCTGCACGAGTTGAAGCTGATCGTGGATCTCATCCATGAACACGGCATCAGCGGCATGCGGTATTCGATCTCGGATACTGCCGAGTACGGAGATATGACTCGGGGCAAGCGCGTCATCAGCGATGAGGTCCGCGAAGAGATGGAGTACATACTCGAGGAGATCCAGACTGGGGAGTTCGCCCGGGAATGGATACTGGAGAACCTGGCCGGCCGTCCGGTGTATAACGCCATCAAGCGGGAAGAGTCCGAGCACGAGATCGAGGTCGTGGGCCGGGAGTTGCGGGCCATGATGCCCTGGCTTGGTAAGGGTGGTAGCCTGGACTGAGGGTTGCGTCCGGCGGATCGGACTGCCGGGCCGGCGGGCGGATACGGGAATCGAAATGGACCTTCAGGGGGCGCAGCTCCGGCGAGAGCCGGAGCTGCGCCCCCTTCACACTCAGCCCAGCTCGCCCTCTATCGCGGCGCCGACGATGGGCACGTCGCCGGCGTCTATATCGCCGATAAAAGCATCGGGGATGGCCACGTAGTCCCCAGGTGCGTCGGCAATGATTTCGGCTGCCGTGTACTGCTTCATCATGCGGGAGATGGTCACGCTCACCGATACCGTCAATGCCCGGGCTGCTCTCGTCATCGAGCGGTCCCTGCCTCGGATCAGGTTGAGATTGCGAGTGAGCCCTCCCTCCACCCCGATGACGGCCAACTCGTGCCTTGCGGATCCTCTCAGGGATATGCTGGGCAGGATCGATATGCCGAGCCCCTGGCGCACGAAGTTCTTCACCGCCTCCATGGTCCCCGCGCGATAAGACACGTTGGCTTCGAAACCCACGCGCCGGCAGGCCGCCATGACCAGCAAGGTGAGGTTGTAGGAGTCCGTGTAGAAGACCCATTCTTCATCGGCGAGTTCCTCGAGGCTTACGGATTCGCGCCCCGCGAGACGGTGGTCAAGAGAGGTCACCACGAGGAGATCCTCGCTACCGAGCAGGGTCACATTGAGAGTTCGCGGTGCTCCGGGTGCAGTCACTACGGCGAAGTCTATGGCTTCTTTTTGCACCATCTTCTGGAGATCGGCGTCCCCGCCTTCGACCAACTCCACCCGGACCCGCGGATAGTCGCGGTGAAACTGGGCAAGCAGACCTGGGAGCACATACGTGGATACCGATGGATTGCATCCCATCCGCACCTCGCCTGCCTCGATGCCGAGATTCTCCTTCAACACTCGAACCGCCTCGTCGGCTCGGAACAGTACGTCCTGAACAAGGGGGAGGAAGATCTCGGCCTCCGGAGTGAGGGCGATGGTGCGACCCTTGCGCTCGAACAAGTTGGTCCCCAGCTCTTGTTCCAGCCGGCGCATCTGATAGCTCAGCGCCGGCTGTGAAACGTGGAGTAGTTCAGCGGCGCCCGTGAAGCTGGCCGATTGCGCGATGGTGACGAAGTATTTGAGTTGCATCAGTTCCATGGCTTCTATAAACGTGGTTTATACCATATATAGAAACAATGTATTGGAATTGTTGAGTAGGCTCATTTACAATGCCAATTGGCTGAGCACTGAATCACCGTGGTTTAGGGAACCCCCCCTCCCGGATCACGGCAGAGCTGAGCAGCTTTCCCGCAGCATAGCCGACTCCTCCCCCAACGGAGTCGGCTATGCTACTTTCTCACAGATTCTTACTCGAGACCCAGGTCTCGAGACTAGGTCGGCGGCTGCGGTGGATTGGAGTTCTCCATCACCTCGGATACCTGGAATTGTCTAGGCCGGTGACCGGCGCATCCGCCGGGTTGCGCCCGCTCCTGCATAGGCTGGCCCCGGAGGGAAGCCGTCGGGTGCGTGGCTTCGCGGAGCTTGCGCTCGCGATGGCCGGGGTCATCTGGGGAACGAATTTTGTCCTGGTCAAGATGGCTCTAGACGACATGCCTCCACTGTATTATCTGGGCCTGCGCTTCTTGACGGCCGCCGTCCTACTGGCCCCGCTCGGAATCCCCAGAGTCCGAAGGCTGAACCGGCGCGGGTGGTTCATGGGTACCGTGATCGGGGTGCTGCTGTTTGCCGGATTCGCCCTTCAGACCATCGGGCTGCGCACCACCTCCCCGGGTATCTCCGGGTTCTTGACCAGTTTTTACGTGATCATGGTGCCCATCATCCTGGGGCTTGCCTTGGGTCGCTGGCCCTCGCCGACGGTCGGGCTAGGGGTTGTGATTGTAGTCGGCGGCTTGGCCATCCTCTCCATTTACGGTACCCTCGGGTTCGGCTGGGGGGAGGTGCTCACCCTCGTCGCGACTGTCTTCTGGGCTCTGCATATCCTCGGGATCGACTACGCCTCCAACCGCATGAGTGCAATTGCCTTGGTCCAGCTGCAGATGACGGTGTGCGCCTTTCTCTGCCTGGCCTGTGCCTTCCTCTTTGAAGGACCCGAAATCTTCCCAGGGTGGAGAGCTACCGGGATCGCGCTTTGGACCGGTTTCGCAGGCGGGGTGGTGGCCTACATGCTCGTCACGCTCGGGCAGCGGCATACCCCACCTGTTCTGGCCGGTCTGCTCATGAATCTCGAGGCGGTCTTCGCCCTCATTGTGTCGATTATCGCCGGTTATGACCCGCTTACCTGGCGTACGGTGTTGGGATTCCTATTGGTCTTCGTCGGCACGAGCGTTGCCCATCTGGGCACCAGGGAGACGCCGGAGTTGACGGCGGGAGCGGTTCCTCCCGGTCCTTAGCTCCAGCCCCCAAGGGTCCGCAGGATAAAAGCCTCCACCTGCTCGACCACCTCTCCGAAGACCCTCTCCCGGTCATGATCCGACGAATCCGGAGGTTCCAGAGAGTGATCGGCTCCTTGGATGATGTAGAGGTCGGGCCGGTAGATAAGGCTGTCAAGGACTGGGCGCAGTAGTGCCGGGCTGCACAGCGGGTCCTGGGTACCCGCGAAGAAGAGGCTGGGGATGTCGATATGCCGGAGCGCTTTGAGGAGAGGGCGATCCCTTCGACCGGGCGGGTGCAGTGGATAGCCCAGCAGGACCAGACCGGCGGCGGCCACACCTCCCTGCCCAGGGCCGCGCGATACCAGTTCGGCTGCGGTCAGTGCACCCAGCGACTTGCCGCCTACGAAGACTGGGGCCGCGCCTGTCTCCGGTCGCTCGAGCATGTGGCTGTAAACGGCCATCATAGTGTCTTCCAGGACATTCCGGGAGTCGGGTGACGTCGCGCCCCGCTCCACGTAGGGGAAGTTGAAACGCACGACGATCGCGTGGTCTCCGGCGGCTAGGGCGGTCGCCAACCGGACGAGCAAGGGGAGATTAAGATCGTTGCTCGCCCCATGGGCGAGGATCAGGGTGGGGGTGTTGGGGGTCGGATGGGAGGGAAGCTCCATCTTGACCGTGACAGGCACCTGACCGGGTATAGGGAGCTTATATGACATCGATATAGGTGACGGCATGAAGGGTCTCCTAGACTGCAGTTGCCGTCTGAGCCGACGGTGAAGCTGAGAACTACCTAGAACTATTGTAATATACGTGAACAAGCCGCCAAGGAGGACGGATTGGAACGGATCATCGGCAATCTGGATAAGGCGAAGCTCAAGCTGGACGAGGCGTTCTTCTATCTGGATGAGATCGAAGAGCTCATCCAGGAGGATGGCCTCAGCGAGACGGCCGGTTCCAAGGTAGCCCAGGCCACCGACCGGCTGACCAACGAGCTGTCCGCGCTTAGTGGCAAGGTCGCCGAACTGCAGGAGATTCTCCGGGCACTCGACGAGCAGCAGGACGCCTCCGACGACTCCGGCTAGTGGTGTCATCCGGGCGCACTCCTCTCATCGTCAGCGCCTGTTTGGTGGGCCTTCACACTCGGTTGGATGGCGGGGTGAGGCACTTTGGGAGCGTCATGGCTCTGGAGGGTCGCTACTGCTTGATTCCCGTTTGCCCGGAGCAATTGGGAGGAGCGCCGACTCCTCGATTCCCGGCCGAGATCTGTCAGGGGACGGGTGAGGACGTCCTCGACGGCAGGGCTCGGGTCATGACCTCAGACGGCCGCGATGTCACCGATATCTACCTGCGGGGCGCGGCCGAGGTTCTGGCAGTGGCACGTTTGACCGGGGCCACGTGCGCGGTCCTCAAAGCGCGCAGTCCGTCCTGTGGAGTGGGGGATACGTACGACGGCACCTTCAGCCATACTCTGCGCGAGGGGTCCGGGGTCACTGCCGCGGGTCTGGCTCGCGCAGGACTGCTTCTCCACACCGAGGAAGACTGCGGGATACTGCTGGGGTAGAGCGGCATCGCCGAGAACGGTCGGCGTTCGGGGTTGGCTTCTCGCTGAGCCGGCAGACTCTCAGGCGCCGGCCTCGCACTATCGCCGGTCTAGCGGTGCTCGTAGTGCTCGGGTATGTATTCTTCCAGCATCGGAAAGTCTCGGAGTTCCTTGAACGCGGCCCGCATGAAAGAATCCACCCACCAGAAGACGTTCTGCGTCCGGATGTTCCGCCGCAGCTTCCTCATGCGGTATCGGCGTTCGCTCTGGGTCATGCGGAAGGCGTTGTAGATGGCATCGGCGGTCTGCTCCACGTCGTAGGGATTGACTACCAGGGCAGCTCGGCCCAGCTGGGCGGCCGCCCCCGCGAACTGGCTCAGTATCAGCACCGAGTCTTCGTCCGGACTGCACGCGCAGAACTCCTTCGCCACCAGGTTCATTCCGTCTTTCAGCGGAGTGATCAGGGCGATGCTGGATGCCCGGTAGATGGCCAACAGCTCCACTGAGGGGAGGCTGCGGTAGAAGTAGTGTACCGGCACCCACCCCACCTCGGCGTAGCGTCCGTTGATGTTTCCCACCAGGCGCTCGATCTCCACCCTCAGCTCTTCGTACTTGGGGATCTCCTCCCGGCTGGGCACTACCACTTGGAAGAGATGGATGCGTCCACGGACCTCGGGGAAGCGCTCCAAGAGGTTCGCGAAAGCCCGGAGTCTTTCGGGGATCCCCTTGGTGTAGTCGAGCCGGTCGAGACCGAGCACGATCTGCCTGTCGGCATACCGCGACCGGATCATGGCCACGCGTTCTTCCACCTCGGGTTCGATGGCAGAAGCTGCGAAAGAGTCTGCATCTATGCCGATGGGGAAGTTACCGACAAAGGTCTCGTGATCGTCCGATCTGATCACGTGTAGATGGCCCTCGGGACGCACGCTCGTGTTCTGCACCAGCATGCGCACGCATTGTATGAAGTTCCGGCGGTCTCGTCTCGTCTGGAAACCCACCAGGTCGTAGGCGAGCAGAGAAGTGAGCACCGCATTCCGTTCGGGCAGCTTCATGAAGATGTCGGGTGAGGGGAACGGGATGTGCAGAAAATAGGCCAGAGTGGTCGACCGGCACATATCGCGCATATGATGGGCTACGTCCATGAGCTGATAGTCATGGATCCAGACGAAGTCGTCATCGTCGCAATCCGCGGCCAGAACCTCCGCGAACCGGCGATTGACCTTCACGTACGCGTCCCAGTATTCGGGATCGAATACGCACTCCGACAGCAGATCATGGAACAGGGGCCACACGCTCTCGTTGGAGTAGCCGTGGTAGTAGCGGTCGACCTCCTCTTTGGTGAGCGATACCGGTTTGAGTACGTAGCCCGCCTCATCGGAAGCCTTCCCGAACATGTTGTCCAGATCGGGTATGGCCTCGGTGGCACCGGACCAACCTATCCAGATCCCGCCTCGCTTCCGCAACACGGGGAGGAGCGCAGTGACCAAGCCCCCGGAACCCGGTTTGAGAACCCACTTGTCCGCGGCCTGTCTGTCCAGTACGTACGGTAGCCGGTTGGAGACCACGATGAGCCTCTTGGTCGCTTCGGAAGCCACTGTTCCTCCTTGTCGGGTGTGCAGGGCAGCCGGGTTCAAATCCGGTGGAGTGCCGGTCTAGCCAAGCTCTATGCGATCCTCATTCCCATGCGTGAGAGCAACCATGAGAGTGAGGTACTCGCGCAGATGACGGGTGATCAGGAAGTTGTGGCGGACCAACTCCTTGGCGGTCTGACCGATCTGCGCTATCCGGTCAGGCTCCGTCAGCAGGTAACGTATGCGCATGGCCGCCCCTTCGGGGGTGTCCACCAAGAACCCGGTACGGTGGTTGACCAGCTGCAGTCTTATACCACCGGTGTTGCCTCCTATGACCGGCTTACCCTTCCACATAGCCTCAGTCACCGTCAGTCCGAACCCCTCGCGCAGAGACTTCTGCAAAACGATGTCGGCGCCGGTCTGCAGGGCGTTTATCGTGCGGTCGCTGTAATGGCCGGAGGAGAGCACGTGGATATCGGGATCGCCCTCAGCGGCCTCACGGACGTCATTCAAGACCGTTTCGCCCTCCGGGTCGTCGGCTGCGGTCCCACCCGCCAGGATCAGTTGCAGACTCGGTATGAAGTCCTTCGCCAGCCGGTATGCCTGGATGACTCCCAGTGGGTCTTTGAACCGGTCGAAGCGCGATACCTGGAGCAGGAGCGGCCGTTCTGGGTCGACGCCAAACTCCTCAAGGACCCGCTGTACGACCTCCGGCTCCAAGGGCTGATTTTTCTCGCTTAGCGGATCGATACTGGGAGGGATCAGGTACACGGAGTGCGGCATGGGCTGGGCAAAAGCGTCCAGAGAGAAGACCGACGCATCGTATCCGAGCAAGAAGCGACGCACGAACTTCCACACGGGACGGTAGGGGTGGCTGAGATCGATGTGGCACCGCCAGATCCATTTGCCCCGCCGATCCGGGCAGTGGGTGAGAAGTGGTGCCGGCTGGGGATCATGGATGAAGACGATATCGGCCGCCTCCAAGACGGGTCGCAGCCGCTCGGCGTTCGCGGCATTGACCTCCTCGTACTCACAGAGCAGCCCCCGAGATATATCCAGCCTCTTCCCTTGGAGGGCGTTGTGGAATGACTTGGTGCAGGAGAAGAAGTCCTCAGTGCCCTCTATGACCTCCCAGCTTGTGTCCATCCCCAGTTCTTGCTGGAGCGGGACCAACGCCTCAAGGATCTCCGCTACCCCTCCACCCCTGCGGGTAGAGTTGACGTGTACCACCTTCAATCCTGTCAGCAGTCCGGCCAGCTGGCGAAGCTGTTCGATGGCATCGAGCCCTGCCTGTTCGGCGTAGCGGTCGAGCAAGCTGGTCGTTCTTGTCTCGGTGGTCATATGACGTCCTCCGGTATGACGTCCTCCGACGCAGTACGCGGCTCGCTCACCTGCACGTTCTCAGCCGCCGGTTCCGCGCACTCTTGAGACCGACGGGATGCGACGGCCCCCGGGACGAAATGCTGAGTGAACACTTCTGTCAGCCGTTCTCGGAGGGCGAAGAGCGATTCGAAGTACGGATCGATCTGGGCTACCGCGTCGCACAGTTCGGAGTATTCCGGCCCCAGCCCCACAAGCCACGCTTGGAAGTCGTCCACCGACATGGGATCGCGCCGCCGGGCATCGATGAAGTGGTAGAAGATGCTTCCCACCGACATCTGGGGGAGGGCCTCCACGAGTTCTCTAGGTTCGGAGAGGCGTTTGTGGGTGTCAAACACCACGATCACGGAGCGGGCGAAGTGAAACTGCCGGTCGGCCCGGGCGAAGAGCATGAGCTCAGTCTCGTCCAGTCTTTCGTCGATCACCTCGATCAACTCCTGCCGGAGCTCCTCCAGGTCGGAGAAGTCGGCCGGGTCGATGACCGCGAGGCGCTCAGCAGCGGCCGCGTCGTGCAGACTGCTGTAGCACCACATGGCGAAGTCGTTGTTGTATTCACGATCCACTACCTGAGGCCTCAGAAGTGTTCCCCAGAAGTGGTGGTAGATGCAGCCCGGGTGAATGTCGCGTAGATTGTCTCGCAGTTCACGCAGCGTCTGTGCGCGGCGTCCGGTAGCGATCATGCCCAGTGCACAGTCTTTGATCGCAAAATCGATCATAGGAGATGCCTCCTTGCCGGAGGGGTCATTTTACCCTACTCCCGGCCTTTGATCACCTTCCCCCCAGCGAAGGTGGTGAGCAATGCAGTCACTTCCTGCGGGTCTTCTACCCAGTATTGCGCCGACGTGGGTCGATCGGACCGGCCCACAAGAATGCTCACTCCCCATCTGCGGACGGCCACGAACATGTCTTCATCCGTGAGATCGTCCCCGATGCAGATGGGACAGGAATCGGCATGGTGGAGCCGCAGACGTCCCATCAACCACAGGACGGCTCTCCCCTTATCCCAGGGCAACCGAGGTCTCAGTTCGTGCACGAGCTTGCCGCCGGTCAAGCGCAGAGAGGGGGCGCTATCAGCCACCTCCCGGACTGTCCGGTCGACCGCCGGGCGTTCATTCTCGGCAACCAGCCGGTAGTGGACGGACAGCGAGGTCCCCTTGGTTTCGACCACCACTCCCGCGATGGAACGTAGGCGGCGTTCCAGCTCGTACGATGCACTCTCCAGCTCCAAGCGTTCCTGTTGGCCTCCGACCTCCAGTTCCACTCCAGATCCGGCAGGTCCGGCGATGCGGTAGCCGTGGTCACCGGCGTAATAGATTCCGGGGATGTCCACCTTGCGTCGCAAGTCGGTCAGGTCCCGGCCTGAAACGAGACACACCACGTGGTCCCGGGTCAACACGTCCAGCACCTCCGCCGTGCCCGCCGGCATCACAGCCAGGTCGGGATGGGCGCTGATTGGGGACACGGTCCCGTCAAAATCCAGAAAGAAAGCCGGCGTTCTCCCGCTGATCTTCCTCTCGATGTCATCCAGTGTCTCCAGCGCGCGCGGCAGGCCGGGAGCGGTCAAGATCTGGCCTCCTTCGTTCTGATGCTCTTTCCGAGATCCGGAACAGGATTCAACTCTGCTTCAGACTCCTAAAATAGTCTTACCCTTTGACCCAGCTATTGATGTATGATGGTATAGCATCGATAGGAAGCTGTTCCCGCGACGTGGAGAGTGCTTCATCTGCTCGTCCGTCCGCAGGTGCATCCGAACGCATGCGTCTTCTGTCATCGTGATCTGTGGAGGACCTGATGAGCACGGCAAGACTGTATGTCGGCAACCTCTCCTACGGTACCACCAAAGAAACCCTTGAAAAGACGTTCGGCGAGTATGGTGAAGTGGTGGCTGTGAATATCATCACGGACCGTCAGACCGGCCGCCCCAAAGGCTTCGCCTTTGTGGAGATGAGCACCACGGAAGAGGCTGAGGCTGCAAAGGGTGGGCTTAACGGCACCGATCTGGACGGTCGTACCCTCAACGTGGACAACGCTCGCGAGCAGGAGCAGCGCAGGTCGGGCGGCTTCGGAGGCGGTCGTGGCGGCGGCTACGGCGGTGGCGGAGGCGGCGGCTACGGCGGTGGTGGCGGCTACGGCGGCCATTCGGGCGGTTCACGCTGGTAGTCGCTGGCTCCTAAGATGTCGAAAGATGAGGGGGCGCCGGGTGACCGGCGCCCCTTTCGTGTCTCCTTCTCGCAACCCTCGGAGAGGGGAAGCTTACGAGTCCAGCAGACCGGCGAGTTCTTGTGGATCAGTCACGGGGGCTAGGCAGGTGGACCTTCGGCATACCCAGGCGGATGCCGCCTCGCCGGACTGCAGTCGGTGGACTTCTAGCAAGGGGACGGCGGACGTCGAGTTGCCTGAGTGGGCCGCGATGATCATGGTGGGTCTGAAGCCTTCGGTGGCCACGGAGAGCAGGGCCGCTGTCTGAGGTGCATTGAGATCGCCTACGATGGCGAGCTCGGTGATGCCGGAATCCGCCAGATGATATGCGAGGAGCCACTGACCGAACATGCCGGGGGCGCGGTTCACCAGTTCTGCCGAAGTCGCCATGGTCTCCTCGGCCAGGTCGGTGTAGCGCGTGTCTCCCGCATAGGCACCGAGCTTGAGGAGGACTGTGGCGGCCATGGCATTGCCACTTGGAGTAAGGCTGTCTTGAAGCGAGCGAGGTCGGACCACGAGGTCCTCATGGTCGTCGCTGGTGTCATAGAAGCCGCCCGCGGGCCGTTTGAAATGTTCGACCATGGAATCCGCAAGGTCCTTTGCGCTCTGGTACCAATTTTCAGCGAATGTCAACTGATAGAGGGCGATGAGGCCCTCTATCACGCAGGCGTAGTCCTCCAGAAAGCCGTTCCCGCGCGTTTGGCCATCCTTCCAGAGGTGGGCCAGGCGGCTTCCCGGCCGGACGAAGCTCTCCTGAATGAATCGACCCGTCTTGATGGCCACCTCTCGGTAACGGTCCGATCTCAGCGCCCGCGCCGCCTCGGCAAGGGCTGCAAGAGCGAGCCCGTTCCAGCCGGCTAGAATCTTATCGTCGCGTGCCGGGTAAGGTCGCTGCTCCCTGACGGCGAACAGCTGGGCCCGAGCTACAGACAGGTCGGGCTGGGTATCCAGATGAGCGCCGCGATCGCCGGCAGGCGGAAGCGGTCTGTGCAGTATGTTGGCCCCCTCGAAATTGCCTGCGGCCGTGACGCCGTATGCGGCCATGAAGTCGTCGGCAGACCCGGCTGGGAGGGCCTCTCGGATCTGCTGCGGTGTCCAGACGAAGAAGGCTCCCTCTTCACCCTCTGAGTCGGCGTCCGTGGCACTGAAGAATCCCCCCAGAGGGTGCTGCATCTCTCGTATCAGGTAATCCAGGGTCTCCTCCGCCACCTCTCGATAACGGGGCTTACCCATCGATTGCCAGGCATGCAGATAGCAGCGGGCCAGTTGGGCATTGTCGTACAGCATCTTCTCGAAATGAGGTACGAGCCAGCGCTCGTCGGTGGAATAGCGGTGGAATCCTCCTCCCAGATGATCGTAGATGCCTCCCGCGACCATGGCGTCCAGCGTGAGCTCGATATCCTGCTCCACTTGAGGTTGAGTGCTGCTCCGACGCCGGGCTAAAAGGAACTCGAGCAGCAGCGGTTGCGGGAACTTGGGCGCCTCTCCCCAACCGCCGTACACCGGATCGAACGATGGACGGAGATGATCCATGGCCCCAGCAAGAAGTCGTTCCCGCGGAAGCGCCGTGGAACGGGTTTCGTCCTCGCGGTCGAGGTGGGCCAGCAGGCTGGCAGCCGTCTCGTGGATATCTTGGCGGCGCCCGCTCCAGACCGAGACCAGCATCTTCAGTACCTGGGGGAACGACGGCATGCCGTATCGAGGGGCGGGTGGGAAGTAGGTCCCACCGTAGAAGGGCGCGCCGTCCGGAGTCAGCCAAACGCTGAGCGGCCAACCTCCCTGGCCCGTCATGGCTGTGACTGCCTGCATGTAGATGGCGTCCAGGTCCGGCCTTTCTTCTCGATCGACCTTGATGCTGATGAAGTGCTCGTTCAGGAAGCGCGCGGTAGCGGCATCGGTGAACGATTCCCGTTCCATCACGTGACACCAATGACAAGCTGAATAGCCGATGCTGAGGAAGATGGGCTTGTCCTCCTGCTCGGCCCGCTGGAATGCTTCGTCGCACCAGGGATACCAATCGACTGGATTGTCGGCGTGTTGCTGTAGATAGGGGCTGGGCTCTCCGGCCAGGTGATTGGGCACAGTCCGCTCCTTCCGAAAGATGCTCGTTCTTCCTTGTTTCCCCCGGGGCCGGACTTGTATACAATGAGGCGGCAAGCGACAGTCACGTCGCAGGGCTCGTGGAGGCACGCATGCCCAGGTTCCTAAGGCGGAAGTCTCATCATATCTGGCTGGACCTGGTGGCCCTGGTCACGCTGGCCTTGGTCGTCATCCTCGTGCTCGAACTCACGGGGACCACTCACATGTTCACCTAGCGAGGAGGCTAACGATGCAGAAGGCAAGTGATGTCATAGGCCGGTCGGTGGTTGTCCGTGACGGCGGGGAGACGGTAGGCAAGATCAAGGACCTGGTGGTTGATACGGACGGTCGGCAGGTTCTGGGTTTTGTCATAGCTGAAGGTCTCTTCAAGAGCGCCAGAGTAGCGCCCTGGGCGGGTGTGCAGGCGATCGGACCCGACGCCGTGGTCCTGACGGCGACCGAGAGCATTGTGAAGGCGGGTGACGCAGCCGACATCAAGGCGGTTCTCGACAAGGATCTGAGCATCCGCGGCCTCCGTTTGCAGACCACCACCGGCAAGGAATTGGGCAAGATCGACGACTTCCAGTTCGACGAGCACACCGGTGCGGTCTTGGGATACGAACTGGCAGGTGGTGTATTTGGGCGCAACTCGTTCATGCCCACCCCGATGTCCCTGGAACTGGGCAAAGATCTCGCCTTCGTAGGCGCTGAGGCGGAGGCGACCATCGGCAAGATGGAGAAGGAGTAGACAAGTCCGGACGGTGCGCGAAGGGCGGCCTCCGATCGTACGCACATGGTCGGATGGCTCTCGGCGAAGAAGGCGGCGCCGGCCCCTGAGGGGCCGGCGCCGCCTTCACATGAATGCCGGCTGCGCCTACCGGGCGTTACAGAGCGTCGAGCAACTTGGCTGCCACCTCAGGATAGTCCTCTTCGCGGAAGCAAAACTGCAGGTCCAGGAAGCGCTGCCGAACTCTGGCGACCTCCTCGGCCACGACGGCGTCGCCGTTGATGACCTCGGCCATCAGCGCTGCGACCTCGGCGAAGTCGGAGGGACCCATCCCGAAGCGGGTCATCTCTGCGGACCCCAGGCGCAAGGCACCCGATGCGGTGAAACCCTCTTCGTCCGGGCCCGCCTGGTAATTGCAGATGATGTTGTTCTCCTCTAGGCGACTCGCTATCTCCGGACCCCGGCCGTATCCCACTTCCACGATCACCTGGTGGGTCTCCGTGAAGTCGATCGCCGGATCTCCGGCCACGTCCAATCCCGCGTCGTGGAGTGCTCGTGCAAAGGCTTTGGCGTTGGTGACTACCGCCTTCTGGTATGTGTCTTTGAAGTGGTTCATCTCGTACGCCGCCAAAAGCAGTCCCAAGAGGGTGCCCAGGTGGTGGTTGGAGACCGAGCCGGGGAAGACGCGCCGGCGGACTGCCTCCCACAGATCGTAACGTTCCTCGTCCTCAGTGAAACGGCCCGCGATGATCCCGCGTTGGGGACCGAAGAAGGTCTTGTGGGCCGACCCGGTGACCAAGTCCGCGCCTTCGGCAAAGGGATATTGGAAGTACGGTCCTACCAGCCCGAGCACATGGGCCATGTCGTACATGATCACGGCGTCATAGCCCTGGCGATCGAGGAAGCCTCGGATCTCGGACACCGGTTCCTTGTGCAGGACCATACTCTTGCCGAAGATGATCAGCTTGGGGCGGTGTTCGTCGATGAGCTGGAAGGTCTCGGTTACGTCGATACGGTAGGGATTGTCGGGCATGACGGGGAAGTTGACCACCGCCGGCCGGTCGGTGCGCGGATCGGTGGCGACGAAGTCCTTGAGGGCCCCCATGGGTTGGGCGCTCAGGTGGCCTCCCTTGCCGATGTGGTTGTTCATAACCATCTGGATGCGGCTCGGTTCGGCTTTCGGGTTACCACGGTTGTAGTAGTCCATGAGTGCCGAGAACACGGCGGCATTTGCCATCTGGCCGCTCACCACCTTGGTCTCCACCTCCGTCGCTCCCAAGAAGCGGCACAGTTCGGCCTCAAGCAGACGCTCGACCTCTTCGATGAACCCCGTTCCCTGATAGTAGAAGACGTCGGCGTCGTAGAAGGCCTCCAGCTTGCGATGTTCGGCATAGCGGAAGGCCGGGTCGGTCACGGTCAGCAGTCGAACCAGTGGGGAGGGCGTCATCTCCGATGGGATGAGGTTGATGCACCGCTGTTGCCGCCAGAGATGGTTCTCGAGAGCCTGAGCGAGCAGCCGGCCGGCCCGCATGGGCAGATCGCCCTCGGGAGCGGGCGCCTCGGCGAGCTCGAAGTCGTGGACGATGGGACGGGCGTACGGGGGTGCGTCGCTGCGGAGATGGTACGGTACCACCACGGCATCGACGTCCTTTCCGCGTATGTTCACGGTCAGACGTTCATCCTCCACGATATCGGTGGCGAGCAGCGCGAGGCAGATGGAACGGAGGTCGTGTTCGTCGGTCACATGGGCTCCCAGACCTTCGCCCTCCGACTTCCAATAGGGGACCATGGTCCCGCTTGTCACCAGGCCCACCGGTTCTCCGTCCTTGAGAACGGGCGATCCTGGGCGGGCGACCCCTCGTCCGGTGAGGGCCAGCGGGCGGGTCATGCGAGGCAGGTCGGTTATCAGGGAGTAGTCCCGGGCCAGTATGCGCCGGTAGGCGGCCTGTTGCCGCAGCAGTGCCTCTCGGCCCACGTAGTCGCCCTTGAGGGGCGAGAAGCTCACGGCAAAGGCCGCCAAGGGTGAGGAGAAGAGAGGGATCTCGGACCCGTCGGGGGCCATGCCCAGCTCTTGGCCGTAAAGGGGAAGAGCGGCCTCGAGCCGCAGCGTGTCCCGGGAGCCGAGTCCGCAGGGGACGGCGCCTCTCTCCACAAGGACATCCCACACCCGGAGGGCGTCATCGGCGTCCGGGAACAACTCGAAACACAATGGCTCACCGGTGTAACCGGATCGGCTGAGCGGGACCACACAGCCCGCGATAGTCGCAGTAGAGAGCTCGTTGCGACGCGGTTCGGGGAGTGCGCCCCCCTCGAGCAACTCAGTCAGGATATCGCGCGATTGGGGCCCCTGCAGGGCAAGCATAGCCAGGCGGTCGCTCACGTCTTCGAGTTTCACGTCCCAACCATCACGGAGTTGGGCGTGCAGATGCTCCCAGTCCTTATCCCGATTGGCCGCGTTGACGACGAGTAGATACCCACCTTCCACAAAGCGGTACAGGTAGGCGTCGTCGACAGCCCCGCCGGTCTCGGTTGTGATGAAGGTGTATTGCGCCTGGCCGACGTCGAGGGCGGCGGCGTTGTTGCTGAGCACATACTGCAAGAAGGGGAGAGCCTTCTCGCCACTTACCGAAAAACGGCCCATGTGAGAGATGTCGAACAGACCCGCGCGCCGGCGCGTGGCTAGGTGCTCTTGCACCGTCCCGGTGGGGTAGAAGAGGGGCATGTCCCACCCCGCGAAGTCGATCATCTTCGCATCTAAGGACGCATGCCGGGGGTGAAGAGGGGTCCGGCGCAGCGTGTCAGTGGTCATTAAGACTACCTCCGTAGTCCGGCGCGAAAGCGCATTGCAGAATGAACATGTGTCAGACTAGCAGTCCGAGGGCCTCAAGGTACATACGGGCGCAACGTCGTTGCCGGGGCGGCTATGATATGGGTAGACCCGAAGGTCGATGAAGACCGGGGTGCAAGAGGATCGGAGGTTGAAATGAGTGATATCCGGCTCCGCGGATGGCTGGTGGTCATCATAGGGCTCTGCGCTTCAGTTCTCTGCATCATTCTCGCCACCGCGGGTTCGGTACGTGCGGACGCCGCGTACGCGGCGCAGGACGACGCTTCCCGGTCGGCCCAGAAGATAGGCATCTTCGAGGACGTGACCATCGGGCCCACGGAGACTTGGGAGAACGTGCTGGTGGTGGGCGGTGACGTCACAGTGTACGGCACCGTGCGCGATAGGCTCGTCGTCGTGGCAGGCGATGCCTTCATCGCCTCGGGCGCTCGAGTGGGGTTGGATGAGGACCCCGACGACAGGGCAGTGTGGGTCGTCTTCGGCGACGTGACCGTGGAGGCACAGGCGGAGGTACCGGGCGGAGTCTTCCGGGGTCTGCCCGTCCCCGACTGGGTCAGCGCAGTCACTTTTACCCCCGATTATGATTCTTGGAGTTGGGGCTCGCTGGCCGGTTACATCTGGGTGCTCGTCTTTCTGGTCATCATCGCGGTTGTAGTGACTGCCGTGGTGCCGCGTCAGACGGTCGCGGTTGCGGACCGGGTACGCGGTCATTTCTTCTCCTCGCTGGGGTGGGGAGCGCTTCTCGTCATCGTGGTCGTTCCCTTGATCAGCGTCGTTCTGATCGTGACGTTGATCGGGATCCTCCTGCTGATACCTTGGTTGGGCGTGGTAGTGCCCGCCGTCGGTCTCTTCGGCTTCGTGGCTGTGGGGGCGATGGTGGGCAGACTCATCCTGGGCAGGAAGTCCGGCGAACGAGGTCCGCTTATGCTGGCTGCCGTTGTGGGTGTGATCCTCCTCAGCATACTCTGGTGGATACCGATAGCGGGGGGCATCGCCCTTTTCTTGATCGGCCTGGTGGGTTTCGGCGCGACCTGCGTGGCTCTCTGGGACTGGAGGCGACGAGCAGGTCGGGAACGCCGTGCGGCGCGGGCGGCCGCTTCTCAGCCTGGAGCCTACTCCGAGTCTTGGGATCCCCGTCTGCCGCCGGGCGGGGGGAGCCCGCCGCCGGGAGGAGGAAGCCCGCCGCCGGCCTAGATGCCGGCGGGGGAGGGGGTGCGAGATCAATCCGTCGCAGGCGGTCTACTCAGGCACGCAGAGCTTGCCCAGGAGGTTGAACAGCATCTGAGCCACTTCGCCCCGGGTGGCGTTTTTGGTGGTGTCCCAACCGGCAAGGTTATCCGGGGATAC
>Ga0209612_1000234_pt1 | contig 63015 bp, 46 predicted proteins | sample BioC12SIPDNA_FD_185746 | JGI IMG/M metagenome (GOLD analysis project Ga0209612, IMG submission 185746) | Anaerobic biogas reactor microbial communites from Washington, USA - Biogas_R1_B C12 SIP DNA (SPAdes) (version 2) | ecosystem: Engineered > Bioreactor > Anaerobic > Unclassified | place...
GGACCAGATCACGAATGGCCTTTTCAATCTCTGCGCAACGGGGAATTCCACTCATAACCGCACACCTCCGCGAATCATTACTCCTGGATCATTTTCGTTATGTCCAATGGCTTGGCCAAAACCTGTACGCCGGTTGGAGACTTGCCGGTTCTGAAGACATCCACCCAGAAGTCCCGATTCTGCTTGGCGCCGAAGACCGTTGTACTCAGTTCCCGGTCGATCCAGCAAGGCAGCTTGGCGACATTGGAAAGGAACGCCTCCAAACGGGTCCAAAGAGTATCGGGGAATCTGACTTGGAACAAACGCCCCTTTTCAACCATCTGCCCCGTGAAGGCAAAGTAGTTTTCGACAACCAGGCGCACCCATTGGAGCAGGGCCGCAAGAATTTCCTCCCGTGCGACCCGCCATGCGCGCAGGTGTCCCTCTGGAATGCTTTCGCCCTTTTGCAAGCGGTTCTCTATGCGGCGGCCACCGATTTCCGGATCCCACTTGCCAATGAAAAACACCTGTGCAAACAGGGCCATCAGGCGTACCAACTGTTGCCGCTCGAGCATCCGCGGATTGTCGCCGCGATCCATTCCTTCGTCTATGGGCAACGACAGCGCGCCCTTGAACAGGAATTCGGAAAAGAAGGTGCTCTCCACCGAGGCATAGGAGAGAGGCCGTTCCGCGCCCTTCCCGGCCCATTCGATGAATTCCATGAGACGATTATCTTGGTTGTGCGTGACGGCATCGCGCGCAGAGTCCAATATGTAGCGAAGCATCTCGCGGTGTTCCCCCTTGAAAAAGGAAACCAGGTCTTTTTCGCTGAAGCTGTAATTGTCTTCCGGGAGCCCCTTCATCTGCTGGTAGGTCTTCACGCGGTCGGCAAAGATTGTGCTTCCCAAATGGCGCATAACAGCAGCATCAAATGCCACCTGCCGCAGCTTGCCGCCGGCGTTGGTATTGGCTTGTAGAATGACCTCAATATCCGGGTTGATGAATATCCGTATCGGCAAGCGCTTTATGCCCAGCAGAATTTGCGCCGCGGCTTTGTGCTGTCCGTCAAACACCTTTACTCGGCCTTGACCTTCGGCATCCGGAGCCCACCACCCCAGTGAAATATGGAGCTGTGGCCGCTTCTTCATGAACTCCTCGATCAATCCCCGGATGTTCTCTCCAATGCTTCTCGGATTGATCCGATCGTCGTGATGAAGGTACTCGATCGGCAGCACGGCAAAGAAATACTCCATGCCGCTGAGAGAATCTTTGTAGAGGGGTGCCTCTTGAATCTCCGGGTTGCCTGCCGCGGAAAGGGAGTACTTAACGCGCGTATCGGACCGTTCGAGACGCAACGTGGCGCTTGCGCCTCCATATTGCTCCAACAGGTGCCCCAGGTTGGCGCCGCGTGCCCCATTGGTCTGCGCCTTGGCTTGAAGTCTTTCAAATTGTGCCATTCGCCGTGCCACGCGCAAATCCGAGGCGCTCTTGCTGCGATTGCAGGGGGCATGGGTAAGCGCGAAGTTATTTTCATCATCCATCCCACCCTCAAGCAGCGGGTCAATATGATCCACATCCAATTGCCCATCGTGCAGAACCAGGTCGATCCGTTGTTCGCAAATAAAACACATGCCCGACTGCCGGGCATGCAAACGCTTTTCCAACGCTTTTCGAGCCTCTTTATCCAGAGATTCTAAATACTCCGATTTTGCCATTTGCGTTTTCTCTTTTTTGTCGGGAATTACATTTTCACGGCATTTTTACCCGCCCGAACCACTTTTTCACCCTGCGGACTTCATCCTCTTGCTCTGGTATATCCGGGCACATGTTGGATACATGGGAACACTAGCTATATCTCTCCACAGAAGCCAGTGGAAACAGTGGGTGAGCAACAGGATCGATTCAAAATACAGCATTAAAAATCATTATGCGCGCGCCCCCACCCGAAGCCCGCAGGGCGGAAGAGCGCGGCAGAACGCCGCGAAGAACCCCGCCGATCTTCACGCGGGCCGTCCCGACCTCGAAGCGAGTCGGGACCGAAGGGCACAGGCCCGCGTGGCCGCCGAGGGCAACGCCCGAGGCGGAGGCGAGCGAAGTCCCGACCTCGAAGAGAGTCGGGACGAGCGAGTTCCACCCGGAGCCCAGCCGTGGATCCCGACCACGAAGTGTGTCGGGATGACGGCGGGGCGAGGAATGGCCAGCCCCCGGCGCAGGCCGCGCCCAGCCGCGCGAGCGGCTGGGCTGTGGCCGAAGCGGGGGCGGCCAGCCCCCGAGCGACGCGAAGCGGAGCGAGGGTCATCTACAGCGGCGCGCCTAAAGGCTGCTAGAAGGCCGCGGCCGAGGGGGGCTTGAGGAAGGCCGGCCTATAGGGGGAAGGCGGCGGCATGGGGTTACGGGGCTTCCGGTACCAGCAACGCTCGAACTTGCTCAAAGACGGACCACCACCCCTCGGCGGGCTGTCCACCAAATGCGGGGGCAAGGCTGCATTTCGTAATCAACAACAACATGCTCGCACCCGGAGCCTGTAGTTGTCAAAGTTCTTAAAGCCGAAGGCTCTTCGGCTGATCATCTCCATCTTGGTGTGGAATCCTTCGGTGATGCCGTTGTTGCGACGGAAGCGCCACATGCGGGCAATTTCCTCTTGCCAGTCCTCTACGGTCTGGCCGAGAGCGGCCAGCGTGGGGAATGGCGAGTTCTTGAGTTGCCAGATCCGGTCGAGGAGTTCGCGGATGAGGGGCCGGCAGGCCGGAGGATTCAACCCGCGGGGGCGTAGCAACTCCCACAGTTCTTGCTTGAACCGGGATAGGGCCGCAATTGCGGGCTGGGCCTGAAAGTAGGCGGCCAACGCCTGGTATTGCTGCGGATCCAGGCGGTCCTCCCGCCGCCGCAGCAGCGAAAGCAGACCGCGGTTCCAGCGCTGGGTTGGATCGATCTGGCGCCAGAGCTGGTGAATGTGATGTCCGATCAGGCGGATGACGTGGAAGCGGTCCGCCACGATCAGGGCCCGCGGAAAGTGCCGCCGCACGATGGCCCGGTAGGTTCCCGACAGATCCATGCACACCACGCGCACCCGTTCCTTGCCTTTGAGCCGCGCCAAATACCCTTCCAAAGCGGTTTCGGATCGGCCCAGCACCACGTCGAACACGCGATGCTTGCGCAGGTCGCAGAAGGTGGTGGCGTAGCCCGCCTTGCGGGTGAAGAAGTGTTCATCGATCCCCAGCACCCGCGGGCAGGCCGCGTTGAGCCGTTCGGCCATCTTCCGCTCCAGGAAGCGGTGGTACCACCGCTCCAAGGTCGCCGTGCCCAGCCGCATCCGCCGCGCCAACCGGCTCTGGCAGATGCCGTCATGGTGGTCTTGGCAAACCTCGCTTTTGAACGGTTCCGTGGCCCGCTGGTAGCTCAACAGACCCGGAAAACGCTGGCGGAAATACCGCCCGCACGCCCGGCAGAGATACTTGTAGCCGCGCAACACCAGCCAGACCAAACGCTGGCCGATGCTCTCATGCCTCACCTGGCGCACAAAAGGAGCCTTCTTGCGCAAGCGCTCCGAGGCGCAGTGGGGACACCGGACGGGTCCGGTGTAATCCGCCTCAATCCGTACGGGATCGACCGCCTCGATCTTCGTGATCGTCATCCAGGGCAGGTTCAGTATGCTAGGGCTCCAGGGCATGGCTGTCTCCTTTTAGGTTTGCTTGACCGAGACCATTGTATGGTCTCGGGAGCAGCCCTGCCCCCTCTTTTGAGGGAGTGCCCTGATCAACAACAATATGCTCTCACCCGGACAGTCAATATCCCTGGCCAAGGATTCTCTCCGCCAGCACTCGAATTTGTTTCAATGTTTATAAACATTGAAACTCTGCACGATGGGTTCTGGGATGTGCGACACCGTCAGGATCGAGATCCACGCGGAATACGAACCGCACCTGATCGGGAGATCTGGCCACCTGAACTTGTCTGGTTCCCCCGTTACGGGTTGATCAGAGGCAACGATTGAAAGAAGCTCCGCTGCCACCCCGGGCTGCCCCCATTTTCTTGTTTGCAGATCGCAGGGCGGGGGGGGTAAGGTCTGAATGGAGATGAAGATCGTCAAAGATGGCTATTCGCTGATCATCGGCATTCCCTCGGTTTGCCTGGTGCTGGGGTTTGCCGTGAGGGAGAGGTGTCCCTACACGGCCCTGGGCCTGTTCGCCGTAGGGCTGGCGGGGTGTTTGTTCATGCTGTATTTTTTCCGGGATCCGGAACGGACCCCGGGGGGCGGGCCGGACGAATTTGTGTCGGCCGCGGATGGAACAGTGCGGTCGGTGGAATACCTGGAGGAAGCGCGCTTTTTGAAATGCCCGGCGGTGCGGATCAGCGTGTTCTTGAGCCCGTTCAACGTGCATGTGAACCGCCATGCGATGGGCGGCGTGATCCGGGAGGCGGGCTATACGCCGGGCCGGCACCTGTTCACGATCGATCCGCGGTCTTCAGAAGTCAATGAACACAGCTCGATTCTGATTGAAGGGGAGCGGACGCGGTGTCTGGAGCGCCAGATCGTGGGGCCGATTGTGCGGCGGGTCGTGTTCTGGCAGGAGGCGGGGCAACGGGTCGAGAAAGGGCAGCGGCTGGGGATGATGAAGTTCGGGTCGCGCATGGACCTGTATTTTCCAGCGGCCGAGGTTGAGGCGGTGGTGAAGCGGGGCGATCAGGTGTTGGCGGGCGTCACGGTGGTGGCGCGGCTGAAGCCGGCGGGAGCGTGATGCGAGTGGCAATCAGGAAGGCCATTCCCTGCATCTGCACTTTTGCGGCCCTGTGCGCGGGGGTGGGGAGTATTTTGGCGGCTGGGGCCGGCAGTTTCCTGCTGTCGGCGCAGTTGATTCTGGTGTCGCTGATTCTGGATGGGCTGGACGGGACGCTGGCCCGGCTGCTGCGGGCGCAGACGCGTTTCGGGGCGGAGCTGGATACCTTTGTGGACATTACCAGTTTCGGTATTGCCCCGGCGGTGCTGCTGTATTTCTTCGAGCCGGGCGGGCTTTGCAGCGTGCCGTTCTGGGGCCTGGTCCTGGCGTTCCTGTTTGTGATGTCCGGGGCGGCGCGGCTGTCGCGCTTCCGGGTGGTGGACCCATACCGCGGCCAGCGGGGGTACTTGGGCCTGCCTATTACGACGGCGGCGGGCTTCGTGGCAGCCTATCTGATTGCGTTGAAAAGCCCGGGCGGTTCGGACATGTTCTTTTCGCTGACGGGCGGTCCGCTGGCCATCGGGTTCTGGCTGGCGCTGCTGCTGATGCTGGTCCTGCAGGTATCGCATGTTCGTTATCCCAAGCCGACGAAGAACCCGAAGGTGCTGATTCCGTTCATGGGACTGATCGTCCTGCTGTTCATTCCGGCCATGGCGATCTATTCGGCGATGTTGATATTCGTTTACGGGATATGGTTCGCGTTCGGTTCGCCGTTTTTCTTCCGCCGCTTCATGGCGCACCTGTCGCCGGCGGAAAAACTGGAACCGGCAGCGGAGACCGATGATGAGGAGGGGTCATGAAACAAGCGGTATATGCCGGCACTTTCGATCCGGTGACCTTCGGCCATCTGGACGTGGCGGCGCGGGCGGCGCAGGTATTCGACCGTCTGACCATCGCCGTGGCCCAGGATACCGGCAAGAAGCTGATGTTCCGTCTGGCCGAACGGGTGGACCTGGCCCGCGGGTGCATGGCGCATTTGCAGAATGTGGAAGTCACGCCGTTTTCCGGGCTGCTCGTGGACTGGGCCCGCTCGCGCGGGATCTACACTTTGATCCGCGGACTGCGGGCATTCTCGGATTTCGAATACGAATTCCAAATGGCTCTGACCAATCGCAAGCTGGCCCCGGACATCGAAACGATGTTTCTGATGCCCAACGAGGAGTTCAGTTATATCAGTTCCAGCATGGTGCGGGAAATCGCTGCGCTGGGCGGTGCGGTCGAACAGTTTGTGCCGGCTCCGGTCGCGGCGGCCTTGAAGAAAAAGTTGATCGTCCCATAAGTCCGGCCCTGCGCGGGGTTACAGCGGTGGGATATTAGTTTCATGATTCGCATTGCCACCACCCAGATCGGCGAGAACGGTTATTCAGCCTCCGGCGAGGAACCGGGCGAACTGCTGGATCTGGACCATGATCCCGTGGCGCGCGCTGCGGGTCCGGTCCGCTATGAACTCACGGTCGAACGGGCCGGGCCGGAACTGGTCGTGCGTGGAACCCTGGCGGCTCCATTGCGCCTCCGCTGTTCCCGGTGTGCGCAATTTTTCTCGACAACGGTCCAGGTTTCGTCATTCTTGCACGCTTACGAATGGGCGGAGAATCCGGAATTCCTGGATGTCTCGGCCGATGTGCGCGAGGATGTGATGCTGGAAATCCCCGGATTTCCGCTCTGCCGCGCCAGTTGCAAAGGGCTGTGCGCCCAATGTGGCCAAAATTTGAATGAAGGCCCCTGCGTCTGCGGTCCGCCGGAGTGGACCCCCTCGCCGTGGGCCGCCTTGGATGGCTGGACCGGTCCGGCCGGAACGCCCCCTTCGGTGCGCTCTCCGGACCGGGATTCAAAATAGGATTTTGACAGGAGAAAGAACATGGCAGTTCCAAAACGAAAAGTGTCGAAAAGCCGCCTGCGCATGCGCAAGGCCGCCTGGGCTGGCAAGATCCCCCGGACCGCGGGCCAGGCGTGCCCGGAATGCGGCGCCCCGCGCCAGCCGCACCGCGTGTGTCCCGCCTGCGGCAAATATAAGGGGCGGCAGGTTGTGATCCAGGAAACCGAGGATTAAGTGCCGCTGGGGTCTCCCCCTGCGCGGGGAGACCACGGAACCATGCGCATCGCCGTTGACGCCATGGGGGGAGATTTCGCTCCGCAAGCCATTGTGGAAGGCGCGTTGCTCGCCGTCCGGGAGTGTCCCGACCTCGAGCGCCTGTATCTGGTCGGTGACGAGCGGGCCATTCAGGCGGAAATCACCCGGTGTGGCGGGGTGTCCGAACGGATCGAAGTACGCCATGCCGCGGAAACGATCGGCATGAACGAATCGCCTGCTACCGCCGTCCGCCGCAAAAAGGATTCCTCCATCAACCGCGCGGTGGATCTGGTGAAGAATGGTGAGGCCGATGCTGTTTTTGCCGCCGGCAGCACCGGCGCGGCCGTGGCTTCGGCCACCCTGAAGCTACGCACGCTGGAGGGCATTCGCCGCCCCGGGATCGCCGTGGTCATGCCGACGCCTGCCGACAAGCCCATGGTGCTGATCGATGGTGGGGCCACCCCCGATTGCACTCCGGAAATTCTGCTGCAGTTCGCCATCATGGGCTCGGCCTACTCGCGCAACGTGCTGGGCCAGTCGGAACCCAAGGTGGGGTTGATGAGCGTCGGGACCGAGGAAGCCAAGGGCAACATCCTCAGCAAGGAAGCCTTTGAACTGCTGGAGCAGGCCCCGCTGCGGTTCATCGGGAACGTGGAGGGACACGATCTGTTCGAAGGAGTCGTGGATGTGGTTGTGTGTGACGGCTTCACCGGCAACGTCATCCTGAAAACGAGCGAAAGCGCCGCCCATGCCATTGGCAAGTGGCTGAAGCGCGAGTTGACCCGCAACCCCGTGCGCCTGCTGGGGTCGCTGCTGCTCAGCGGCGGCCTGCGCGCGCTGAAAAGGAAAATCAGCAAGCAGACCTATGGCGGCGCACCCCTGCTGGGGGTCAATGGCATCTGCATCATCGGGCACGGCAGTTCCGACCAGATCGCAGCGAAGAACGGCATCCTGCAGGCCGCCCAGGCGGTGCGGGTGCGCGTGAATGAAACCATTCTGGAGGGCGTGCGGCAGTGCACGGCCATCGCCCGGGCGGAGGCCGTCCCATGAGTGCCCCAATTCATGCCGCCATCGTGGGCACGGGGCATTATGCCCCTGCCCGGGTGTTGACCAACGCCGATCTTGAAAAAATGGTGGATACCACCGACGAATGGATCCGCACCCGGACCGGCATCCGCGAGCGCCGCATCGCCGCCGACAACGAGTTCACCTCCGACATGGGAACTGCGGCGTCCCGGATGGCGCTGGAACAGGCGCGGCTCGCGCCCGAGGACGTCGAAGCCATCTACGTGGCCACCTGCACGCCCGACATGTTTTTCCCCAGCACGGCCTGCTTGATCCAGGCCACGCTCGGCGCCAAGCGCGCCTACGGATTCGACATCTCCTCCGCCTGCGCGGGATTCCTAATGGCGCTCGACGCCGCGGGGGCCGCCGTCGAATCCGGCCGCATCCGGAACGCCCTCGTGATCGGTTCCGAAAAGCTCAGCGCGGTCACGGACTGGACCAGCCGCAATACCTGCGTGTTGTTCGGCGACGGCGCCGGCGCCGCCGTTCTGAAGGCCTCCGACCGCCCCGGCATCCGCTCCAGCCTGTTGGGGGTGGACGGAAACCTTGCCGAATTCCTCTCCATTCCCGCCGGCGGCTGCCGGCAGCCCACCTCGGAGGAAACCGTCCGCCAGCGCCTACACTATATGCACATGGCGGGCCGGGAAACCTTCAAGATCGCCGTCAACACCATGCTGGGCGCTGCGCAGGAAGCCATTGCACGCGCCGGCCTCACGGTGGCCGACGTCGACGTCATGGTGCCGCACCAGGCCAACCTGCGCATCGTCGAGGCCGTCGCCAAGCGTCTCGGCGAAGGGGTCATGGAGCGCGTCTTCCTGAATCTGGACCGCTACGGCAACACCTCGGCCGCGTCGATCCCCATCGCCCTGTCGGAAGCCGTTGCCGCCGGCAAGATCCGGAGCGGGAACAAGGTCCTGATGGTCGCCTTCGGCGGTGGCCTATCGTGGGGCGGAACCGTGGTGGAGTGGCTATGAGCAGGATGCTGCTGTTCCCGGGGCAGGGCGCCCAGACGGTCGGCATGGGCCGCGAACTGGCCGAAGGGCTGCCAGAATGCCGCGCGCTCTTCGACCGCGCCGGCGAGATCATGGGATTCGATTTGTTGAAGCTGTGCGCTGAAGGTCCCCTCGAGGAGCTGACAAAATCGGGCAATGCCCAGCCGGCCATCTTCGTGGTCAGCATGGCGGCCCGTATCGCCTTGGACCACTTGGCGGGCGGGACCGTTTCCGCGGCCGGCGCCGCCGGTCTCAGCAGCGGCGAATGGGCCGCCCTGTGCGAGGCGGGTGCCGTCTCTTTCGAAGAGACCGTGCGCGTCCTGCGCGCTCGGGGCCAGTTCATGCAGGAGGCCTGCGACGCATCCGCCGGCGGGATGCTGACCGTGATCGGCCTGCCTGTGGATAAGGTGCGGGAAATCGCAGCCGCTTCCGGCCTCGAAGTGGCCAATCTGAATTCCCCCGTCCAAACGGTGCTCTCGGGTCCGGCCGATCGCATCCCGGCGGGGGAGGCCGCGGCTAAGGCCGCCGGCGCCAAGCGCGCGTTGCGGCTGACGGTGGCAGGCGCTTTCCATTCTTCTCTGATGCAGCCGGCCGCCGACCGGCTCGCCGTGTTTCTCGAAGCGATTGAGTTTCGCACGCCCCGCGTTCCCGTCTGGTCAAATGTGACGGGCAAGCCCCATACGACGCCGGACGAAATCCGCCGCCTGATGGTGGCGCAAGTCGTATCCCCCGTGCGTTGGACGGATTGTTTCGCCGACATGATCCGGGTGGGCATGGCGACGGCATTTGAATGCGGACCGGGTGCTGTGCTGGCCGGATTGGCCAAGCGCATGGCGTCTGAAACAACGGTGAAGAGCATTTTTGACTTGGCGGGGGCGCAAGAGGCCGCCAAACTGTTAGGCGAATAGTATCGATTGCCTTCCCATGATGCCATTGAAAGACAAAATTGCTTTAGTGACTGGTGCCGCCCGCGGCATCGGGCAGGCCATTGCCTGGCAACTAGCTAGCCAGGGCGCGGACCTCGCCCTGTGCGACGTGCAGGCCGAATGGCTGGAGGATACGGCGGCCCAGGCCAAAGCCCTCGGTCGGCGGGTGGAATCCTATGCCTTGGACGTGGTCAACGCGGCGGCCGTGACGGAAATCGTGGCCCGGATCGTGGCTGATTTCGGACGCCTGGACGTGCTGGTCAATAATGCCGGCATCACCCGCGACACCCTCCTCGTCCGGATGACGGAGGAGGATTGGGATGCCGTGCTCGATATCAATCTCAAGGGTGCCTTTCTGGTGACCAAGGCCGTGGCTAAGCAAATGATGAAGCAACGCTCCGGGGCGATCGTCAATATCGCCAGCGTAGTAGGGCTCACCGGCAATGCCGGGCAGGCGAACTACACGGCCTCCAAGGCCGGCCTGATGGCCTTGACCAAGACCGCCGCCAAGGAGCTCGGGGGCCGGAACATCCGCGTCAATGCGGTTGCCCCGGGCTTTATTCGCACCGCCATGACTGATAAACTCGCGGAACCCGTCAAGGCGGCCATGCTCAAGCTGGTCCCCTTGGGCCGCCCGGGCGAACCCGAAGAAGTGGCCCAGGCCGTCGCATTCCTGGCCAGCGACGCGGCGTCCTATGTGAACGGCCAGACTCTGGCGGTGTGCGGCGGCATGGTCGGATGACGTTTTAAAAAAAAAAGAACCAACAACGGAGAATGAACATGGCACTTGCAGACAAAGTCAAAGATATCATCGTCGAGCAACTGGGCGTGAACAAGGATCAGGTCGTCCCGGAAGCCTCTTTCATCGAGGATCTGGGAGCCGATTCGCTGGATACCGTCGAGCTGGTCATGGCCTTTGAAGAAGAATTCGGGGCCGAGATTCCGGATGAAGATGCCGAAAAGCTGACGACGGTCGGCGCGGTCATCAACTACCTGAAGGACAAAGGATTCGACAAGTAGGCCGTCCTTAACGGATCGAGCGGACCGGGCCGGGAACCATTCGCCCCTCAGGCGAAGGCTCGGCCTTTTGTCCAAAAGGCGAGTACAAGACTGGAAGGCAGGCCATGGCGGAACAGAGACGCGTTGTCGTTACGGGGTTGGGTGTGGTGAGTCCCGTGGGCAGCACCGTGCCCGCGTTTTGGACCTCCATTCAAAACGGGGTGTCCGGGATCGGACCCATTACCCGCTTTGACACTTCGGCATTCGCCACGAAATTCGGGGGCGAAGTCCGGGATCTGAATCTGGACGACTTTATCCACAAGAAGGAACAGCGCCATTTGGATCCCTTCTGCCATTACGGCATCGCCGCCGCAAAAATGGCGGTGGGCGATGCGGGGCTGGATATGACCAAGGAGGATCCCACCCGCGTCGGGGTCGTGGCCGCCTCCGGGGTGGGGGGGCTGCAAATCATGCAGACCCAGATGGACATCCTGCGCACCAAGGGGCCCGGACGCTTCTCGCCTTTTGTGATTCCCCAGATGATCACTAACATCCTGCCGGGCATCATCGCCATCAACCACAACATGCAAGGTCCCAACTTTGCCATCGTGACGGCCTGTGCATCCGGGACTCACTGCATCGGCGAAGCTCTCAATTTGATTCGCCGCCGGGCGGCCGATGTCATGCTGGCCGGTGGTGCGGAAGGAGCCATTTGCGAACTGGGCGTCGGTGGATTCAACGCCATGCGCGCGCTCAGCACCCGCAACGACGATCCCGCCACGGCAAGCCGCCCGTTCGACAAGGACCGCGATGGCTTTGTCATGGCTGACGGCGCCGGCATGCTGATTCTCGAGGAATACGAACACGCGCGGGCCCGCGGGGCCAGCATCTACTGTGAACTGGCCGGATTCGGCTGCACCGCCGATGCCTTTCACATCACCGCTCCCGATGAAAGCGCCCAGGGGCCTGCCCGGGGAATGCAACTGGCCCTGCAGGATGCCGGGCTGACGCCGGCCGACATCGATTATATCAACGCCCACGGCACGAGTACCCCGCTCAATGACGCAGGTGAGACCAAGGCGATCAAACTGGCGCTGGGGGAGACCGAGGCACGGCGCGTACCGATCAGTTCCACAAAAAGCATGACGGGACATCTGCTGGGAGCGGCCGGTGGCATTGAATCGGTCGTGTGTGCACTGGCCATTCGCCACGGCATTCTGCCGCCGACCATCAACCTTCATACTCCCGACCCGGCCTGCGATTTGGATTACGTACCGAACGTTGCCCGTCAGGCCAAAATCCGGGCCTGTCTCAACAACTCCCTCGGGTTTGGCGGTCATAACGCAACCCTGTGCTTCAAGGCATTCTGACTGACCCGGAATGCGGCCGCATAGCGGCTCACGTTCCTGTGCCGTTTCCCTGAATCATCGCGGGGTGTGACCCTTGGTCCCATACCTAGACAGTATTAATTAACTATGAGTTATTATATTCAGATCAAAAGTTTTGATATTCTCATACATTGTTTTTCTTTTAACGGCACAGTTAATTAATAGTGTTTCATACATGTTCAGCTCAACAAATGCTAGCTCAAGGGGGAGATTCCGATCAAGTGCTCCGCAGAACGCGCTTGCAGGCTCATGCACCCGCGGTAGCTGCAGTCTGGTCTGTTTGTTCAGGTGGGCTGCCGCAGCCATATGGATTCGTTGTCGGGGTGCGTTGATGGCCTTGGTTCGATTCCGCCTTGTGCGTGATATTCAGAGTGGTCCGTCTTGGGAGGGCAAACGCATCCCATCCCAACAAGCTCGCAAATGGATTTTGGCATCCGGACGAAGGGAGCCGGCTGCAGTCCATTCTCATGGGCCGGCGGCGGCTGACCTCCACCAGACCCAGACGAAGTGGATGGCGGGGGCAGTTCACCGAGGGCGGACGGGAAGCAAGGTGGCGCTTTTTCCCGGATTCAGAAATGCTTTGACGGGTTCGTGCAGGCGCCATATTATTCTTTTATATAGGACTCAGTCAGTGATTCGGAGATTATGTTATGGCAGATAGCAACGATCTGAAGCCTTTGGACATCAGCCGGCTGAAATCATCGACCTCCCGCATTGATTTGAGCAAAGCGACGATTCCCGCCTCCCCCGGCACCAGTGGGATTCGCATCGGGACCAATCCCAAGAAGGCGACATCCCGCATCGATATCAACGTGACTCCCGGGGGGGCGAAGGCGCAAACCTCGCACGTCGGACTTGGGGCGATGCCTCCGCTGGATGAAGAAGCTTTCAAACGCCGCACCGCATTGCTGGATACCAGCAAGATTCCCTTGGGCACCACGCCAACACCTCAGCCCAGAACCATTCGCATCGGAACCCGGCCAACAGTCCGTGTGACGACGACCGGAGCTCCGGCCGGCGCGACACCTGCCGCCGATGTCGAGGATGCCGGGACATCCCCCGCGCCGTCCGGACGCCCTACCATTAAATTGAAGCGTCCCGGCGGCGGGACCAGTATCACGATTTCCGGCGGTACATCACCAAAGCCCGTGTCATCGGAACCCCTGTTTACGATTCAGGAAGAAGAAGGCCCTGGCGCGGTCTGGGCCGTGCTATCCTTGGTGTCGATGCTCTTGATTCTGGGCCTGGTGGCCGTGCAAGTCATGACGCTGCGGGGCGGAGCCTATTGATGTCTACCGTCGCGCTTGCGGAAGAGCCGGGGGTGCGATAGATTTCCAAGTGCGGGGGCGACCGGTTTCGACGTGCCAGTTGAAGCATCGGTTGCGCGCCGAGGACCCCGGTTGGCCTCGAAAAACATCCGGGAAAAACACAAAAGCCAACGAACAATTGGCCTTCGCGGCTTAGTTCCGCGACGTTCGGCCGTCTTCGCCTGCGGGGCGGATCCGGGCGTTATGAGCAGGCTGGCGACCCGTGCCGGGCAACCGGGTGCGGGAGCGAGAACCGACCGGTTGATTGCGGTGCTGCTGGTTTGTCCGTGGACAGGCGGCATGGCGAAACCTAAATACGGACTATGCGCGTAGACGTCGGTGTAACGCTGGTGCGGACGCGGGTTCGACTCCCGCCGCCTCCACCATTGTGAACTCCCCGCGGCCCCCGGAAACGGGGGCCTTTCTTTTCAAAGGTTGCAATGCGCGGGGCCGGGGCGGGATGAAACGTTTCGACATGCACAGGTGTTTATGCCATAGTTATCGGCCCATTAAAGAGCGAGTTGAAGGACCAGGCCATATGAAGTTTAATCGAGCATCCGGCGTGTTGTTGCACCCCACTTCCCTGCCTGGTCCCTACGGAATTGGTGAAATCGGTCCCGAAGCCTGCCGGTTTGCCGACTTCCTGCAGGCCACGGGCCAGCACATCTGGCAGATTCTGCCTCTGGGGCCCACCAGCTTTGGGGACAGCCCCTACCAATCGCCTTCCACCTTCGCGGGGAATCCGTTGTGGATCAGTTTTGATTTGCTGATCAAAGACAGGCTGTTGTCTCGCAGCCAACTCAAGAACTTTCCGGTTTTTTCCGCCGACCGGGTGGATTTCGGGCCCGTCATCGAGGCGCGCATGGCCCTGCTGAAAAAGGTGTGTGCAACGTTTTCCGAGAAGGCGACGGCTGAAATCCAGGCGGGATTCGCCGCCTTTTGCGCGCGCAATGCCGACTGGCTGGACGATTACGCGTTATTCACGGCCCTCAAAGATGCCCATGGGGGAGTGCCGTGGACGCAGTGGGAGCCGGAACTGGCCCGGCGGGACGCCCCGGCCCTGAAGGCGGCCTGTGATCGCCATGCCGGTGACATTCGTGATGTGAAGATCATCCAGTTCCTGTTTGCGAACCAGTGGCAGCGTCTGCGCGCGTACTGCGCTGAACGCCGCATCAAATTCGTTGGCGACATCCCGATTTTCGTGGCCCACGACAGCGCCGACGTATGGGCTCATCCGGGTTTGTTTTTCCTCCGGCCGGACGGGCAACCGAGCGTGGTGGCGGGCGTACCGCCGGATTATTTCAGCGCCACCGGGCAGTTGTGGGGCAATCCGCTCTACAACTGGGAGGCCCACAAGGCGCAGAACTATGATTGGTGGGTGGCGCGCCTGCGGCGCACATTCGAGCTGGTGGACATTGTCCGCATTGATCATTTCCGGGGATTCGAGGCCTATTGGGAAATTCCCGGCGACGAACCCACTGCCATCAACGGCAAGTGGATCAAAGGACCCGCCCGGCATCTCTTCGATGTCTTGCGCGATCGTCTGGGCGAACTGCCGATCATCGCGGAGGATCTCGGCGTCATTACCGATGAAGTCGATGCCTTGCGCGACTACTGCGGATTTCCCGGCATGCGCATCCTGCAATTCGCCTTCGGAACCGATGAGCGCGCCAGCGAATTCCGGCCCGAGAGCTATCCCGCGCACTGCTGTGTCTACACCGGCACCCATGATAACGACACGACCGTGGGCTGGTTCCACAGCGAGGCCGGAGCCGGCAGCACCCGGACCCAGGAAGAAATCGATGCCGAGAAAAAAGTGGTCCTCGAGTATCTGCGGACGGACGGCCATGAAATCCACTGGGATCTGATCAATCTGGGCGCCCGCTCCAATGCGGATACCTTTGTGGTTCCGTTGCAGGACCTACTGGGGCTGGGCTCGGAGGCCAGGATGAATACGCCTGGCGTCGCCGGCGGCAACTGGCAGTGGCGCTTCGCCTGGGACCAGATCACCCCCGCCATCCGTGATCGCTTTGCCTACATCACCCGTGCCACCGGGCGGAGGCACTGATTCCCGTCGGGGCAAGTGATGTTCTCGGGCCTCGTAGATGAATATCGGTCATCCGGATGTTCAAGAAGTATTTGAATGAATGCATGGATTTAGTAAAGTATCCCTACATTCCGAGCCGACCGGGCTGTTCAGTGTCATCATGGCGGGTCTTCCCGAGCCCGGGGCTGTCGGACGAGTTTGCGGTGGCAGCCGGCTCGCGCGGAATGGAAAACAGGTTTCCAAGGCACGGGAAAACCATTTTTACAACGGATGAGGCCCGGTACCGGCAGCAATGGGAAGAGGACTCGGTTGGCAGGATGGAATCACTCACGCGATGATGGCCGCTAGGCCCGCCATGCATACGCCTTCATTCATGCACCCAGACGCTTCCGGAAAGCCATCGGAGCGGTCCGGTTTTGTCTTTTTCCTGCTTTGGAGCATCTGGTTGGGCGCCGAGTATTGGATCTTCGGGCCTCTTTCGTACGTTCGAATTCACGATACGGCCAGCACCTATCTGTCTTGTATTCTGACTTGGGCTGATTCGTGGAGGTCTTTGTGGGGATCCACCACGATGGGCTGGCTTTGCAGCATCGATCGGATGTCGAATGTTGGTTGGTGGTCGAACTTCACCCTGCCATTCATGATTCTCCCGCCGTGGCTTGCGTTCGGCTTGCTGATGACCCTGCAGCGCCTGGTGGCGTCCTATTTCACGTATCGGTTGATGCGCGACCGGTTGGGGGGAACGGTGCTGGTATCGGTGGCGGCGGGTTGCGTCTACAGCCTGTTACACACCGACCTGGGGGAGGTCACCTTCATGCACGGGCTGAACGAGCCCGGCGTTCCGCTCCTGCTGTGGTTTTTTTGGCGGCTGCCGCTCAACCGGCTGTTGCCCGTCCTGGGTTGGTCATTCCTGATGGGGATTGTGGTTGGCTGGGGCATGTCCTTCATCATTGGCACGGCATTTATCCTTCCGGTGATTTGGCTGGCCTTGCAGGCGGGCCGTTCCGATTTCGATGGCTGGCGTTCGCGCTTGGTGTTGACGGCCGGGCTGGGTGTCTTCTGGGCGGTTTCCCTGTATCCGCGCCTGCCGGAGATCTGGGCGCTGGGGCTAGTGGCTCCGGATTCGGCGCGCGCCGCCTTCCGTGGACAGAGCACCATTGTCTGGTCGCGAATTGCCGTGCGGCAGTTCAAATACATTCTGGCATGGTGGCCGTTCTTTGCGGGAATTCTTCTCTGGCTTTCCGGAGTCAGATGGCGCCGGCCCCAAGATCGGGTCATTGCGGTTTTTTTGGCGATGGGTTTGGTGGTGGCCCCGCTCACGGATCCTCTGCGCGGGTGGTTGTCCCCCTGGTTGGGATTCCTGCGTGGAGTTGATTTCAAGCGATTCCAGATCGTGGCCCCTATGGCGTTGAGCCTCGCGTTGTTTTGCGGGTTGACCCGATGGTCGACGTGGCGGGGGGCGTTGTGCGATAACCGCGGCCGCATGCGTCTACAGTTGTCCTTGTCTGAAATTCTGGCGGGCTTGATCTGGCTGCTGGCCGCGGGACGATCCGTGGAGGTGAAAGCCGGGCACTGGCGACTGCAACGCTACGAAGGATACAACTGGAGCGCCATTTTCGGCAATGACGACCTGAAGGCCTATGCCCGGCAGGCCCGGAACGAGGAACTACGGTTTGCAACGGCCGGTGCCCATGCTCGTTTACATGCGGGATTCATGATGGCGTACGGGGCCGAAACCGCCGATGGACACACAGGTCTTTACGGGATGCGATACTATCAGTTCTGGTCGAAGGTGATTCAACCGCTCATGGAGCGGGACCGGGAAATCCGAGGCTTCCACCAATGGGGCCTGTATGTTTATCTGCATCACGCGCGTTCGGGAAGCGATTATGATGTACGGGAGATTCCCTTCCGCAACTGGTACAACCTGGATTTACTTTCGCTGGCAGGGGTCGGCTATTTGATGTCGGAAAAGCCCATCGCCGACGGCCGGTTGCATGAGCTGCCCATGCCGATGTATACCCAGCGCATCGGGGAATGGAGCGAACTTCCAACCCAAATCAAGATTCGTCGCTATCTCCAGGGGCGCAATCCGGGACGCAAACTGTATGTGTACCGCAATGAGGCTGCTCTTCCGCGCCATTTTCTGGTGCCCGGGTTGCGAACGTTTGCCGATGCCGATGCCTTGTGGGAGGCCATGGGTGAGGCGGCGTTGGAGGAGTTGACCTCCCGCGTCTTTGTCGTGGAGTCAGAAGCACCAACAAGAAGTGAATTGGGAACCACGCAAGACGGAGGGGCGCACATTGCAGTCCTGGATCGCACCCCCGGCCGCCATCGATTGCAGGTACACCTCGATTCGCCTTGTGTTCTTGTGGTGACTGATCAGTATTATCCTTGGTGGGAATGGCGGGTGAACGGCCACCAGATTACCGCCTTCCCTGCCTACGGGGTGTTTCAAGGCATTATGTTACCGCCGGGAGAGAATCTGGTTGAGGGAGTGTATCGGCCCCCGTATCAGGTTCTTTTGCGGCCCGGGTCCTTGGCCTTATAGGTCCGCGCCCGATGGGCGTGGGCGTGGCGGAAGAGTCGTGCGGTGGCGTCCTTCTTGATCTCCTTGAGGCGCTTGCCTTGGTCGCGCTCGAGGATGTCGTCGGGACGGACCAGATCGAGCACGACGCTTTGAAGCCGGGTGTGGCGAATGCTTTTGCGGAAGCTGGCGGTTTCGTCGGCGGCCACGGCGGTCCACTGGACCTGACTGCTCCGCAGGCGGCTGGTCTAGGGATCGAACTGCTCGACCATGGACTGGACGTGCTGGACACGGATCTGGCGGGTCCGGGCGCCGCCTATCTGGGGGCACTCCTGCTCGAAGAAAGCGCCCAGGGTGCCGGCAAAGGTCTTGAACTTGCCGGGCGCGTAGATGACGTTGGCGTGGGAAAGCGTCGTTTTCATGCTTTCCTTCAGTCTGCTCTGGACTTCCCGCAGCGCCAGGGTCCTCCTTTTTCGACGTCCTTCGCTTCGCAGGATGCCGCGCCAAACGGGTTCGTCGCCTGCGAGCCAGTATCGCAGCGCGAGCTCGCGGTGTCCGACTGTCGGGCCGATGTCCTCCTGTTGGCCACGCATTGGCACGTGGATGCCTTTGTCCCCACACGCACGGATGTCGCGCCGAATGGTTCGCACGTCGCAACTGAGCAAAAGGCCAAGTCTTCCTGGGTCAACAGGCTGCCTTGGTCCCGAGCGGCTTCCGTCAGGTGCAGGATCCGCCGGTGCCTCACTTCGCCGGCCAGTCCGCACGTTCCAGTGTGGTCTTCTTCCTGCGAGAACACCAGCAGGCGCACCTGCACCAGCCGGCAACGCTCCAACGGCTTGCCTGCTCCCACTCCCACGGCGACGCATTCATGAAAGATCTCCCCGTTACGCAACGGCTGGTCTTCGGGCGCACTGAAATACACCGCGCGCACCACGTTGACGAGCTTCTGGGCCTCCCACGGCGTCAGGCCCGCCCCTTCCACCGCCTGGACCTGCAAGCAATGGTCTTGGCTATTCGTCCGCAAACGACGGGCTTGCTATGTCGTGGGCTCTTGTTGCATCGCATTCATCGGGTGTTGTTCCGTTCTTTGTGGTTATCCCTTCCGATCGTATCGGAAAGGATGAGTCAACACCCACTCTGCTTCCCCCCTTTTCAGGGGTACCGGTCATCTGCCCTAATTGGAAGATATGTTTCCACGCCGTTGAAAATCCGCTGCAGTGAATATAATAGTTGCAACTATTATACTATAGTATTTGCAACTACTATACGGGAAGGGTTGCTCACGCAGGGCCGCCCGGCCGGACGGGACGCGGTGATTCTGAACTATGGGAAAAGTACCCGCGGAACTAAAATCGCGCGCTGGCCACCAGTTCAGCGTAGCGTCCGTTGCGGGTCAGCAATTCCTCGTGGTTTCCGGATTCCACAAGGCGGCCCTGGTCGAGGACAAGAATCAGGTCGGCGTGGCGGATCGTGGACAGGCGGTGGGCGATGATGAACGCCGTACGACCTTCCATCAGCCGGTCGAAACTGGCTTGAATCGCGCGCTCGGTCTCGGTGTCCACCGAACTGGTGGCTTCGTCCAGAATGACGATGCGCGGATCCTTCAGTATCATGCGCGCGATGGACAGGCGCTGGCGCTGGCCGCCCGACAGCTTGATGCCGCGTTCCCCGACCTGGCTTTCGTACTGCTCCGGGAGCGACTCGATGTAACTGGCGATGTTGGCGAACCGGGCGGCTTCGCGGATGCGTTCCAGATCAATCCGGCGGCGGGCGAAGGCAATGTTCTGGGCGACGGTGCCGTGGAAGAGGAAAGTTTCCTGGAAAACAATGCCGATGGCCTTGCGCAGGGCGTCGAGCCGCACGTCCTGGATGGGATGGTTGTCGATGAGGATCCGGCCCTGCTGGGGCTGGTAGAAGCGGGGGAGGAGCGACACCAGGGTGGTTTTGCCCGCGCCGGTGGACCCGACCACTGCCACCCGGCTGCCGGCGGGGGCGGTGAAGGATATGTCGTGCAGAACCGGCCGGTCGGCATGGTAGCCGAAGGTCACGTGCTCAAAGCGCACCTCGCCGCGCTGGAACTCCACCTCCACCGTGCCGGGTTCTTCGCGGACTTCCGGCGGCAGGTCCAGGAAGTCGAACACCCGCTGGGCGGCGGCGAGACCGCGCTGGATCACGTCGTAGAATCCGATCAGTTGTCCGATCGGGTCGAAGAACCGGCCCATCAGCGGCACGAAGGCCAGCACCATGCCCAGGGTGACGTGGCCCCGGCCGAGCACGACCAGCATGCCGCCGGCGACTCCGATCAGCAGCATGGCGGCATCGCGCGTGCCATAGAGAATCTGGTGGTTCAGGCTGAAGATGCGCATGGATTTGTTCACCAGCCGCGCCTGTTCGAGATTGGTGCGCAGGTAATCGCGCCGGGCCGTGCGTTCGCGCTCGAACGCCTTGATTTCGCGGATACCGGCGATGTTTTCCTGGATGGTCGCGCTGATGACGGAATACTGTTCGCGCATCTCGCGGTAGATCGGGCGCTGGAGCCGTCGGATGCGCCGGACGGTCCAGGCGATGACGGGGATGGGCAGCAGGGTGAAGAGGAACAGCGCCGGACTCATTCCGATCATGATCAGGGGCACGGTGACCAGGTGCGTGGAGGCGTAGAGCAGCACATAGGAATCGCGCAGCATGGATTCCATCTGTTCGGTGTCGCCGACCACCCGAGTCATGATGGCGCCGGTGCGTTCCGCGTCGAAGTAGGAAACGGGCAGGCGATGCAGGTGACGGTTAACGCGGTGCTTCACATCGAGGATGATGCGCTGGCCCAGGCGGGTACCCAGGCGCCACATGAGCACGCCGATGGCGTTGGCGATCACGATCAGCGCCAAGGTGACGGCGAAGTAGCCCGCGGCCCAGATCAGCTTCGATCGGTTGTCGGGCAGGAGGGGGCCCAGGTCGAAAACGCGGCCGAAGAACGAAAACACACCGCCGCGCACCACCCCGTCGATGAACCAGGCCAGGCTGGCAGCGGGTATCAGGTTCAATATAGAGTTGAGAAAATAGAGCAGGTAGACCGCGAACAACTGCCGCCGGTACGGGCGGACGAACCGGGCTGCTCTGCCCAGCAACCGGAAGTCCGGCCGGCCGGCCGGCTCCGGGACAGAGGGCCCGCGGCCGGAGCGCCAGGAGCCGGAGCGGGAGCGCATGCCGCCGCCGGAATCAGGCGGGCGCATGCTGTTTGCCCTCTACGCACATCCGTAGTGAATGGTAGTCGGCTTTCCAGGCGTGGCCTTTCATCCGGCTGGTGACCACGCCGTTGCGGTCCACGGCGCTGAAGACTCCGCCATCTGCATCGACGAACTTTGTGAAATAGAAATCCGCGGTGCGGCGAAACGCTTCCCGATAGGGCCCATTGAATAGGCGCGCGGCCAGTCCGAAGGCCTTGACAGCTTCCGCCTGGGTCCAGAAACTGGCTGGGCCCGCACACCGTCCTTCGGTCAGATAGAATTGATCGGTGAAATGTCCGTCCGCCTGGACGGCGTGGGTCAGCGCTTTCTCGAGAATGGCCCGTTCCGTCTCTGCAGGCAGCTCGGCACCGGGCCATTCCCGGAAGAAACCGAACCATTCCAGGCCGTGGGCGAGCGAGGCGTAGGTTCCGGGAACTCGGCAGGGGGTTTGAAAGCTGTTTTCGAAGGCGTCGAAGGCGACGGTTTCCCGGGGATCGAGGATGCGGGTCAGGAACAACTCGCGGACCTCGAACACCCGGCGGCCCAGTTGCTCTTCCGTGTGGCCCGCGTCGCGCAGGCAGTTGATCGCTTCCAGATAATGCAGCACGTTGTTGCCGGCAAATCGTCCCATGGGGGCGAAGAACCGGTCGCCTGTGCCCCAGCAGCCCAGGATGCCATCGGTCCGCAGCGAGCCGGGAATGGTCTTGTCCTCGATCTGCCGGAACAGGCGCCAGGCTTCGGCCCGCGCCTCGGATCGGCCGGTGGCTTGGGCATAGCGGGCCATGGCGATCACCACGAACAGGTTCATGTAGGTGTCCAGGCCGTCGGGCGCGTAGAGGGCGCCGTCGAGGAGTGAACTGTACCATCCGCCCGGGGTGCGGTGGCGGGTGGTGATGTGGTCGTAGAGGTGATCCGCGTGGGTGCGGCAGAAGCCCAGTCCCGCCCGCACTCCCTCGGCGTAGTTGTAGAGCAGGCGGGCCTGGACCAGGATGATCCGCTGGGAACTTGGGATGACCGTGCCGGTCGAATCGATCCGGTGGTGAAACCCGCCGGCGATGGGATCGTGACATCGTTCCCAGTAGCGCAGGATCGTTTCAAAATGATGGCCAAAGGATCGCGTGTCGTTCATGAAAGCGGAATCATGACACAGATGCCGCGAAGGGAAAATCCGGAAATGCCAATCAGAAATGCCAATCAGCCACCACCGCATTCCGGGCGGTTCGGTTCAGCTGAAGAATCATCAAGCAACGTGGCGTTTGCCGGGCCTCGCTTCCCGCCGCACTGCAAATGTGGCCGATCGGTGTCCATGAAACAGGGATGCGCACGTTTGCAGGTCTTCGGCGTCGGCGGAAAACAGCGTTGGCGGAAAGCGGTATTGCATTGGGGGAATTCGGTTTGTTATATACCAATAAATATGGCTGGAAAGAAGGTCAAGGCGGCCAATGTGCGTCGGGAAGCCATCGGCATCCTGATGCAGGCGCTCTGGGTGTTGCTGTTGCTGGCTCTGGCATCCTACACGTGGAAGGATATCCCGTGGGAATGCAGTCCCTGCAATTGCCCTACCGTGAACTACATCGGACCGGTGGGGGCTTGGACGGCGTGGGGAATTTTCAAGCTATTCGGACTGGTCGGTTTCCTGTTCCCGCTTTTGCTGGCCATCTGGGGAGTGCTGATGATCATGCGGTCCGGCGATCGGGTCTGGCCGCGAGTATTGTGGATGCTGGCGATTCTGGCCGGGCTGTGCGTGCTGGTGGACATCCGGGCGGTGTTCTGGAACGACTGGGCGGGGGAACGGCTGAATCTCAACCTGATGCCGGGGGGCTTGCTGGGCTATTTCCTCGGACGGATGTTTCTGACGCACTTCCTGGGCGTCGTGGGCGCGGCGATCATCAGCACCGGCGTGGCCGTGGGCGGGATCTTTTTCGTGTCGCAGACGCATCCGGCCCTGCTGTGGCATGGCGCGGTGCAACTGTGGTCTGCCTGGCAAGCTCGCCGGGAAGAACGGGCGGCGGGCCGGCGTACGGCCCAGGAACAGGCCGAGCGCGAGGCGAAACTCCTGGAGCGGGAACGGGAGAAGCTTGAACGGGAACTGGCCCGGGAACGCCGTCGGCAGGAAAAGGAAGAACGCCGGCAGCAGAAGGAACGGGAGCATCAGGAACGGCTGGAGGCGCGGCGCCGGGAGGAAGAAGAGCGCCGGCGCCAGGCGGAGGCTTCCGCCGCGGCCCGCGAACAGGAAGAGGCCGCCCGCAAGGCCGCGTTCCTCAAGCGGCTGATGGAGCAGAAAAAAGCCGAGGAAGACAAGAAAGCGGCCGAAGAACGGGCCGCCCGGCAGGCGCGCCAGGAGGTGGAGAAATCCGGTCCGGAACCCGCCGCTCCCGGGGCCTCGCCGGCTCCCGCGTGGGTACTGCCGCCGATGTCGCTGTTGCAGCCCGTGCCCGAAGGGGCGGGGGTGCGCGCCGGTGCCCCGGAACTGGAACGCACCATCCATGTGATCCGCGCCACGCTGGCGGAATTCGGAATCGAAGCGGAAGTGACGCATGTCGAGCAGGGGCCCGTGGTGACCCGCTACGAACTGCTGCCGGCGGCCGGCGTGAAGGTGGAGCGGATCGGCAACCTGCAAAACAACATCACCCTGGCCTTGAAGGCGGACAGCATCCGGGTACAGGCCCCAATTCCCGGCAAGGGCGTGGTGGGCATTGAGGTGCCCAACCGCAGCGCGGCCCCGGTGGTGCTCCGCCAATTGATGGAAAGCACGGTGTGGTCGACTTCCAAGGCGGCGCTGCCGCTGGCCCTGGGCCAGGATGTGGGCGGGCATGTGCTGATGGCCGATCTGGCGGCCCTGCCGCACCTGCTGATTGCCGGCGCGACGGGGCAGGGCAAGACCGTTTGCATGAACTCGATTTTGGCCGGGCTGCTGATGACGCGCACGCCCGAGGATCTCCGCTTGATCCTGATCGATCCCAAGATCGTGGAATTCGCGGGGTATAACGAGCTGCCGCACTTACTGGCGCCGGTGATCACCGACGCCAAAAAGGTCGTCAGCGGCCTCCGGTGGGCCATCCAGGAGATGGATCGCCGCTTCAAGTTGTTTCACCGGGCGAACGTGCGCGACATCCGCTCGTACAATCAGCGGCCCCAGGCCGAACAGCCCGTGCTTTTCGCGGAAGGCGAGGGTTCGGACGGGGAGCCGGCGGAGGCCGGAGAGGAGGGCGAAGCCCTGCCGGCCCGGCTGCCCTACGTGGTGATCATCATTGACGAGCTGGCGGATTTGATGCTCATGGCCCAGCAGGAGATCGAGCCGCGCATTCAACGCCTGACCCAGTTGGCGCGGGCCACCGGCATCCACATGATCATCGCGACGCAGCGGCCGACCGTGGACATTATTACCGGCACGATCAAGTCGAACATCCCGGGCCGGATCGCGTTCAAGGTGGCGCAGAAGAACGACAGCCGGGTGGTCATCGACCAGGAAGGCGCGGACAAGCTGGTGGGGCGGGGCGACATGCTGGTGCTGACGGGCGCGAACAAGCTGCTGCGCGCACAGGGGGCCTGGACCAAGGACATGGAAATCCAGGCCATCGTGGACCACTGGAAACAGCAGGCCAAGCCGCGCTTCGAAAGCGACTTGCAGGCCAAGATCGAAGGCCGGGGCGGCGTGGAGCTGCCCGAAGCCCCGGAAGAGGACGAGGAATTGCTGCAGCAAGCCATTGAGGTGATTCGCCAAACCCGGCGCGCCAGCACGTCATCGATCCAGCGCCGACTCCGGATCGGGTATACCCGCGCGGCGCGGTTGATCGACATCCTCGAGGAAAAAGGCATGGTGGGGCCCCCGCGCGGGGCCGAGGCACGGGAAATCCTGTTCGACCTCGATGGCTTCCGTTCTCCGGACAGTCCGGACGACGACTCGCCTAGGGAAGATTCGCCGGCATAGGACGGGGACATGAACGGTATGGGCAGTCAATTGCGGGCGGCGCGCGAGCACCTGGGCATCACGGTGTCGGCGGCGGCCGCCGCCACTCATCTGAAACTCCTGGTTATTGATGCCATGGAGCGCGACGACTATCGCAAGTTGATTGCCCCGCCCTATGCCAAGGGCTTCTACCGGATGTACTGCGGATATCTGGGCCTGGATCCCGAACCGTTTATCGAAAGCTACATGCAGGGGATCGGAGGGGCCGACGACAAGGCCGAACTGCTGCGCGACCCCAACCAGAAGCCGGGGCTGTTCTCCGGACTCCAAAAGAAAATGAAAGCGCGCCAAGACCGCAAGGAAATCCAGCGGAAGGCCAAGGAAATCGCCGCCGCCCGCCGCCAGGCCCAGCCGGCGCATCCGGCGGAAGAACCGGCCGGGGCTTCGAAGGAGCCAGCGGCCGCGCCGCCGGACGCTTCCCTCCCGCCGTCGCGGAATGGGGAGCCGGCTGCCGGCCAGCAGGAACTGCCTCTGGCAACCCTCGCAAAACCAGCCATGACCGGGCAACAAGAGGAAGCCGACGCATCGGACATGCCGCCCGCCGCGCCGGCACCAAAGCCCGCCGCGCCCGAATCTGTCGATCGGATCAATCCGGTTGCAGCCCTGCCACCCAGCCCGCCGGTGGAAGAAGCCAAACCGGTTCAGGTCGTGGCTCCGACGCCGTCGGTCGAGGAACCGCGTCCGCGCCGGATGCACGGCCTGGGTAAACGCAAGGAACCGCTTTCGCCGCGCGAAGAAGCCGAGGAACGCGCTCGGCTGGCCCTGGAGCGCCGCCGTCAATTGGAAGAAGCCTTGCGGCAGTCCGAGGAGGAACTCCGGCGGGCGCATGAAGAGGCGGAACGCCGCGCCCGCGAAGAAGTGGAACGCAAGGCGCAGGATGCCGAACAAAGCCGGCGCCAGTTGGAAAAGGAACTCAAGAAACGGGAACTGGCCGCCCAGAAGGCACGCGAAGAGGCCGAACGCCGTCTGCAGGAGGAGGCCGAGCGCCGCGCCCAGGAAGAAGCCGAACTGCGCAAACGGGAAGAGGCCGAACGTCAGGCGCGCCTGGATGCCGAGTGCCGCATCCAGGAAATCGAGGCGAGTCGCCGTCAGCTCGAGGAGGAACTGAAACGCCGGGAAGAAGCCAGCCGGCTGGAACGGGAGGCGGTCGAAAGACTCTGGCAGGAAGAAGCCGAGAAGCGGAAACAGGAAGAGCTGGCCCAACAGGCGCGCGAAGCGGCCGAACGTCAGGCGCGCGAGGCCGCCGAGCGCCAGATGCACGAAACCGAAGAGCGCCGGCGGCAACTGGAAGAGGAACTCCGTCAATTCGAAGAGAATGCCCGGCGGGCGCGCGAAGCGGCCGAGCAGCGGGCGCGCGAGGATGCGGAACTCCGGGCACGCGAAGAGGCCGAACGCAAGGCGCGCGAAGAGGCGGAACGCGAGGCCCGGGCGGCTGCGGAACGGCAGGTCCAGGAAACGGAGGTTAAGCGCCGCCTGTTGGAAGAGGAATTGCAGCGGCGGGTTGAAGAGGCCCGCCTGGCGCGCGAGGAAGCCGAGCGCAAGGCCCGCGAAGAAGCCAAGCGGTTGGCGAAGGAAAAAGCCGAACAGGAGGCCCGGGAGGAGGCGGAACGGCAGGCCCGCCTGGCCGTGGAACAGCAGGTGCGGGAAACCGAACAGGCCCGCCTCCGGCTGGAAGAAGAACTGCGGCGCCGCGAGGAAGAGGCGCGTGCGGCCCGTGAAGAAGCGGCGCGGCAGGCGGAAATCGAGGCCCGGCAGCGCGCCGAGGTGGAAGCGGAACTTCAGGCCCGCGAGGAAGCCGAACGCCAGGCGCGCGAGGTGGCCGAACAACAGGTCCGCGAAACAGAGGCCCGCCGTCTCCAGCTCGAGGAGGAGCTGCACCGGCGCGAGGAAGAAGCCCGACAGGCCCAGGCGGACGCGGAACAGCGTGCCCGCCAAGAGGCGGAGGAACGCGCCCGCATCGAGGCGGAACTGCTGACCCGCGAGGAGGCGGAACGGCAGGCCCGCCACGCCGCGGAATTGAAAGTGCGCGAAATCGAGGAACAGCGCCGACGGCTGGAGGATGAACTGCAGCGCCTCGAAGAAGAGGCCCGCCTGGCGCAGGAGGAAGCCGAGCGCCGGGTCCAGGAGGAGACCGAACGCCGCGCGCAGATGGAAGCCGAACACCAGGCGCGGGAAGAAGCCGAACACCGCGCCCGGGAGGAAGCGGAACGCCAGGCCCAGGAAATCGAAGAGCGCCGCCTCCAGCTCGAAGCCGAGATGCACCGCAAGGAAGAACTGGCCCAGCAGGAGCGAGAGAAGATGCAAAAGCTCCTGCAGGAGGAGGCGGAACGCCGGGCCCGCGAACAGGCCGAGCATGCCGCCCGCGAGGAGGCTGAGCGCCAGGCCCGGCAGGAAGCTGAAGAACGGCAGCGCCAGTTGCTGGAGGAGTTCGAACGGCGGGAAGTGGAAGTGCGGATCGCCCGCGAAGAAGCGGTTCGTATCCAGGAGGAGTCCAACCGGCAGACCCGGGAAGCGGCTGAACACAAGCTGCGCGAGGCCGAAGATCGCCGCCGCCTGTTGGAGGAGGAACTGGTGCGGCGCGAGGAGCAGGCCCAGATCGCCCGCGAAGAGGCGGAACTCAAGGCCCAGGAGGAAGCCGCGCGCCGTGCCCAGGTCGAGGCCGAGTGGAAAGCCCGCGAGGAGACCGAACGCCAGGCCCGTGCGGCAGCGGAGCAACAGGTCCAAATGGTTGGCAACCGCCTGCAGGAACTGGAGGAGGAACTGCGGCGCCGCGAGGAAGATGCCCGGCTGGCTCGGGAAGAGGCGGAGCGCAAGGCGCAGGATGAAGCGGAACGCCGGGCGCAGGTCGAGGCGGAATGGCAGGCCCGCGAGGAAACGGAACGCCAGGCCCGGGAGGAAATCGAACAAAAGGCCCAGATGACGGCGACGCGGTTGCGCGATGTCGAAGAGGAACTCGCCGCCCGGGTCGAGGCCGCCCATCAGGCGCGTGAGGAGCTCGAGGAACGCATCCGGCAGGAGGCGGATCATCGCGCCCGGATTGAGCAGGAATTGATGGCACGCGAGGAGTCCGCGCGGCAAGCCCAGACCGAATACGAGGCGCAGGCCCGACAGGCTGCGACCAAACTAAGGGAGCTGGAGGAGGAATTGGCCCGCCGCGAAGAAGCTGCCCGGCAGGCCCGCGAGGAGGCCGAACGCCAAACCCACGCGGAAGCGGAGCAGCGCGCCCGGGCCGAGGCCGAATTGCAGGCCCGGGAAGAAGCCGAACGCCAGGCCCGCGAAGCGGCTGAACACAAGGTGCGGATTTCCGAAGAACGCCTGGCGGAGCTGGAGGCGGAACTGTTGCGCCGCGAGGAGACTGCCCGCCAGGCGCGCGAGGAAGCGGAACAGCGCATGCGCGAGGAAGCGGAACAACGCATCCGGATGAAGGAGGAGCATGAACTCCGGGCCGAGGCTGACCGCCTGGCCCGCGAGGCCATCGAAGCACGCGTCCGGGAAACCGAGGCGCGGCGCCTGGAATTGGAATCCCAGTTGCATGAGAAGGAACGCGAAATGGCGGCGGCCCGGGAAGCGGCCGAAGCCATGGCGGCAGAGACGACTGCAGAGCGTCAGCGCCTGGAGGCCGAGCGCCAGGCCCGGGAAGTCTCGGAACGCCGGATTCGCGAGCAAACCGAGCAGAAAATGCAGGATGCGGAATCGCGCATCCTGGAACTGGCAAGCGAGTTGCGCCGCCAGGAGGCTGAGGCGCGCCAGGCTCTTCAGGAGGTGGAACGGCGGGCGGCTGCGGAACGGGAAACCCAGGCCCGCGAGTTTGCCGAACGCCAGGCCCGTGAACAGGCCGTTCTGGCGGAACGCGAGGCGGTGCAAATCCGGTTGCAGGCCGAAGAGCAGCGGCGGCAGCAATTGGAGGAGGAAATGCGCCGGCGGGAAGAGGAGGCCCAGCGGGTTCGGGCGGAGGCCGAGCGGAAGATCCAAGAGGAGGCCCAGCGACGGGCGCAGGCGGAAGCGGAATTGCAGGCCCGCCAGGAGGCCGAAGCCCGGGTGCGCCAAGAAGCCGAGCGCAAGATCCAGAAAGCTGAGGAGCGCCGGCGGCAGATGGAGGAAGCCTTGCGGGAGAAGGAGCGGGAAGTGCTCACGGCCCGCCAGGAAGCCGAACAGCGCCTGCAGGAAACGGAGGCGCGGCGGATCCAGGAAGCCGCGGAACGGCGTTCCAGCGAAGAAGAGGTCCGGCGCCAGCATGCCGAAGAAATCGAGAGGGTCCGCATCGAGGCAGCCCGGCGCGCCCGGGAAGAGGCCGAAGCCAAGGCGGCGGCCGACTTTGCCCGGATGGAAGAAGAGCGGATTGCCATGCATAAGCAGGAGCTGGCACGTCAGAAAGAGCGGGAAGACCGGTTGCGAAGCCAGATTCCGGTGGTCCAACTCGTTCAAACGCCGCCTCCGGCGGCTGTTGCGGCGGTGAGCGTTCCCCAGGAGACACCGTCCCCGGTGCGGGTGGTGACGGAACCGGTCGGCGGGGACCGGGAGCCGGCCCGGGCCAAACCCACGGCGGGGGCAAGTGCGCCGCGCCCGGTTGCGGCACGGGTTGTCCGTCCTGCCCCGCGCCCGGTTCCCCCGCCGCCCAAACCGGTGCCTGTTCCGGCCCCGGCGCGGGTTCCGCGGGTTCCCATCCGGACGCGACTGGCCGCGGCCGGTACGGCCCTGCACCGCAAATTCGCCGCCATTCCCTGGCAAGTGTGGCGCACGTTGTTTGGTGTCATGGTGCTGGCGGTTCTGTGGATCTGGATGGCCCGGGCCTGTGAGCAGTCCCGGAAACGGGCCCCGGCCGCCGCGCATCCGCATGTGCCGTTGGTGGATCCCTGTCATCCGGCTCCGGAACCTTATCTGGATTGACCCCGCATGAATGTGCCCAATATTTTGACCGTGAGCCGGCTGATTGCCGCCGGGGTGGTCATGCTCGCCATGGCTCTTCCCATTCCCTTTTCCTCGACCCTGGCCTTTGTCGTGTTCGTCGCGGCGAGTATCACGGATTACTGGGATGGCCGGCTTGCGCGGAACCGCTATGGCGTGACGGCCTTTGGCAAATTGATGGATCCGCTGGCCGACAAATTGCTGGTGTGTGCGGCCCTGGTGGGCTTCGTGGGCATTCGGTTGCCGTATGAACCCCAGTACTCCCTGGTGCCGGCCTGGGTGGTGGTGGTCATCATTGCCCGGGAATTCGCCGTGACGGGCCTGCGCCTGCTGGCGGCCTCGGCCGGCCGGCAGCGCATCATCAGTGCCGGGAACTGGGGCAAGCTGAAGACGGTCTGGCAGATGATTGCCATCATCGCCACCTTCATCCTGCTGGCGGCGCGCGAGGATTTCCTGCCCTTCCTGGATCTGTCCGAGCGGTTGCTGCAGCGATACGACGCGGCCTTTGTCATCACTTCGTGGATCCTGTCCACGCTGGTGGTCATCATCACATTGATTTCGGGCTGGAAGTATTTTGTTGCCCATTGGGATCTGGTAACGGCGGAGATGTAGTTCGGGCCTGCGGGTCCGCAGAGGGAGAGGAACAACATGAAGACAATCCGGAATGGGACCATCGTGGGAATGCTGGCCTCCGCGGTGGCCGCTTGGGCGGAAACGGAAGGCGGCTCCGTCGCGGCGCCGGAGGCGTTGACCTTGCCGCAGTTGATGGAAATGGGCGGATGGCTGATGTACGTGTTGGCGGCCCTGTCCGTGCTGGGCCTGGCGCTGATCGGATACTATGCGCTGGTGTTGCGGACAAGGGCCATTGCGCCCCCGGCCCAAACCCTGCGCCTGCGCGAACTGCTGAAAGAACGGCGCGGTCGCGATGCCCGCGAGCTCTGCGCCCAGCAGCCCACCGCGTTGGCCGCGGTCACGGCCGCCGGCCTGGATTTCCTGAAGGAAAATCCCCATCCGCCAGCGGGCATGCTCAAGGAGATCATGGAAAGCGAAGGCGGTCGTCAGGCCGGCCGGATGCAGAACATGATCCACTACCTGCTGGATTTGTCGGCCGTGGCGCCGATGGTCGGCCTGCTGGGCACCGTCATTGGCATGCTCAAGGCCTTCAATGCCGTGGCGTTTGATCTGGCCAAGGCCCGGCCCATGGAACTGGCCGGCGGCGTGGCCCAGGCGCTCATCACCACCATTGCCGGTCTGATCGTGGCCATTCCGGCCATGATGGCCTATGCCTGGTTTCGCGGTCGCGTCATCAAACTGACCGGTCAGTTGGAGGAGGCGTCCACGGATCTGCTGGCCATCCTGGACAGTCAGGGGGATGGATGAACTTCCAGAAGAAGAGTCTGTTTCCTGTCAATCCCGGCGTGCCGCTGACGCCCATGATCGATGTGGTCTTCCTGCTGCTCTGCTTCTTCGTAACCAGCCAGATTTTCGCGCAGTGGGAAACCGAGATTGACATCACGCTGCCCACGGCCGCCACCGGCAGCGTGCCGCAGCGCCTGCCGGGCGAAGTAATCATCAACGTCCGGGCCGATGGCACCACGGTGGTGAACGGCCAGGTCCTGGATGCGGCCGGCTTGCGGTCGATGATGGATCGCCTCGTGGAACTGTTTCCCGGCCAGCCGGTGCTCCTGCGGGCGGACAAGACCACTGCCTATGAACACGTGGTGCGGGTGCTCGACACCTGTCGGCAGGCCGATCTTTGGAATATCTCGTTCGCCACGTTGGCGCCGGGCTCCTGATGAAGCACGCGCTGCTGGTTCTCAGTCTGGTTCTGTTGTCTGCGCCTCTGGCCCGGGCGCTGCCGGTCGAGGAACAGATGCGTTTTGCCGACGGAATCTATCTGCGCGGGCTGCATGAAACGGCAGTAGGGGAATACCTGGCCCTGTTGCGCGATCATCCGGAGGGGGGCCACGTGCCGGCGGCCCTGTATCGCACCGGAGAGTGCTATCGCCAGATGGGGAACCCGACCGGCGCCGAGCGGTTCTACAAGCGGGTCGCCGCTGAATTTCCGGACAGCGAGCAGGCGCGGCGCGCGCAGCTGCGCCGGGCCGAGATGGCCATTGCCGCCGGTCGCCCCGAAGAGGCCGCTGCCCTCCTGGAGCCGCTGCCGCAGGAGCCGCCGGACTCCGAAATCGCGGCCGCCGCTTCCTACTATCTGGGATTGAGCCGGTGGAAATCCGGCGACCGCGACGCGGCCGTGGCAACCTACTCCCGCCTCCTGCAAGTGCAGGGCCAATCCCCTTACGCCGCCTATGCCGCCCTCGATCTCGCTGAAATCCATGCCGGTGAAAAAGGCAACGACGCGCAGATGACGGCCTGGTTTGAAAAGGCCGCGGCCGTGGCGGGCACGCCCTCGGCAAAGGCCGAGGCCCTCTTCCGCTGGGGCGAGTGGGCCTATCGCCGGGAACAGTACCAGCAGGCGGCCGACATCCTGCAGGCCCTCCTCGTGGAATTGCCCGAGGAACCCCGCGCCCGCGACGCCCGGCTGGCGGCGGCCTGGAGCCTTTACTATCTGGAACGTACGCCGGAGGCGCTGGCTGTGGCCGACCAGGTGGCGGGCACGGCCGGAGATGCCGAAACCGCCGCGGCGGGCCTCTACCTGCGCGCCAATTGCCTGCGCCGGCTCAATCGCGACGGCGAAGCCCTGGCAGATTATCAGGCCATCGTAAGCAACCATTCCACCACGGCGTTCGCCCAGCGGGCGGCCTATGAAATCATGGCGACGCATTTCAAGCGCGGCGAATATGAACGGACCCTGGTGGCGGCGCCGGCCGAACCGGATCGGGCCCAGGCCGCCGATATCCTGTGGATGCGCGCGGAATCCGAGCGCGCTTTGGAGCGGACGGAGTTGGCCCGGAGCCGATATGAAACGCTGGTACAGCAGTTTCCCAAATCGCCGCACGCCGCCCCGGCACTGCTGCGCCTGGGAGAGCTGGCCCGCGAAGCCGGCCGGCTGGAAGAGGCGGCCGCCCTGTTTCGCCGGGTGGCCGAGGATTATCCGAAAAACGACGCGGTCAACGAGGCCTTGATGGCCGCGGCTCTCGCACGCGCCCGCGCCGGCGATGCCCGCGGCGCCTTGGCGGACTGGGAGGCCTTGCTCGCGCGCAAACTGGATGCCGAAACGGCCGCCGAGTCGCGAATGCAAATGGCACTTGCCCAGATGGAACTGAAGCAGAACAAGGAGGCGCTGGCCACCCTCGAGGCGTTGCTGGAGGAACATCCCGGCGGGAAACTGACCGCCCGCGCCCATTATTGGCGCGGCGTGCTGTTGTCCGGGAAGGATCAGTGGGCCGAAGCCGAACGGGCATTACGCGCCTGCCTGGCGGCCGCGCCCGATGTCCAGACCGCCGCGCTCGCTCGCCTGCGCCTGGCTGTGGCCTTGCAGCGCCAAGACCGCCTGGACGAAGCCGCCGACCAGATCGAGCCCCTGCTGGACGAGCCGGCGCGCGTGGCCGAAAACCCCGCCTTGATCGAGTGGGTGGCCCGGCGCCGCTTCGATCAAGGCGAATACAAACGTTCCGCCGAGACCGCCCGGGCCCTGGCCGTTCACGCCCAAGAGGCATCCTGGCGTCAGATCGGCTGGCATTGGGCCGGGGCGGCCCTGGGCCGGCTCGGGGAAGAATCCGCCGCCATGGAGTGCCATGAGAAAGCCGTCGCGGAACAGGCCGATACCCGCGAAGGCGCGGAATCCCAATTGCTGCTCGCCGGCCTGGAGTTGAAGGCCGGACGGCATGATCGGGCGGCGGAACGTTTTGCCGCCGCCGCCGAGGCCGCCACCCGCGAAGAGGCCCTGGACCTGCGCGCGCGCGCCTACTTCGGCCTTGGCGAGACTGCCGAAGCGGCCGGGCAGCTTGACCGGGCGGCCCGGCACTTCATGAGCGTGGCGGTCTTGTTTGACGATCCGGAATGGACGCCGCACAGCCTTTATCGGGCAGGGCGGCTGTTCGGCGAACTCGGGCGGCCGGAACAGCAGGCCGGCATCTGGCAGGAACTGCGGGCCCGCTATCCCGATTCCCGCTTTGTCCGGCAGATCAGCCAGGAGACCCCGTGAACGCGGAATGGAACCTGCGGGCGTGCGCCGACCAGTGTGTGGTCTGCGGCCGGAAATTTTCCGACCGGGAAGGATTAATGTCCCGCCTGCGTTTCACGCCGGAAGGCTATCTGCGCGAGGATTTCTGTGCGGCCTGCTGGCCGGCGCGAACTTTTGTGGAAGGCGCCGAGGTCAGCGCCTGGGCCTCGCGCTGGTGCGCCCCCGCGCCCAAGGCCCCGGAACCGCTGAAAAAGGAAACCGCCGAATCCCTGTTGCGCGAGTTGATGGAAACCGAGGAGCCCTCCCGGCGCAATGCCATCTTCATCCTGGCCGTGATGCTCGAACGACGCCGGATCCTCGTCGAAAAGGAAGTGCAATGGCAGCCCGACGGCCGTAAAATCCGCGTATATGAACACAAGCAGACCGGCGAAAGCTTTGTCGTGCCCGACCCTCAACTGCGCCTGAGGGAAATTGAACATGTCCAGCGGCAAGTCATGGACCTGCTGGGCATCCACGCGCCGAACGACACACCACAAACGGCCCAAAACGAAAATCCGCCCCAAAATGAGGTAAAATCACCCGAAAATGCCGAAAAATTGACCAAAAAAGCCCCAAAATCGGAAAAAACCTGAAAATCGTCCCGGACATGGAAATCGCGAAAAATCACATAAAAACCGCAAAAAACGGGCATTTTTTTTCATTTTTTCCCATTTTTTGCGTTTTTTGCGTCGTTTTTGGCATTTTTTCGCCCGTTTTTGCCGAAAAACCGCTGTTCGGACTGCCTTGGGAGGATCCCCCCCCGGAACTGTGGTTCCCCGTGGGGGAGGAGGTCGACTACGAGGTGTTCTGGGGCGTCTTTATGGTGGGCGAGGCCACCGCCAAGGCCGAATGGATCAACCGGGAGGGCCGTCGGCTCCTGGCGCTGACCATGACCGCCCAGTCCAACGGCCTGGTCGAGAAAATCTATCCCGTGCGGGAATTCATGCAGACGATTATCGATCCGCTCACGTTCCTGCCCCTGAGCTTCGAAAAGAACAGCCACGACGGCCATCGCCGCAGCCATGAAGTGACCACCTTCGACCATGCGGCGCAAAGGGGCCGGTGGCGTTCCCTGTTGAAGGACAAGCAGAAGGAATTTCCCATTGAGGCCGACACCCGCGACCTGATGGGCCTGATGTACTGGATCCGACGTGACCCCATCCAACCGGGCGAAACCCGGCAGTATCGGGTCATGACGGATGAAAAGATGTATGAACTGATCGTCGAGGCAGGCCGGAAAGAGCCCGTTACGCTCCGGAAATACGGCAAGATCGACTGCCTGAAAATGGAACCCAAGGGCAAGTTCAACGGCATGTTCGTCCGCAAGGGCCGCATGTGGCTGTGGGTGTCCGACGATCCGCGCGGCACCATCTGCCGCGCCGCCGCCAGCGTGCCCATTGCCAGCATCAAGATCATGCTCAAACGGGTGCGCGGCCCCGGCGACGATTTCTGGACGCGGATGGTGAAAGATTGAACAGAGGAGAAGCGAACGTGAGCATTTCCCAGAAACGGGCGGCGGCGCTGTTGCGGAGATTCCGGCGGCGCCGGGTGCTGATCGTGGGCGACCTGATGCTGGACCGGTATGTCTATGGAACGGTCGAGCGCATTTCCCCGGAAGCGCCCGTCCCGGTTGTCAAGGTTCTCCGCGAAACCAGCATGCCCGGGGGCGCCAGCAATGTGGCCTGCAACATCCGCGCGCTGGGGGGCCAGGCGGCGATCGCCGGGATGCTGGGCAAGGACGCGGCCGGGGTGGAACTGCGCTGGCTGCTCGAACATACCGACGTGGACGTGGAGTGCGCCTTGATGCTCGCCGGAGCTCGCACGATTGTCAAGGAACGCATCATCGCGGAACGGCAGCAGGTCGTGCGCGTGGATTTTGACCATTTAACGGCCTGGACCTCGCGCCAATCCGAAAAGTTTCTGGTCATGCTCGCCATCGCCCTGCGCGAGGCGGATGGGGTCATCATCGAGGATTATGGCAAGGGCGCTGTGACCCAGCCGGTGGTGGATCTGGTCCTGGCCACGGCCGCCAAACGAGGCATTCCGGTTGGACTGGATCCCAAGGCGGGCCACGAGGTCAACCTGCAAGGCATTACAATTGCCACGCCCAACCGGCATGAGGCCTTTGCCATCGCCGGGCTGCCCGATCCGGGAATCCGGGAGAATCCAGCAGCCGACAAGGCCCTGCGTCGGGCAGGGGAGATCCTGATGGAAAAATGGGCAGCCCCGCACCTCATCATCACCCTGGGCGCCCAGGGAATGCTGCTCATGGGGCGCGGCCGTCCGCCTCGTCACGTGCCGACGCGCGCTCGCGAGGTATTCGATGTCAGCGGTGCCGGCGATACCGTCATTGCCGCCTGCGTAACGGCGCTGGCCGCGGGGGCGGACTTCCTGGAATCGGCCGAACTGGCCAACATTGCCGCCGGCGTTGTTGTGGCCAAGTTGGGAACCGCATCCTGCACCCCGGAGGAATTGCTGGCCCACATGCGGAATGTGCGCCGATGAAACCCTGTGTGGCCGGCGTCATTCCGTCTCGCTGGGGATCGACCCGGTTTCCCGGCAAAAGCCTGGCCCTCATCGGCGGCAAGCCGCTGCTGGCCTGGGTGGTGGAACGGGCCCGCCAGGCCCGGCGGCTGGATGTGATCCTGGTGGCGACCGATGACGAACGGATCGCCGCGGCGGCCCGGGCGGTCGGCGCGGATGCGGTCATGACCCGGGCCGATCATCCCTCCGGCACGGACCGGATCGCGGAAGCCATCCAAGGCATTTCCGCGGATATCGTGATCAACATCCAGGGTGATGAGCCGCTGATCAACCCGGTTTTGATTGACCAGGTCGCGGCCGTGCTTGCGGATGAAGAGGCGTGGGACATGGCGACCGCCGCCGCGCCCATCCGGTCCGTGGAGGAATTGCACAATCCCGATGTGGTGAAGGTGGTCCGGGCCCAAGATGGCCGGGCGTTGTATTTTTCGCGTTCCGTGATCCCGTTTGTGCGCGGCGCGGAATTCCCGTTGGCTCCCGTTCCGGGGGCGCATTTTCGCCACATCGGCATTTACGGCTATCGCCGGAAGTTCCTGGAAGCCCTGGTGCGGGAACCACCCTGTGTCCTGGAAACCTTGGAAAAGCTGGAGCAGCTGCGGGCGTTGGCGCTAGGCGGGCGCATGGTGGTCCTGGACAGCGACCCCGATGGCATCGGGGTGGATTCGCCCGCCGATGTTCCGCGGGCCGAGGCACTCCTGCGTCAAGCCGGCCTGCTGTAGGCAAGGACGCTCGTCCGGCGATGTGTGACCGTGACAGATATCTTGTTCCAGCGCCGCAGGCCGGGCCGGGACGAGGCTGTCCCGGCTCCAAGCAGCCCGGCAGCCCTGTTGTGGAATCCTCGCGGCCGCAGTGAGGGAGTGGTCCGGTCGCGACGGGCGAAACGGGACCTACTCCTTTGCGTTCAGCAGGAGAGTGGGTGGCGTTTGGCCGGCTTTTTCGGTCGCGCTGATCAGCCAGCCGTTCTTGTGATCAGTATTCATGTCGCCGGTCAGAACCAGGGTCAGGTCGTTCCCGGAGTAATTCCGGATGAAATCGGTCAGGGATTTTGCCGCAATCTGCAGGAGCTCGCCGGTGACGGGATTGGCGGGCAAGTCAAAGGTGGTGAGCAACTCGGCGGATTCCCGGCGCAGGCCGCCGGTCGTGGTCGGGTCGTTGCCGGGGGCATTGGCCCATGTGATCATGTCGTCCCAGCCCGGGTCGGTCTTGAGCGCCCAGACCTGCATCTGGTAATCAGGGGTTTTAGCCTTTCTGGAACCTTTGGAGTAGACGGTCAATTTCAGGACGGAACGTTTCAACCGGGTCTTGTCCACTCCGGCCAGCGGGAACCGCAGGTAGATTTTTCCGGATTTTTCCAGGTTTTCATCGTTGCCCCCGCGCAGGAGCATGACCGTGCGATCCATGAGGTCCGGCGACTTGCCATCGCCGGTGACGGCGGTGTCAACACGGGCGGGAATCGACCATTGGTCGGTCGGGGCGGCAGCACTGCCACCCGCCTCGCCGGCGCCGGCAGCCGGTCCGGGCTCCCGGCGGACATAGCGGATCTGGCCGTCAATCATGCGCGGTACGAGCCGGCCTTCAGCGATATCCGCTTGCCGCTGGGCCTGGGCTCGCTTCTCCTCCTGCTTGACCTTGAAGATATGCATGCCCACATACGTCAGTCCGACGATCAAGGCGAGGGCCACCAGACCCGCCATGACCGGTCCAGCGATGTTTTTTTTCGGCGGTGGTTTCTTTCCCCCCCGGGCGTCCTGGAGGGCGGAGAGGGCATCCGTTATGTCCTTCAACACGGATTCATAGGTCGGATAGCGCGCAAAGGGATCCATCTCCAGCATGCGCAGGAGGATCGCGGAGGTCTTGGGGGTGACGGATTTCCTGAATTCGTGCGGGTGCGGGGCCGGTTCCTTGAAGCGCAGCAGCACGGTGTCCGTCACGGTCTCGCCGTTGAATGGCGGCTCGCCCGTCAGCACATGGTAAAGCGTGGCGCCTAGGGAGAAAATGTCGGAGGCCGCATTGGGGGCCTGCCCCTTGACCACTTCGGGGGCGACATAATAGGGGGTGCCCCAGACTTCGCCGGGCTTGGGTTTTTCTCCTTTGAAGCGGGCCAGCCCGAAATCGGCAACCTTGGCGTTGCCCGCGCGGTCGAACAGGATGTTGCCGGGTTTGATGTCGCCATGGGTCATCCCCGCGGCATTGGCCGCTTGCAGGCCTTTGATGATCTGCAGGGCCGTTTGCAACACGAACACTTCATCGAGCGCGTGCTGTTTTTCGTGGATGTGGTCCAGGCGTCCGCCGTCCACCAGTTCCATCACGATATAGGGCTGGCCGTTCTCCTCGCCGTAGGTGTAAATCTGGACAATATGTGGATTGTTGATGGCGGCTAGCGCCCGGGCCTCTTGCAGGAATTGCTCAACGAAGGCGCGGTCCTGCCCGATGGATTGCTGCATGACCTTGATGGCGACGGTGCGGCCCAGGGTCTCGTCATAGGCCTTGTAAACCGCCCCCATGCCGCCCTTGCCCAGCTGCTCCAGCAGGACGAAGTTGGCAAAACGGGCCGGCACCCGGAATTCCGTCCCGCAGGAGGGGCAATGCCGGACGCTGAACGGGGGCACCCCGGTCGTGTCGATCGGCTGGTTGCACTTGGAGCAGGCAATGATTTCGAACCGCTCGATGAGAATATCACCCGCTGGTTCAGTGGTCATGGTTTGATCCCGTCTCAATCCCGAATGATACCTGCTTCACGCAGCAGAATCAACATCAATGCCTTATGCATGTGCATGCGGTTTTCGGCCTGGTCGAAGACGACGGACTGGGGCCCGTCGATCACCTCGGCCGTCTGCTCCAGGCCCCGCATGGCGGGCAGGCAGTTGAGAAAGATGGCCTCGGGCTTGGCCTGCTTCATGAGTTTGCCGGTCACTTGAAAGGGGCCGAAGATCCGGACGCGTTCGTTGGCTTTGTCCTTGGGAATGTGATAGCTCATCCATGAGTCGGTGTAGACCACATCGGCATCGCGGACGGCTTCCGCGGCATCCTGGGTAACCGTCACCTGGACGCCGTTTTGGGCCGCGGCCGTACGGGCGGAGGCAAAGGCGGCAGGGGCCGGTTCGTACTCCTGCCCGGCCGGGCAGCCGATGGACAGATGCATGCCCATCTTGGGACAGGCGAACAGCAGGGAATGGGTCACGTTGTTGAAACTGTCGCCCAGATAGGCCAGCTTCCGGCCGGCGAGGGGCCCCTGGTGTTCCTCGATGGTCTGGAGATCGGCGAGGATCTGGCCCGGGTGCGAGTAATTGGTCAGGGCGTTGATGAGCGGCACGGTGGCATAACGGGCCATTTCCAGCAGATCGTCATGCTTGAACAGCCGGGCCATGATGATGTCCACATAACGGCACATGGTGCGAACGGTATCGGCGATGCTTTCCTTGCCGGCGCCGAAGGGCGAAGTGGACGTGTCGTAATAGATGGCATGGCCGCCCATCTGGTTTATGCCCGTCTCGAACGAAAGACGGGTCCGCAGGGAGGGCTTTTCAAAAATCATGCACAGTGTCTTGCGCCGCAAGGCGTCCGCATACCGATCGGGGTGCGCCTTGACCTGCCGGGCCGTGGCGATGGCCTCCGCAATCTGGGCCGGCGTCCAATCCTCCAATGTCAGCAAATGTCGCATGCGGGACTCCTCATCAAAATCGTGCGGCATTCTATCCGATGCGCCGGGCCAGCGACAACCTTTTCCGTATGTGCGTCGCCGGTTTGCGCTTTCGGCACGATCCGCTAGAATGGCAAAAATGAAAGTGTCATTTCTGCTGCAAGACACCCGCACGCTCTACGGCGCAGAGCAGGCGACCCTCCAGCTGCTTGCGGGACTGGCGGCGGCCGGGGTTTCCATATCCGTGCTGTTGTTGCAGGAAACCCGGCTGGGGCCGGGCATCAGCCCGCTGGCGGAGGCGCTGGGGCGCCGGCATCCCGTCACAGACATCCCGGTGGCCGGCCGGTTCTCCCGGTCCGCAGTCCGGCAGATCCGGGACCACATGGAACGGGACCAGGCGGACGTGCTGCATTCCACGGGGTACAAGGCGGACTGGCATGCGGCCCTCGCGGCGCAGGGCGGGGCCCGATTTTCGATCGTCAGCACCGTGCATGGCTGGCTGTTCCGCTGGAACCTCAAGGAACGCTTCTTCCAGACGCTGAATCTCCGCGCCTTGAAGTCGTTCAATCGGGTGATCGTGCTCAGCGAGTTCTATGAGCGTTATCTGCGCCGGCATGGACTGACGCCGCTCCAGATCGCCCGCATCCGACCCGGCGTCCGGGCGGATGAGATTGTCTCCCGCGAGGATGCCGGCCGCCTGTGGGCGCGGCCCAGTGCGGTTTTTACATTTGGCATGCTGGGGCGCCTGAGTGAGGAAAAGAACCATGATTTGCTGCTGCGCGCGGTCGCCCGTATGGAGAATCGCCTGCAGGCCTCGCCGCGCTCATGGCGGATTCTGATCGCCGGCGATGGTCCCCAGCGTGCCCGGTTGCAGGCCCAAATCCGGCGGCGGGGATTGGGGACCCGGGTGTGGCTGGCCGGACGGATGGAACCGGACGATTTCTTCTCCCAGGTGCACGTTCTCGTGCAATGCTCGCGGGTCGAAAACCAGCCCCGCAGCGTGCTGGAGGCCATGGCCTGGACGCGGCCCGCCATTGTCACGCGCGCCGGCGGCATGCCTGAGCAGGTTTGCGACGGCCAGACCGGTCTCCTCGTCCCGAATGGCAATGCCCGGGTGCTGGCCGCAGCCATGCAACACTACCTGGTTGCGCCGGAACAGGCTGCCCGCGCCGGCGCCCGGGCCCGGGAACGGCTGGAGGCCTCCTATGGTTATCCGGAGATGATCGCCCGGCACCTCGGGGTTTACGAGACGGCAGCCCGGCATTGACATTGTCAGCGAAAATGATAAATGTACGCCTCTCAATCACTGAAATCCGGCAACGTCCCAACGGAGTCAACCCATGTCCATGCATCGTAGTCTGAAGTCCGCCAGCAAGGTGACCACGCGCCGCAATGTCTTGAAGCGTCATGAACGCATCGAAATCCTGAAAGCCGAAGGCAAATGGAAAGCCGGCGACCGCGGCCGCGGCCTGCCCAAGACCAAGCCCCCGGTCTGATTCCGGCCGGTGCCCGGAACGATCTCAGCCCTTGGGCTCCGTGAGGACCCCAAGGGCTTTTGTTTGACGATGCGGATCCCGGCGGGGGATCAGGGGGCGGCGTTGTTCAGCCAGATGCGGACCATGCGTTTGTCGGTTGCGCCGGTCAGCAGGGTCAACCGGCCGCCCGCCAATGTGTAATCCGTGTTCTCGGTCAAGAGAGTCCAGTTCCAGGCCTGGCCAATGACCAGATCCGCCCCTTCCACGCGGTACAACTCATACTCGCTGGGGATGTCGAACCAGAACCCCGTGCCGGCTTCGAAAACAATGGGCGGAATGGACGGACCAACACTTCCGCTGTCCTGGCGGACAATGGTGACCGTGTCTGTGCTGTAGGTCGGCTCACCCCCGCCAGGCACGGTGATCTTCAGATTGTCCACATACATCTGGCGCTTGTCGTGGTCCTCATCCAACTCCGGGACGGTGGATCCGTTGAAGTAGAACTTGATGCGGCTGGGCGCACCGGCCGGTACCGTTAGGGTCTGGTCGTAGGATTCCAGCCCATCGCGGCCCGTGCCCCAAACGCGAATGCTGCCGGAGGCCACGTATTCAAAGTTCAGCGTCATGGCCTGGGTCCCGTAGTTGGTGAACATGGTCCCGCCCGTGATATTGATCACCGGGCTGTTGCCCATGTTGATATAGACCAGTTCGGTGTCACCGGCCAATAGGCTGAAGCCGCGATAGGAACCTTCGGCATCACTGTCCCAATTCACGCCCCAGTCGAAACTGAAGACCGAACCCACGGCCATGGGGGTTGTGAAATCGCGCAGGACTTCGGCGTTGGCGCCCACTCCCGCCGGATTGGCAAAGAATCCGAAGGCATCCTCTCCAAAACCCGTGATGCCCGCGGCGGACGCCGGGCCGATGAACACGCCGGCCCAGAATGTGGTCCCGTCCTGATTGTGGTTGAAATCCCACGGGCCGAAACCGGTGCCGCCGTTGCTGCCCTCGTCCCAACTTGTCGCATAGGCCGCGTCGGCGGCGGTGTCCTCCGCCACGATTGTCCCGCCCGCGCTGCCGGAAATGAGGCCGGAAACTGTAATGACGTTTTGTCCGACCGCCAGGTCCACGGGCACGCTCCAATGGGTTTGGCGGGTTAAAGTGCCAAACAGTCCGTTGAGGGTGTTGGTCCAGGCCAGGTTCCCCGACAGGTCGGCGCCAGCCGTGCCTTGGAGCGCATAGGTGGAGGTGGCATGGTTCACTGTGACCGATTCCGTGGCGGGATTGGTGATGACCACCCCGTTTGGTACCGGCGGTTCGCTTTCGCAGCCGGAAACCGCGACGTGCCAATCGGCGCTGCCGTTGTTGTCCCAGTTGGTGGTGCTGCCGCTCACGGCGTTGAAGACAAAATCGATGTTGGTGGTGCCGGGCGCCGGCGTATAGACGTAGGTCCAATTCGTGCCGCTGGCGGTCATGGCCGGATCGGGATCGACGACGTCCTGCCAGCCGTTGCGGCCAACGTGGATATTGATCTGGCTGGCCCCGGCCAAAGGCCGCCCGGCCGGATTGTAGAAAATGGAGATGGGATCGCAGCCGACGGGACTGGCCGGCTCGGTCCAGACTGCCGGATCGGGTTCTTCGCCGCTGCCGCAGTTGGCCACGCCGACGTTCCAATTGGCCGTGCCGTTGTTGTCCCAGGTGTCCGCCCCGTCGTTGAAGCAGACGTTGATCTCGGTCGTGTTGGTCGGCGTCACGTACACATAGGTCCAGTAGTCGCCGGAATCGATCATGGCCGGATCGGGCGTGACGACGTCCTGCCAGCCGTTCCTGCCGATGTGAATATAGACCTGGCTGCTGCCGAGGAGACCGGTTTTCTTGTACTTGACGGTGACCGGCGTGCAGCCATTTGGCGCGGCCGGATCGAATTCCACGGAAGGCTGGGGAACGTTGGTGTTGGCCTCCCCGACCCAGACATGGAAAATGTCGCTGCGGGTGGCGTTCCCCTTGGTATCCATCGCCTCCACGTAATAATCGATCAGCACGTTGTTTTGGCCGGCGACGGTCGCCGTATAGCGCTTGGCGCGTTTGGTCGGGTCGGGCACATTGGGCCCCTTGGTGCCGGGCCACCAGTCGCCGGACATGGCGACTTCGTTCCAGGCCCCGACTTTGGCGGCGTTCCGGGCATAGACTTCGTTGTCCGTTTCGCCGATCGGGTTGAGCCCGTCGAGGTCGGCGCGCCAGTTCAGCTTGACGGAGGCGACGCCGCTGACGTCTTCGGCGAAGGTCCACACTTGGAAATCAGAGGACGCATTTTCGGCTTCGTTCCACATCTTGCCGCCCGGGTTGTAGGGCAGGCGCTGGGGCGGGAAAATGCTCGGGCCGACGGGATCGGATCCTTCATGGCGGTCCAGCACCTTGTTGGCTTCGGCGATCGCCAAATTGACGGCGCGCGTCGCGTTGCCGTCCCAGGGATTCGTGTCGTCGAAGTCCCAGTACCAGTAGCAGGAGGTTTCCGCAGACAGATAGAAGTGCCACGCCCGGGCGGTGTCGTTTGGGGTGCCCCATTCGACGTCGTCCATCGTGCGGCCGCCGTCAAGGTTCAGGTAGCTGTTCTCCAGGGCGTCGGCGGTCAGCACGTAGTTCTGTCCGGCCACGAGCACGGACCAGGACCACATGTCCGGCATTACACCGCTGCGCTCTTCGTAGGACATCCATTTGTCAAAGTACGGCGTGCCGCCATCAATGCCGACCCAGGAACCGGGTTCGACGTGGACGATATCGTTGGCATCGGGCGGATACATCGAGAGATAGTCCTGGACGGAAGTATGCTCGAAGTCGGCGTTGTTCTTGCACATGTCCAGGAAGTAGCCGTGCTGGGCGTTCCAGGCATCGGAATTCTTCAGCCCGTAGTTGTCGCCGTCGCTGTGGCACAGGATCATCATCGGCTTGGACGGGTTGGTATTCTTGTCGACCTGCGACCCCCAGACGTTTTCGGGCTTGAAGGCGCCGTAGCCGCCGCGGGCGTTTTCGTTGCCTTCGTAGCGGCCGGCCGGCACGGCGATGATTTTGTGCTTGGTGCCGGTCCAGGGATCGACGTGCTGCGCGTAGTGGGGCTGGTAGGCCCAAGGAGCCAGGACCTTGGTCGGTGCCCAGACGTTTTGCAATTGCACCCACTGGCTGTTCAGGGCGGAAGAGGAGGGGTTGATGACGTCGGCCGGGTTCGGACGGCAGGAACTGCCGTCGTTCCACGGGAAATCCGGGACGGTGCGGAACAGGTGGCCGTTGTCCACGATGACCCATTCCATGCCTTCCGCGACCAGCGCCGGGATGATCCATTCGGCGAAGGCGCATTCCGGGGGCCAGAAACCCTTGGAATAGGCCCCGCCCGTGTCCCAGACCTCCTTGTACTGTTCTTTGTGCAGCCGGATCTGCATGATCATGGATTCCTTGCAGGTCAGGGGCATCAGGCTGTGGTGATAGGGGATGCCCACGACATCCAGGCGCGAATTGTTCAGCGAAGTCTTAAGGCTGTTGCGCGCCCAGCGCACGTCGCCCGCCCAGTTGTAGTTTCCGCCCCAGAGGTTCTTGTTGTTCTCCGCAAGCGAACCCGAAAAGCTCATTTGCGCGCCGGCATGCTCCATGTTTTTGTCGGCGCCCTGCTGGACCGCGGTTTTCGGCCAGTGCTGGTAGGCGTTCACCCGGTCGCCGTCCCAAACGCCCTGCACGCTGAACGTGAACCGGGTGTTGGCATCGATCGTCCCCGGGCTTTCATACGGATAGTAGATCGGCTGGTGCATGTGCCACAGGTAGGTCACGTGGATGGGCACGGCCCGGGCGGCAATGGCCAGGCAAAACATGCCGGCGGCAGCGATCAGGGAAATTCGGCGGTTCATGGAATGCTCCTCGGATTTTTTTCTAAACTCGCGTCCGGCGCTGGACGCGGCGGTCGCTACGGAAGGATGATCGGGTTGAGCCTGATGCGGACCATCCGCTTTTCGGCCGCGCCCGTCAAGATCGTCAGCCGGTTGATGTCCAGGGTGTAATCCGTCCCCGCCGTCAGTTCGGCCCAGTTCCATTCCTGTCCGACCACGGTATCCGCTCCCTCCACGCGGTGCAGCGTGTAGCCGTCCGGGATGTCGAACCAGAAGCCGGTCCCGGCCTCGAAAACGATGGGCGGGATGTCCGGACCATCCCCGCCGGCCTGGCGGGTGATCGTGACGGAGTCGGAGTATTGCTCCACGCCGCCTTCCGTGGCACTGGTGATCTTCAGGTTGTTGATGTACATCTGACGCTCCGTGGCCGAATCCGTGGCATTGAAATAGAATTTGAACCGGGTTGGAGCGCCGGCCGGAACGGACAGCGTCTCGTCATAGGTCTCCGTGCCGTCCCGCCCTGTGCCCCAGACATGAAGGCTGCCGGCGGCCGCATATTCCAGGTATATCGTCATGGCCTGCGCGCCATAGTTGGTGAACATTGGCGTCCCGTTGATCCAGATGTCGTCGCTGTTGGACATGTTGATAAAAACCAGTTCCGTGTCTCCCGCCAGCAGGCTGAAACCGCGATAAGACCCCTCCGCATTGCTGTCCCAGTTCAGGCCCCAGGCGAAACTGAACACATCGCCGACGGCCAGGGCAGTGCTGAAACTGCGCTGGACCTCCGCGTTGGCCCCGGAATCAGCCGGATTTGCATAGAATCCGAAGGAACTGGCAGGCATTCCGGAAATGCCGGCGGCGGCTGGATCGCCGATGAATACCCCGGCATAGGAATTCGTCGGTTCTTCAAAATGGTTGAAGTTCCACGCCCCGAAGCCGGTGCCGCCGTTGCTGCCCGTGCTCCAGGTGTCGACATAGGCCGCATCGGCGGCGGTGTCGTAGGCGTTGGTCGCCGTGCCGGCCGCGGTGATGTTGCTGCCGCGAACGGTGATTTCGTTGGCGCCGACACCGAGGGCAACGTCGGGAAGCGACCAGACCGCGGTGGCCGGCAACATGCCGGCGGCGCCGGTCAAGGCATTGGACCAGGTCAGTTCTCCAGCCAAGCCTTCGGCGGTGCCGCCCAGGTAGTAGGTGGCTACCGCGTTGCCTACCGAAATGTCCGATGGCGGATTGATGATGTGCAGTCCCGGCAGAAGGGCTTCGCAGCCGGTGATGGCAAAATGCCAGTCGGCTCCGCCGTTGTTGTCCCAGATGCGCAGTTCCTCATTCGCGTTGCCGTCATTGAAAACCAGGTCAATCTGGGCGGTGCCCGGCATCACGTTATAGACATAGGTCCACACAGCGCCACTGGGGGTCATGGCGGGATTGGGCTCGATGACGTCATGCCAGCCGTTGCGGCCGATATGGATATAGACCGAGCTGGCGGCAGCCAGGGATCGCCCCGCGGGATCATACGTGATCGTGACGGGGTCGCAACCGACTGGGCTGGCCGGATCGATCGATACCACCGGCGTGCCCCCGCCGCAGTTGGCCACGGAAACCGACCAGTTCTGTTCATTGTTGTTGTCCCAGACGTCGGTGCCGTCGTTGAAGCAGACGTTGATCTCCGCCGTGCCTGGATTCACCGCGTAGGTGTATTCCCAATAGGATCCATTCTTCGTCATGGCGGGATCGGGGCTGACGATGTCCTGCCATCCGTTGCGGCCGATGTGGATCTTGACGGCGGCGGCGCCCTGCAACGGGCCCTCGTTGGGATAGTAGCGGATGGCTACAGGGTTGCAGCCGTCGGGCGCAGCGGGATCGAAAGCCGCCGTTGCCGGGGCGGCATCGCAATCGAGAATGGCGACCATCCAATTGGCTCCGCTGTTGTTCTCCCAGTTGGTAACGCTGCCGGTCACGCCGTAGAAAGCGATTTCCAGTTGCGTGGCGGTGGCGGGAAGCTGGGCGGGGGGCAGGGTGAGGGTGAAGGTGCTATCGCCCGTGCGGGTCATGTTGGTGCTCACCCAGACGTCCGGACTGCTGGGGAAGCGATAGTAGCCATAGACCGTGGCGGCGCCAGCCACCACCGATGTGGTTGCATTGAAGGTGACGGTGATGGGCGCACAGTTGGACGGGGAGGACGGCGCGAACGTGGCGTAAGGGGGCGTGCCGCCCTCGCCGTCGTCCACCACGAATACGTGTTGGATATCGGACTGAAAGAGGTTGCCTTTGGTGTCCTGAGCCTGAATGTAGTAGTCAAGCAGCTTGCCGCGGAATCCGGGAACAGTCGCGTCGGTGACCTTGGCGAAATAGTAGTCGGCGATCTCGGCGGCTTCGATGAAGTAGTCGATGTCGCCGGCGTTGGCCAGGGCGTTCAGCGTGGCACGGTCCTTGGGCAGCACCCGCTTGGTCATCGGGATGGAAATCCAGCCTTCGACATCGCTGCCGCCCGCATAGGTTTCATTGTGGTTGTTGGCCATCGTGTTGACGCCATCTTTATCGCGGCGGACTTTGAGAACCACGCCGCCGGCAGGGATGCCGGACAGGTCGTAGGCGTGGGTCCAGACATAGAACTCCGACCCCATCTTCTTGTTGAAATTGCCGTCGACAGGCGTGACATTGAACCAGCCGAATGTATTGGTGCCGGGATTGTAGGGAAACCGCTGCGGGCGGAAGAGAGTGGGGGGCGTCCGGTCGTTGTTCCGCCGGGCCGTCGTCAGCCACGGGGTGAGCATCTCGATGGCCCGCCGGTTGGCGAGCGACTGCTTGACTTCGTCATCGTTGCCCTTGCCGCCATAGTAGTTGAAACCGGAATCCAGGCCGCATAGGAAAATGTGCCAGGCACGCTCAACCTCGTTGGGATTGGTGTAGTCGCCGTTCCAGTCCCCGTTCCAGTCGTAGGGCACCGCGATTTTCCAGTCCTCCACCGATCCCCCTTCGTCTTCGAGGATCTGTTCAGCGGTTTCGCACCAGTTGGCTGCGGCAATCACCGGGGTCCAGTTCCAGAACTTGAGGGCAAAGCCGGGAGTCTCGAGGTCGATCTGGGTGTTGGGATAGCAGGCCGGGAGGTTGTTGGGATTGGTCGGCGGATCGACCCACTTCAGGAAATAGGGCGATCCATAGCACATCTCGGGGAAGATCCAGGCGCCGTCCTCGACGTGGGCAACGGTGGCATTGGCGCCATACTGGTTCACGAAATCCTGGATGGACACCGGGCCGTAGCCGGCGCTTTCGCATGCGCTGAAAAAGGCCGGGGTGGATTCCATCCAGGATGTGTTACCGCCGCCCCAGGCGTTGTCGCCGTCCGTCGCCGGCAGGACAAGCGCAGGATGGCTGGCGTCGTTGGCATGCGGCGCAATGTTGCCGCTAACCATGCCGATCTCCGCCCCGGAGTAGCCGGCTTTGTAGCTGAGGACGTCGTCGGACGGGACCGCTACCATGGTCTTTTCCGCGCCGGTCGCCGGATTGACGTATTTGACCTTGTGCAACTGATAGGCGAAGGGCGATACATTCCAGGCTGCATTGCCGGGGTTGGGCGAGGCATACCACCAGCCGGTGGTGAGCGAAGGGCCGAGCAGGTCCGCCCGGTTGGGCGGGCTGGAATTGATGCCGTAGTTGCCGCTCGCCGAGCCTTGCTGGAAATAGGTCGGACAGGTCCGACTCAGGTGGTGGCTGGCCACGATGACCCACTGGTAGCCTTCATCCGCCAGCACGTCAACCATCTCCGTGGTAAAGGCCATTTCGGTCGGGAAAAACCCCTTGGAATGGTCGGACAAATCGCTGTTCTTGCCCCACGCCTTCCACCAGGCTTGCTTGAAGATCTGGATTTCCTTGCGCAATACCGCCTTGGGAATGACCGCCGCCAAGGCGTGATGGTAGGTCATCCCGACCGGGTCCAGGCGGGGGCCGCCGCTCGGGGTCTTCCAACCCATCGCTTCGCGATAGCCGCCAAACCACTGGGCGCCGTAGCCGAGATTGTTGGCGCGCCCGAGGCTGCGCACGTTCTCGATCAGCGAACCGGAATAGCTGATGGCATAGCCCGCGCTCTGGGTCAGACTGGCCAGCGAATTACGCGGACCGCTCTGATAGGCCGCGACACGGTCGTTGTTGCCGAAAATATCGGTCAAATTGTTGTCGGGATGGCCGACGCCGGTGCCGTAGGTCTGCGCGGGTTTCAGGACGATGGAATCCTGGGCGAACTGCACGCGGTTGAGTTCGGTCCCGTTGCCGTTCCATTCCGGCCAGTAGATCGGTTGATGGTTGTGCCAAAAGCGCGAAACGCGCACCTCCGCGGCCTTGGCCACTGGGGCGGATAGAAGCGGCAGGAGGGCAGTCATCACCAGAAGTGTGGGCGGGAAGCGGCGGGTTGTTTTCATCGTCACCATGCGTGCAGTGTTGTGGATGTCGAACTAAGACCCGGAGACACGCGCCTGCGGGAACATATAAAATATGCTGAAACGCTCTACAAAGCAACCGGGTATCGACAGGCACTGATAAACCGTTTTACTCGATCTCCAGTCGCCGTTGACCGTGCGTTGGGGTCAGCCCTTTAGTTAGAAGTTAACAGTTGTTGCTCCACCCGGGCCAATTTTTCTTTCAGGGAGGTTGGCGGGTTTATGAGCCGCTTGATTTGCTGGCTTACGGCTGATCCGCTGCCCATGTGCAGCACGTGCGCCACTGCCCGCTGGGTCAGTCCGGCGAATCGCACCAAACTCCAAGCGGCAACCGCGCGATCCGTCGCATTTCGTCTTCGACAGATCAGGTTCTCCTTCGGGATGCCAAAGACCTTGGCCACGGTGATCAGGACTGTATCCGTCTCCGCTCGCCGGCCAACCTTGCGGAAGGCGACATCTTCCCGTTTCGTCGCTTTGTCGGCTTGAGTCCGGTAGCGCTCCTCCAACTCTGCCAGGAATTCATCGGATCCCACCCCCAGCGGCGATGTTTCCGGCCATTTCGTCCAGGACATATCTTGGTCAGTCAGTCCATTCTCCACGAAACGGCGATATCCGCGGTTGCCTCCTCCCCAATGCGCCGTCACTTGGGCAAGTATCGGTCCCGTGTGGAGGAAACTCATCCGTTTGTGTCCAGTGTAGAAACGCAGACTGCTCCAGCGATAGCTCCCTAAGTATTTGATTCGTTCAGCGCGCGATTTGTCCTTGATGCCACGCACATGGACGGGATTCAGGTGCAGGTATCGGCTCAAATTCAGCAGGTATTTATCTCCCTGCACCAGCCACGCCCCATAGCGGCCTTGCGTCAGGTGACCGCTGCGCTGGTGGCGTTTATTAAAATACACCGCGTAGGATGTAATCAAACCGCCCATGAAGTCGCTGAGGTTACCAAGCGGAGTCTCCACCAGCAGGTGGAAATGATTCGGCATGAGGCAAAACAGATAGAGGCGCACAGTGTAGGTCTTCACAGCCCCTGCCAGGCTCTCCAGAAACCGTTCCCGGTCCCGATCGTCCATGAAAATGACTTGCCGGGCATTGCCGCGTACCGCCACGTGGTAGATCGCCCCAGCGAATTGAATGCGTAATTTGCGTGCCATTGAGAAAAGACTGACGCCGGCCGGAAGAATCGTCAACTGAAATCTTCTATCTAAAGGGCTGACCCCAGATTTAGGGTCAGCCCTTTAGATAGAAGATATAAAGGTTTGTTCCTCACGCGCGAGGTGGTTTCCAGATGCCGCGTTTACCTCTCCAGCCGTGGTTCTGTTGACCAACCGCCGAACCACCCCCCATTTTCTGAATCTCCACGACGTTGCGCTGTCTAAATCTGGAATTCCACATCCTGGCTCGAGCTGCAATCGTGCGATACATTGCATTTCGCCGCATGACGCGCTAATAGCAGTGGCCAATCCGAGATATGAATTGCCGGTGTCAGCGCAAGAAAGCTCCGCGATCGCCCATTCGTCCAAGGCATCTGTTATCTTTTATCTAAAGGGCTGACCCTAGAGAGATGGCGCGGGCACCACCGGTTGGGGGGATGAGGAATGCGGATTACTTCGCCTTGTGCGCCTGGATATATTCGCGGGCGGCGTCCACCTGACCGGCGCTGCCGAGCAGCACGTTTTTGCCGGCGATGAACTTGGCGTATTCGGGCATGAACACCTTGCCGGGGTCGCGCAGGTCGAACTTCTCGGGATGGTCCCGGAAGAACTCGCGGTGCACGCGGCACCAGACCAGCCGACCGTCGGTGTCGATGTTGATCTTCGTCACGCCTAGTTTGGCTGCGCCGAGGAATTGGCTGGCGTCCACGCCTGAGGCGCCCTTGAGGTTGCCGCCGGCGGCGTTGATACGGGCGACTTCGTCCTGTGGCACCGAAGAGGAGCCATGCATGACAAGCGGGAAACCGGGCAGGAGCTTCTGGATTTCCTCCAGGATGTCGAAGCGCAGCTTCTGGGAGCCTTTGAATTTGAAAGCGCCGTGGGAAGTGCCGATCGCGCAGGCCAGGCTGTCGCAGCCGGTGGCCTTGACGAACCGGTAGGCCTCGTCGGGCTTGGTATAGACGTGGTCAGCGGCCACGACGTCTTCCTCGACGCCCTTGAGCAGGCCCAGCTCGGCCTCGACCACGAGGCCCTTGGCGTGGGCGGCGTCGACGACGCGCTTGGTGATCTCGACGTTTTTCTCGAACGGCTCGTGGGAGGCATCGATCATGACGGACGAATACACGCCGGAGGCGATGCAGTCCATGCAGGTGGCCTCGTCGCCGTGATCGAGGTGGATGGCAAAAACCGCATTGGGAAAGATCTGGTCTGCGGTTTTCATCATGGCTTCGAGCATCAGTTTGTGGGTGTAGCTGCGCGCCCCCTTGGACAATTGGACAATGAACGGCGCCTGGCTGTCCACATTGCCCTTGAACAGGCCCATGGTCTGTTCGAGGTTGTTGATGTTGTAGGCGCCGATGGCGTACTTGCCGTAGGCGTGGGCGAAGAGTTCCTTGGTGGTGACAATCATGGCTATACTCCTGGGTTGCTTCTACATGGTTTCGGCGGGAGCCGTTTCCAGATCCGGTGTTTCCTGGTCCGTCGTGTTCGCGGGGGACTGGTCGCCGTCCGTTCCGGCGGATTCCTCCTCCAGATCGACTTCTTCGTCGGCGCCTTCTTCCTGGTCGTCATAGGATTCCGCGGGGCGTTGCAGGTCTGTAAACAGGGCGGGATCCAGCAGGGCGGCCTGCCAGTCGCGGAACAGGCCCTGGGCGCGGCGGTTGCGGATGGCCTCGGCGATTTCAGTGCGATAGGAGTCAAAGCTGGCCGGGTCAGCCGGGGTACGCTGCTGGAGATGGGCCACGATCATGCCCTCGGCAAAGGGGACGGGTTCCAGGACTTCGCCTTGGTTATAGCTCACCACGGCCTGCACGAGGGCGGCCACCACGGGATTGGTGGAGGAAGAGCCGGACAGCCCGGTGAAGGGGGGGGCGAACGCGGAGGCCAGACCCAGGGCGGTCACGGTTTCCCCAAACGTCTGGCCCGCAGCCAAGCCGGCCTCGGCCGCGGCCTTGACGGCGGCGGCCTTGGCCGCCATTTTTTCGCCAACGGCATTCTGCCGGGCGGCGGTCATGGCGCGGTCCTGGATTTCCTCGAAGGCGGGTACGCGTTCCGGAATGACCCGTTCCAGATAGATCACATAGAGGTTGTCCTGTCCCCGCACGGGCGCACTGACCCGGTCGAATGCATCCAGTTCCAGCTCGAAGGCGGTGGCCGTAAAAGCGGCGCCCGCGTCGGCCACCGGCGTATCGAATCGGGAGAACGGGGCGGGCTTGTGCGCCGGGCGTCTACTCTTTTCTGCTTCGGCGGCGAATTCGGGCACGGTGCCGTCGCGGTCCGGAATCGCCCGGAAGGCCAGTTCCGTGGCGGCGGCATCGGCTTTTTCGATGGCGGCGGCCCGCCGCAGGGCCTTCACGATCTCGTCCTGGACTTCGTCCATATCCGCGACGACTTCGCGGGGCTGGCCGTTCGTGTCGGTCTCCTGGGTGGTGTATTCCTCGATATGCAGTTCGTAATAGTCGAGGATTTCATCCTCGGCGATTTCCATGGACTCGTCCACATAGTCCGCGACGGGGAAAGCGGCGTAGGAGACCTCGCGCTGTTCGGGGAGGGTGAAGGCCGTCGGGTTCGCCTCGAACAGTTGGCGGGCGTCGGCTTCGGTCGCTTCGACCTCCGCTTCGACGTCGGCCGGGCGGACCGTGGCATATTCCGCAGTGAATTCGTCCAGCAGGGTATCAAACGTCTGGCGGATTTCCAGGGGCGTCACGTGCGCTTGCCGGCCGATCAGGCTGGCGAGTTTCTGGATGGTGATTTCTTCGCGTACGTGCTGTTCGAATTGCCCGGCGGTGAAACCCATTGGCTGGAGCATGTTCTGGAGAAAGGCCTGGTAGCGCTGCCGGTTGTAGACCCCGTTGGTCTCGGCGAAATTGGCCCGGATGGCGCCGATGAGTTCTTCCTCGGTGGCGGTGATGCCCAGTTTGCGGGCCTCGCGCAGGGTGGCGAGGCGCTGCCAGGACAGGCGGCGCAGGAGCGCCTCGCTTTCGGGCGTGTATTCGACGTCGCGGCCCATATTCAGCGCCCGCGCCATGGAGGTGCTCAGATAGGCCGAGCGGAATTCGCCATGCGGGACCGGCTCGCCCGCGAGCAGGCCGGCGGCATTCGCCCGCTCCGCCTCGTCCAGATCCGACGGCCAGATCATGCCCCAGATTACGAACGAAAAAACGATGACGACCAGGAACACCCCCCACAGGAGGCGCGACTGGATCAGCTTATGGAACTTGGAAATCATCATGGTCATGGGCGGACTCTCTTTCGACGGATGGCCATACGCCGCGCCCGGGCGAACCCGGGCGGCAAACATCGGGGCAGGAGCATACGGACCGGCGGCGTGCCGGGCAAGCGGGAATTTCAATCATTGCCGTTGCCGGTCCTTCGAGTATTTTACTTCTTTTGTACTGGTGTGGAATCGCATTGAAAGTGTGTCGTGAAGCTGCCCTTCACATCCAAAATGCTGCAGGACTGGGGAGGGGCGGCCACCTTCCGGGACGGGCTCGCCCTGTTCGAACGCGGCCTGGTCCAGGAGGCCGCCTACGAGGCGCCTCTCATCAAGGGAACCTTGTGCTGGGGCAGCCGGTCGATCAAGACCGCGGCCAATATCCTGCCGGACCGGTCCTGTGAGAACCTGTGCCCATGCCGGGACAATGTGGACCGGGGCATCATCTGCGCCCATGTCATCGCCCTGGGGCTGGCGCTGCTGGCGCGCAACAGCGATCCGGAGCGGGAACGACGACAGCAGGAGGAAGAGCGCCGCGCCCGGCATGTACGGCAGATCGAGGCCAAGGCGTTTTTCCGCCGTGCCGTCCCGGGAACCTCCGGCGCCCTGCACGGCAGGATCGTTTTGGAGCTTGCGTCCGGATGGCGCGAGGCCATACCGGCCGCGCGGATTGCGGTCCGGATTTTTCTGGAGCACCGGGACATGCGCCAGCCGGTCAGCGCGTTGCCGCCCCAAACGGCCGTGGCGTTGTCTCCGGCGGACGAGGCCATCCTGTTCGTGCTGGAAGAAATCGCCGGAGGACCGCTTCCCGCCGAGCTGCCGATGGGTATGGCCGATTTCAACAATTTATTGGAGCTGCATCGCGGCCGGTTCGTCCGGGCGGAGGACGGCCGCGAGCTGGCTGTCAACGCCACGCCGGTGACAACTGTGCTCCGCGTGGATTTGGACCACGAGAACGGGGAACTGCTGTTGACGGCGCATACGGAACTGCCGTTTATCCGCGGCGCGGAGATCCCCACGTACCTGGTGGCGGGAAATCGTGGGTGGGTACATGCCTCCGGCCACTTCTGGCCCTTGGAAAACCTGCTACCCCTGCCGTTGCGGGAAATCTATCAGCGCCAGGTCGTGGTGCCCCGTGCCGACGTGCCGCGTTTCCTGCGCGAGGAGCAGCCCCGGCTGGCCCGCCTCGTCAAGGTCGAAGCGGAGGTGGAGCCCGACGTCTTTAGCCTCGAACCTGAGGCACCTGCGTTCCGCCTCGAGGTTCGCGGCAGTCCCGCCAGCCTGGCCCTGCGGCTGGTGGCGGTTTATGGTGAAGTGGAACTGCCGGCTGCCCAGCCCTGCGCCCGGGGTTCTTTCGCCCATCCCGATCCGGCCGACATCCTGCGCTATACGGTGCGCAACCTGCCCGCCGAGCGGCAGGCCCTGGAGATGCTGTCCCGCTACGGGGTGCAAGGCCGCTCCGGCGCCGATCTGGGTTCCATTGTCGGCACGCGCGATGTCCTGAATTTCATTGGCCGCGCCGTGCCGCCCCTGCGCCGCAAGGGCTGGCGTTTCGAATGGGACGGGCGTATCCGGACCTCCATGGATGCCATGGCCTTCGCCACCCCGGTGGTGCATATCGATCCCAACCTTCAAAATGGCTGGTTCGAGGTGCGCTTCGACTACGATGACGGCGCCGGCGGCCAGTTGTCCGCCGCCGATATCCACCGTGCGCTGTTGAAGGGCGACGCCTACGTCGAACGCCAGGGGAAAACCATCCTGCTCGATGCCGACGCCATCCGCGCCCTCCAGAGCGTGTTCAGCGATTGCGCATCCGGCGAGGGCCGTCGACCCGGCAGCTTCCGCCTTGCCCCCGTCTATGCCGCCTATGCCGCCAGCGCGCTCCAGTCCCTGGATGGCATCGACATCGAGGCGCCTCCCGCATGGCTGCGGGACGCGGCATGCAAAAACCGGCTGGAACCGATGGGGGCCGAGTCGCTCGATCCGCTTTTCGAACGCCTCCTGCGCCCGTACCAGAAGGATGGGGTGCGCTGGCTGCGCTTCCTGGAGCGCAATCGCTTCGGAGGCATTTTGGCGGACGAAATGGGCCTGGGCAAGACTCTCCAGGCCCTGGTCTGGCTCAGCATGGCCGGTGACGGGCAGCCGGAAGGCCAACGCCAGCCGGCCCTGATCGTGTGTCCCACCAGCCTGGTGGACAACTGGGCGGCCGAGGCGGCGCGTTTCACCCCGTGGCTCAAGATCGGGATCATGTCCGGCGCCGACCGACACGAGCGCTGGCAGGATCTGCAGAAGCTGGATGTGATCATCACCTCCTACGCCCTCATGCGGCGCGATATCAATCTCTACGAACCCCTGGAATTCCTGGCCGTCGTACTGGACGAAGCCCAGCACATCAAGAACCAGTCCACACAGAATGCCCAGGCCGCCAAGCGCCTGCGCGCCAAACACCGCCTGGTGCTCACCGGTACGCCCATTGAAAACGGCGTTTCCGACCTGTGGAGCATCATGGACTTCCTGATGCCCGGATATCTTGGCAGTCATGAAGCCTTTCGCGCCGGCATCGAGCAGCCCATTGCCCAGGGCGGGCCCGAAGGCGAACTGGCCCAGTGGAAACTGCGGCGCAAACTCCGCCCCTTCCTGCTGCGTCGCCTGAAGAAGGATGTGGCCCGGGAACTGCCCCCCAAGATCGAGCGCATCGCCGCCTGCGCCCTCAGCGCGGACCAGCAGAAGGTCTATGCCGCCCTGCTCGAGGATTCCCGCCGCCGGATTTCCGACCTGGTCGCCACCCAGGGCTTTCAACGCTCCAGATTCGAAATCCTCAACACCCTTCTGCGCCTGCGCCAGGTCTGCTGCCACCTCGACCTGCTCAAACTCGAGGGCCTCGAATCCAAGGAGCCCTCCGCCAAGATGGATCTGTTCTTCGAACTGCTCGACGAAGCCATGGATGCCGGCCACCGCGTGCTGGTCTTCAGCCAGTTCGTCTCCATGCTGAGCATTCTGCGGGCTGAACTGCAGCGGCGCCGCCTGCGCTACTGCTATCTCGACGGGGCCACCCAGGAACGGCTCAAGATCGTGCAGCAGTTCAATCGCGATGCCGACATCCCGCTCTTTCTCATCAGCCTCAAGGCCGGCGGCACCGGCCTGAACCTGACCGGCGCCGACATGGTCATCCACTACGACCCCTGGTGGAACCCCGCCGTGGAGAACCAGGCCACCGACCGCGCCTATCGCATCGGCCAGAAACGCACGGTCTACAGCGTCAAGCTTATCGCCCGGGATTCCATCGAGGAGCGCGTCCTGGCCCTCCAGCGCCGGAAGCAGAAACTCTACGATGCCACCTTGGAGGACGATGAGGGGACTTCGGACGTGCGCGACCTGACCTGGGACGATGTCCAGGAGTTGCTGGCGCTCTGAGCACGCCCCGGCCGGGATCGTTGCCCGCGGGTCAAGGCGTCAGGATGATCCGTCAGAAACCCATGGCGCTGGCCGGCGTTGGCCGATCAGTGTCAATGAAACAGGGATGCACCCGTTTCCAATCGCCCATGCATCTCCGCAATATCCGGCCGGGGTGGGGGGCCTCACCTGGGGGCGCGTTGGCATCTCGGGCAGATATGGGTGCTCCGCTGGCCGACGAGAATGCGCCGGATCTTTGTCCCGCAGCGTGGGCAGGGCGCTCCGGTCTGGCCGTAGGCGTGAAGTTGCTCCTGGTTCCGGCCGCGTTCGCCGCGCGGCAGGACGAAATGCGTGTTGCCGTTTCCAAAGGTGGTGCCCAGATTCCGGATTCCTTTACGCAGGGCGGCCCGAATAGTGGATAACAACCCTGCGGCCTTTACGGCGGTCAGCGAATCCGCCCGGCGCTGCGGATGCAGCCGCGCGGCCCACAGGGCTTCGTCGGCATAGATGTTGCCGATGCCGGCCAGGAAAGTTTGATCCAGCAGCAGGGGCTTGAGCTGGCGCTTGCGGGCCACCAGGCCAGCCGCAAAGGCCCGGGGCATGATCGTCAGCGGGTCGGGTCCCAGACCACCCATTACGAGTTCCGGATCCCGCACCAGCCAGATCCGGCCGAACTTGCGGGCGTCCGCGAAATGAAGCTGGCGATTGTCGTCCAACGTGAAAATCACCCGGTCATGGCGCCGGATCCGCGTTCCCGGGGCGCACAACTCCAGATGCCCGGTCATGCGCAGATGAATCAGCATGGTGAACCGGTTGGACAATTCACATACGATGAATTTTCCGCGCCGGGAAAGTTGCCGGATCGTTTGGCCCCGGATATCCCGTGCAAACCGGGCTGACGAAGGCTCGGCGAGAGTCTTCGGCCAGAGGATGCGCGCTTGCAGGATTTGCCGGCCACGCAAACCAGCCGCCCGCAACTCGCACACAACGGTTTCAACTTCGGGCAGTTCAGGCATGGGGGAAAGAAGTATTCAGAATTCAGGAGTCAGGAGTCAGAATGGGAACCTTTGGACGTTTTCAAGGAATGTCCCGGTCCCGCAGCGACAGGGCGGCCGAGCGCGCGGAGCCGCGCCTGCACGCAGCGGGCGCAGGCGAAGGCGTCTTCATCAATGCATGGTTTGCCGGGATAGAGCTGGTAGTCCTGGCGTAGCGGTCCCGGCGTGGCGTTGGGCATGAAGACATTCGCGCCGCGCTGCAACGCCAGGTCCCGGCCATTGGAAAACCAGGCGTCGAAGGCGGTTGTGGCCGGGATGTGCGCCCGGGGATTGACCAGCCGCAGGACCGCAATGGCGCGGAAAAACATGTCGGGATCGTCCGCGTAGGCGTTGGGCTGCTCGCCAATCGGAGTTTCGGGATTCGGAATGAAGGGGCCTATGCCGATCATGTCGAAATCAAATTCGCGGCACAGCAGGAGGTTGGCCGCCAGGATTTCCATTGTTTCACCGGGCAGGCCGATCATGAAGCCGCCACCGGTTTGCACGCCCAGATCCTGCAGATCGTGCAGGCATTGCAGGCGTTCCGCCAACGTGCAGGCGGGATGCAGCCGGGCAAACAAATCCGGATCGGATGTTTCGAAACGCAGCAGATAGCGGTCCATGCCGGCCGCCTGCCACGTCGCATAGGTTGCGCGGGAACGGTTGCCGACCGACAGGGTTATGGCCAGGTCCGGAAATACGGCCTTGATGTCGTGCAAGATGGCCGCGATTTGGTCGTCACCGGCGCCGGGCGCCTCGCCGGATTGCAGGACCACAGTGCCGGCGACGCCCGCGCCGGCCACTTGCCGCACCGCGGCGAGAATCTCGGCCGGTGTCATCCGGTACCGTCGCGGGACGGGGTTGGAGGCGCGGATTCCACAGTACAGGCAGTCGTTGGTGCATTGGTTGGAAAATTCGATGATCGCGCGGATGGGGACCGCCTCGCCGCAATGTGCGCGGCGGACGGCATCCGCCTGGGCGTACAGGGCGGCCAGGTCCGCTCCGGTAACCCTCAACAGCGGAAGGATATCCTCCAACCGGACGTTTCCATGCTGTGGAAAACAAAAATCCATAGGATGGGAAACTACCACATCGGGGCCCGAATGCACACCGCCTGCATGCAGGTACTGCGGAAAGCGGGCAGGCGGCTTGGTTTTGCTGTCGGTCTGGGCGGTGATCGGGTCGGCAGTTGGTCGTTAGAACCGCCAAAGCGGGGCCGCCTCCCGTTGGTCGTTGTCCCCGCACTCCAAAATAGCCAACCACGAGACGGCGGTTCGATTCCGGTCGGTCGATGAAACGGCGCTGCGCTCAGGCCGAAATTCGCCGAGAATGTTTGTTGGTCTGGCGGTCCCGTTTGTTTATCATGTTTGGGCATGCACAAGAAGCCAGCCATGGATATCCTGGCCCTGTGGATCGCGATGGCAATGGGCCTGGCCGCCGGATGCGGACCGCGCCCCCCGCCGGATCCCGCCGGAGAGGATCCCAGTCGCCGGCTGATCGATGAGAGCCTCCGGCGGCAGGAAGCGGCCGAAAAGGACCATCTGATTGGCCACGACCACCGCGGGTTTCCCGTCTATGGGGTGGATGACGAAGGCCAGCCGGTCTACACGCGCGATTAAGCCCGTCTGGCCAGGGCATCGCGTCGGGACCCGCAAAATGGCGCTTGCGGAATCACAGGCCATCTCCTAGGTTATCACCAGCCAATGTGGAGAGATGGCTGAGTGGCCGAAAGCAACGGTTTGCTAAACCGTCGTACTGGTAATAACCGGTACCGAGGGTTCGAATCCCTCTCTCTCCGCCAATCTTTCGGTTTGGGGTTTTTCAGCACATCGGCCCACTCGGGCGGGTACTGAATGTGCAAGACGGGATCGGTTTTTGACCCAAGCGAGCGGAAGAATTTTTCGGCGGGGGCTACGGCTTTCAAATCCTGCGGCAAGATCGGGACGAACGGGGCCTTGGGATCGGCGACGAACGAAAACGATCCATTTTGCGAGGGATTTTTATGGTTTTTGCAAGCCGAGCGTGCGGCAGAGCCGCCGCGAGGCATGGGGATCGGCGGGGGCAATCCTTCCGAACCGCCTTGCGAACCGTATCCGTTGGGCGGCGGGGCCGCCTGCGCCTCTCCACGCTCAGACCCCAATGTTCGGCTTGAGAAAATCAGTTTTGAACCGACCTTTTTGTGCCAATTCCGCAATTCGTCCAAATTCTCCGTCTGTGCATCATATTTTGCTTGGCGCGATGCCGTTATGAAGTCCACCAGAGTTTTGAACCGTCCCACCCCTTTGTCCTCGAATTTGGCGATGGAATCCGCCAAGGCCGCTTTTTCAAAGGTTAGCTTCTCCTTCATCGCGGTGAAATCGCCCCGCTCAATATCGCCATCAATGAACGCTGCCAGCAGCCGGTCCAGACGGGCGGAAATCCGTGCGAGGTCCGATTTCTGACGCTCCACCCGCACCGCCTGGGCTTGCGCATCCGCCTCAACCCAGCGTTCTACCTCCGCCAACATCAAGGCTGCCGCCTCGTCAGAAATCGAGACCCGCCGGATGCTCGCCCGTAGCAACTGCGTCAAGGCTTCCTCCCGGATCGTCTTCAAACTGCACGGGCCGCGCCGCTTTCCGCAACGGTAGTACGGGTGTCCCGCCTGAATGTCGGAAGTGATCGCGCAGCCGCATTCGTGGCAGATGATCAAGCCACGGAACGGAAAGCGGCTGTGCTTCACATAGCGGCCCCGGCCCGTCCGTTTCAGAACCTTTTGGACACGCTCGAACAGTTCGCGCGGAATTAACGGCGGGTGCTTGCCCTCGTAGATTTCCCCGCTGAACCGGAAAAGGCCGATGTAAAAAGGATTCGTCAGGATGTCGCGGACCTTGCTTGCCGCCATCGGCTTGTTACGCACCCCGCGAAAACCCCAGCCCGTCACGGTCTTGGCAAGGCTCGCGTAGGTGTAGGTGCCCGTCGCGTAGGCATCGAACATCTTGCGGATGAATAGGGCCCGTTCTTCGTCAATCACGATGGCCCGCGTTTGCTTGTCGTTGCGGTATCCCGGCGGCGGCATGTTCGGATAGATGCCCTCGCGCAGTTTCTTGCGGAGTCCGCGCCGGATGTTCTCGGAAAGATTGTCCACATAGTATTTCGACTGTCCAAAGGCGATGTTCAACATGAACTTGCCCTGCGGCGTGTTCTCAAACCAGAAAGTCGGAAACTTCAAGGTAGCGACCTGTCCCGTGTCGAGGGCATAGACAACCCGCCCGCCGTCCACGCTGTTTCGGGCCAGCCGGTCAGGATGCCAGGCCAGAATCCCTTGCGCTTCGCCACGCTCCATTGCTTCCAGCATCTCGTTAAAGACAGGCCGCCCCGGCTCTTTCGCTGTCTGCGCCTCAACATATTCGCGGACGACTTGAAGCCCTTCCTTTTCCGCCAGCATACGCAGTTCATCCAACTGCGCTTGAATCGAAAGGATTTGCCGTTCTTCATCGTCCGTGCTTTTCCGCGCATAGATGAAGTATTTCATTTCTTGGCCCCCTTCTCTGATGTCTTCTTCTTTGCATTCAAAGCGGTTTTCTTGGCTGCCTTTTCCAGTCTGTGAAACCCGGAAAGATCGGGCGAGGGAATGGGGCGCAGAAGGATGTTTTCGCCATCCGTGAAAAGCGCCAATTTCGTGCCCGTGCGTAGTCCAAGCAACTTGCGCACCTTTTCAGGAATAACGAATTGCCCCTTCGATGATAGCCGCGCGATGTCGAATTGCATGAGGTCCCTCTTTCTCTAGTAAGCCTCTCTTACAGCATGGGAATAGCATACTCCAAGAAAGGGGCATGAGTCAAATATAAATGAACGATTGTTCCGCATCGCCCGCAAGCGGTGGCGTGGCGAGGTCACGAGCCGCCAGAACCGCGCAGCGGGCTTCGGGGGTCTGAGCGTGGAGAGGCGCAGGCGGCCCCGCCGCCCAACGGATACGGTTCGCAAGGCGGTTCGGAAGGATTGCCCCCGCCGATCCCCATGCCTCGCGGCGGCTCTGCCGCAC